>Ga0189290_100073_pt1 | contig 92156 bp, 72 predicted proteins | sample UW140minimetaG_FD_130318 | JGI IMG/M metagenome (GOLD analysis project Ga0189290, IMG submission 130318) | Marine microbial communities from the Costa Rica Dome - UW140 mini metaG | ecosystem: Environmental > Aquatic > Marine > Oceanic > Photic zone | place: Costa Rica: the Eastern Pacific...
ATAATTCATAATCCATAATCGTTGGAATTACTGGTAATCCATAAACGATTAAAGTTAATTCTACTGTATTAGAACAGCCAGTTATATCATTTTCTAATCTTGCTATAACAATTTGAGAATTAGCACTTAGTACATTAGTATACAACGGACCTATTGCATCTATTCCTGCATCGGCATCAGCTTGAGTTTCATAATAAGTAACACTCATATTAGCTTGTCCATTTATTATTTCTGCATCTTTTACTGTTAAATCAAATTCAACCATTCCATCAGTATCATCATCACACAACTCTAATGGTGTTGGTACAGTAGGAATTGGTAATGGATTCACCATTAAATCTAATTGTTGCACTACAGATACACAACCTGTTACAGTATTATCTAATCTAATATAAATTATTTGATTAACTGGTGTAGTATTTATGTAAGCAGGTCCCATAGCATTTACTGGTGGATTAGCTTGAGCGTCTGCCATTGTTGCGTAATATGATACTACAACATCCGCTTGTCCATTTATAGCTGAAGCATCTATAGTAGATAAATCGAATTCTGCAAAACCATTAGTTTCATCCCCATCATCATCATTATCGCAAACTTCATAAGTTGGCAATATAGGTATCACAGGTAATGGATTTACTATTAAATCGAACGAAGTAAACCCGTAACATGTAGGGTTAGTGTTATCATCTACTCTTACATAAATTGTTTGAGGTGATCCTATATTAGGATACATGGTAGGGTTTAGAATTGGGTTTATTGGGGTTGGCGTATCACCATCTGCTGCATTTTCATAATAAGAAACTGTATAATTTGCTGGGTTTTGACCTCCTAATATAGCTGGTTCTTGAGTTGTTAAGTCAAAAAATTCTACTCCATCTCCTGAGGCATCATCACAAACAACCATATCCATTGGTTGAGTTGCTACAGCTCTTGGATTTACTATTAAATTAAAAACTGCTGTAGCAGAAGCTATATAACAATCTGGATCTGTTACACTTTCTATTCTAACAAATATAGGTTCTGGGCTAGTTGTATTATCATACATATTAGGCAAAGCTGCAGTTCCTGCATCTGCATTAGCAAAATCTAAGTAATATGTTACTGTATAATCTGCTGTTGTTTGTCCAACACCTAATATGGTTGCTGTTTGAGATTGTAAATCAAAAGTCTCTGTTCCATCATTAGAAACATCATCACAGACTTCCATATCTAATGCTGGGTTTAATAATATATTTAAAAACTGAAGTTCAAAAGAGCTAGTTGCTGGACACATCATTGTTGCAGCATTTTCTACTCTAATATGAATAATTTCTCCATCTGTTCCAGTATAGTTAGCTGGATCTACAATAGCATTTGTTCCGTTTGTAGCATCTAAAGCTGTATTATGGTAAGAAACAGCATATATTGCAGGATCTTGAGCTCCTAATGCTGGGGCTGTATTAGCTGTTAAATCGAAAACTACAGCTCCAGTCCCATTATTACACTCTACTAAGTTATTTACTGTATCTACTTGAGCACCTGGAATAAATTCCACAAAAATAGAATCATTTGCTACACAACTTGCTGCAAACACAACATCTACAGAGTAATTACCTTCTTGTGTAACATCTAATATAGGCCCTGTTTCTCCCGGAATTTCAACACCTTCAAAATACCAAACATGATTTACAGATGCATCTGTCCCTGTATTTAAAGTAACTGTATCTCCCTCACAAACAGAAGTCCCTGCTGCAATTGTTACATCATCTCCTAAATCTCCCCCTAAATTAAAACTTCCCGCTTCTAAGAAAATTGCAGAATCCCAAATTGAATCTCCTTGATCTGCAACAACTAATTTAATTTCATATGTTGTATTAGGTGTTACATTAGACATAGCTGTTAAAACAACTGTTCTTCCTCCATAATTAGTATCTGGAAGATTATAACCTTCAAAAAATGCTGGATTTGCTGTACAGTTTCCTGAATCATTAATATTTGTAACACTTACAGGTGTTCCATCTGGTAAAACTGCTAAATTAGTATATGCTGTAGTCCCTACTTCTCTTAACAAAAAGGCAAAACTATCTGCAAAATTACATTCTGTATTTCCATCATATTCTTCGGAAGCCATTAAAAATCGAAAACTAATACTATTTGCTGTTGGTACGAAGTTAAATTTTATAAATGTAGCATCGTTAGTATTGGTTTGCCCTAATGCAGCTTCTAGATCTGCATCTCCTGGTTGCCCATTATTATTACTTGGATTAGGGTTAGCAGGCACAGCTGTAGTATTTCCTCCTCCAAAAGCTTGACCTGTTGTTAGAATAACTCCTTCTTCAAAAGGAAAATTAACTGCTCCACCCTGTCTAAAGTATCCATAACTCTTTGTTGTTAAATCTCCTGTAGCTCCACTAACTTGAAATGTGAAGTTATCTACTCCTGAACATCCCCCAGAAACTAAGACATCAGAGATTAATTGTTCTGGGCCAAAACTAGATTCTGGATAAGCTGCACTGTTAATTGTTACTAATGGACTTAGCACAACAACGGTAATAGTTACTTGTTCTGAACATCCAGTTGGGTTAGGATCTGTAACAGTTAAAGTCGTCGAAAAGGTTCCTACGGTATTAAATATATGGTTTACCATCTCTCCGGCATCTGCATTTCCATCTCCAAAGTTCCAATTATATGTTGCACCCGTTGGGTCATCAGAAAATGTTGCACTACTGTTAAACACAACATTTGTTCCTACTGGTACTTCTACAATACCTGCGCCATTCGCGGCTGGAGTTGTAGAGTCTATTGAAGGGGTAATTGTTTGACAAGTTTCTAAACAAGATATCTCTGCAGCCCATCCAATCGTAGGTCCTGTTGCATCACTAATAAATTGTATAGTTAAACACCCTGTTGCACTTGTAGTAGATGCTGAAACTGTTCCTGGGTTATTTGCTGCACCTCCTCCTGAATAGGTTCCAATTATTGGTGCAGTGGTATCATCCCCATCATATATTGTTAAAACATCATTTACTGCTTGTGTTCCAAACTGTGTGAAGTTTAATGAAATAAATTGATCCGCTCCATCTGGGCAAATTGTTAAAACAAAATTTTCGTTGTTCCCATAATTACTTGCACTTCCACCAGAATCATATAAAATACCAGAACATTGATTAAATGTTCCATTTTGCATTAATATGTCTTGCGCTTGAAGCGTAAAAAACGAAATGAATAAAATAATAAATAATGTAAAATTTCTCATCATAAAGGGGTCTTTTTAATACCTAAATCTACTATTGCAATTATACTAATAATAACTCAATTTTCATGTTAATCTCAAGTAACTTACACCGCAAATACTTGCATTTCATCCTTTAATAGTAAAGGTCTATTGATTGTTATATGCTATATAACAATTTTAATTAATTATTTCCTACCCTATAAATTGTATTTTTTTATTAAAAATAATTTTTACGTTTTTATTTAATTAACTTTGGTTTATGAAATTCATTAAACTCTTCCTTTTAATTACATTAGTCAGTTGTAAAGGTCAAAATAAAAATAGTATGGCACATGAATTCACAAATAACCTTATTAATGAAACTAGTCCATATTTATTACAACATGCTCACAATCCTGTTAATTGGAATGCATGGAATGAAAAAACCTTAGCATTAGCTAAAAAAGAGAATAAGTTAATTATTATTAGTGTTGGTTATTCTGCATGTCATTGGTGCCATGTTATGGAACATGAAAGTTTTGAGAGTGAAGATGCAGCAAATGTTATGAATGCGAACTATATTAATATAAAAGTTGATAGAGAAGAACGACCAGATGTTGATCAAGTATATATGAATGCTGTACAACTTATGACAGGGCAAGGTGGCTGGCCTTTAAACGTTATTGCCCTACCTGACGGAAGACCTATTTGGGGAGGCACATATTTTAAAAAAGAACAATGGATTGAAGCATTAAACAAAATATCTAATCTCTACAGCACTAACCCTGAAAAGCTATATGAATATGCAGATAAATTAGAGCATGGTATTAAAGCAATGGATATAGTATCGTTAAATGGAAATGAGGCATTATTTGAAGATAGTTTTATTAAAGAGACCGTTGATATCTGGTCTAGACAGTTCGACAATAGAAAAGGAGGAATGAATCGTTCTCCGAAATTTATGATGCCTAATAACTATCATTTTTTATTACGCTATGCATATCAAAATAATGATAATACACTTAATGAATTTGTAAATACAACATTAACAAAAATGGCCTATGGTGGCGTTTACGATCAAATTGGAGGTGGTTTTTCCAGATACTCAGTAGACGAAAAATGGCATATCCCTCATTTTGAAAAAATGCTTTATGATAATGGACAACTTGTTAGCTTGTATTCAGAAGCCTACTTAATCACAAAAAATAAGTTATATAAAGATATTGTTATTGAAACTTTAGAGTTTGTAAAGAGAGAATTAACTAATCCAAACGGAGCTTTCTATTCTTCTCTAGATGCAGATAGCTTCACTAGTGAAAGTGAATTAGAAGAAGGTGCTTTTTATGTTTGGAAAAAAGAAAAACTTGAACAATTGTTAGGCAATGATTATAGCTTATTTTCAAATTACTATAATATTAACAGCTATGGTTTTTGGGAAGATGACAATTATATTCTTATAAGAAACAAAACAGACGAACATTTTATAGAAAAACATAAAATTTCTCTTGAAACTCTAGTTTCTAAAAAACAACAATGGCAAGATTTACTTTTACAAGAAAGAGAATTAAGAGAGAGACCTCGTTTAGATGATAAAACATTAACATCGTGGAATGCCCTTATGTTAAAAGGTTATGTTGATGCTTATCGTGTTTTAGATAATAAAGATTACTTACAATCTGCAATAAAGAATGCTAATTTTATAATCAATAAACAGTTACGAGAAGATGGAGGGTTAAATCACAATTATAAAAATAACATAAGCTCAATCAACGGCTACTTGGAAGATTACGCAACCGTAATTGAAGCTTTTATAGCTTTATACGAAGTTACTCTAAATGACAAGTGGTTATATACAGCCAGAGATTTAACCAATTATACCTTTGATCATTTTTTCGACAATACAAATAAGATATTTTATTTCACTTCCAACGAAGATGTTAGTTTATTATCTAGAAATGTAGAATATCGCGACAATGTTATTCCTGCAAGCAACTCTATAATGGCTAAAAACCTCTATAAACTTTCTCATTTTTTTGGTAATTCGCACTACTACAAAACGGCAACAACAATGCTTAATAATGTAAAACCAGAAATGAAAGAATATGGCTCTGGTTTTTCTAATTGGCTAGATTTAATGTTAAATTACACAAAGCCTTTTTATGAAGTGGCTATAGTAGGCTCATCAGTTTCTGAGAAAGTTTCTGAATTAAATAGCACTTACATTCCAAATAAACTTATTATAGGTAGTAAAACCGAAAACAAACTACCTTTATTAGAAAATAGATATGTTGATGGTGAAACTCTAATATATGTTTGTGTAAACAATGCTTGTAAATTACCCGTATCTGAAGTTAACAAAGCTATCAACTTAATAAAAAAATAAACAACTATGAAACTATTAACGACCATATTAATTTCATTTGTTGCCTTTGAACATTTTTACTTTTTAATTTTAGAAATGTTTCTTTGGACCAAACCTAAAGGCATTAAAACTTTTGGGCTAAAAAGTAAAGAGTTTGCTGAAGAAACGAAAATATTAGCAGCTAATCAAGGCTTGTATAATGGCATATTAACTGCGGGTTTAATTTATTCTCTTGTTATAAATGCCTCAAATTTTTTAATTTTCTTTTTAATATCCATTGTAATAGCAGGTATATATGGAGCCTATTCTACACGAAAAATTAGATTATTTTATGTACAATCCATCCCAGCATTATTAGCTTTAATTCTTTTAATTGTTAATGCTTAGTTTTAAGTACTTCTTCGGTAAAATAAAACCATTTATCGATTACGCAAAACAATATTCACCTAGCTACATACTTAAATTATGTAGTTCTTTAATTTTAACCACATAAAAATATATATAACATGGAAATAAATTGGATTGAAAAAGGCACTACCCTAGCAACTGAGTACGGAATTAAGGTAATTACAGCCATTATTATATGGGTTGTTGGATCTTGGATCATAAAAAAAATAATGAAAGGCACTGACAAAGTGATGTCTAAAAGAGATTATGATACTAGCCTAAAAAAATTCCTATTAAATCTAATTAGTTGGATTTTAAAAATATTATTAATTCTAGTAATTTTAGCTAAACTAGGTATAGAAACTACTTCTTTTGCCGCTATTTTAGCTGCAGGTGGTTTAGCTGTAGGTATGGCGCTTCAAGGTTCTTTAGCAAATTTTGCTGGAGGTGTTTTAATCATGATATTTAAACCTATAAAAATAGGTGATTTAATAGAAGCTCAAGGAGAACTAGGTGTTGTAAAAGAAATTGAAATATTTACTACAAAGCTGCTCTCTCCTACAAATAAAGAAATTATTATTCCTAATGGAACTTTATCCAATGGAAATATCACTAATTATTCATCTGAAGGAATACTTAGAGTAGATTTAACTATTGGTGTTAGTTATGATGCAGACATTAAAGAAACTAAAGATGTATTAATGAACGCATTAACTAGCAATTCTAAAGTTCTTAAAGATCCTGCCCCATCAGTAAACGTATCTGAATTAGCAGATAGTTCTGTAAATTTTGCAGTTAGACCGTATGCTACGGTAGCTGACTATTGGGATGTATACTTTGGAACATTAGAACAATGTAAAATAGCATTAGACGCAGCTGGTATAGAAATACCTTATCCACATGCTGTAGAAATACAAAAAGAAGCTTAAGCTACTTTTTAGGTTTTGGTTTTAAAGCTACAAAATCTTTTAAATAATAAGGTTCAAAATAAGCGACATCTTCGATGTCGTTTTTTTTGTACTTATTATAAGCCAAAATACTCATTTGTTCAGCAGAAGGCAATTTACCTTCTATAAACACTGCATTTTTGTGTTGAATTAGTGCTTTTGTTTTTTCTACACCATTACCAATAAAATAAACCTTTTGAGTATTTAAGTAGTCTAGAAATGAATTTTCATCAAGTATTTGCGCTTTAATTTCTCTCTTCGATTCAAATGATGATGAGAAAATTGCAGAATACACTTCCATTCTCCTCGCATCTATCATTGATACAACAACACCATTATTTACATTTACTTGATTAGCCAATGCTTCTAATGTAGATATAGATATAAGCGGTATATTTAAAGCAAAACAAAGTCCTTTTGCAGCCGAAACACCAATACGCAAACCAGTATAAGACCCTGGTCCTTTACTTACTGCTATAGCATCTAACTGAGAACGTTCTATTTTAGATTCTTTTAAAACATTTTCTATAAATACATGTAATTGTTCTGCATGAGAATAATTAGTATTATAATCTTCTTTTAAATGCAAAGTCTCTCCTTCTTTTGAAAGAGAGACTGAGCAATTTGTTGTTGTTGTTTCTATACTTAATATTAGTGCCAAATTATTGTGTAATTGGTTTTCCTATATAAAAGTCTAACACTTTAGTTTTAAACACAAAATCGTATTTTGCATTTATTAAAGAAGACTCTGCATTTATTAATCTAATTCTTGCTTGTTCTAACTCAAAAGCATTCATAGCTCCAATATTGTATCGTTCTTGAGCATTACCAAATGATAATTCTTGAGCTTGTAACGATTTTGTAGCAGCTTCAAATGTTTTTAGCGCCGCTTGAGCATCTGTAAATGAACGCTGTATATTAGCTTCTAATGCTAATTTAGCTTCATTTAATGCTAACTTAGAATTATCCTCTTGAATTTTAGATTTAGCTACTGCTGTTTTATTAGAAAATCTAGAAAAAATAGGAATATTTACACTAAGGTTAAAGCTATGTGCTCTTTGATCATTTAATTGAGTAAATAACGCAGCTTCATCATCTCTCAGGTTTGTAAAAAAGGCATTAGTACTGTAACCATACCCTAAGCTTACTGTTGGCAAAAATCCACTTTTCGATATTTCTGTATTTAATTCTGCATTTTCAATGTTTTTTTCTGCAACCTTTATTTCTCCTCTATTCGAAAAAGCATAATCTAGTATTGGCTGAATATCATTATACATTATTGATTCAGACGGTGTATCTATGTCTATAATCTCAACATCAAATCCTTCAAATGGGACTTGTAGTAATTGAGATAACGTTAATAATGATAAATTATAATTATTTTCGGCAACAGTTACACTTTGAGAATCATTACTAAGTGTAGCTTCTGTATCATAGATATTAGCTTTAGGCTGCACTCCTGCATCAACTAAGTCCTTTACTTGTTGTAATTGTTTCTCTGTAAAAGCATATTGCGCTTTTGCTGTTTCTAATCGTTCTTTATTAAACAATATATTTAAATATGAATTAACTACGTTTAATGAAATATCATCTCTAATTCGGTTTAATTCTAAATCACTTGTTTCTTTTATTAGAAGCGATTGCTTATATAAATTTGTTCTTCTAAAACCATTAAATATAGTATAGTTTGCACCGATACTTATACTAGTACTATTTGAAGACCTATCTACGAATTGTCCAGGGAATACTTCAGTGTTACCTAAACCAAGTGATTGGCCTACACTTCCATTAACTCCAGGTAAAAATTGTCCCTTTGCAGCCTTAATGTCCTGTTCGTTTAAAAGTAAAGTATTTTGAGCTCTTTTTACAGAAATATTATTTTCTATAGCATGATTTACACATTCACTTAATGTCCATTTTTTACCTTGAGCAAAGGTCAATACACTAACTAGTAATGTTAAAACTAATGTTGTTATATTTCTATTATTCATCGTCGTCATCGTTGTTATCATCTTTTGATGCTTTATTCCATACCTTTATTTTATCTCCTTCTGCAACTCCGTCTTCTAGGATTTCTACATTAATCCCATCAGATAATCCTAATACCACATTTTTCTTTTCAAATTTACCATCTTCTTTTTGAATTTCAACATATGGCTTTTCAGTAATTCTATTAAATTGTAATAGAGATTCTTTTATTACTAAAATACTGTCTTTACTAGCCATTTCTATTTCAGCATTAGCACTATATCCAGCTCTAATTTTAGTTGAAGATTCTACTTCTACATCTGCTTTAATAGTAAATTGCACAGCTCCATTTTCTTCTTTCCCTTTTGGTGCTACAAATGTAAGTTTTGCTGGGAAATCTTTTTCATTTATTGCTCCCAAAATTACTTTAATATCTTTTCCTTCTTCTAGTTTACCTACTTCTGCCTCATCTACTTTTCCTTCAAAAATCATTTTACTCATGTCTGCAATTGTAGCAATTGTAGTTCCTGCATTAAAATTGTTACTCTCTATAACTTGATCTCCTTCTCTTACAGGTATTTCTAATATAGTACCAGGAATTAAAGCTGTAATTGTAGTATTTGCAGATCCTCCTCCAGAAAGAGAACCTCTCTTTATTATTTGGTAATTATTTTGAGCTTGACTTAAATTTTCTTTTGTTTGATTTAAATTTAATTCACTGTTTTCAAAATCTTGTTTAGAGATAACCCCTTTTTCGAAAAGTGTTTTATTTCTATCAAAAATTGTTTTCGCATTATTGTAAGCTATTTTAGCAGTTGAGATTTGTCCATTTGCTCCCACCAGGCTCTGCTCGTTTGGTACAACTCTAATTTTAGCAATTACATCTCCTTTTTTTACAATATCTCCTTCTTCAACCATAATTTTATCTATGATTCCAGAAATTTGAGGTTTTAATTCTACTTCTTCCTCTGGGTTTAATTTCCCTGTAGCTACAACCTTAGTTTGCATAGAAGAATAAAATGGTTCTGATACTTTAAACTCTTCCACAGATTTCTCATTAGAGTCCTTAAAATATTTTAATACGAATACCAAGGCTATTAATAACCCTAACCCTAAAATGATTTTTAATGCTTTTTTCATTTCTAATTTAATTTTTACTGTTGGTAGAAAACATACTTTTTATTTTAATATATTTTCTCTTTTATTTTGATTGATTTATTTATTCTTCTCTTAATGCATCTATTGGCTTTATACTTGTTGCCTTAAATGCGGGTATTAATCCTATTAAAGTTCCTAAAAACACTAGTATTATTAAAGCTATAAAGACTACTCCTATAGATACTGAAGCATTAACCATCCATGCTTCTTCTCCTTGCCCTATAGTAGCATCTATTAATATTAAAATCCAGCCTCCGCTTAATATTCCAAAAAAGCCTGCAATTAGTGTAATAAAAACTGCTTCTACTACTATTTGTCTTTTAATTTCAAAAGGGGTTGCTCCTATAGCTCGACGTACTCCAATTTCTTTTGTTCTTTCTTTAACTGTTATTAATAAAATATTACCAATAGCAAATACTCCTGCTATTAAAGTAGCTATACCAACAAACCAAGTTAAAAACTGCATTCCAATTAAAAAGCCTGTCATTTTACCAAACATACTTCCTAAATTAAAACTACCAAATGCACGCTTGTCTTTAGGGTGAATTCTATTTAAGTTTTTTAATAATAATTTGGCATCTGATTCTATTTGTTTAATATCATATTCTGGCTTCCCTGTAATCATCATCCAACCTATTTCTTCTCCTTGATTATATATTTGCTGAAAAGTTGTAAACGGAATATGTATATCACTAGATGGCCCCATGTTTACATTTCCGACCTCAAATACTCCAACGACTTTAAAATTAATACTATTTACTTGTATATACTCTCCTATAGCTTCTTCATCTTTTTCAAAAAGTTGTTTATACATATCATCAGATATAACAGCAACTTTCTTATTATCGTTAATATCGTTTTGGTTAATAAATCGCCCTTTTAACATTTTCTTTTTTTGTACTTTATCTAATAATGGATAGTCGCCATTTACAGAAAAGTTTCCTGACAAAAAGTTTCTAACCACTAGCGCACCACTTTGGTTTCTAGGCACAACAAACTCTATTCCTTCGATATTCTCTTCTACTTTTTTAGCATCGGATAACGATAAACGTACTCTTTTTCCTTCTTGGAATCCTTTAAAGGGTTTACTTGTATTTTGCCCCCAAACAAAAACGCTATTTGTTGCAAAGCTTCCAAATAATCTATTAAATGAGTTCTCTATTCCTCTTGCTGATCCCAAAAGGCCTATAAGAAGTAATATTCCCCACCATACACCAACCATTGTTAATGCAGACCTTAGCTTGTTTTTACTCAAGCTATCGAACACTTCTTGCCATGTATCTCTTTCAAATAAAAATTTCATAGTCTAATCGTCTCTTAATGCTACAATAGGTTTAATTCTCGATGCCTTTTTTGCTGGTAAATAACCTGCAATAGTTCCTGCAATAATTAATGTAATAGTCGCTCCAACTACAAGGGATGTGCTTACACTTGGGTCTTTTATAAAATAAGTTTCTAAACTTGGCGCTACCAAATTTAAGATTCCCGTTCCTGCTAATAACCCTAAATATCCTGCTATTGTTGTTATTATTACAGATTCTATTAATATAAGTGATACTATAGATTTTGGAGACGCCCCTAGAGCTTTTCTAATTCCTATTTCTTTTGTTCGCTCTTTTACTATAAAAATCATGATATTACTTATTCCCACAATGCCAGCTATTAAGGTTCCAAATCCTATAACTAGAATTAAAATTCCTAAACCAGAGGTCATGGTTTCTACACCTTTATTGGCTTCTGCCATGTTACGAATCCTTATGGCTCTTTGATCATTGGATGCCACAGAAAATCTATTTTTTAATTTATTAGTAATTGTTCTTCCAAAGGCTAAAGCTTGATCATGATTCATATTAGGGTTATATGTCAAGTTTATTTGATCTATATAATCGTTACTTCCATATACTTGCTGAGCTGTAGTAATAGGCATATATATCATACGCTCTTCATTATCTCCTCCCTCGTCTTCAAAGACGCCAACTACTTTGTATTGAATATCATTTAAGTTTACATATTTTCCTAAAGCTGTTGTTTTTTGAAACAAATCTTCTTCCACTAGACGTCCAATAACAATTACCTTCGTTTTATTATCTAAATCTAATTGGTTTATGAAACGACCTTCTGCCATCAACGTATTTTCAAGATATTGATGATCTGGATGACATGCTCTTACATTATAAGTGTTTTTCTCGTTTCTAAAAGAAGCATTTACATTTTTATATATTCTAGCAGTTATATATTGTACTTTATCACCAAACTCATTCTTTAAGTAATCGTAATCTTCGTTTTTAAACTGTATACGTCTTCCTGCCTGCATTCCTTTATGAGCTTTGGTTGTTCTTCCAGACATAACAAAAATGGAATTTGAGGCATCATCTACAAATGCTTCTGCAAATGTGTTACCTAATCCATTAGCTATACCAAATAAAACAGCAAATAATAAAATAGCAAAGGCTACGGTAAAACCAGATAATAAGCTTCTGGTTCTGTTCATATTTATACTCTGAAATATTTCTCGCCAAAGGTCTCTATCAAACATACTGAGAAGCTCTTACTTGTTCTACAAACTTGTCTTCCATAATAACACCATCTCTTAATCTTACTATACGCTTGCACATATTAGCAATATCTTCTTCATGGGTTACCATTAATATAGTTTTACCTTCATCGTTTAAAGATTGAATAAACTCCATTATCTCATGAGATGTCTTAGTATCTAATGCACCTGTAGGCTCATCTGCTAATAACAGTTTAGGGTTTGCAGCCAAAGCCCTTGCTATAGCCACACGTTGCTTTTGCCCTCCAGATAATTCGTTTGGTAAGTGATTTGCCCAATCCTTTAAACCTACTTTTTCTAAATGAAACAATCCTTTTTCAATACGTTCCTTTCTTTTTAAGCCTTGGTAGTATAAAGGTAATGCAACATTATCTAATGCATTTTTATAATTAATAAGATTAAATGATTGAAAGATAAACCCAAGAAATTTATTTCTGTAAATAGCGGCTTTCTTTTCTGTAAGATTCTTTATTGGTACTTCATCAAGAATATATTCTCCTTCATCAGCTTCATCTAACATTCCTATAATATTAAGCAATGTAGATTTTCCTGATCCAGAGGATCCCATAATAGCTACCATTTCTCCACTTTCTACAGAAAGATCTATTCCTTTTAATACGTGCAGGCTAGAATCTCCTATTGGATAAGATTTGTGAAGCTTGTTAATTTTTAGCATATTGATAGTTTTTGATTGATTTCTATACAGCTCAACACTATGGAGCGTATATAATTATCAATTAGACTACAAAGGACAAAAAATGTTACAGGTTATTTGTGAATTATTTGTTAAAAAATTATTCTCCTTTTCTAAATTAGAAAATGGTTAATCTATTTTTTAGTTCTAAAGTAGCGTCTGTATATAAAATAACCTAAACCAAAAACTAATATATAAGGAATAGACATTAGGTATACAATACCATTATTAATGCCTTTAGCTGCCCCTTGTCCTTCTTCATTTTCTAAAACAGCACGACACATAGCACATTGCGCATCTACTGGAAGTAAAACAAATAATAATACTATTGAAAGAATAATCGTTTTTTTCACAACTATATGTAATATGGAGAAATCATTATATATACTACTACTCCAGTAATTGCAACATATAGCCACAATGGAAACGTTATTTTGGCTATTTTTTTATGACGTTCAAAATTTTGAGTAATTGCTCTTACATAAGTTATTAAAACAAACGGTATTACTGCTATTGACAATATGATGTGCGTAATTAAGATAAAATAATAAACGTATTTTACTGGTCCTTCTCCTCCAAACTTAGTCGAATCACTAGTCATATGGTAAGCTATATACATTAACAAAAAGGCCACAGATAAGCTTATTGCTAATTTCATTAAACCTTCATGTAGTTTTATTTTTTTATTCTTAATTGCCCACAAGGCTATTAATAAAACTATAGCTGTACATCCGTTTATACAAGCATAAATAGGAGGTAAAAATATTAGAGGTTCTACATCAAAGCCTAGTTTACGAAGGTTAACTCCAAAAAGAAGGGCTACAGCTAATGGAATAATTATAGATAATGCTATAATCCATTTATTATATTTTTTTTCGTCTTGTATATTCTCTAAATCTCTCATCATTTATTTCTTTTAAAAGTTAAGGCTTACTCTGTAGTCTTATCTTTTAATTATTCATTTAATAATTTTTTAATATCCTCTTTCAGCATGGTAATTTCTTCTTCATTACCATCTTCGTCCATTTTCTCTTCTACACTTATAACACCTTTATAAAAGATTTTAGGGTTACCAAACCCATCTTTTCTGGAACGTATAAACCCATTTTTATCTATTAGTGCAAAATCTCCTGAATGTTCGAAACCAGCTTCTACCTCTGAATTTTTCCCAACAAATATATTGAATCCAATATTTGCTAAATTGTATATAGTGTCTTCTTCTCCAGTCATTAAGTTCCAATTAGGATTTGTTACACCATAACGCGATGCATAATCTTTTAAAACTTCTGGTGTATCAATTTCTGGTGTTATACTAAACGAAGCAATTCCAAAATCCTCTTCTCCTCTAAACGCATTTTGGACTTCAATTAAATTTCTATTCATTCGTGGACATATTGTTGGGCAAGTTGTAAAGAAGAATTCTACAACATAAACTTTACCCTTATAATCGTCTTGGCTTATTGTTTTTCCGTCTTGATTAGTAAAACTAAAGTTAGTTACTCTTTTTCGCTTCCCATTAATTTCTATATAAGACAGTTTTTCATTATTAGAAAAATTATTATCCTGCCCTTCACTCATTCTATCACTTCGGCTAATGTCATTATTTTTTACTCTATCTACTATTCTAGGAATAAAAAGAATTCCGAATAATAATATAATAAAAGCTATACCCATGTATGAATAATTATTCTTTTTCATCGGATGAAATATTTGGTTTTATATCGTCTGCTCTTCTACTTGTAGAATTAAAGTCTCCTTTTCTTTTTTCTCTATATTCTTTAAATAATACTCGCATATCTTCTGCTCCCATCTTATTTTTTAAGATTGAAACTTCAGAACAGTTATAAGCCGTTAGCGGATATTGAGGAACCTTATTCTCTTTAACTTCTTTTTTAGTTCTATCATCAAGTCTTCCTCGTTGGTTTAGCTCTGTATCTATAATAAAAACGCTATTAGTCGCATATGTACCATCTAATCGCAAACTTGTTCTTAAGCTTTTAAATAAACGGTTTATATCGCTTTCACTAGCATACACAAAATGCCAAAACTTTAAAGGTTTATACTTTGTTAACTCTTTCTTTACACGCTCGGCTTCTTCTTTTGCTTCTTCAGGAACAAGCATTACTACTTGAAATTTTTTAAAACCCTTAAATTTATTATAAATTAATTCTTTTAAGTTAGAGGCTTCTGTAATTTTCGCTTCCGGGTTGCTACCAAGAAAACCTAAAATAGTAATATGATCTTTTAAAACAATACTCTTATCTTTATTAGATGGAAGATTTTCAATCCCCAATACATTCTCTTTAACAATATTTAAAGGAACATAGTTATCTTCTGACGGTAGTAGTATTAATAAAAAAGCAACAGGAAGAAAGAACAATATTCCTAATACAATATTTTTTTTTATTGACTTTTTACTCATTGAAGTCTCTTATTTTTCGTTTTACAAAAATAAAAAAGGTGGTTTAAATAAACCACCTTTTCTTTATGTTTAACACCTAATCATTTAGTGTTTAGAAATCTCTTTTAATAAAACCATTTCTATATACTCCTTCAACATATCCACCTTCTTGTAACAGGATAAATACTAAGTAGCATATTAAGAATATTGCAGTCCATACTACAGCGCGTCTTAATCCTTTTGTTTCATCACGCATGTGCATAAAATCCCAAGTAATATAATAAGCTTTTACAATTGTTAATATAATGAATATCCAGTTAAGACCTTTCATTCCTAAAAACTGCCCCATTAAAGCTTCAGGCTTGTATATACCTAATACAACTTCAATTGCTGTAATAATACTAAGAAAAATCAAAACCCCCCAAATTTTTTGAGTATTAGATTTAAATTTTAATAAACCTTGAAATATTGCTAATTTATGTTCGTGTGCCATTTGTAATTTTATATTTTAAATCCAATAAATTGGATATTGTCTTGATCTAAATAATTATACTAAGTAGAAGAATGTGAATACGAATACCCATACTAAATCGACAAAGTGCCAGTACAGACCTACTTTTTCTACCATTTCGTAACTCTTACGTTTCTCGTAAGTTCCTAAAATAACATTAAAGAAAATGATAATATTAATTACAACTCCAGAGAATACGTGAAAACCGTGGAATCCTGTAATAAAGAAAAAGAAATCTGCAAATAATGGCGAACCATATTCGTTTACTTCAAGGTTAGCTCCTTGAACAAATCGCTTTCCATTATCTTTTATTTGTCTAAGACCTTCTTCTCTTGTTAATACTGTTTTTTCTCCGTGTTCATTTATTATTTGATTTCTAACACGAATATTACTGTGAGACTGTAAACCTGCATAAACTTGTTCTATTGTAAATTCAGGCAAAGCACCTTCAGAAACAAACCAAAGTCCATTTTTTCTTTCATGCTGTACTCTTTCAGTATGAATTTTTTTAGCGAAATCTGCTACAGCAACACGCTTAAATACTTTTTTCCCTTCTACTTCTTTATATTCTCCAAACTGTAAAATATTTCCTCCTTTAGTTTGTACTGCTCCGTACTCTCCTTTAATAAATGTTCCCCATTCCCATGCTTGAGACCCTACGAAAATTAAACCTCCAATTACAGTTAAAAACATGTACCACGTTACTGCTTTTTTCTTCATGTGGTGTCCTGCATCTACAGCTAATACCATAGTTACCGAAGACATAATTAATATAAACGTCATAAACGCTACATAAATCATTGGGTAATTTCCATGAAAAAATGGTACGTGAGTAAATACTTCATCGGCAATAGGCCATGAATCTATAAATTTGAATCTAGAAAAACCATAAGCTGCTAAAAAGCCAGAAAATGTTAAGGCATCTGATACGATAAAAAACCACATCATCATTTTACCATAACTTGCATTTAGAGGTTTGTTTCCTCCTCCCCAAGTTTTTCCTTCTGTTGCAGTATTTTCAACTGTAGTATTCATATAATTTAATTAGTTATTTAAATGTCGCACAAAAATAATCAATTTTCTTTTCTAAAGAAACTTCGCTTGACTAAATTTTAACTTGTATTTATAATGTTTGTAGTATTTGACTTTATGTCTATAAAAAAAGGGGCTTCAACTACATGAAAAAATATAAAAACAAAAACAGATAGACCCAAAGTATATCTATAAAATGCCAAAACGTAGCTGCCAATTCTAGACCCAGCATATTGGTTGCTGTATACTTTTGTTTAAAATGATTATAAATTACAACTATTAAACAGATTAGTCCAGCAGCAACGTGCAATATATGCACAAATGCTATTAAAAATATATAAGATGCTTTAGGATCACTTGTAGGTCCCGTTAAATAATATCCAGAATCGATTAATTCACCAAAACCCGCAAATTGGATATAAATAAAAGCACACCCCAGACCTAAAGTAATTATTAAAAATGCACTAGCTATGTCATTTTTTCCTTTTTTAACAGCTTGTTTAGCTAAAATAAACGTGATGCTACTTAAAATAATTACAACTACACTTATAATAAAAACATTAGGCAATACTAAATCCTCAGACCAATCTGGTCTAGAGCTACTAACTATTACGGCACTTGTTAATCCTGCAAATGACATTATCAATGAAATGATACCAAACCATAACATCATTTTTTTTGCTCTGTTATTTTTTTCTTGTAATGTCCCTTGGGTTAAATCCATAATTATCTAATAAATTTATCTATAACATACACTATTTGTATTAAAGTAATGTACGACACACTTACTAACATTAATTCTTTTGCTGCTTTTTCTGTCATTTTCTTAAATAATTGCACAGCATAATACAGCATAACTAAGCCTAACAAAAAGACTATAATTGCAGAAATTATAGACAGTTTTAATTCACCAGTTATTCCTAACACAGGCACAACAGAAATTAATATAGTCCAAACTGTATACATAATTGTTTGCACAGCAGTTCCTTTATCCTGCTTTCCCGTTGGTAGCATAAAAAAACCTCCTTTTTTATAATCTTCAAACAAGAACCACCCTATAGCCCAAAAATGAGGGAATTGCCAAAAAAATTGTAGAGCAAATAAAGTTCCTGGTTCTATACCAAAATCATCTGTTGCAGCAACCCAACCTAACATAAATGGTATAGCTCCAGGTATGGCTCCAACAAATACGGCTAATGGTGTTTTTGTTTTTAAAGGTGTATAAACACAGGTATATAAAAAAATGGAAATTGCACCAAACATTGCTGTTTGAGGATTTATAATATATAAAATAGCAATTCCAAGTATCGTAAAAACACATGCTATTGTGAAAGCTGTACTCACAGACATTCGACCTGAAGGTACAGGTCTATTTTTTGTGCGATCCATTAATACATCTAAATCTTTTTCTATGATTTGATTAAATGCGTTTGATGCACCGACCATAAAATAACCACCAAAGGCTAATAAAGCTAAATCTTTATAGCTTACTACCTCTACTCCTAATAAATAACCTGCTATTGAAGAAAACACGACACTTAATGCTAATCGCATTTTCGTGATTTCTTTAAAATCTGAAATTAAAGAGTGTTTTTTTATCGTTGTTGTTGTACTCAATGTACTATAATTTACCGCTTTAACAATTATATAGCTATAATATTGCCTAAGCGTTTTATTGCGAGTGCAAAGATACTTTATAAAAGCTTATTCACCAACGGTAAACAAAAGTAAATTATAAATCGAAATACCAGTTAAATAAATCTGTTCTAATTCCTAGATTAAACCATACAGTACTATTGTTTATAAGAGATGCTATTTCTGTTTCTGGATTAAAGTTCCTGTAACTAATATTAGCAAATACTTTTAAATTAGAGGCTGGATTAACTAAATATCCTCCTTGAATACTTGCGTTTATTGTTTTAGTTTTTATTCCTTGTCCAATTTCTACTCCTGTATCAAAAGGTCTTTCATTGTAGTTTTGGTATATATCTCCACCATAACTAAAATTATCGGTATCATCATTAATATCAAGGCCTCTTAAACCAGCTATCAACTTTGCTTCCCCAAACCATCTTTTATATCTGTAACGCCCTATAAGTACTAATTCTTTAAAATTGGCTCCCCATAAGTGGGCAAAAGGTTGATTGTTGTGCCCATAATTTAATGTTACAGTATTATGAGAATATGTATAAGGTCTTACTTGATTATACTCTGCTTGAAGCATTAAATCTTTTACTTTAAATGCATTGTAATATTTAACTCCTAATTGATATCCATATTTATTTTTCCAACTTCTCTCTCCTCCTTTTATATCACTTAAAGAAAATTCGTCTAATATAAACTGACCATAAAAGTTAATATCATCACTCCATTTATATTTTGCAGAAGCACCTAAAATAGCATTACCCGCATCTTGCCCTGTTTCGAACTCTATCGCTCTATAAAATATAACTGGGTTTAAATAATTCACATCGAAACCGCGATCGTTAGAATTAGTCCAAATAACAGATTCAAACAAACCTATATTAAGTCTTTTACTTACATTCCAGCTTAAGTAATGGTTAGCAATATATTTTGTTAAAAATGCACCATCTTCCGTTACTTCTGGCCTTACATCTCTCAACCATGACCAAGTATTAGTGTATTTAACTTTCCAAAATTTAGTATTTAACTTTAAAAATGGATACGGGCTTGCTACATCACTTTGTAATAATGAACGATAACCATCTCCAATAAAATTTTTACCATGACCAAACTGAATGTTTATGAAATCGGCTGGCGTATACGACAAATAGGCTTCAGCCACTGGATAATCGTACGCATCATCCTTAAATCGTTTTGCTATGCCTCTCCCAGGAATTATTGCTGGGTCTGGACCAAATGCTTTTAAGGTTTCGGCATACTGATTATAATATTGAGCAAAACGTCCCTGACTTTCGTAAACTGATGCTGAAAAATTAAATTTACTACCAAGTCCACCTTGTATATAAACCCCTCTTGTATTATTAAAAGTAGAATTAAAATCGGCATCTGTATCTTTTCCTACTTGTAAATCGAAAATTGGGTCTATTGTAAACCAATAATCTTTCCCTTGTAATTGTACTAAGTGTTCGTTCCAAAGTTTTTTAGTTAACCAAGTATCTCCTTCTTTTTTTAATGCGTCATTCTCTGCTTCTATACTGTAATACTTTGAAACGTCTTCATATAAAAACGGTTTTGCTGCAGTATGACTATTTGTTCCTATTAGGTTTGTTGCTCTATCAAATTTAGCATAGTTACTATGACTAAAAGGAATATTCAATTGACTTGTATAAGCTTTATTGCTGTAGGGTTGTATATTATCATTAATGCTATCAAATTCGGACTTTCCGCTTTTTTCTAATGTTGTTAATTCTTCTTCAATAGTTTTCTCGTCAGACAAGTCTTTAGTAGATACTGTTTGGTCTTCTAACGGTATTTTTAATGCTATTGAATATTGTTTAAATGTAGGTTGACCATTATATGTTCCCGGTTCTACTTTTGGAAAAGTTTTAAATACTCGAATAGCCTCTTCTTTTAACTCCTTATACAGAGCATCTACATACATTACTCTGAATTCACCTTCTTTATTCACTTCAAAAAGAACAACAACTTCTCCTTTATATTCATCTTCTGAAAGGTTTTTTGGTACTTTAAAATCTGTAAATAATATATTAAATACCTTATTATCGAAACAGTTTTGAAGATTCCCTGCAACTGTTTCTTTACAATCTGCAAAAACAGGGGGCTTTTCGTTAACTAAAGGATCTTGAGCCTGAGTAAAAAAATGGAAGCATAATATTATTATAAAAAAGCATCGCTTCATAAAAAAGAAAGTTTTATATTATGGCGAAAGATACTGTTTTTTTAAGAATGAAAAAATCTAAAAAGCCGTTATCACTTATGTAGATAACGGCTATGATTTTTTTCTATAAATTATGCTTAGTAATTCTGAACGTTTAGGGTAATTGGTAAATTATAAAGGACTTCTACTGGTTCATTGTTATTTTTACCTGGTTGCATTGTAGGTACTTTTCCTACTACGCGCTTAGCTTCTTTTTCCAACTTAATGTGAGGCCCTCTGGTTTTTAATATTTCAACATTACCCTCTTTGTTTATTTTAAAGTTAACATAAATTTTTTGTTTTCCACTTAACCCTAATTCTGCACCTAAATCTGAATCAAACTTTTTACTTATTAGTTTCTTTAATTTATCAGACATGCACTTTCTACGTTCATTATTATTTTTTGCTTTTTCACATCCTGGATAAATAGGTACTTTTTGAACTGCCATGATATTAACAGGCTCTTCTGGTTTAGTAATATCTAGTATATCATCAGTTTCAGACAAAACTGCAGATGTATCAACCACAGAAGGTTCTGTTGTTAATTGCAAATCATCTTTTGCTTCTTCGATATCATCTTTTTCTGTAACCTCTATTTTATTGATGATTTTTTTCTTTTTTAAAACAACTTCCTTTTTTGGCTTTACTACATTTTCTTCAACTACATATTTTTTATCCATAACATATTCTACTAATTCAGAATTGTCATCAGGCTGTACATATGCTACATCTACTGTGTTAGCAAAACTCATTTCTAAAGCTGTATAACTAGCCAAGAGGCACATTATTAACCCTATTTGAAAGTAAAGCGCTGAGTTTTTTCGTAAATTTGCATCATGCTTTTGTGATTTGTGCACAGTTTTATCGTTTTGGCGAACGACTCTGTGGCTTTCGTTAGATTGTTTCATAATATTTAAAAGTTTATATGTTAATATTATGAGTAATTCACAATAAGCGTACCAAAGAAAAAAAATCCCGTTACAAATTTGTAACGGGATTTTAATTTATATTTAGTACAGTACTTACAATTAGTCCTGTACTTGGAACTTAATAGGTAAATAATAAGGTACTCTTACCGCTTTTCCTCTCTGCATTCCTGGCTTCATTTTTGGCAATAAGTTTACAATACGTTTTGCTTCTTTCTCTAATCTTGGGTGCGGTGCTCTTGCTTTTACATCAATAATTTTACCTGTTTTATCGATTTTAAAGAATACACTAATTTTTTTATTTCCTGGAGGTAAACCTAAATCCTGAGCTAAATCTGTATTAAACTTCTTTCTAACAAATTTTGCCATTTTTTCGTTCATACACTTTTTCTTAGCTTCATTGTTTCCTTTTTCACACCCTGGAAAAACTGGAACATTTTCAATTACAGCAAAGGCTACTTCTACATCCTCTTCAACCTCTTCTACTTCTACTTCCTCTACTTCAACTATCTCTTCTTCTTGAGTTGTTTCCGTAGACTCTAATACTGTTTCTTCAATTTCCACTTCATCTTCTACAACCTCAATAACTTCAGGTGCTGGCGGCGGCGGCGGCGGCGGTGGAGGTGGCGGTGCTGTATTAGTAATTGGGATTTCCTCTTCTAATTCTTCTTCACCTAAAGAATATTGATTCTCTACAATTTCTTCATCGTAGGTTTTGTAGTTGATAGCATAATTTGTTAAAAATAACATTAATGCTAAACCAACAGCAAAGTACAGCGCACTGTTACGGCCTACGTTTGATTTTGGATTTTTCTTAAGTTCCATAAATTAATATTTGTTTACACTCTAATTGCTAAAATAACTTTTTTTTTGTTAAAAAAGCAAGCTATTATTATTTTTTAACACCTCTTAAAATGGCAGCTATAACTAAAATTGCCGTAAGTGTTCCTGTTGTATTAGCTATAACATCGAAAAAATCTGCTTATCTATTCGCTGTTAAACCTCCTTGTAGGAGTTCAATAATTATGCCAAATACTGATGAAAACAAAAAGCTAAAAAAGAATGCTTTTGTTTTATTTAGTTTAAATCTGTAATAAAATGAAAAGAACCAAAGCGTTGTAAAAATTGCATATGCTATTACATGCAATATTTTATCGCTATTGGTTGGTAATTCTGGACTTACCTCGTTTACTTTTATTAAACTTAATGCTGTAAGTATTATAGTATAAATAACACTTACAAGCAATACTTGTTTTTTAAGCACCAATAAGTTCTTTATAGTCTTCTGCAGATAATAAGCTTTCAAGTTGAGGCGCATCAGATATTTTAACTTTCACCATCCAACCATCTCCATAAGGATCTGAGTTTACTTTTTCTGGCTCATCCTCTAAAGCTTCATTAAATTCAATAATTTCGCCAGAAACTGGTAAAAATAAATCTGAAACTGTTTTTACAGCTTCAACAGTTCCAAAAACCTCATCTGCTTCTAATGTTTCATCTACTGTTTCTACTTCAACATATACGATATCTCCTAACTCGCTTTGTGCGAAATCTGTAATACCTACAGTTATTATATCATCTTCTATTTTAATCCACTCGTGATCTTTAGTGTACTTTAATTCAGCTGGAATATTCATTGTTGTGTTTTATATAATTTCTACAAATATATCTAATCAGTTTGTTATTTCAAACACTATTTTGCACTAGTATTAATTCCCAAAATTGTACCTTAAAGTTAAACCTGAACGTATGGTTGTCTGCGGAAATGCTGTAGATATAGCATATTCAGAAAAAGTATAATCAAAATAAAAAATTCCAGTTAGATTTTTACTAAAAGCATAATCTGCTTTATACTTTAAACTCCATATTGTTTGCCCACTAGTTACTTGGTTATTATCTAAATCTAAATATCTAATTATAGTCTTATTATCCCTTACAGACACATCCATTTCCATATTTAAATCGCTAACTATTCGCTTTTTTGGTCCAGCTAGTTTAGATTTTATTCTTACATCTTTAAATTTATATCCTAAACCAATAATGTATTCTTTTCCTTGAACTTCGGTCATTAAGTTATTATCGAAGCTTAAAGACAACTGTCTATCTTTTCTAATCTCCGTTAATATTTTTACAGAGTTTTTCATTTCAAAATCTAGTCTTACTAATGGACTAAACATTTCTGTTAAACTAACATTACTATATAGGTTTTCATTTTTATAGTTTCCTGCTTGATCTAAATCCTCTGCTGGTTGCAAATCGTAATCTAAAGTATAATCAATTCCATTATAATCTAAATTAGTTCTAAACTGGTTTATTGTATAATTAGATCGGTAACCATGCGTTATAGAAAAACGTTTAAATCGTTTTTTAAACCATTTTAGCTTCATTAAACCTGTATATTTTAAATCCCAGTTAGGAATAGGAATATTACGTAAGGCTCCTAATTTTGTTTTCTCAGCATTTTGCCCTGTATATGCACTTACAAATGCTGGTAATAATACCGCCTGACTTGTTTTTCCAAATCCTCTAGGAAAACCGTCGGCATCTACATCATTTACATTTGCTCCCTTTTCTTGTGCCAATCTTCTAGCTATTGTTAGCCTATTATCTTTAAAATCATTAAAGGTCGCAGAACTTATTTCATCACTTCTGCCAAATGCAGTAGGCAATGTAAATGTTGAAATATTAAAGTTTCCAAAAGCATTAGGTGTTAAAGATCTATATGAGCCATCTTCTACTCTAAAATTCTCTGTATAATTCTTAGCATAAATTCTAGAACCTACAAGGTCTATTTTTAAATCTTTAATTGGTTCTAAATTAGCAGAGACATCTAATTGTTTCGTTTGATTTTGTGTATACTGCTGATTAAATTCTTGAAAGTTCGTTAACCAACCATTTCTTGCTGCTATATCTCTAATATCTCTTTGACTACCAAACGTATACCCTGTTGTTGGCTTTAATGTTCCTAAAAAACCAGGTGTTTGTATGTATCCAGGTAGAAATGTTCCATTAGTTTCGGCATAATTAACTTGAATACGTTTTACGCTTGTTAATATGTCTATGCCTATGTTAGCTAATTTCCTTCCTATTCCTTTGCTTTTCTTTGCTTCTGGTTTTCCTCCTTTACTAGCGGTTTGTTTTTTACCTCCTGGAGGTGCTCCTATATTTCTATCTGAACGACTTACTTTATTTCCTTTTTTCGCCTTTCTCTTTTTTGTTAACCCAATATATTTATACAACTTATTCATGTCTAAAGTTGAATTTATATTGTGCGTATTTCCATTAGAAATAGAGTTTCCTAAATCGTAAGTTAATCCATCATCTGCTACTAGCTCTCCAAATAAGTCAGATCCTTTTTGCCATTGAAATTGTCCGGTATATGCATAAGTCGCTTTTAGAAAACTTAATGTCGGTATTTTACTTAATGGTATTTCGTAGTTTATTCCTAATTGTTGACTTTGCCTGTTTGGGTCTCCAAAATCGAAGAATCCATCCCATACATCTAAAGATGGGTCTTGCTCTCCATTAATAATATTATCTTTAAAATAGTTTCTTACTATATTATTTTTTGATGTTGCAAAGTTAAATGATAACGCATTGGTTAAATTCCAATTAACATTATATTGATAATCGAATGTGTAGTTTCTTCTAAATAATTCCTCTAATCCAATATTGTTTCCTCCCAGCTCTACGTCTCTAAAACGCTGTCTGTTAAATTGTCTGTTTAAATCTGTATTAAAAGCAATACTAGATGGCAATAGGTTTATGTTAAAATCTTTTAATAGTCTCCAATACTTGCCTGTAAACAGCGAATCGTTTTTCTTGAAAGGTTCTATTACTTTTGGCTGAAAATTATAAGCGTAATTTACACCTGCTCTTACTTGTTTATCTATAGAACGTTCAATTTCAAAATCACGATGTTCTACTTTATTATACGAGTAATTTAATGTTAAATTCTCTGCATCGTAGAAACGAGGTTTAGAATCTCCTGTTCTAGTTTTTCTAACTCCAATAAAGTTTATACTTTTTCGCATAGTATAATCTTCTGAGTTTTCTTTAATACGCTTACGATCTGCGGCATCTGTAGCAGCATCTAAACGAGTTTGCAATTCAATATCTTTATATTGTTGATCGAACTTTGGTGTTATCAGCTCTTCGGATTGCCCATAATTAAATGGTATTTGTAACCCCCATTTTTTTGGTAATAGCTGTCCGATGTTAACATTAGTAACAACATCATATTGTTTTACATCTTCTCTACTCCTTTCGTTTGGCCCTTGATCTACAGAACCAAAGCCTGATGTACTCATACGTCCTGTTGCACTTACATTTGCGAAGTCTGCAAAATTTGTATCTAAACTTAATACTGCAGCCCAACCGCCTTCGTTATCCATCTCAGACAAACGTAACTCGTTATACCAAATCTCTCCACAAACATCAAAACCTCTTGCATTTTTAACACCAACCATAAGGGTTCTAATATCTCCAAAGTTAGGATTACCTTTTATTGCTATACGTTGTTGACCTGTTACATAGTTAGAAAATTCATCTCCTGTAATTGGTACTGGCTCTCCTCCTACTACATCATAAAATGTTGCATTAAGATCTGTAAGTGTTCCATTACTAATTCCTATTGATTTTATTTTTTGTAATAATTCTAACTCTAAGTTTATTTCGTTTGCAGATGGCCATAAACCTTCTGATGTATTACTAGTAGAGACTTGTAACGGCACTTCTATCTGGTAGTAATTCTGAGTTAAATCGTTACCCATTCTAATAAATCCTACTAAATCTTCATCAGAAAGTCCTGGCGTATCTCCTTCTCCTGCATGCATAAACATACGTAAGCGTTTGTATTGCCTCATATCTACGCTAATATTTTTAAACACAGCTCTAGAATCTTCTGGTTCTAAATCACAAACATTAACTACTAATGCTTGCTCATTTTGGTCTATAATGGTGTTGTTATTATTTAACTGCTCTGGCACAACTCCTGGAGGTGATGCATAACTACCATCATTTTCTAATGTACTAATAACTCCTACTGAGAATTCTGTTTGTGGATCGTCTGCTGCCGGTCCGGTTTCTTCATCTAGTGCCAATGTATAACGTCGCCAATCACTTCTTACTAAATCTAAAGTACCAAAACGGAAAACTGTATTTTCTGAAAATTCTTTTAAATACATACGTGCAAAACGAATAGAACGTAAATCTGTAATTCCATTAACAGCTTCTACATGATCTCCTTGTACAGGAATTCTAAACTGATACCAACGTATTTGCTCTGTATCTCCATTAGCTAATGCTCTCGGTCTGGTTTTAATATCTCTAATAAAACTACCAATTGGGTTAGTAGATGTAATTGCATTTAAGTTTTCTGGTAAGTTTTGCGGTGTTATCTCAAGTTCATATTCAAAATAACTATCAATAGTATTCATCGTATTATCACGATTAATATCCTCTACATCTGGAACAGTTGTAGATCCTCTATCTGTATTACTAAATGTATCTGGAGAGTTTCCTTCTACATTATTATATTTTTTATAACGATCAAAAAGATTTCCTTCTGCACTTATATAATATTGATAATTATCATTTGCAGGATCGGCTACTCCACTATATAATGGCGAAATACCAATTTCTTCAACATCATCTAATCCATCGTAACCAACATCTTGATTAATTCTTTCTTGTCCAGTAGTATCAAATGCGTAAATTAAAGCTTGATTTTGTGGTACTACTGTTTGTTGGTTCCACCCACTAGTATTTGATGCTCCTTGTAATAACGATATATTACCATCTTGTGGCAATCCATTTTCATATAACTTTCTACCATCTTTTAATACATCTTCAGATATATTTCCTAAGTTAAAGACTAACTTCCCTCCCGGGTTTAATGCATTTTCTTGGAATGGATCTTGCAACCAAAATTCTATATATTCTACATTAGATTGCTCGAAATCTGTAGAAGTTAATTGCCTTGTTATCCCTGCCCAACTATCTAACGGGTTGTCATTAACATTGTCTTCAGAACCTGGCTTAAAGTTATATGGCCCTCTCTCCTCTGGATAATAAGCTAAATCTAATGTATTAATTACCGATGTTTGTCCTTGAGCAATATCTTGTTCTGGAAATAACTCGTTTACAAAAACTCTAGATGTATATATTCCTGAAACATCATCATCACTAATACCACTTGGTCTTTGATTACTATAAAAAATAGGATCAATAGTATACCAGTTTAACAATGCTCTATCGTAACCATTTTGAATTCCGTTTTCATCTTCCCCTTCTGCTACATCTGTATATATTCTACCCAAATCTTTTGGTCTACTTGATAAAAACCATGCTTGAGGCGCTTTTAAATCTACTCCATTTTGTGACCCTTCAAAATCATCTACATAGGCTGTTGCTTCTCCATTAAAATTTGTTCCCTTTGGTGCTCCTGGCAATAAATAAGCGAACTCTCCTCTTACAGAAAGGTTCGATGGTGCATCTGTATCTACATTTGGTAATTTATTTGCTAATCTTGTAAAAAATGGAACTTCTGTAGAATAGTTTCCATTAAATCCTAATATGGTGTTATTTATGGGCTCGCTATTAAAGTTTGCTTTTTGTGTAATTGGCCTTTCATTTAGGTTAATATATGTTGCTCCTAATACAAAGTTTTCATTAAATTCATGCTCTACATTTATTCCTGTAAATCTTTTTGTTTGCTGACCAAATATTGAGTTGTTTTCTGTGGTAACTTCAATTGGTGTATTAGACGCTTTTAAAGCTTCATCTAGAATTTGTACACGCCCTAATTGATAATTTACGGTATAATCTACACCTTCTACTAATACTCTTCCTCCTGCTGTTACTTTTACAGATCCTCTTGGCACATTAAATCCTCCTATTGGGATTCCTTCTCCTCCTGAAGATTTATAGCGTCCTTTTATTTGAAACTTATTCTTTTCTATCTCGTCTAATGCTGCTGTTTTTGTGGCCTTATATAGTAAATCGTAAACATATTTTTCTTGATTAGCATTGGTATAAACATCTGCTTCATAGTCTGCATCGTTATTCCCTGTGTTTCCGTCATTATCTAAAATATCAAATAGGTAACGTCCAAAAGGCTCTACTTTTGTAAATACTATTTTTCCATTTTGTGGTATTACTGTAATCCCAGGCACAAAATCGAAAAAACCATCTCCATTAGCTTGCGGATCGTTATTAAAATTTAATTTATCTAAATTGAATAATCGTAGTAGTGTTGTTTCTTCAATTGGGTTACCATTAAAATCTACTCCAAATGGAGTTCCTTCTACCGGCGTAATATAGTTTAATGGCGCCGCTTCGTTATAAAATATATTTAGTTTAAAATCCTCCTGACTTAGCTGGTAAGCACCTGTGTCGTAGATGTTTTTCATCATTAAATCCCAAATTGGTTGAGAGACACTTGTTATACTACTTTTGAGTAGCTTAAGGATTAAGTTATTATTAGTAACATTTGTTACTTCTCCATCTGTATTTGTTTCTACATCTGTAGCTCCAATACCATCGTTTGCAAATTCTCCTACTTGGTATACTTGGCCTCCTACTGTAAACTGAAATGCTACAGCTAAAACCTCATCGTTATTTAAACGTTGGTTTAAAGAGATGTACCCTAACTGAGTATTTAACTGGTATTCTTGACCTTCTATCAATTTTCTTGCATTCTCTTGTTTTGCATAATCAAATCCTTCATTAAAACTTGGTATGGTTATACCTTGTTCTACCGTAGCTATATCTCTAATGGCATTTGTTATTTGAGCTCCTGGACCACCAATATTTGTTGGATCTAATCGGTTATTTCCGTTATCTGGAAATGCTCCTGGACCTGCTGTTACTTGCACTCCTGCATTACCAATAATTTCGGATTCCCCTAAATCTTGTAACGCAACAATATTTCTTACATTCTCTGTTCTATTGCTTCTATTTGTTATCCAAACTTCCGCTCTTGTTATTTGAACATTAGTATTAATAAATGGATAATTCTCTAAAGCTCTATCGTAATTTTGTCTAAAGTATTGTGCTAAGAAAAAGTGTCTATTTTCATCATAATCTCTAATAAAGAAATCAAATTCATCTAATGTTCCTCCTCCTTGAGCCACAACAGACCTTGTGTCTGATCTTTGTTCAGAGAAGACGCCTGTAATTGTTGTTTTACCAAATCTTAATTCTGTTTTTACACCAAATAAACTTTGAGCTCCAGATATTAAAGAACTATTTAATGGCATATTTACATTACCGACTTCTATTTTTTGAATAATATCATCTTCTGTTGGCGTATATTCTAACTTTATTAAGTTCTGAAAATCGAAAGTAGACTCTGTATCATAATTTGCTGTAACTTGAAGTCTAGAGCCTACTTTTCCTAGTAAACTTAAACTTATACGTTGATCGAAATCGAAAGTAAAATTACTTCTGTTTCTAGGTGAAAATGATGGATTGTCTTGCTTAGTATATAAAATACCTAAATCCATCTCTAAAGAACCTTGCGGCACAATAGATATTGGCCCTTCTCCAAATATGCTAGTAAAGAAATCTGAATTAACGTAAAACTCTGGGATTAAATTTTTCTTTTGTTCTTCAGCTCCATCTTTCTTACCGTCGTAAGCATCAATTTTATCTTTATAATATGATTTTAAATTTTCTTTAAGTACTAAGTCTTGATATTCTTTTGGGGTTAAAATTATTGGATAATTAATATTAAAACTACCTACACTTTCTGTATAAATATATCTATCTATTTTAGGGTCGTAAGTATATTTAGACTGGATACTATTGGGGTTTGGCATTTGTAAAGTACCTAAACTAAACCCTGTTTTAACAGAATCTTGAACTACTGTAGGATCTGGATCCTGAGCCAATGCGGTAAAAGAAAGTAATAGCGCTGAGATTAATAGAATGTACTCTTTAATGGATTTCTGAAAGTATATATTGATTGTATTCAAAATCTATTATAAATTTTTTAAAGCTAGTTTGATTATAGTTTCTACGTTGGCTTCTGGCTCTGCTGCAACTATTTTTTCGACCACTTTTTCGGCCTGTTTTTTAGCAAAACCAAGAACTTCTAATGCTGATAACGCTTCATCTTTATTAGTATTGCTTTTATTAACAGAAACTTCGTCTATATCATAGATTTTAATGATTTTATCTTTTAAATCTATAATAACACGTTGTGCAGTTTTAAGTCCAATACCTTTTACCGATTGAATTAGAGCTACATCCTCTGTAGCAATACCTTCTTTAACTTGTTTTGGCGTTAATGAAGACAACATTGTTCTTGCTGTATTAGTACCAATTCCACTTACAGATATTAATAATCTAAACACATCACGTTCTCCTTTAGAAGCAAAACCATACAAGCTATGAGCATCTTCTTTAACTTGAAGATGGGTATATAATTTTAAATGTTCTTCGTTAGGGATTTGAGAGAATGTATGCAGGGAAATATTAATTAGGTAACCTACTCCGTTACAATCTATAATAACATCGGTTGGATTTTTTTCAACCAATTTCCCTTGTATATGTGTGATCATTATATAAATGTCTTATTAAACTACCAAAACTACACATTTTTTTTTATTTAGAGATAATAAAATAATATGTAATATATATTACCGTTTATCTCCCTATTTTACTGATATCCTAAGGTTTTCAACTCCTTCTTTTCACTTACTCTATGCATAATATTTAAATTTGGTAAACTATTACAAAATAAAAAAGCGAGACTATTTCTAGTCTCGCTTTTTTATTTATTGCTTATGAGAGTATTATTTTTTCTCTTTTTGTTGAGCATCTATAACTGCTATAGCTGTCATGTTTACTATTTCGTCTACACTTGCTCCTAATTGAAGAATATGAACTGGTTTTTTCATCCCCATCATTATTGGCCCTATAGATTCTGAGCCATTAAGTTCTTTTATAAGCTTATATGTAATGTTTGCAGATTCTAAATTTGGAAATATTAGTGTATTTACTTTTTTTCCTGCTAATTTTGAAAACGGGAATTTTGCTTGTAACATTTCTCTATTTAATGCAAAATCAGTTTGCAATTCACCATCTACTAATAAATTCGGGTGTCTTTTATGTAAATAAGAGACAGCTTCTCTTACTTTAGTTGCCGTTTGATCTTTAGATGATCCAAAATTAGAATATGAAGTCATAGCCATGACTGGTACCAATCCAAACATTTTTACAACTCCAGATGTCATTTGCGCTATTTTAATTAAGTCTTTGGCTTCTGGATTTATATTTATAGAGGTATCACTTAAAAACATTGGCCCTCGTTGAGTCATCATAACATTTGTAGTTGCTATTCGTGTTGAACCAGGCGCTAGACCTATAAGTTCTAACATTGGTTTTACTACACTTGGATAACTACGAGAATACCCCGATATTAAAGCATCTGCATCTCCTTCATTAACCATCATTGCAGCATAGAAATTACGTTCTCTCATTAATTTCTGCGCTTCAAATAAGGTTACTCCTCTACGTTTTCGTTGCTCCCAATACACTTCAGCATATTCATTTCGCTTCTCTTTTTGCTCATCTGTTTTTGGGTCTATAATAAGTACATCTGCATCGAACTCTATTTCTTCTTTTAGACGCTCTATAGTTTCTTTACGCCCCAGTAGAATAGGAATAGCAACACCATCATCATGTACTATTTGCGCTGCCTTTAACACATCTAAATGATCTGCTTCTGCAAAAACTACACGTTTTGGATCTAATCTAGCTCTATTCATTAAAAGTCTAACAATTTTATTGTCGGACCCTAAACGTTCCATTAAAGTATTTTTATACTTTTCCCAATCTACAATTGGTTCTTTTGCTATGCCACTCTCCATAGCTGCTTTTGCAACAGCTGGTGGCACCTCAGCAATTAAACGAGGATCAAACGGTTTTGGAATAATATAATCTCTTCCAAATGTTAGTCTTGTTTCTCCATATGCGATATTTACTTGTTCTGGCACTGGTTCTTTTGCTAGACTAGCCAAAGCGTTTACTGCTGCCATTTTCATAGCTTCATTTATACCTGTTGCTCTTACATCAAGCGCACCTCTAAATATAAATGGAAATCCTAAAACATTATTTACTTGGTTAGGATGATCGCTTCTACCAGTAGCCATAATAATATCTTTACGAGTAGCTATTGCAACATCGTAACTAATTTCTGGATCCGGATTAGCCATTGCAAATACTATAGGGTTATCTGCCATAGTTTTTAACATATTAGGCATAACAATATCTGCTTTAGATAAACCTATAAAAACATCTGCATCTTTCATAGCTTCATCTAGTGTATCTATTTTCCTATGCGATGCAAATTCTGCTTTTTGAGATGTTAGGTTTTCTCTATCATCTCTAATAACGCCGCGACTATCTAGCATAACTACATTTTCTCGCTTTGCTCCGCATGCTAAATATAATCTAGTACAAGAAATCGCTGCTGCTCCTGCTCCACTTACTACAATTCTAACATCCTCAATTTTCTTTTCTGCAATCTCTAATGCATTAAGTAATGCTGCTGCAGATATAATAGCCGTACCGTGTTGGTCGTCGTGCATTACAGGAATATCTAATTCTTCCTTTAAACGTGTTTCTATTTCAAATGCTTCTGGAGCTTTTATATCTTCTAGATTAATCCCTCCAAAAGTTGGGGCAATCATCTTAACCGTTTGTATAAATTCTTCAATATTCTCCGTATCTACTTCTATATCGAAAACATCTATATCTGCAAATATTTTAAATAATAAGCCTTTACCTTCCATTACTGGCTTAGAAGCTTCCGGACCTATATTCCCTAAACCTAATACAGCTGTACCGTTAGATATTACAGCTACTAAGTTTCCTTTTGCTGTATACTTATAGACATTATTAATGTCCTTTTCTATTTCTAAACAAGGTTCTGCAACTCCAGGTGAATAAGCTAATGCTAAATCTCTTTGCGTTGCATATTTTTTGGTAGGTACTACCTTTATTTTTCCTGGTGTTGGCTTAGCATGATATACTAAAGCTTCTCTTCTCTTGCTCTGTTTACTCATATTTGGTATGATTTTACTCTGACTTACAAATGTAGGCTTTTAATAGAAAAGATTTTAGTAAAAAGAATCATAGACTTATATAATTTTATTCTATTTAAAATTATATAAATAATTTAAATTCTATTCTCTATAAAAAAGTCAATAAAAAAACCTCTTGATATAATCATCAGGAGGTCTTTTGAGTTTAGCATTTATATTTGATTTGATTATTCTTTGGTAGATTTTAATTTACCTAAGAATAATCAAAAGTGATTTTAAATAAAATATAAATATTATGTTTTTATTTTATCAGCTACTATAATTACATTTAAAGAAATCCCTCTTTTGAAATATAATGAAAAGAGGGATTTAATGTATTATTTACACTATTTAGCTTGACGTGCGTTTCTTACGATTATAACATTTATATGGTCTGCAGGATTTATATTATTATAATCTATACCACATGGCCACCATGTCTATATGACTCATCTTCTATTCTTGTATCATCTACATGTAATATTATATATGGCGAATTTAAATTATACTCATTGGACAAACTTATTTCCCAATTAAAATTATCTAATAATTAGTTTCTATAATCTGAGTAAGTATTATCTAAAACTGTCTTACCTATTCCTCCATCTGGATCCACACCTGGATTAGGTCTATTTCTTGGTTTTCCTCCATCTGTGCAATCGTTACTAGCTCTAAATTTATAATATTGATCTATAAATTCACTTTTAAAACTATTTGATGCTGTAAATCCATTGTTTCCAATTAAAGTTTCTAATGTCACATAAGATACTACAACTTGAACTATTAAATATCCTACCCAATGTTTAATATTTTCAATAGTTCCCGGCTATGCTTTAGTAGTTTGACTACCCAAAAATTTATTGTTTTGTTTATTCTCATTAATATCTGCTTCTATTAATTCTTCGCTCTTGTCACAACAGTAAAAACTTACTACTAAAACTAGTAGGGATAATTTTAAAATTGTTTTCATAAGTCTTCTATTTCATTTTTTAATGATTTTTTTTAATTACATGTTCTTTATGCTTTCTGGAAACAGGTACTTTCATTTTGGTCTTAATAATTAATACACATTGTTTATTATAGCGTACAACATGATTTTTATTAACGATGTATGATTGATGACAACGTATAAAGTCTTTCTTAGACAACAATTCTATAGCTTTTTTTATAGGTTTTTATAGACACCAAAATATTTCTTTTAACATTTAAAAAAAAAGTATTTTTAGAAACTGGATTAGAACTTGAAAACTTATATAGACACAATTATTTTAATGTTGGTTCCATAGGACTTGGCTTTGGAGTGTTTTATCGTTATGGAGATTATAACTTACCTAAAACAAGTGATAATTTTGAGTTTAAATTATCTTTAGGCTTTGGCTCTAAATAAAGTTAATGTAGTATTTTATTCAATACAGTTGGTACCATCTTTATTAATATAAACATTTTACCATATTTATAGAAACGCTATTTAAAGCTTGAATAATAATGTTTGATAAATATAAGTTCTAATAATGCAAATACTAAAGCCAATATTGCACCAAATACTTGGAAAAATAAAGAATTCCCATTCTATATAGATTAACAGACAATACATTTAACCTTTAACAAAATCGATATTACGTTTTAATCCAGAAAACTTAGTTCGCTTTACTGCCGATTTTTGAAATACTTTTTTAAATACATCTTCAGTAATTTCTTCCCAATCTTTTCTGGTCATATCTAATAGCTCTGGGTGTGGGTTAAATAAAGGTTCATTATGAGCTTTAGAGAATCGATTCCATGGGCATACATCTTGACATACATCGCAACCAAACATCCAATCATCAAACTGGTCTTTCATATTATTTGGTAATTGATCTTTTAATTCTATAGTAAAATACGAAATACACTTACTTCCATCTACCATATATGGCTCAACAATAGCTTGTGTAGGGCAAGCATCAATACATTTAGTACAAGTTCCACAATGGTCAGTTGTAATAGTATCGTATTCTAACTCTAAATCGATAATTAACTCTGCTATAAAATAAAACGACCCTACTTGCTGTGTTAATAGATTACTATGTTTACCTATCCAGCCTAATCCTGATTTTGCCGCCCATGCTTTATCTAATACTGGAGCAGAATCTACAAAAGCTCTTCCACTAACTTCCCCTATCTCATTTTGTATAAAATGGGTTAAATCTTTTAGTTTACTTTTTATAACATGATGATAATCCTGACCGTATGCATACTTAGATAGTTTTGGTGCTGTTTTATCTTTTTGTGTTTCTTCTGGATAATAATTTAGCAACAGAGATACTACACTTTTAGAATCGTCCACTAATTTTGTCGGATCTAAACGTTTATCGAAATGGTTTTCCATATAACTCATTTCGCCATGCATATTATTGCTTAGCCACTTTTCTAGCCTAGGTGCCTCGATTTCCAAAAACTCAGCTTTGCTTACTCCACATGATAAAAACCCCAAGCGTTTTGCTTCAGTCTTTATAAGATTAGTATACTTTATTTTTAAGTTCATTAATATACCTTTAGCTATAAAACTTATCGTCTCTTAAACCTTAAAATTGCATTTTTAGGTTTCAATGTAATTAAAGGTATAATTTCTATTTCATCAAACTCAGCAATAATTTCATACTTACGTACTAATTCTGAAACGGCAATTATCATTTCAAACATTGCAAAGTTATTTCCTATACACTTCCTTGGTCCTGCTCCAAATGGGAAATAGAATGCCGAAAACTTACGCCCTCCTTCCTCAAAACGTTCTGGTAAAAACTCTTCTGGCTTATCCCATAGTTTTTTATGCCTATGTATCTCAAAAACAGAAAATAATAAATTGCACCCTGCAGGAAATTCCATACCATTAAAGGTATCTGGTGTTTTATTTACACGATCCAAAAAATAAACAGGAGGATAAAGCCTCATACTTTCTTCTATAACCTGTTGTGTTTTTTTAAAAGTAGTGACCTGCTGCATTAAACCTAAACCGTCATTTCCTTTTACTTCGCTATATATTTTGTCTTGCCATTCAGGGTACTTTGCTAATAATTGAAACGTGAAGGTTAATGCATTCGATGTTGTTTCGTGTCCTGCAGTGAAAAGAATTAATATTTCGTCTATTAATTGTTCCTCATCCATAGAACTTCCATCTTCGTATTTAGCATCCAACAACATATCTAATAAGTCGTTTTGTTTTTCTCCTGATGCTTTACGCGTATTAACTATACTTTTTAAAATAGTTCTAGCTTCTTCACTCTCTTCTAAATGCTTTTTTAAGATACCACTAGACTTAAACCACCACCCAAGATAAGGTTGACGCAGCTCTTTAATTAACATTCGCTGGCTAGACTCTGTTATTTCTTGAAGTCTATTTATTTGTTTTGCTGTTGCCGCGCTACTAAACAACGATTTTACTACAGTTTGAAATGCTAAATCGTTTAATATAGGAAAGATATCTATAGATTTCCCCGGAGTAACCCTCTCATATTCTATAAGAATGGCCTCCTGCATTGCTTCAAGTAAATTCTCTAATTGCTTTTTATGAAAGGTTGGCTGAATTAATTTGCGCTGTTTTTTCCATAACTTACCCTCAGATGTTAGTAAACCTCTCCCAACATACTTTACTAAATCTTCTGTTTGAATTTTAGATTTGATATAGTTCTTTTGGTTTTTCTGAAGTGCATATTGTGCAAATGCTGCATTTCTAGAAAAATAAATTCTTGATTTAAAGCCAATCTTTAGAGTAAAAATATCTCCTTTAGCTTCAAAATTTTTATGATGAAACGGTAATGGATTTTTTAAAATATTAGCCGAATGTTTTATAAATTGGAACAAAGGCACTTTAGGTATTTCTCTTTTCTCCTCCATTAATCTGTTTTCTCTTTTAAAACAATCCTCCTTGTATTGGTCCTTTTATTTTTCCTAAATGCTTATAGGCTAATTCTGTTACTTCTCTTCCTCTTGGTGTACGCATTAAAAACCCTTGCTGTATTAAAAAGGGCTCATACACTTCTTCCACAGTTTCTGGGCTTTCACTTACTGCTGTAGCTATAGTACTAATACCAACTGGCCCACCTTTAAACTTATCTATTATTGTAGACAATATTTTATTATCCATTTCATCTAAACCATAGGCATCTACATGCAAAGCTTCTAATCCAAACTTAGCTATAGCTATATCTATAGTTCCGTTACCTTTTATTTGTGCAAAATCTCTAACTCGACGTAACAAGGCATTTGCTATTCTTGGTGTACCTCTGCTTCGTCCTGCTATTTCTATTGCTGCCTCCATAGATATTGGTACATTTAAAATATTGGCACTACGCTGTATAATTGTAGATAATAATTCTGTGTTATAGTATTGTAACCTGCTTTGTATTCCAAATCGAGCACGCATAGGTGCTGTTAATAAGCCCGAGCGAGTAGTTGCACCTACTAATGTAAATGGGTTTAAGTTAATTTGAACGGTTCTAGCATTTGGTCCAGACTCGATCATGATATCGATTTTATAATCTTCCATAGCCGAATACAAGTATTCTTCTACTATAGGGCTTAATCGATGAATCTCGTCTATAAATAACACATCTCTATCGTCTAGATTTGTTAACAACCCTGCTAAATCTCCAGGTTTATCCAAAACTGGACCTGAAGTAATTTTGATACCAACTCCTAACTCATTTGCTAAAATATTTGCTAAGGTTGTTTTCCCTAACCCAGGAGGCCCGTGAAATAAGGTATGATCTAAAGCTTCGCCTCTTTGGTTTGCTGCTTGAACAAAAATTTGAAGGTTTTCTAATACCTGATCTTGTCCAGTAAAATCTTCAAAAGATAATGGCCTTAATGTTTTTTCTATATCAAATTCTTCTAATGAAAAATTATTATTTGTTGGGTCTAAATTTTCGTTCATGTTATAACAAAGATAAAGAAAAAGCCTTTCTGTTTTATAAGAAAGGCTTTTATCATTATTTATAAAATGAATAAGCTTAGTTTATAATTTTAAATTCATAACGTCTATTAACATCATAATCTTCATCATTACAAATTTATCATTTGCTGTTACTATCGAGCCAATTGCCCCATTAAAAGACCCTACAGCATCCAAACCACTCCCTAATTCATCAAATAAACCATTATGAATTGGAGATCTACAGTATTAAACTAAAAGAATGAAATTCTTTAATTAAATTATTCCAGTATCCAATTCCTTTTTCCGAATTGGGCTTATTTTTGTGGTGCTCAAGATTCTCTTGAACCATTTGATCTGTTCTCTTACCTATACTACAAGCTCCATAACCAACTGTCAAAAAATAACGCCCCTAATATTGCTTGTTCAATTTTGGAAATTCTTGTTCAAGAAATCAAGATGAACTACCTTTTAATTTCTTTACCAAAATACTTATATTCAAAGATGAGGGATATTAATCATACTTATAAAGCTAACCTTGCTCACAAATTCCTTCAAAATATGTACATTTTCAGAATTGCAAATCTGTATCAGCAAATCACGGCAGCGATGCGGCATATCTCCTTAAAGAACTTTATAACGATACTTCGTCGCTCAAACAAAATGACAACTCAAATTATACCAATTAAACATTAAAATAAGACCTATAAATTGTTTCTTTTTAGTTTGTTTGTCGTTAAAAAACAAAAACCAGAACTAAGGCTATGCTTGTGTTTTTTGTCTAAATCAATTCTAAAAATAATTCATTTTATAGATGTGTCGTTTCAAAATTTAATTGGTATTAACGTTATTTTTAACGTTTTATAAAATAAAAAAAGCTCATTCTAATAGAATGAGCTTTTTTTATTTTATATAGTAAAGACTAGTGTTGTAATTCCTCTTCACCATCTTTTAGAGGTACAATTTGAGATACGAAATCATCATCATGTCCAGGCTTACTATAGTCATACGCCCAACGGTGAACGTGAGGTATTTCTCCTGGCCAGTTTCCGTGTATATGCTCTACTGGTGTTGTCCACTCTAAAGTATTAGATCTCCATGGGTTTTCTACAGCTTTCTTTCCGTAGAACATACTACTAAAGAAATTGTATAAGAATACTATTTGAAAAGCTCCTCCTATTAATGCAAATACTGTAATAACAACATTTACATCTGCTAAGTCATCAAATAATGGGAAATTACTGTTAGTATAGTAACGTCTTGGTAAACCTGCCATTCCAATAAAGTGCATTGGAAAGAATACTCCATATGCACAAATTGCAGTTACCCAAAAGTGAACATACCCTAAGTTTTTGTTTAGCATACGACCAAACATTTTTGGGAACCAATGGTATATACCTGCAAACATACCGTATAATGCAGAGATACCCATTACCAAGTGGAAGTGTGCTACTACAAAATAAGTATCATGTACGTTAATATCTAAAGCACTGTCTCCTAAAATAATTCCTGTTAAACCTCCAGTTATGAATGTAGAAACTAATCCAATCGAAAACAGCATTGCCGGATTCATTTGGAGGTTACCTTTCCATAAAGTGGTTATGTAGTTAAAAGCTTTTACCGCTGATGGTATTGCAATTAATAAAGTTGTAAATGTAAATACAGATCCTAAGAATGGATTCATTCCTGAAATAAACATATGATGCCCCCATACTATTGTAGATAAAAATGCAATTGCTAATATTGAAGCTACCATTGCACGGTAACCAAAAATTGGCTTACGTGAATTGGTTGCAATAATTTCTGAGGTAATACCTAATGCTGGTAATAATACAATATATACCTCTGGGTGACCTAAAAACCAGAATAAGTGTTCAAATAATACTGGAGAACCTCCTTGGTAATGTAAAACTTCTCCTTGAATAAATATATCTGATAAAAAGAACGAAGTTCCAAAACTTCTATCCATTATTAATAATAGCGCTGCAGATAATAATACTGGGAAAGAAATAATACCAATAATAGCAGTTACAAAAAATGCCCATATTGTTAATGGAAGTCTAGTCATAGACATTCCTTTTGTTCTTAAGTTTATTACTGTTACTACATAATTAAGAGATCCTAATAATGAAGAAGCAATAAATATAGCCATAGATACTAACCACATTGTCATACCCGCACCAGAACCACCTTGTGCTAATGGTAATGCACTTAATGGAGGATAAATTGTCCATCCTGCCGCAGCTGGTCCTGCTTCAACAAAGAAAGATAATACCATGATAACACTAGATAAGAAAAACAACCAATATGATACCATGTTTAGGAAACCTGAGGCCATATCTCGAGCTCCAATTTGTAACGGAATTAATAAGTTACTGAATGTACCACTTAATCCTGCTGTTAGTACAAAGAATACCATTATAGTACCATGAATAGTTACTAAAGCTAAATAAATATCTGCATCCATAACACCATCTGGTGCCCACTTTCCTAATAATGCTTCAAATATTGCGTTACCTTCTTCTGGCCATGCAATTTGCATACGCATCATTAGTGACATCATAACTCCAATAACTCCCATAATAGTACCAGTGATTAGGTACTGCTTAGCAATCATTTTATGATCTTGACTAAAAATGTATTTAGTTATAAACGTTTCTTTATGATGGTGACCATGATCGTCGTGTGCGTCGTGAGTATCTACTGCGTGTGCTGACATAATCTAATATCTTTTTTCTTTTAATTATTAGTTGATAAGAGAATCTTTAAATGCTTTTTGTGTTTTTAACCAAGCTTCGTATTCTTCTTGAGTTTCTACTACTATTTTCATTTGCATATTGTAGTGAGATTTACCACAAATCTTGTTACATAATAATAGGTAATCAAATTCGTAACGCTCTAAAGCATCTTCTCCATTTGCTTGTAATTCTTTACTCTTTTCAACTCTAATTCTGTTAATGTTTTGAACTTTATCAATCATTTCAGGAGTTGCTCTCATATCTTCAGTTGTAACAGTTGGTGTAAATCCAAACTGAGTAATCATACCAGGAACACAATTCATTTGCGCTCTAAAGTGAGGCATGTAAGCTGAGTGTAAAACATCTTGAGAACGCATTTTAAATAATACTGGACGTCCTACTGGTAGGTGTAATTCTGTTGTTATAATATCATCTTGAGCATTAGGGTCTGATTCATCAATACCTAATATGTTAGCTCTATCAATATCAATTAATCTAACATTAGCTTTACCTAAAGTATTGTCTGCTCCAGAGTAACGTGCTTTCCAATTGAATTGCTGCGCATATAATTCTACAACTAAAGTATCTTCTTCTTCAGATACTCCCATTATTTCTGTCCATGTAAATAATCCTTGAATAATTAATCCAGCTAATACTATCACTGGGATAATTGTCCAAATTGCTTCAAGTTTATTATTGTCTGCAAAGAATAACGCCTTTTTACCTTTTTCTCCTCTATATTTAAAGGCAAAATAGTGTAATAAAAATTGTGTTATAGTCTGTACAAAGAATATAATAACCATAGATATAATCATAAGATTATCTATTCCTGGTCCATGTTCTGATGCTGAGTTAGACATTAATGGTAAGTCTCCATACTTAACAAAACATATAATGGTAATTACATAAATGAAGATTAAAAAACCTAACATTAAGTATCCATTAATTTTATTGTCTCCGTCATGCGCTATTTGACTATCTCCTCCATTGGCATTGCCTTGAGTTAAATCAAATATTTTAACCATTTGCCATATGGCAACTGAAATAAATACTAAAACTAAAATTGATAATAAAGCCGTCATTGTTGTCGTTCTTCTTTACTTATTTATTATTAATAATGGAAATGTTCACTTTCCTTTATGAATGGGTTTCTTTTCGCTGTTAAAGGTTGCTTAGATATTGCATAAAAAACTATTAATATGAATAACCCTGCAAAGAATAACACTGATGCTATTTCAGGAACTCCAATATGCCAATGATCTCCAACAGTAGCTGGCATTATCATATTAAAGATATCTAAATAGTGTCCTCCTAATATTACTAATCCAGCCATTACAACGAACCAAGGGATACGTTTGTAATCACTATTCATTAATAATAATAATGGGAATATAAAGTTCATTGCTAACATACCAAAGAAAGGTAATTTGTAATCTTCTATACGTGTTACAAAGTATGTTACCTCTTCTGGAATATTTGAGTACCAGATTAACATAAATTGAGAAAACCATAGGTAAGTCCAGAAAATACTAAATGCAAACATGAATTTAGCTAAATCATGTAAATGGCTATCATTTACATGTGGTAATAAACCCTTTCCTTTTAAATATAAAGTTATTAGGGCTATCACTGTTATACCGCAAACCATCATTCCAGCTAATACGTACCATCCAAATAATGTACTAAACCAGTGTGGATCTACACTCATTATCCAATCCCAAGACATCATAGATTCTGTGTATAAAAAGAATACTAAGAATGCTGCAGATATACGGAATGTCTTTTTAAAATTTTTATTATCACTAGCTTGATCTTGAGCTAATGAGAATTTTCTAGAAAAATATCTATAAGTACTCCATCCAGCAATAAATACTAATGCTCTAATAATAAATCCTGTTTTATTTAACCAACCATATTTACCTGCTACTAATGCATCGTATTTTGCGCTATCTGGATTTACCATATCTGGATCCATCCACACAAATATGTGGTGTCCTGAAGCAGCAGCAATAGCTACGACTATTAATGCACCTGGCAATAAATAATAAGTAATCCCTTCCATTACTCTAAATAATAAAGGTGACCAGCCAGCTTGCGAAGCATATTGTACTGCATAAAAGGCTAACACTCCTAAAGCAATCATCATAAAGAAAAAAGCTGCTACATATAATGCAGACCATGGCCTGTTATGTATTGAGTGCATTACATGATTTACATGTTTTGTGTGTTCATCTACGGTATCATGAGAACCAGCTGCTTTAATATCATGGCTATCTCCATGAGCTTCTTCTGCTTTATGAGTATCATGTCCTTTTGTTTCTCCGTGATCTGCTGTTGCATCGTGACCTCCACCATGGTGAGACTCTTGAGCTAGCATTTGTTCTACTTGTTCGAAAGTCTTGTCAGACGATAAAAAACCAGAAGTTATTCCTATTGCTCCAAGAATAATTAGAACGATAGCAGTAATTTTTAGTCTATTTGAAAATGTGTACATATCTATATATAAACTTTATCTAAATCTTATTTTTCTAAATCTGCTTTTAACTTTAAAACATAAGCAATAACTTGCCAACGTTCTTCTTCGTTAATTAGGTTAGCATAAGAACCCATAGCATTTTTACCGTAATAAATTGTATGGTAAATACTACCTTCAGTGATTGCTCGTCCTGCATCTGCATAACTAGGTACACCTAAGATTTTTTCACGCTTTACTAATTTACCTTGTCCTTTTCCTCTATTGCCATGACAGATACCACAGTATATGTCATATAATTCTTTTCCCCTTGCTAAGTCTACTTGCATTGAGTCTAAAGGACTTTTTAGTGTTGTTTTAGCTAAGTCATACCCTTCATTTGTATTAGCTATATCAAAAGGTAAATAACCTCTTGGTACAGATCCTTCTGCAGGTAATTGAGCTTCTCTTCCATTTGCAAATGCACTTGACTCTTGGTATGTTTCGTACCCTGAAGACACATACATGTTTGGCATATACTCGTAGTTTGGTCTAGATTTCTTTTGACATGAAGCAAAAGAGATTAGAACTACGACCAATATTGTTATTTTAATAATACTTTTCATCTTGTATAATTAATGTGCTTTATCTACTATATTTATTTCAACTGCTCCAGTGTCAACTAAAAGGCTTTCTAATTCAGCTTCGTTACCATGTACAGGTATCTCCATTAAAAAGTGATCATCTGTTGTTCTTGGATCTGGATTTTCAGCTTTCTTAAAAGGCCACATTCTACTACGCATGTAAAATGTTATTACCATTAAGTGAGCTGCAAAAAATACTGTAAGCTCAAACATGATAGGTACAAATGCTGGCATGTTCTCTAAATAGCTAAAACTTGGTTTACCACCAATGTCTTGTGGCCAATCTTCTATCATAATGAAATTCATCATTACAGTGGCTACACATAAACCTACACATCCATACATGAATGCTGCTATTGCTATTCTTGTTGGGGCTAATCCCATTGCCTTGTCTAGTCCGTGAACTGGAAAAGGTGTGTATATCTCCTCGATGTGGTGTTTTTCGGCTTTTACTTTTTTAACAGCTGCCATTAAAACATCGTCATCGGTATAAATAGCGTGAATTACTTTTGAAGCTTCCATATGCTACTCTCTAGTTTATTAAGTTTTTAGCTTGTCCTGACCAGTCATCACGTTCTGCTCTCCCAGGGAAAGAACCAGTAATTGAGTCTAACAAATCATATTCTTTTTTCGTCATCTTACTAACCTGAAGGAAAGAGTATATTCCTATACTGTTTAATACTTCTTCCATTTTAGGACCTATTCCATTAATCTTTTTTAGATCGTCTGGTATTTGCGTACTAGAATCGAAAGTACCTATAGTTCCTAAAAGGTTATTAACACTCTCCGTATTATCTGCAGAGGCTTCTACTTTAGGTGTTACTTTTGCTTTATTTGATACTGTTGCTCTTTTACCGTTAGATGTTCTAGCATCCGCTCCAGTTCCTACTAAACTGTCTCCTCTTTCTCTAATATTTTTATATCGCTCTCCAGAAGATTTTAAAATAGTTTTAACTTCTGCTTGAGCTATTACTGGGAATGTTCTAGAGTATAATAAAAATAATACAAAGAAAAAACCAATTGTCCCAACAAATATTCCAATATCTACAAAGGTAGGAGAGAACATTGTCCATGAAGATGGTAAGTAATCTCTATGTAATGATGTTACGATAATTACAAAACGCTCAAACCACATTCCTATGTTTACAACAATAGATATTGCAAAAGAGAACATGATACTTGTTCTAAGTTTTTTAAACCACATAAATTGTGGAGAGAATACGTTACAAGTCATCATCGCCCAATATGCCCATGCATAAGGTCCTGTTGCTCTGTTTAAGAATGCGTATTGCTCATACTCTACTCCAGAGTACCATGCAACGAATAACTCAGTAATATATGCTACACCTACAATAGAACCTGTAATCATAATTACAATGTTCATTAACTCGATGTGTTGTACTGTAATATAATCTTCCATGTTACATACTTTTCTCATAATAATAAGTAAAGTATTTACCATTGCAAATCCTGAAAAAATTGCTCCTGCAACGAAGTATGGAGGGAATATTGTTGTATGCCATCCTGGTATTACAGATGTTGCGAAGTCAAAAGATACAATAGTATGTACAGAAAGTACTAATGGTGTTGCTAAACCTGCAAGTACTAAAGATACTTCTTCAAAACGTTGCCAGTCTTTTGCTCTACCAGTCCATCCAAAACTTAATAGACTATATATTTTCTTTTGAAAAGGTTTTACTGCTCTATCGCGAATCATTGCAAAATCTGGTAATAAACCTGTCCACCAAAACACTAATGAAACCGATAAATATGTAGAAATTGCAAACACATCCCAAAGTAATGGAGAGTTAAAGTTTACCCATAATGATCCAAATTGGTTTGGTATAGGTAGTACCCAGTATGCCAACCAAGGTCTTCCCATGTGAATAACAGGAAATAAACCAGCTTGTACTACTGAGAAAATTGTCATTGCTTCTGCAGAACGGTTAATTGCCATTCTCCATTTTTGACGGAATAATAATAGTACTGCAGAAATTAATGTTCCTGCGTGACCTATACCAACCCACCAAACGAAGTTAGTAATATCCCAAGCCCAGTTAACTGTTCTGTTTAAACCCCAGGTTCCTATTCCTGTTGATATGGTATAAACCATACATCCTACCCCCCATAGAAATGCTAGTAAAGCGATTGAAAAGACAATCCACCATTGTTTATTCGCTTTTCCTTCTACAGGCTTTACAATATCAAGAGTTACATCGTGATATGATTTTTCGCCTGTAACTAGAGGTCTTCTAATAGGTGCTTCGTAATGAGACGCCATAATTATATATTAATTAAATTTTTTAAATTAATTATTCTTTGTATTTCGAACCTTAGTTTGATATACAACATTTGGTTTTGTTCCTACGTGTTCTAATAAATGATAAGCTCTATCATCTTTTATTAATTCAGAAATAGGGCTACCTTCTTCATTTACATCTCCAAATCGCATTGCTCCACTAGAACAAGCAGCTGAACATGCACATGCATCATTAAACTCTCCTTTTGCTACAGGTCTGCCTTCTCTCTTAGCTTTCAGTATTACTGCCTGAGTAGATTGAATACAGAAAGAACATTTTTCCATTACCCCTCGAGAACGTACTGTTACGTCTGGGTTAATGACCATTCTTCCTAAATCATCATTCATGAAATAATCAAACTCATCATTTCCATTATATAAGAACCAGTTAAAACGACGCACTTTATATGGACAGTTGTTTGCACAATATCTTGTACCTACACAACGGTTATATGCCATATGGTTTTGTCCTTGTCGTCCGTGTGATGTTGCCGCAACAGGGCAAACTGTCTCACATGGTGCATGGTTACAATGTTGACACATTACTGGTTGGAACGCAACCTGTGGATTATCTGCAGCAACTTCTAATTCTCCAAATCCACCTAAAGACCCATTATCTCCAAATAAGCCAGAGAACCCATCTTTTTTCTCATTATCGCCTTCAAATGTATCTTCACTAGAATAGTATCTATCGATACGTAACCAGTGCATATCACGACTACGACGCATTTCTTCTTTCCCTACTACAGGAACATTATTTTCTGCGTGACAAGCTATAACACAAGCTCCACATCCTGTACAAGAATTTAAGTCTATAGATAGGTTAAAGTGATGTCCAACAGAACGATCAAATTCATCCCATAAATCAACTTCTGGTTCCGTTACTTCAACAGGTTCGTGGTTTAGAGACACTACTGGTATAGCATTCCACTCCTTCTTATCTTTTGTATTAAATATTTCTAACGTAGTTTCTTTAACAATATCACCACGCCCCATTAATGTATTTTGTAACTGTATGCAAGCAAATTCATGCTCTCCAGCTGGCTTCCCTAATGTTACATCCTGTATAGTGTTAAAGTTCTGGTATAATGGATAAGCATTAATACCAGTTTTCATTTCCTCTTTAATACCAGCACTTGTTCTACCAAAACCAAATGACATACCAACTGTTCCTTTGGCTTGCCCTGGTTGGATAATTACTGGTGCATTAACTGTTACTCCATTAACCGTAACATCAATATAACTACCGTTTAAAGCTCCAGTTGCAACATGACTGTTTACTACACCTAACTCTTTTGCATCTGCTGCAGACATTGTTAAGTAGTTATCCCAAGTTGTTCTTGTAATTGGATCAGGAAACTCTTGTAGCCACGGGTTATTGGCCTGTTGACCATCTCCCATACCTATTTTTGTATAAAGTATTAACTCCATACCCTTAGAAGTTGCTTGAGCTAATGCTCTTGCAGCATTTCCTGATGGTGCTTCAGCAATAACTTCATTTCCTTCACTTTCTGATGCTTCTTCTCCTTCTACAACAGGTGTTGTAGCAGTTGAAACGAATACTCCATCGTGCAGTGCTTTATTGAACGACCCTCCATTTAAGATAGATTCGTTCCAAACTGATTTGATATAATCGTTAATAGACACGCTATTTCCATTCCACATTAATAATGCGTCTTGAAATTGTTTTGTATCAAATAGAGGACGTATTGTTGGTTGCATTAATGCAAAATGTCCTTTTTTAATTTCTACATCTCCCCAAGATTCTAAGTAATGAGGTGCCGCAGCTATATAATTTGTTAAAGATGACGTTTCGTCAACTTTCATAGAGAATGCGATAGACAATCCTGTCTTTTTTAATCCTTCTGCAAAATCTTTAGCATTAGGTAAAGTATACATAGGGTTTACTCCACTCATAATAATAGCTCCTACTTTACCAGATTTCATGTCTGACACTAAAGCATTAACTTTATTATTATCTCCTTGTCTTGTTAATATTGTATTTACAGTATCGAATGCTTTACTATTAATATGTTCATTAATTTCTAACACTACTGTCTGTGCATTTACATCTTGAATTCCAGATACTACAACACCGTTACTTCCAGCTCTTTTAATTTCGTTAGCAGCTTTTTGAACTGCATCACCGATAGCTTTAGGTAAATTAACAGAAACAGATCTTCCAGTTACTAAACTGTGTAATTTTGCTAGTGCTAATTTTTGTTGCGTTGGTGTTAAGGGTATACGTTTATCTGCATTTGCTCCAGATAAAGACATGTTAGATTCAAATTGCACATGGCGAGACATTTCACCATGACTTGGCACACGACCTTTTGCGTATCCAGAGTCAAAACCTCCACCTTGCCAGTCCCCTAAGAAATCTGCTCCTACAGAAACAATTGTTGCTGCTTTAGAAAAATCGTAATTTGCTAAAGCACGCTGACCATACTTAGCTTGAAATGCATCTAACGCAGCAGATTCTGAAACAGCATCATATTGTACGTGTTTTACATTTTCACCATATTTCTCTTTAAACTCTGAAATTAATTTACTTGTCGAAGGACTAGCATACGTTTGTGTTAATAACACAATTTGTTTTCCAGAATCTTTTAAGGCATCAAGTTGTTGTGTTGTCTCAGACATTAATGAAGACCAAGAGATCACACTCTCTCCTTTCATTGGTGTCTTTAATCTCTTACTGTCGTACAAGCCTAAAACCGATGCATTTACTCTGGCATTAGCACTACCATTAGCAGTTGCCATTGTATTATTTTCAATTTTAATTGGACGACCCTCACGAGTTTTTACTAAAACACTTGCATAATCAAAACCATCTGCAATTGTTGTTGCATAATAGTTAGCCACACCAGGAATAATTTCCTCTGGTTGAACTACGTAAGGAATTGACTTAACTACTGGTCCTTCACAGGCAGCTAAAGATGCAGCAGCTGTACTAAAACCAACATATTTTAAGAAATCACGACGCGTTGTTGAAGACTTCTCTAATGTTTCCTTATCTCCTAAGAATTCATCAGTTGGAATTTCTTGAACAAATTCGTTTTGTTTTAGCGCCTCAACAATAGAGCTATTTTCTTTCAGCTCCTCAACACTTTTCCAGTATTTCTTGTTTGATGACATATTATATAATTGAATTACTTCTTAATTTAATTTTTATAGTTTTAAATCTCTATTGAAGAGATTCCACGATTGTGGATATCCTAATAACTACGTTGTTATTAGTAGTGACACTTACCACATTCTAACCCTCCCATTTGAGCAGCAGTAACTTTATCTAAGTCACCATACTTCTTAGCTAATTGCTCGTGTATTTTAGTATAGTATGCGTTGTCTTTAATTTTTACATTAGTTTCTCTGTGGCAGTTAATACACCATCCCATTGTTAATGGGGCGTACTGAGAGACTATTTCCATTTCCTCTATTGGTCCGTGACAAGTTTGACACTCTACTCCTGCAACAGTAACGTGTTGCGAGTGGTTAAAATAAGCAAAGTCTGGCAAATTATGAATTCTAGTCCATTTGACTGGCTTAGACTCCCCTGTATACTCTTGGTTTGCATCATCCCAACCAACAGCAGCGTATAACTTTTTAATTTCACCATCATAGAAATCTTTACTGTATTCTGGAGTTGCTGTTGTTTCAGCAACTTCTGAAATTGACTTATGGCAATTCATACACACATTTAAAGAAGGTATTCCAGAATGCTTACTTACTCTTGCTGAAGAGTGACAGTATTTACAATCAATTCCATTGTCTCCTGCATGAATCCTGTGAGAGTAATGTATTTCTTGTACTGGCTCGTATCCTTGATTAACTCCTATCTGCATTAAGTAACCATACACAAAGTACCCTGATGCTAATAAAAAGAATATTGCTGTAACTAATACTAAGAATTGGTTTTGTATAAACGCTTTCCAAATTGGTGTTGTTTTAGTTTTCTCTCCTAAATCTATACCTTTTTCTTCAGCAAAACGACGTAATGTTTTATTTACTAAAACTAATGCTCCTGCCAATAAAGCAAACAGTAGCGCTAATGCTCCAAGAATTAACTTATTTGATGTACCATCTCCGCTTCCTGAAGCTTGGACAACATCTCCTACAGGTGGCTTAGACGGCTCTGGTTTAGGTGCAGCTGTATATGCTAAAATATTATCTATATCAGCATTAGACAACTGAGGAAAAGCAGTCATTGCCACTTGCTTATATTCTGCATAGATTTTATTTGCATATGCATCTCCAGAATCGATAAGTCCTTTACTGTTTTTAATCCATTTATATAACCATTCCCTATCTAAACCTTGCTCGTCGGCTAAACGTGCTTCAACATTACGTAATGCAGGACCTGTCATCTTTTTGTCTAACTTATGACAAGATGCACAGTTTGTAATAAATAATGCTTTACCGGCTGTCGGGTCGCCTTCTTGCGCTGAAAGTGAAGTTGAAAATGCTATTAAAATAATTAAGCTTAAACGAAGAATGTTGTTACTTAACCTACGGTGAATCACCTGTTTCATATTATTAGTAAAATTAGCTCCTAAGGTTTGGTATGGTTTTTTCATATGTATTTAAGAAAAATATACGCTTATAAAATCTAGGCAAAAGTAATACTTAAAGTCCATTTTATAAATGTTAGAGAAGTCTTAATTTATAATTTAGAGATATTCTAAATAAGAAATACAGCCAAATTTAGATATTTACTTTTACATTTGTATCAATAAAAACATACTTATGACACGATTTTCATATAAAAACCTTTGTTTACTAGTACTTTGCCTATTTGGCTTTGCAAGCTTAAGTAGCGCACAACAGGGTAACGTCACCATTAAACAAGACCCTGCTATTTCTACTTTACTAGATTTAAAAACTGAAATAAATGCTAATGATGAAGACACTAGACGTTATAAAATTCAAATTTTTTCAGGAGATCGAAATAAAGCAGAAGAAATAAAAACAGCTTTTAAATACTCTTTTGATAAATGGGCATCTAAACTAGTATACGAAACACCAAATTATAAAATATGGATTGGTAATTTTAGAACAAAATTAGAAGCTGATCGTGCTTTAGTAGAAATTAAAAAGAAGTTTCCATCTGCATTTCCTTTTAAACCAAAAAAGGAGAAAGATTAGATTTCATTTCTATAATAAACTAAAAAAGGCGACCAAATAGTCGCCTTTTTAATTGGATTGAATTTATATTATTTCAATTTCTTTTTTACTTCTACTTCATGGAAAGCTTCTAAAGTATCTCCTTCTTTTATATCGTTGAAGTTTTTAATTTGCATACCACAATCGTATCCTTTAGACACTTCTTTAACATCATCTTTAAATCGCTTTAATGATGCTAATTCTCCTGTGTAAGCTACAACTCCATCTCTAATAATACGTATTTGTGAGTTTCTAAAGATTTTACCATTCATTACCATACACCCAGCAATTGTACCAACTTTGGATACTTTAAATAGTTCTCTAATTTCTGCAGTACCTGTAATTTCCTCTTTAAGTTCTGGAGATAACATTCCTTCCATTGCATCTTTAAGGTCATTAATTGCATCATAAATAATTGAATACGTCCTAATATCAACCTCTTCTCTATCTGCTATTGTTCTCGCATTACCTACTGGTCTTACATTAAATCCAATAATAATGGCATCTGAAGCTGTTGCTAATAACACATCACTTTCTGTTATAGCTCCTACCCCTTTATGTAAGATATTAACCTGAATCTCTTCTGTAGATAATTTCTGGAATGAATCTGTTAATGCCTCTACCGAACCATCCACATCACCTTTAAGGATAATATTAAGTTCTTTAAATGTACCTAATGCAATACGTCTTCCTATTTCTGCTAATGTTAATGTCTTCGTAGTACGAACATCTTGCTCACGTTGTAATTGCATACGTTTAGTTGCAATTTGCTTAGCTTCACGCTCGTCTGCAAATACATTAAACTTATCACCTGCTTGTGGTGCTCCATCTAGTCCTAAAATTGATACTGGTGTTGATGGCCCTGCTTCTTTAACGTTCTTCCCACGTTCATCTTGCATGGCTTTTACTTTACCACTATTTTTTCCAGCTAATACATAATCTCCAATTTTAAGCGTACCTGCTTGTACTAAAACTGTAGACACATAACCTCTACCTTTGTCTAAATAAGCTTCTACAACCGTACCAACTGCTGGTTTATTAGGGTTTGCTTTTAACTCTAATAATTCGGCTTCTAGCAATACTTTTTCAAGTAAGTCTTTTACACCTGTTCCCATTTTAGCTGAAATATCGTGAGATTGTATTTTACCTCCCCAGTCTTCAACTAATAAGTTCATCTGCGCTAAACCTTCTTTAATTTTATCTGGATTAGCGTCTGGCTTATCTATTTTGTTAATAGCAAATACAATTGGCACTCCTGCTGCTTGGGCGTGAGAGATCGCTTCTTTTGTTTGCGGCATGATATCATCATCTGCTGCTGCAACAATAATTGCTATATCTGTAACTTGTGCTCCACGTGCACGCATGGCTGTAAAGGCCTCGTGACCAGGTGTATCCAAGAAGGCAATTTTTTGTCCGTTCTCTAATTCTACACCGTAAGCTCCAATGTGCTGTGTAATTCCTCCTGATTCTCCTGCAATTACATTTTCTTTACGTATATAATCTAATAAAGATGTTTTACCGTGATCAACGTGTCCCATTACTGTAACAATTGGTGCACGTTCGATTAAATCTTCTGGTTTATCTTCTACCTCTACAATAGATTCTTCTATATCTGCAGTTACAAATTCTACTTTGTATCCAAATTCTTCTGCTACAATAGTTAATGTTTCGGCATCTAAACGCTGATTCATTGTTACCATCATACCAAGAGACATACATGCAGAGATAATTTGTGTTACTTGAACATCCATCATGGTTGCTACCTCACTTGCCGTAACAAACTCTGTTACTTTAAGGATTTTGCTTTCTGCCGCTTCAATCTTCTGATCGATTTCAGATTGCTCTCTGTGTTGCTCTCTTTTATCTCTTCTATATTTAGCTCCTTTTCCTTTGTTAGATTTACCTTGAAGTTTCTCAAGTGTTTCACGCACTTGTTTTTTAACATCTTCTTCACTAGGCTCTTCTTTTACAATAGGGCGTCTAGACTGTCCAGATTTTTTACCTTTAAATCTATCGTTTCTATTATTATTGGATCTATTATTTGAATTATTACCACCTCCTGGCTTATTGTCTCCAGGTTTAGAGATACGACGACGCTTCCTTTTGTTTGTATCGTCTGGTTTTTTCTCCTCCTTCTTTTTCTTCGGCTTGTTAAATTGCGATAAGTCTATTTTATCACCAGCAATTTTAGGACCAGTAAGCTTTTGGTATTGCGTTTTAACCTTTTCCTCAACAATTTCTTCTCCTTCAGGAGTTACTATTGTTTTAGCATCTGGTTTTTTAGGCATTTCCTTTTTAGCTTCAACTTTAGGAGTTTCCTTTTTGACAACTGGAGGTTTAGGAGTTTCCTTTTTAGGCACTTCCTTTTTCTTTGACTCTAAATCTATCTTTCCAATAGTTTTTGGTCCAGATAGAGGTTTGGCTGCCTTTACAACTTCTTGTTTAGGAGCTTCTTTAACTTCCTTAATTTCCTCTACCTTAGCTTTAGGCTCTTCTTTTACAGGTTCAGGAGTTTGCTCTACTTCTTTCTTTTTAGGAATTAAATCTATTTTTCCAATAGTTTTTGGTCCAGATAAAGGTTTGGCAGCTTTAACAACTTCTCTCCTTCTTGCCTGTTCTCTAGCTTCAATTTCTTTTTGCTTTGCTTCAAGCTCTTGCTCACGCTTAATACGTAAGTCCTCTTTTTCTTTTTGCTTCGCTTCGCTAACTTCCTGAGAGGCTACTTTTTTACTAGCATCTGTTTGAAACTCATCAGAAAGTATTTTATACGTTTCTTCAGAAATTTTCGTAGTCGGGCGCTTCTCTATTTCGACACCTTTGGAATCTAAAAATTCCACAGCACGATCTAAAGAGATGTTTAGCTCACGTAATACTTTATTTAATCTAATCGTTTCAGCCATAAATTGCCTTTAACCTTTAATTTTACTCCAAATATATGTTAATCTTCGAACTCTTCCTTAAGAATTCTAATAACATCTAGAATCGTTTCCTCTTCTAGGTCTGTTCTTTTTATTAAATCTGCAACATCTTGTTCTAAAACACTCTTTGCAGTATCCATTCCTACTTTACTAAATTCTTGAATTACCCAGCTTTCAATTTCATCCGAAAATTCTGTTAATTCTACATCCTCTTCTGCTCCTTCTCTAAACACATCAATCTCATAACCAGTTAATTGACCTGCTAAACGAATATTATGTCCTCCACGTCCAATTGCTTTACTAACCTCTTCTGGTTTTAAAATAGCCTCTGCACGTTTATTCTCTTCATCTATTTTAATAGATGTTACTCTTGCTGGACTTAATGCTCGTGTAATATATAATTGTAAATTATTTGTATAATTAATTACATCTATGTTTTCGTTTCCTAATTCACGAACAATTCCATGAATTCTAGAACCTTTCATACCAACACATGCACCTACAGGATCTATTCTATCATCATATGAGTCTACAGCTACTTTAGCTTTTTCTCCTGGAATTCTCACTACGTTTTTAATAGTTATTAAACCATCAAACACCTCTGGAATTTCCGATTCAAATAATTTTTCTAAGAACTTAGGTGATGTTCGAGACATAATTATAGCAGGTTTATTTCCTTTAAGCTCTACACTATCAATAATTCCTCTTACATTATCTCCTTTTCTAAAGAAATCTGAAGGTATTTGTTTATCTTTTGGCAAGATAATCTCATTTCCTTCGTCATCCAATAAAATTACTGCTCTGTGACGTATATGGTGCACTTCTGCAGTGTAAATATCTCCTTCTAAATCTTTAAATTGTTTAAAGATATTAGTATTATCATGCTCATGTATTTTTGAAATTAAGTTTTGTCGTAATGCTAAAATAGCTCTACGTCCTAAATCTATTAATTTCACTTCCTCCGATACATCTTCTCCTACTTCAAAATCCGGCTCTATCTTTTGTGCTTCAGATAATGATATTTCTTGATTTGGTTCTTCTACTTCTCCGTCTGCTACAACTATTCTATTTCTCCAAATTTCTAAATCCCCTTTATCTGGGTTTATAATTATATCGAAATTATCATCATCTCCAAACTTCTTTTTTAAAGCATTTCTAAACACATCTTCTAGAATTGCCATTAACGTCACACGGTCGATTAATTTATCGTCTTTAAATTCCGAAAACGATTCAATTAACGCAAGATTTTCCATAACTCTACTGAATTAAAATTTTATCATCACTTTTGCTTCTACAATATCGTTGTAAGCAATATTTCTTTTCTTTTGAACAGTTACCTTCCCCTTACCTATTGGCTTGGGCTCTCTAGCTTTCCATTCCACATCTATAGCTTCTTCTGAAGCATTTGTTAATTCTCCTTCAATTGTTTCTGTTTGCATTTTCACTTCCAATTTGCGTCCAATATTTTTTCGATATTGTCTCGGCAATTTTAAAGGTGATGCAGCTCCCGCAGATGCAACTTCCAAAGAAAAGTCTTGTTCTTCTCTATCTAAATTATGTTCTATAGCTCTACTAATAAACATACAATCTTCTACTTTAACACCATTATCTCCATCGATAATAATATTAATCAGGTTTGCTCCAGAAATAGAGAAATCTATTAAGAATAAATCTTCTCTTTCTTGCAAAGCTTCTTCCAGTAAATCTTTAACAGTTGTTATAAACATTTTTAAGTATAAAAAGAGGGGACTTTACGTCCCCTCACCTTTCTTATTTTCTTTCAACGGTGCAAATATACACATTTTTATTGATTTTCATAACCTAAACTACTTTCCATTTGCAAATAATAGCTTCTAATATTTAAAATTATCATAACAAAACCTCTTTCAACATGTCTCAAGCATCAATTTAGAAAAACTCTAATAGGCAAGTATTTATGTAAAATCATTTTTTTTTATTAAATTTAGAGAACCATACTAAATCACATACATATATGAAAAAATTACTTGTTCCTACAGATTTTTCAAATGAAGCCGAAAATGCAATTAAGGTTGCAGCTCAACTTGCCAGAAAGCATAATTGCGAATTAATCTTACTCCATATGCTAGATCTCCCAATCAATCATATTCTCGACGGAAGTGTTCCTACTGACTTACCTGAAGCCGTCTATTTTATGAAATTAGCGCACAAACAATTTGAATCTATAATGAATAAAGACTACCTAAACGATATTACTGTACACGAAATGGTAGATTTTCATGACATCTCTACAGGTATATTAGAAACCTGCAAAAAGCATAATGTGGACTTAATAGTTATGGGTTCTCATGGCGCGACAGGACTTAAAGAAATGTTTATAGGGTCTAACGCTGAAAAAATTGTGCGAACATCAGAAACACCAGTTTTAGTTATTAAAAATGAGCATACAGATTTCAATATTAGAGAATTTGTTTTTGCCTCCGATTTTAAAAACGATAATAAAGAAACATATAAGCAAGCTATAAGACTAGCAGAAGCTTTTAATGCGAAAATACATTTACTAATGGTAAATACTGTTGCAAATTTCACCACTACAGCAGACGCTAAAGTAAGAATCAGCGAATTTATTAAAGATAATGATTTTAAAAACTACACCGTAAACATCTATAATGATGAAACCGCTGAAAAAGGCATTCTTAACTTTTCTCATATCATTAATGCAGACTTAATTGGTATTAGCACGCATGGCAGACAAGGTATTGCCCATTTTTTTAATGGTAGCTTAAGTGAAGATATAGTTAACCATGCAAAAAGACCTGTAATTACTTTTAAAATATAGATTTAGACTACTACTTTAGTTTCAATTAATAAAATAACCAACGCATTGCGTTGGTTATTTAGCATTAGAGAAGATTTTTTACAGCTATCAGTTTGGATCTAAAGTAGTAACTGCACTAATAGGTGACAAAACTAAAGTTACTATGGACCAACATAAGAGAGAGGTTCCCCCATTTACATCGTTCATTTTAGCATCGTTTAACTCTACTATAGAGTTTTTTGTAAAATCTAACTTATTTTTTTTGTTTGTTTTCATAATTTGTGTTTTTAAATATTAATTTTCATTTTGTTTTTTTACCACTAAGCTTCTGTTTAAAAACAAAGCAAACTGAGTATTATATATTGTTAATTAAAAGTCGTTTACTTTAGCTTATAGTGTAGACTCAACTTCTACTCTACAGTTTTTTCAGTAGCTTCCTTTGTAGTTATTGTAATTGATATAACAGAAATGGAAATAGCTATACCACAAGGAACTGTTGTAATAGTCCACGTCCCTCCTGATACCTCTTTCATTGATTCCTCATTAAGCTCAATAATTGAATGCTTTCTAAAATCTAATTTGTGTTTGTTTTGCGTTTTCATAATTTGTTGTCTTTAATAATTAAGATTCACTGTTGCTGATTATCTGACGTACATAAAGTGTCTTTAGAGAAGTCAGTTATTGTTGTTAAGTTTGTTGTTAAGTTTGTTGTTATCGAAGCAGTTGTCCAACCTCCTTTTATTTTATTAAGATCTACATGGTTTAACTCAGACACGGTATGCTTTCTAAAATCTAATGTGTTGTTTTTTGTTTTCATAGGTACTTTGTTATTTTTTTTATCTAGCTAGAAATAGATGATTATTAACCTTTTAGGCTTCCCAAAGTAATTTTAAAAAAAGTTTTTGCGCAAGCGAAGACTTGTCGCTTTTATAAAAACGACAAGCAAAAACAAATAGTAAATTAACGTGAGTTCGGTATAATTAAATTTGTATTTGTTTAACTTTCAATTTATTATAACTAATGCCTGATTGAGCTCAGTCGAAATCTAATTGAAACCTTGATTTTTAAAGACCTTTCGACTTCACTCAAGGCGACAATCTCTTATTTTATTAGCAGAGCTACTATAAAATGGAGTTTCTTATGTCAAACTCACGTTAAATTAATGTTTATTTAGTAAGTTATTTTAAGATAGTTTTTCAATATTTTTAATGTAAACCGCAGGTGTAATACCTGTAGCTTGTTTAAAATATTTTGAAAAGGAATTTGCTTTTTTATACCCCAATTCTTGAGCAATTGCTTTTGTAGAATAAGCTCTTAATTGTTTATTTTGTTTTAGCTCTATAATGGCATAATTTACTCTAAGCTCATTTATATAGTTACTAAATGTTTTATTTAAATGCTTATTAACAATTTTAGACAGATAAGATGTATTTGTTTTTAAACGTTTAGCCATATTATGCAATGTACAATCCTGGCGTAAAAAGTACTTTTGTTTTTCTAATGTTTTTAACTTTAATAGAATTTCGTTAACCTTATCATTATCAATAATATAATTAGAAGATGTCTCGTTATTGTTTTCATTATTAACTTCAACGACTTCTTCTTTATTTTCTATAGTATTAACAACCCTACTCTCCCTTTCTTGAGCATTGACTTTCAGCATCAACTCATTAAAACGCTCTTTATTAAGTCTTTGTGTTTTTTTATTTTTGATATAAATCATTGCCGAAATACAAAGCAATATTGTAAAGGCAGAAAACCAATACCATTTTTTTCGTTCTTCTCGCTTAGCTTCTAGTTTTTCTTCATCCAAAAAAATAGTATTAATCTTATTAATTATTTGAACTTTCTTTTTTTCTATTTTTGAATGTTCTACATCATATTTGTCACGATAAAATAAGTGTAGATTTTTATTCTCTATCTTCCTGTGGGCTTCAGCTAGTGATTTATAATACTTCTCAAGTTGTTCCGTTTTACTTTTAGGTGCTTTTTCTATTATACTTTTTAGCATATCAATTTGCTTACCTACATCGCCTTGTTTGCCTTTTATTACAGCTTTTATATATTTTATTTCGTTCTCAAATTCTTTATTACCCAACTTTTCAGCTTTTTCTAAAGCTCTATTTATAGAGTTACTTGCTAATACTAATTCCTCTTTTTGAATATAAAACCTAGATTCTAACTCATAAAGGTAATATTGAAATTCAAGGTTATTTTTATTATTCGCCTCTGCTATTCCTTCATTAATTAAACTAACAACTTCATCTGTTTTATTAGCTTTTAAATAAGCTTGAATTAAGTTTTTACGATGAAACTTTAAATTAGGATCTTCTTTATTTTCTTTAGTAATATTATACTTATTTAAATACACATTAAGAGATTCTTTATTACCCAAAACCATGTATTCTATCTCTCTTATTGCTATACGCAAATCCTCTACAACTCCAATATATTCTTTCTTTTTAGCTAATGCTAAAATCTCCTTATATAATGCTAAAGTACGTTTGTATTTATATTGGCGTTCGTATATTTTACCAATGCTATATTTATATTGAATAATATGCATTGGATTATTAGAACATTTTAAGGCTTTATTGTAATAATAAATAGTGCTATCTAAAACATTTAAAACATCAAAGGCTACAGCTTTGTATGTATTAGAAAGAATGAGTCCTTGGTTATTATTATTTTTTCTGCTTTTAAGTAAAAAAGCTTCAGATAAAGTTATTGCTTTGTTAGGATTACTATATATAATACTCTTTATAGATTTTCTATAGTCATTATTTTCTTTTTCAAATTCTATTTTTTCTTTACAAGACCAGACTAACAATAACAAGATAGTTATAATTAAAAATGGAACTCTTTTTTTTAATATCATACTAATAAAATGATTTACAACCTTGCTAGCTAAAATACATCTTATAATTATTTAAGACCACAAAAAGAGTATTCTTTAAGATTTTTTTACAAGTCTTTTTTTATAAAAAGGAACAGATTTAGGTTAATCATTAAAAAGAAATTAATTTATATTTAAGCTTTATTAATATCTTAATAACCCTAATATTTATGATTACAAACAAAAAAACTTCTATAAATTTTACCAAAAAAGAAATTATAGAATTAAACGACCAACAAACTCTAACCATTAATGGTGGTACAGGTGGAGGTATAAATGATTCAAGTAATTGTGGTATAGATATTAGAACTTCTAGTGTTTACACACTTGACTAAAATTTTTAAAGAAAACACAAATCAATATTTGTTGTAGACATAACCTAGTTATTCACACGAAAAAAAGTCACCCCATTTTGGAAGGCTTTTTTTAGAATCAAGAGTAACTTCCTTATGAAATCCGTGAGCTATTAATATGCGAGTAACTTCTTCTTGTGGAGCAATATTATGCTCTTCAAAGTAAAGATGTATAACTTCTCCATTTTTTAGTATTCCTAACTAAATCAAAATGATTTATTAAAAATTCTGGAAGGATAAGTTTTAGTAATTCTAGATAATTGTGCAAAGTTCTTTTTTATACAAAAATGGTATTCTTATTTCAATTCACACACAACTTTTGAGATTGATCCCTTGATCCTTTTCGTTCAGCCCCCTCTCTTAAAATTGTTGTAAAACAAAAAATCCTAATTCAAAATTGAATTAGGATTAATTTGTTGGCCCACTAGGGCTCGAACCTAGACTCTTCGGTACCAAAAACCGACGTGTTGCCAGTTACACCATAGGCCAGTAACTGTTTGCGGGTGCAAATATATAACGAATAATAATATCTACAAACATTTATTTAAAAAAATATTACAAAAACCTTAACGTTAACTTAAAAATGGCTCCCGTTTAATAATTATTACTAAATTCGCCATCATAATAAATAAGACACGTCAATGACTTCAATTAACTTTAAAAAATGGAACAACATACTAGGTTGGTTCGCTTTTTTAATTGCATTAATAACTTATAGTTTAACAGTAGAACCAACTGTGAGCTACTGGGATGCAGGAGAATACATATTAACTTCTGCAAAACTACAAGTAGGGCATCCACCAGGAGCACCATTATTTCAAATGCTAGGTGCTATGTTCTCAACATTTGCATTTAATCCTGAACAAGTTGGGTTAATGCTTAATATGGTTAGCGCTGTATCTAGTGCATTTACTATTTTATTTATGTTTTGGAGTATTTCTTTATTATTACAAAAAGTAATTGGACAAGATAAATTAAACGATGATAAAATTAAAGCTATTTTAGGTAGTGCCTTAGTTGGTAGTTTGGCTTTTACTTTTACAGACTCTTTTTGGTTTAACGCTGTTGAAACAGAAGTTTATGCCATGGCAACTCTTATAATGTCTATTTTATTTTATCTAGCCTTACGTTGGGAACAAGACATGAATACTCCTCGAGGTAACCGTTGGCTTGTTTTAATTGCATTTATTATTGGGTTATCATTTGGAGTGCATTTTATGGGGTTATTAACAATTCCTGCTATTGGTTTAATCTACTTCTTTAAAAATTATAAAAAAGTAACCATTTTAAACTTCATCATCGCTAATGTTGTATCCGTAGCTATTCTATTAATTATATTTAAATTATTAGCACCTAACATTCTTAGATTTTTTAGTGTTTCAGAAATATTCTTTGTTAACACAGTTGGCTTACCATTTAATTCAGGTTCTATAATTGCTGGATTTATTTTAATTGCAGCTATTTATTTTGGTTTAAAATATACTAAAGACAAAGGCTACAAACACATTAACACAGGAATTCTTTGTGTTACATTTATAATTATTGGTTTCTCTTCTTGGCTAATGTTACCTATTCGTGCTAACGCAAATGTTGTTATTAATGAAAATAACCCTTCAAGTGCTAGAGAATTATTAGCTTATTACAACTTAGAGCAATACCCAGAAACCCATTTATTTTATGGTCCTTTATTTACCGATCAATACTCTGGATTAGATGAAAATGTTCCTTATGTAGATGACAAACCTAAATATGAAAAGGATGAGAAAACAGGAAAGTATATTATAGTTAACGATTGGAAAAAAGCAAAACAAAACTATAATTCTAAGCATGCTTCTATATTACCTAGAATGTGGAGTGGTGAAAATGCAGAGAACTACTTAATGTTTTCGGGTTTTTTAGATTTCAACTTAAAACAAGAGTACACTATAGACCCTACTACAAAAAGATTAATAGAGCAATTTATTTACAATCTTAATGAAGGGAAACTAAGTGAGAGTGAGTACGAACAATTTGTAGCGAAATACGAACAAGAATTAGGGCTTTATACTAGCGAGGGGCTAAATAGAATAAAATCTATGATTTCTCAGTTTAAAAATGAAGTCGCTAAAGGCAATGTAGATTATGAAGGTTATGCTAACTTTTTGAAAGAATATGGACAAGGCTATCTTGATGTTGAGAAACCTTCTCTTGCGAGTAATATTACCTATTTATTTGAATACCAATTAGGATATATGTACTGGCGTTATTTTATGTGGAATTTTACTGGTCGACAAGATGATATTCAAGGTAAATTAGATAATCATGGAAATTGGATAAGTGGTATTGATGCTTTCGATTCTTGGCACTTAGGCATGTCTCAATATAACTTACCAAGCGATGTAAAAGATAACAAAGCTAGAAACACTTATTTTTTCCTTCCATTTATATTTGGTTTAATAGGTTTATTCTTTTTATTAAATAGAGACAAAAAAACCTTTTGGGTACTGCTTGTATTTTTCTTATTTACTGGTTTAGCTATCCAAGTGTATACCAATGTACGCCCTTTTGAACCTAGAGAACGTGACTATTCTGTTGTAGGCTCTTTTTATGTATTTGCTATTTGGATTGGTTTTGGAGCGTATGCTATTTACGACCTTTTACAAAACAAAGTTAAAACCCCACTTTTAGCACCAGCAGTTACTTTAGTTTCTATTTTATTAGTTCCAACTATTCTTGCTGCTAATAACTGGGATGATCATGATAGGTCTGATAAATATACCGCTAGAGCTATGGCTAAAAAGTATCTAGATTCTTGTGATGAAAACGGAATATTATTTTCTATAGGAGATAACGATACATTCGCACTATGGTATGCTCAAGAAATTGAGGGTTATAGAACAGATGTTCGTGTTGTAAACACTAGCTTATTTCAAACAGATTGGTATATAGACCAAATGAAACGTAAAGCTTATGAAAGCGACCCTATACCATCTCAATTAACACATGACCAATATAAATTAGGCACTAGAGAATATATTATGAAGCGTTTACATTATACAGATCCAAGATCTGGAAAAGACAAACGTATTTATAGTAAAGACACTTTAATGATTAAAGATTTTATGAATTTTGTTTCTAGCGATAATCCTAAAACTAAATTTAAAAGTGTATTAGAATTAGAAGGAGAAGACCCGAATCAATATCCATCTCAATATAGAGATCTTAATTATTTCCCTGTTGAGAATATTAGAATACCTGTTAACAAAGCTAATGTTTTAGAAAACGGAATTGTAAAACAAAAAGATGCTAATGAGATCGTACCGCATATAGACATAAAAATTAAAGAAAGTGCAATATACAAACAGCGATTATTAATGCTAGACATTGTTGCAAACAACAATTGGAAACGCCCTATTTACTTTACAGGTGGTGCTTTTGGCTCTGATGATTATATCTGGATGGAAGACTATCTACAGTTAGATGGTATGGTTTACAAGCTAGTACCTATTGCAACTCCTGTAGATCGTGCTAACCCATTTGATATGGGACGTGTAGATACAGAATTAATGTATAACAAAGTAAAAAATTGGGATTGGGGTAATAGTGGTAGTGATGCCATTTATCATGACCCAGAAACTAGAAGAAACTCTATTACTTATAGAGGTAACTTAGCGCGATTAATAGAGCAGCTAATTAAAGAAGATAAATTAGACAAAGCTGAAGAAATAGCAGACATAGCTATGACCAATATGCCTGTAGATAAATTTGGTTATTACACACTTCTAGAACCTTATATTGGTGCTTACTACGAAGTAGGCTCTAAAGAAAAAGCTAGACAATTATTTAAAGATGTTGCTGTAAAATATCAAGAAAACTTAACATATTATAGTGAATTGAACAGAGAACAACAGCGCTCTAGTATTGTTGACATCTATACAGATTTAGAGCGCTATCGAGCACTTATTATAGTTCTAGCAGAGTATGATGATGAGTTTGGTGAAAAAGAGTTTTTAACCTTCCGCAATTATGAGCAGTTATTTAATGACATTATGCCACAGGAAGAGCAACAACCCGTAAAAGAAGATTTAGATTTAGCTATAGATAGTTTAATTTCTAGAGATAGTAGTATTATTAATGTAGAAGAGTAACAATTGATTCTTTTTCCCGTAAAAACACCGCAATTTATAAAACGAATTTTCCCAAACTATGTTTGGGATTTTTCGTCTAAAGACAAAATACTATATCTAACTTTTGATGATGGCCCTACTCCAGAAATTACAAACTGGACGCTCAACACTCTAAAACAATACAACGCCAAAGCAACATTTTTCTGTATAGGAAACAATATAGAAAAACACCCCGAAATCTTTAACTCTATAATTGAAGAAGGACACCATATAGGCAATCATACACATAATCATGTAAAAGGCTGGAAAACGACTAAAAGAGCATATATAAATAATGTAGAACAAGCTCAAGACACTATCGTTAAATCTATAACAAAAAACAAGCACCTACCCAAAACAAATCTTTTTCGCCCTCCTTTTGGAAAGATAAAAAACAGTCAAGCTAAAGCACTCATAAAACTAAAGTATAAAATAATAATGTGGAGTGTTATTTCTATAGATTGGGATAAAAAACTATCTAAGGAACAATGCTTAAAGAATGTTATTAAATATGCTAAGAATGGAAATATTATTGTGTTTCATGATAGTATTAAGGCTTCAAAAAACATGACATATGCTCTACCAAAAGTTTTAGAACATTTTAATAATAAAGGGTATATTTTTAAATCAATACCTTATTAGGCATACTGTTGCAAGAGACTTATTAGTGTATTAGCATCTTGCTCTCCACTATGCCTCCATTGCATTTCCCCATTTTTATAAATAATAAGAGTTGGTAATCCTTTTACACGCAATGCCTCAGAGAGCTCCCTATTCTTTTCTACATCAATCTTAATTACTTTAGCCTTGTCCCCCATAGCAGCTGCAACATCTCGAAGTACAGGATGCATTGCTGTAGATTGCTCATTCCAATCTGTATAAAAATCTAATAGAACGGGAATATTTACGTCTATTAATTCTCCAAATTTTGACATTATTTAAAGTATTAGTTTAAATTTGTTACTTCAAATCTACAATTTTTTACCAACTTATGGTTTTATATTATTGATTTTTAAGCTGTTTTAAGCCTTTTTTTTAGTTCTATTACCGTTATTTCTGGCCAAATACCTACACGACCTGGATATGCATGAAACCCAAAGCCTCTATTTACATTTATAAACTGGTTGGCATCCTCGTATAAACCCGCCCACTGTTTATAGACATATTGTACAGGGCTCCATTTAAAAATCCCTGGAATCTCTATACCAAATTGCAATCCATGGGTATGCCCACTTAATGTCAAGTGATAATGGTCTTTGTGGGTTTTAACTTCATGCTCCCAATGCGAAGGATCGTGACTTAATAATATTTTAAAATCATCACTCGAGATGGCTTGAGAAGCAAGATTTAAATCCCCTGCTTTTTTGAAATTCCTACCCCAGTTTTCAACGCCTACAATAGCTAAACGCTCTCCATCTTTTTCTAGATAATCACTTTCATTTAACAATAGTTTAAAATCTATTTTTTTATGAATATCTTTTATTGCTTGAAAGTTAGCTTCTTTTGCTTCTTGATTCGGCCAGGTAACATATTCTCCATAATCGTGGTTTCCTAAAACAGAATATTTTCCAAACTTAGGGTTCTTAATACGCTTAAACGTATCTATCCAAGGATCCATTTCGTTTGCTTTTGTATTTACAATGTCTCCAGTAAACAATATTATATCGGTATCTTGTTCGTTAATTAAATCTACTGCATATTCTATCTTGTCCTTATCATCAAAGCTTCCTGAATGAATATCACTTATTTGAGTTAACTTAAAACCATCGAATGCTTCAGGCAAATCTTCAAAATGAATAGTATACTTTAATACTTTGTAATTATACTTTCCTTTATAAATACCGTATAATAGAGATGCAAATGGTAATGCTGCAATCCCTAATGCTAATCTACTTACAAAAACACGTCTACTTGGTAAATACTTATCTGGTTTACTTAACAAATTGCTATCGGTTACATAATTATATCCAGCAACAAATACACGTACAATATCCTCAATAAACATCACAAAAAATAATGCAATTTTTGGCACTAACATTAACAACAACAACCCCATTGCTCTAAGAGATTCAGAGCTAGGCCCTACACTTCTATCATAGTTTATAAAAATATATGCTAAATAGCTATAGACACATACCGAGATTAAAATGTATAACCAGATTGTCCACGATGCTTTAGATACAGTTTTAAATGCCTGAAAAGCATAGATATCTATAATTAAAAAAATGATAATAGGTATTAATAACCTCAACATAAGCAATTAAATTTTCAACAAAATTAACAATTAATAACGGTACGCTATCTTAGCAAATTGTTAAAGATTTTTAGTTTTAAGTCTTTTAATTCTAGAGCTTTGGTTTTAAATTGAATACTTTTAGTTTGGTTAGGTAGTAAGTCGAAAAAATTATCTGAAAAACGCCCTTTTTTATCACTATACAAAAACACGTCCTTTTGAAGAACTTCGCTGGTTAAATCTATTACAAAACCTGTTTCTGTCTTTGTCACCACCTGTTTTATTTCTCCTTTTTGCAACTCTAACTCTTTATGTTTTACCAAATAAAACAATGATGTTTCATCATTAAATGTTGAAACTATTACTACAGCTTTCTTATTTAATTCAAGATCCTTTAAATTTAATTGATATTTAATTTCACTACTATTAGAAGTAACATTAATAGATTTAGAAGCGTCATACAAAACCTTCCCGCTAAAATCCATGATTTTAATTTTTAAGATTCCTTTATATTCTTTTAAATCATCATTAATTATATAAGTACTCAAGGAATCATTTACAACTCTTGATGATACCAAAATATCTTTAAAAGCTTTTTTAGTTTTATAATGCATAGCTTTCCAGTTTCCTAAAAAATCTATACTAGACCAAGAAATTACTGGCCAACAATCATTTAGTTGCCAATATAATGTTCCCATATTATAAGGTTTTGCCCTTCTCTGTGCTTCAAACCCCATAACCATACCATTTGCTTGCATCAACTGGCTCATATACACATAGTCTTCATCATTATCTGGCACCGGATAATCTCGTTCCATATAATTTTTTATAATAGAATACCCTCTTGGATGTTTTTGGTGAGTGTTAAATGCTTTTGTAGAAACCGAAATGCTTTCGTCTCCATTAATATACTTTATAACCTCATAGCTTGGAAAGGCTTGAAAACCAAACTCACTCATAAAACGAGGCACAGCCTCTTGTAAATGTTCAAAAGGGTATTCGTCGTGCCATATCCACCAATCATGTGCATCTCCCTCAGTTTTATATAATGGATTTCCACGACCATATCTAGGTGAGCTCTCCCAGTACTCTATTTCTTTATGATAATCATTTACAATTTGAGGCAAAAGTGTATCAAACAGCTTAAGATAATTACTCCATATTTCATCTTTTTCTTCTTCTCCTCTTCCAGATTGCCAACCCCAGCGATGCCATGCTTCGTTATTTTCATTATTCCCACACCACAATGCTATAGAACTATGATTCCTTAAGCGTTTTACATTATCTATAGCTTCTTGTTTTACATTTTCTAAAAATACTTTATCTCCTGGATACATAGCACAAGCAAACATAAAGTCTTGCCAAACCATAATACCTTTTTCATCACACAATTCATAAAAAATATCATCTTCATAAATACCACCTCCCCATACACGAAGCATATTCATATTAGCCTCAACAGCATCTTCTAAAAGGCGTTTGTAATCTTTAATTTTCACTTGGTTTTGAAAACTATGTTGTGGTATATAGTTTGCTCCTTTTGCATAAACAGGTTCTTCATTTACTTTAAAATAAAATGTTTCACCAATACTATCTTTTTCAGTTATTAATTCCACAGTTCGCAATCCTTTTTTAAGTTCATGCATATCTAAGGTTTTATTCCCCTCTTTTACCACAGTTTTTATTGTATAGAGGTAAGGGGTTCCAATATTATGAGGCCACCATTTTTTTGGGTTTTTAATTTGAAATGGAATAGAAAATATATTTTTGATGCTATCAAATTTTCTTTCTGTATTTAAAATATTATTTACATAAATTTCCACTGTTACAGGATCTTTAACAACAGAGTTTACTTCAAATTTTGCTTCTATTTCTGCTATAGTATCATTTAATACTTTTTGACTATAATAAACATCTTCTATTTTAAAGTCATTCCAAGACCTCAAGTAAATTGGTTTAGAAATACCACTAGAAGTTAAAACAGGCCCCCAATCCCACCCATAATGAAATTGAGGTTTCCTCGTAAAAACACGATTTTCAACAGGTAGTTTATAGTATAACTTTTCTTTTTCTATTATTTCTGCTTTGGTAGTACTTTCAAAAACAATACGTAACTCGTTTTCTACTTTTAATAGCGGTTTTACATTTACAGTAAACTCTCTAAAAGCATTATTACTTTTTAAAATTTCTTTACCATTTAAAAACACAGTTGCGTAAGTATCTAAACCTTTAAAGTTTATCTCTAAATGTTTTTTTAATAAAATTTCTTCTTCTACTATAAAATTGGTTTTATACTCCCAATCCTCGGCAGAGATCCATTGTAAATCTAACTCATTATTAGCTACAAAAGGGTCTAATATTTTTCCATTTCTAAATAAATCAGAATGCACTTCTCCCGGAACTTGAGCATTTTGCCAAGTAGTATCTTTTACATTTTTAAAAGTCCAATTCTTATTTATTGATTTTATTTTGGGAGAATCGTCTGTTTTACAACTAATTATTATAAATGCAATTAAAACTAATATTAATCTATTCATTATCGTAAATAATATATGCGGAAACCATCCAGTAATTATGCTCATTTTCATTTGCTTCTTGCGCTTCAGGTATAGAAAACTTAAAAGCATGAGATTGATTATCTAAGTGCTTTAAAGATATAACCTCTGGTGCAACATCACTCCCAGGGCACCAATTAGATCTAGAAAGATCGGACGAGGCTATGTGATCGTTAGAGTTTTCATCTTCCATAAAATCTTTGGCCACCCATGTTCCTGATGTTGGATTAAAACGTCTAAAGCTTGCACAATCATCTCTCCATGGAATAAACCGCTTTATAACACTATCATCTAAAGAAATTACATTTTCTTTTTTAACAAACTCATCCCCCTTTGCATGCCCTCCATGCCCAGTAGTTATGTAGTACAATTTTGCATTTTTATAAGTATGTCCTTCAGGTACTTTAATTACAATATCTTCTTTTGAAAACCCATCATAATTCACCTGTTCTGCATCATACTTTACAGTATTAACGATAGGCAAAACTGTTTGTTGCTTCTTAACATGGTTAGGAATATCACTTTCTTCAAAATCTATACTTACTGAAATATTATATCCAGCTTTTGTCCACGTATCAATATATACTCCTATGTACACCTCACCTTCTAAAAACGGTAATAAATGAGTAATATCTTGAGACCAACCCACCTCATTTTCCCAATATGGTATATAAGGAGGCTTCCTCTCTTTTACACGTTCGTCTTTACTAAAATGACCTACTCCAAAAGGAGTCATAAAACGAAGTAACTCTACATTAGGCATGTATGTAGAATCTTTTATTGTTTTAGAGATTATTCCAGGAAAGCTATCTTTTAATTGCTCTTTTAAAAATACTTCATTTCTAAATGACAACATGTTTAAATCTGCTGTTGAGGGTATTACAAATAAAGACCCCGATTTATCCCAAGGATCACCATTTGATGTTAATTCTACATTAACTCTTACTTTAGGTTGCAATTCGTAGTTAGGTAATTTCACCTTTTTAAGTAATACACGGCCAGCATCTAACCTTAAAATACCTTTATCATCTGACTTAAAAGCTTGTTTTTTTAAGTTTATATCAAAGTATAGATTAGCATTATTAAAAATTGGTTCGGTAATATCTCCTATTGAAATAGGCGTTTTCGGCCTTTCACAAGCAACCATAACAAACACTATTATACCATATAGCTTTAATTTCATTCGTTACTAATATTTAGTAGGTTTTTTATTTTTATTTTATCTGACACAACATTAATCGTCTCATCAAAAAACTTTGAACTATTCATAGAGATTTTTGGGACCTCATTTACTTGAGATAAAGTTGTAGCAGAGGCGTGAGCTTCTATAAACCCATTAGTTTTAAATCGCATTATATTTTCTGAATTTATACCACCACCAGGCAAAATGATAATTTTACTACCCACTTGATTTTTTAGGCCTAAAAGTAAATTTAAACCTTGTTCGGCTGTCTCTTCTTGTCCAGAAGTTAACACTCTTACTACTCCAAGCTTAATTAATGTTTTTATAGCTTCAGAAGAGTTAGGAGTCCAATCGAAAGCACGGTGAAATGTAAAAGGCAACGGTTTTGATATCTCTATTAATATTTTAGTTCTTTTTATATCTATAGTATTATCTTTGTTTAAAACACCCGAAACAATTCCAGAACAGCCTAACCTTTTACAAAGCTCAATATTGGACTTCATTATTTCAAATTCTGAGTCTGTATAAGTAAAATTACCACTTCGAGGTCGTATTAATACAAATACAGGTATTGATAATGTTTCTACTGTTGCTTTTATTAAACCATAACTTGGTGTTACCCCTCCAATTGCAAGTTCACTGCATAACTCTATTCTCTGCGCACCAGTTTCTTGGGCATTAATTGCCGATTGATAATTACTAGCACAAATTTCTATAATCATTTAATCTATTTTACAATAATTTCATCTATGAACGTCCATGCTTTATGCCCTGCGCCTTGCACCCCATCTGCTATTACCCCATAATTGGGAACTTTTAATTTTATTACACGAACGCCATTTACATTAAAATTACTTACTTTAAAATCTACAATTAACCCTTCTTCATTAACACTATAATACTCAAAATCTAAATCATTGAATGCTATACCAACTTTCTTAGGAGCATATACCCATTGCCCTTTAGCATTATAAAAACGTGTTTCTATAGAATTAATATTGGTAGGCTCTATCAAATCTATAGTTAGTTCAAGATCGTCACCCCAAAAACCTAACCACTCTTTATCTCCAAATCTATTATTACTCCCATTTATTCCATTAATTAACTCTTTACTCCCACTTCCTTTGTATGTTTTATTAGGTTTTACATTTAAGGTTATTTTTTTATTAACTGCCTTATGGTAATTTAATTTTTGTTCAAATACACTTCCTAACTGTTCTTTAGTATTAAAAACGGCTGCTTTTAATAGCAGATTTCCATTAACTGCTATTGGATCTTTATAAATTGCAGACGCTAATGTAGGCTGACTTCCATCCATAGTATAACGAATAGTTTTATCCTCCGTTAACGCTTTCAAATTATAATGTAGTTCTTTATTTTCAGTATCTAATTCCCCTTTAATTTCGTACAAATGATTAGCGTAATTAATGTCTAAAACATCTAATCGTTTATTAAATACCTCTACTCTAGACACAAAATTATCATAATCTTTACGCTTCGAATTAGACCAAACCACTTCGCTCATTGCCATTATACGAGGAAACACCATATACTCAACTCTTCCCTCTGTTTGCATATATTCAGTCCAGACATTACCTTGAGCTCCAAGTACGTATTTATACTCCTCTTCTGTAAGTTCTTTTGGTATTGGATTAAAATTATAAACCTTTTCTAAAGGCAAGAATCCCCCAATAGCAACTGGCTCATCTTCATTTGTAGATTGGTAATAATCAAAGTAACAGTGAGAGGTAGGCGTATTAATAACTGTATGCTTTGCCTTAGCAGCTTCTACAGCACCTTTTGTTCCTCTCCACGACATTACCGTTGCATTTGGAGCTAACCCACCTTCTAAAATCTCATCCCATCCAATAATTTGTCTTCCTTTGCTATTTAAATACCTTTCCATTCTAGATATAAAATAACTCTGAAGCTCGTGTTCGTCTTTCAAGCCTTCTTTTTTTATTCTATTCTGGCAGTCGTTACAAGACTTCCACCTTGTTTTTGGCGCTTCATCCCCACCTATATGAATATACTTACTTGGAAACAAAGTCAAAACCTCATCTAAAACATCTTCTAAAAAGGTAAATATATTTTCTTTTGTACAATAAATATTCTCAAATACTCCCCATTTGGTAGCTACTTCTACTTGAGCTCCCGTACAACCTAATTCTGGATAAGCAGAAACTGCTGCTTGAGAATGTCCTGGCATTTCTATTTCTGGTATTATTGTTATTTTACGATTAAAAGCGTAATTCACAATCTCTTTTATTTGCTCTTGAGTGTAATAGCCTCCATATTTTTTTCCATCAAATTGATGTGGCTGATCGCTATAATGACCTATTAAAGTCTCTTTTCGATAAGCTGATATTTCATTAAGTTTTGGATATTTTTTAATCTCTATACGCCAACCTTGATCCTCTGTTAAATGCCAATGGAATGTATTCATTTTTAATAATGCTAAAGCATCAATATATTGCTTAATAAAATCTATAGAATAAAAATGCCTTCCAACATCTAAGTGCATTCCTCTATATACAAATTCTGGCTTATCTTCTATTTTCAAACATTGTATTGCAATTCGTTCCTCATTATTTTCTCTCTCGAGTGCTACTGGTAATAACTGCCTTAAACTCTGCACACCATAAAAGGCTCCTTTATCTGTTCTCGCAGTAATAGTAATTGTTTCAGGTAAAACTTCTAAAATATAACCTTCTTCATTTAATAGTGAATTGTCTTTTACAAATACAATAGTATTCGCTCCAGAATCTTCTTTTAATTTAATCATACTAGAGTCTGATATGTAAGACTCTAAAAATTGAGCAGATACTTTGAAAACCTCATCATATTTAATTGCTGTTTTAGAACTCAAAACAAATTGACCTTCATGTAACTCTTGATTTAAAGGTGCAGGAATTATATTTGGAGTAACCGGAACTAAAGATGTAGCATTATTACAACTATAAAAAAATAAAAGGGATATAGTAGTTAAAAAAAGGGATATAAAAGTTGAAGGAGATAATAATCTATTGCTATACATTTTCTTATATTTAGACGACTATAAATGTACTAATCTATTTTTAATGAAGCTTAAATTCAACCTCGTTTTTATTATCATCCTTACAATATCTGCTTGCAAAAAATCACCTCATGCCGAACCTGCTAAAAAAGACACCTCATTAATCTCCTATGTTAATCCATTTATAGGAACTGGCGGTCATGGACACACCTACCCAGGAGCGACGCTTCCCTATGGAATGATGCAGTTAAGTCCGGACACAAGGTTAGATGGATGGGATGGTTGTTCAGGATACCATTATAGTGATAACTATATTTATGGGTTTTCTCACACTCATTTAAGTGGAACAGGAGTTAGTGATTATGGGGACATTTTATTAATGCCCACTAATGAACAAATATTTAACAATGGAGCTGATGGAAAAAAAGGCTATAAAGCTCATTTCTCTCATGAAAACGAAATTGCAAAACCTGGCTATTATAAAGTACACTTAGATACAACTAATATAGATGTAGAGTTAACAGTTTCTAAACGAAGTGGCATTCATAAATATAAGTTCCCTTCTGCCAAAAATCAATATGCAATTTTAGATTTAATGCATAGAGACAAAGTATTAGATGCTAAAATTGAAAAAATTTCCAACACAGAAATTACTGGACATCGTTTTTCTGAGGCATGGGCAAAAGACCAGCGTTTATTCTTTACAATAAAAACATCGCATCCATTTAAAGACATTTTACAATCACCTCCAAAAGAAGGCATGCCTAGAGTTCAAAAAATGATTTTAAATTTCATTAATCCTAATAACGAGCCTGTGTATATAAAAATAGGAATCTCCGCAGTAGATAAAACAGGAGCTAAGAAGAATATGGAACAAGAATTAGGAGAAAAAACGTTTGAGCAAATTAAAACAGAAGCGCAACAAATATGGGAAAAACAATTAGAAAAGATTGTTGTAGAAAGCGACAATAAAGATTATAAAACTAATTTTTACACCTCGATGTATCATACAGCAATTGCACCTAATTTATACCAAGATGTAGATGGGCGTTATCGGGGTATGGATTTTAAAATTCATGAAACTAAAGATTTTGATTACTATACCGTATTCTCACTTTGGGATACCTATCGAGCTGCCCACCCACTCTATACAATTATAGAACAAGAAAAAACTAACGATTTTATTAATACTTTTTTAGCTAAACACGACGAAGGTGGCATTATGCCAATCTGGGACTTATCAGCTAATTACACGGGATGCATGATTGGTTACCATGCCGTTCCTGTTATTGCAGACGCTTACTTAAAAGGCATAAAAGATTATGATGCTGAGCGCGCCATGAATGCTATGCTGCATAGTGCCACTAGAAATAAATTAGGATTAGAATCGTACAAAAGCTACGGATTTATTCCTGTAGAACAAGAAAGCGAGTCCGTTTCTAAAACTTTAGAATACGCTTACGATGATTGGACAATTGCACAAATGGCAAAAGCCATGAATAAACCAGATATTTATAAAACCTACACAGAGCGTGCTCAGTATTACAAAAACATTTTCGATCCAGAAACTCAATTTATGAGAGGACGTTTTAGAAACACTTGGTTTGCACCTTTCGACCCTTATGAGGTAAACTTTAATTATACCGAAGCTAATTCTTGGCAATACAGTTACTATGTTCCACAAGATGTTTCAGGCTTTATAAATTTATTAGGAGGGAAAGATAAACTTGAAGCTAATTTAGATAAGTTATTCGTAGCTGAAGATAAAACTTCTGGTCGTCACCAAGTAGACATTACAGGTCTAATAGGACAATATGCTCATGGTAACGAACCAAGTCACCACATGGCTTATCTTTATAACTTTGTAAATAAGCCATATAAAACTCAAGAAAAAGTTCGTCAAATTTTAACCGAATTATACACAAATACACCTGATGGTATTTCTGGAAATGAAGATTGCGGACAAATGAGTGCTTGGTATATTTTTAGTTCTTTAGGGTTCTATCCTGTTACACCTGCATCTAACCAATATATTATTGGCAGCCCTTTATTTAACAAAGCAACTTTTAACCTAGAAAACGGAAAGCAATTTACTGTTAACGCAACCAATATTAGTGACATAAATAAATATATAGACCACGTATTATTAAATGGCAAAAAATTAAATAATACATACATTAATCACAATGACATTATTAATGGAGGAACATTAGAATTTGTAATGCGTGAAACACCATCAAACTGGGGAACCAAAGAAGGCCAAGAACCTAAGACAGAAATTACAGAACATTTAATTGTATCTCCTCCGTTTATTGCTAAAGGGAAAACGGCTTTTAAAGAGTTCACCACAATAGAATTACAAAGCAATACTATGGGAGCTACTATTTATTATTCTGAAAATGATTCTGAATACAAAAAATATGGTTCTCCTTTTTCTATTTCAGAAGCATCAACTCTAAAGGTTTATTCTGAACTAAATGGGCAAAAAAGCCCTATAATTACAACTAAATTATTTAAAATTGATCCAAATGTTTCTTTAAAACTAGATTCGGAGTATGCAAACCAATATAATGGAGGCGGCAAAGATGCTTTAATAGATGGTGTATTAGGAGCTCAAGATTTTAGAACAGGAACATGGCAAGGTTATTTTGACACAGATGTTATTGCAACGGTAGACTTAGGAAGCAAAAAAGAAATAAACACCGTTACTATTGGCTTTTTACAAGATCAACGCTCTTGGATTTTCTACCCTACAGCAGTAGAATGTTTGGTTTCTAACGATGGTAAAAACTATAAGCCTTTAGCAGAGTCGCAAAACATTGATGCAACTATTGCCTCAGAACATGTTACTATTAAAAATATCGTTTTTAAACAAACAAAAGCAAATTATCGTTATGTAAAAGTAGTTGCCAAAAAATTAGGAATATTACCAGAATGGCATTTAGGCTATAAACACGATGGAAGAAGTTGGCTTTTTGTAGACGAAATCACTATAAAATAACTTGCATAATGTCTTTTAACCCTTCTTCCGCATTATATTTAACTATTTTGTAGTCTTAAAAATTAAACTAACTAAAAATGACAGAGCAGAAATCTTACAAAAGTTCATTTATATTATTAACAACACTTTTTTTTCTATGGGGGTTTATAACAGTATTAGTAGACTCACTAGTACCTAGACTGAGAGAATTATTTACATTAACTTACTTTCAGGCTATATTAGTACAATTTGCATTTTTTGGAGCCTATTTTGTACTCTCTATTCCTTCTAGTTATATCATTTCTAAAATAGGGTATAAAAAAGGGATCATTGTTGGATTATTAACTATGGCTTTTGGCTGTTTATTATTTTACCCAGCAGCATCTTATCGCATATTTGGTATCTTTTTGGTTGCTTATTTTATATTAGCTGGAGGCATTACGTTATTACAAGTGGCAGCAAACCCTTTTGTTGCTGCATTAGGAAGCGAATCTGGTGCTTCAAGTCGTTTAAATCTAGCACAAGCGTTTAATTCTTTAGGTACAGCTATTGCGCCAGCAATTGGTGCTTTGTTTATTTTAAGCGACAAAGTAAAAACAATAGAAGAGATAGAGACACTAACAGAAGCTGCTAAAAATACTTATTATGCTGCAGAGGCCTCCGCTGTACAAACACCATTTGTTGGACTAGCTGTTTTTATAGCTCTTATTGCGGGATTTTTCTTCTTTGCTAAACTACCCAAATTAATAAGTGAAGAAAGCGTTGGTACTTATGGAGAAGCTTTTAAAAACACAAATTTAATGTTAGGTGTAATAGGTATTTTCTTCTATGTAGGAGCAGAAGTGTCTATTGGTAGTTTTTTAATTAACTACTTTGAAAGCATGAATATGCCTGCTTTAATTACAGGTAATAATGCGATGATAAGCATTGCAAATACTGTCTCAAAATTGTTTAATAAATCCTTAGAAGGTGCAGATCCAAAAGCACTACTGGGAATATTTGTAATATTCTATTGGTCTGGTGCAATGATTGGTCGTTTTGTAGGCTCCTATTTAACCCGAATTATAAGCCCAGGAAAAGTTTTAAGTGTTTTTGCTTTATTAGCCATCTCATTAATCTTTATATCTATTACTACAACAGGACTTATTTCTATGTGGAGTATTCTTGCAGTTGGTTTATTTAATTCTATCATGTTCCCAACTATTTTCACATTAGCTCTAGATGGTATTGGATCGTTAAAACCAAAAGGATCTGGCTTATTATGTACAGCTATAGTAGGAGGCGCTATTATACCATTAATATGTGGAGGATTAATAGACACTTCAGGGTTTAAAATAGCCTTTATATTTGTAACCATTTGTTATGGATACATTTTGTTCTATGGAATAAGAAATAACAAGAAAAAAATAACACTATAATTATTCTATTTAAATCAAAAACCTATAAACTTTCTCTTATAGGTTTTTAAAATTATTTTAACATTAAAAAATCACGTTTATTCATAAAAAATAGAGCTTAAAACAGATATGCTGAATGCTACGTTTTACTCTTTTTTTTAAGATTTATTTAAAATACCTTTAAATTGAATATCTTATCTTGCTAGAATAAATTAAACCTACCAAATTATAATGAAACGCAGACATTTTCTTAAAAACGCCTCACTAACTGGCGTAGGTCTAGCTGTTGGAAGCTCTGTAACAAGCTGCACAGAGAACACACCCAAAAAGGAATTAGTAATAACTACAAATACTACAGAAGTAAAACAAACACTTCCAATTGTTATTGCTACATGGGATGTACCAAACGCAACAGCAAAAGCGGCAGCTGTTTTACAAGAAAATGGCTCTATTTTAGACGCTTTAGAACAAGGATGTATGGTTGAAGAAGCAGATGTAAAAAACCAATCTGTGGGTAAAGGAGGAAGACCAGATCGTGATGGTAATGTTACATTAGACGCCTGTATAATGAATAAAGATGGCGATTGTGGCGCAGTAGTATACATGCAAAATATTACACATGCCATTTCTGTTGCTAGAAAAGTAATGGAAGACACACCACATGTTATGCTAGCAGGTAAAGGTGCGGAGCAATTTGCCGTTTCTACTGGTATGAAACGAGAAAATTTATTAACTGAAGCCTCTAAAAAAGGTTGGCAAGAATGGCTTAAAGAAGCCAAATACAAGCCCATAATAAACATAGAAAACCACGATACGATTGGTATGCTTGCTATGGATAAAAATGGAGATATTTCAGGAGCTTGCACAACAAGTGGTCTCGCTTATAAAATGGCTGGTCGTATAGGAGACTCCCCAATTATAGGTTCTGGGTTGTTTATAGATAACGAAATTGGGGGCTGTGTAGCAACTGGTTTAGGCGAAGAAGTTGTAAAAACTGTAGGTAGCTTTTTAGTTGTAGAACTTATGCGACAAGGAAAATCACCTCATGAAGCATGTAAAGAAGCGATAAAGCGAATAATAAATAAACCTAACAGCAATTATAAAAATTTTCAAGTAGGTTATATTGCTATAAATAAAAAAGGAGAAACTGGTAGCTTTTCTATACATCAATGGTTTAGCATGACGAAATACCAAGATGGTAAAAATGAGAATTTACAATCAGAATATATCGTTAAAGCATAAAAAGAATAATCTATTCTTATTTTCTAACATAAAAATCAAAGGGCACAATTCTATTTAAAGCATAAGTTTTTGTAGTTTTGAGATTCTATCAAAACCTATACAATGTCAGATCAAAAACGATTGTTCTTAATAGATGCTTATGCATTAATTTTCCGTGGCTACTATGCTTTTATAAAAAATCCAAGAATTAACTCTAAAGGCTTAGACACCTCAGCTATTATGGGGTTCATGAACTCTTTATTAGATGTTATAAAACGAGAACGTCCAGATCATTTAGCTGTTTGTTTTGATAAAGGAGGAAGTGTCGACCGTGTAGAAATGTACCAAGAATACAAAGCAAACAGAGATGAAACTCCTGAAGCTATAAAACTGGCTGTACCTTTAATTTACGATATTTTACGTGCTATGCACATTCCTATTATGGTAAAAGAAGGCTTTGAAGCTGATGATGTTATTGGAACCCTAGCCAAAAAGGCTGAAAAAGAAGGTTATAAAACCTTTATGGTAACGCCAGATAAAGATTTTGCACAATTAGTTTCAGAAAATATTTTTATGTACCGTCCTGTATTTGGAGGTGGATACGAAACATGGGGCATTCCAGAAGTACAGAAAAAATTTGAAGTTGACAACCCATTACAGGTCATAGACTATTTAGGCATGATGGGAGACTCTGCCGATAATATTCCGGGACTACCAGGTGTAGGAGATAAAACTGCCAAAAAGTTTTTAGCTAAGTATGGTAGTATGGAAAATCTTTTAGCCAGCACCCATGAGTTAAAAGGTAAAATGAAAGAAAAAATTGAAGCAAATGGAGAATTAGGAATGCTCTCTAAAAAACTAGCTACAATTATGCTGGATGTACCAGTAGAATTTGATGCTACAGATTTTGAAATGTCTGAACCAGATATTCCAGCAGTAACAACTATATTTCAGGAGTTAGAGTTTAGACGTTTAATAGATAATTTTACAAAAACGTTTACTACTCCAGCAGAAACAACCTCTGGTACAGACGGGGCAAAAACAACTCTAAAAACAACTCCGAAAGAACAAGCCGCAGCAGGAGCAGGAGCAGGACAATTTTCATTATTTGGAGGAGAGTCTACAAACACAACAGAAAGTTCTTCAGAAAGTGGAAGAAAAACTGCAACAACAACTGCTCACGTATACCAAAGTGTTTCACCAGGAATGGCTATGAAACTATTCATTAAAAACTTAATGAATCAAACAAGCGTATGTTTCGACACCGAAACCACTGGCTTAAATGCATTAACAGCAGAATTAGTAGGTATTGCTTTTTCTTGGGAAACAGGCAAAGGGTTTTACATTCCGTTTCCTGAAGATAAAATCGATGCTCAAGAACTTATAGAACAATTAAGACCGTTTTTTGAAGACGAATCCATTGAAAAAATAGGACAAAACTTAAAATACGATATTAAGGTTCTTAACAAATATAACATTCAAGTAAAAGGACCATTGTTTGATACCATGTTAGCGCATTATTTAATTAATGCAGACATGAGGCATAATATGGATGTCTTGGCAGAAACCTATTTAAATTACACACCAATTTCTATTACAGATTTAATAGGAAAAAAAGGGAAAAATCAGCTTTCTATGCGTGAAGTTCCTTTAGAAAAACAAACTGAATATGCCGTAGAAGATGCAGATATTACATTACAGTTAAAAAAACATTTCCAGAAAGAATTAGGAGATGCCAATACACAAAAACTATTTGATGATATCGAGGTCCCTTTATTACGTGTGTTAGCAACAATGGAATTGGAAGGTATTAATTTAGACCAAGCTTTTTTAAACTCTCTTTCTGAAGAATTAAACAACGATATAAAAACATTAGAGTCTAAAATATATACAGAAGCAGGAGAGGAATTTAACATTGCCTCACCAAAACAATTAGGAGTAATTTTATTTGAAAAACTAAAACTAGTAGATAAACCTAAAAAAACAAAAACAGGACAATACTCTACTGCGGAAGATGTTTTATCATACCTAGCAAAAGATCATGAAATTATTCAAAATATATTAGACTACCGCGGACTAGCTAAACTTAAAAGCACTTATGTAGATGCCCTACCTACTCAAGTAGAAACACACACAGGACGTGTACACACCGACTACATGCAAACTGTTGCAGCAACAGGCCGTTTAAGCAGTAATAACCCTAACTTACAAAACATCCCTATACGTACAGAACGTGGTAGACAGGTTAGAAAAGCATTTGTTCCTAGAAATGATGATTATATTTTATTAGCCGCCGATTATTCTCAAATAGAACTTCGTATTATTGCAGCATTAAGTCAGGAAGAAACTATGATATCTGCGTTTAAAAATGGAGAAGACATTCACGCTTCTACCGCTGCAAAAGTATTTAATGTGGCTTTAAACGATGTTACAAGAGAGCAACGTAGCAATGCAAAAACAGTTAATTTTGGTATTATTTATGGCGTATCTGCTTTTGGTTTAAGTAATCAGACAGATTTAACCAGAAGCGAGTCTAAAGAACTAATAGATACTTATTACGAAACTTACCCTAAATTACGTAAATATATGGGGGATCAGGTCGATTTTGCTCGCGATAATGGCTATGTACAAACCGTATTAGGGCGCCGTCGTTATTTAAAAGATATTAACTCTCGTAATGCTGTAGTTAGAGGAGCTGCCGAGCGTAATGCCGTAAATGCACCAATACAAGGTAGTGCTGCAGATATTATTAAAATAGCTATGATTAATATTTATAATAAGCTAGAAGCCGGCAATTTTAAAACCAAAATGCTGCTACAAGTGCATGATGAATTGGTTTTTGATGTCTACAAACCAGAATTAGAAGACATGAAAATACTTATTAAAACAGAAATGGAAAACGCCTTTACATTAGACGTTCCATTAGATGTTGAATTAGACACCGGCTTAAATTGGCTGGAAGCACATTAATAAATAACTAACGCTTACGTACAATGAGTACAGTATCGTTAGAAAAACTCATCCAGGCAAAATCGTATACCCAATGGTAAATTTTACCTGCTTTGTTTTTGTGATAGTGTGTTAAATAGTTAAACTTGAAATTTTTATTTTCCAGAACTATTCGCTCTATTTTTTTCTGAACTTGATTCTTACCCATAATTTCTAAAAGAATAGATCGGTTTCTGTGAAGAATAACATCAATAGCTTTTGACTCCTTTAAGGTAACACGTCTCAAATTAGTATGATAATAGTTTTTACACCTTACGGAACAAAATAATTTATCGCTTCTCCCTAAAATAGGGTTTTTACAAATTTTGCAGTTTTTAATGTTCAAAACAACGACTATTAAAAGGTTTACGATTATTCGTTTCTAACGGTTAAAATACGATTAATAATTTTACTTATAGTTTCATGCATTAAAAACACTTAATTTTATATCATGGACCTATTATCAAAAACAGCTAACAAACTAAAGCAAAAAAATTATTCTAAAAGTACTTATAACACATATTTATTTTTTATTAAAGACTATCTTCTATTCTGTAAACAAAACACATTAAAACCACGATTAGGCACTACAGATTACATACAATACCTTATTAATAAAAAGCGAGCCATAAGCACTCAAAACCAAGCCATTAATGCTATTAAATTTTATTTAGAAAACATTTTAATGCTTGACAAAGTTTCGTTAACAATAGACAGGCCTTTTAAACCTGCCTTTATACCTACAGTTCTCTCTTTAAACGAAGTAAAACGCATTCTAGACAATACAACAAACTTTAAACATAAAACCATACTAAAAACTATTTATGGTTGCGGCCTAAGGATAAGCGAAGTCATTAATTTAAAAATAAAAGATGTAGACAGTTCTAGACATTGTATTATTATAAAACAAGCAAAAGGAAGAAAAGATAGACTCATTCCTTTATCTACAGATCTTTTATTAGAACTTAGAAAATATTACATAATGTACAAACCAAAAGTCTACTTATTTGAGGGTACACCAACTAAAGCGTCACAACATTTAAATGTTCCTTATTCTGCCTCTAGCATCAGAGCATTTTTAAAGGCATCAACAAAAAAAAGTAACATATTAAAAAAAGTTACTCCACATACATTAAGGCATAGTTATGCAACACATTTATATGAACATGGTATTAGTTTAAGAAGTATTCAAGTACTATTAGGACATAATAGTAGTAAAACAACAGAAATATACACTCATGTTTCTAATAAACATTTAAATAATACACCTAGTCCTTTATCTTTTCTTTAAAAAAAACTATATTGTATATATATAGAAAATAAACACAATAAGTTGCGTTTATACAATAGTTGTGTTTAATAGAAAATGAAAATAGAATTAAAGCAAAATATTTGGAAAGCAGATGATAGTGGACTTGGGTTCTATTGTGTGAATATTTTTGAATGTTCACAGGATTGTCCTAACTTAATGGAGTTATTAAAAAATGAAATCTTAAAAGAAAAAGAGTTTGGTCCGATTCAAACAATGAAAAAGGAATTAAAAGAGTCAACCGATTACTACGGTTCAATTCTTCTTAATGAAATCAACACATCGGATTTTAAATCATTAAACTTCAATCAACTTAAGTCTGAAATTACTGAATATTGGAAAGATGAAGATTGGGGAGAAGATTTACCAGTGTTTAAAGCTAATTTTGAACTAGCTATTTCTAATTTGAATGAATTTGAATTATCAAATCGAACTTTTTATTACATAAACGCTGAAAAAACAGATTCAAAAAAACTAACCGAGCCAAACTTTTTTACTTATTTGGTTTGTATCATTTCAACTGAAAAAGAATCGAATAATATAATAACACTGACCTTTGGGTTGGATTAAATACTAAACACAACAATTTGTATAGTTCATTTGCTCCTTTCGGGAAGCAAACGCACCATACAACTAACGTTGTGGTTAATTTAACAGAAACGATAATCTGAATGCAATTATATGTAAAAAATAGAATAGGAAAAAAGATAATACTAGATGTGACTGCACCTACGAGACGACAACTTGCATTCAAAATTGGATATGAATTTTATGTTGGAAATGAATATTTCCATATAAACCAAGTATTTGCCGAATCAAGTAGTAATGACACAGCTGGCGGAGCGGTTATTGGAGGCTTAATCGGTTTATTAGGTGGAGGAATTGGAGTTGCTGTTGGAGGTATTTTGGGAGGATTGATTGGAAATACGAGAGACTCTGAAGAATCAAAGAATGTTAATCGCTTTAACCAAAGTCGTGTATGAGAAATCTTGACTTTAAAGTGATAGGTGTTGCAATCGGACTTGGAATTATAGCCATTCTATCTTACGTTTTTTGGAAACCAACTTCTGAAATTATAATGACAGCATTGGAAAGCAAAATTATGACTTTTTGTATTTGGCTTATTCTAATTTTGACAGGTGTAATTCACTATTACAAAAACAACCCAGAAGAAAAAAATTTGATTAGTGATAAAGATGGACTTGACAAACCAATTGACTACTTACAATTCATTTTGACTTTTGGAGCAATTGGTTCAAGCATTCAAATACTTGTGAGGGAAACCTTTGCAAATTATAATTTTCCTGAAAAATCAATCTGTTCTAACTTTACTGGATTTGACAACGCAACTTTTGTTATAGTTATCATTGTTCTGATTTTTTACAGTTATGGAAAAGTCAAACCTGTAATTCAGGAAACTTATATTTCAAAAGAAAAAATTAGGTTAAAAGAAAATGAACTGAATAAAAACTAACCACAACAACGTGTATAGCTCATTGCGGCTGAATTCTTAATCGGAATTCATTGCAATTTGTTATCTTTGGTTTACGGCGGAAAATTCTCGCGAATTTCCCGCAACGAGCCATACACAAATCCGTTGTGTGCAATTAAAAGAAAAACGAAATGCCTGATAATCAAGAAAAAGAACAAGTGAATGAATCTGAGATTGCAAATCTTAGGATTTTGTTGATTGCTTTGACTGTGATTCAATTGGGTTACGTCATTTTCATGTTTGCTGACCATGAAACTTATATTAAACTGATTTTCAATTACCATTTGGATTGGATTGTAGCAATTATCAATTACACAGTCGCAGGAATCTTTCTTTGGTATAATTGGAAAAAGTTCCCAATTAAAAAAAAGAAAAAAACAGATAGTACTTGGATGATTCTGTTTCTTGGAATAATAGGTATGTGGTTATGGATTCCGAACAAAGCTGAAATCAAAAAAATGAATAAAAAACTGCACACAACAAAAGCTAAACTGCATTAAAACGCAGCTTAGCCGGAACGTTAGCGGTAATATACCCATGATGAAAAAACTGTACATATTGTCAATTCTCATTGGATTAATTTCTTGTAATGAAGAAACCTCTGATGTATATCATGAAGAACATAAAGATAACAAAGTAGATAAAAGGACTGTGAAACTATTCACTGATGTTATTCCAGAAAATGTACCCGATAGTACAAAGGTCGATATGATTGATCAGCTGATTTCTGTTATTGACAAGGATAGTTCCTTAATAGAAGTAAAGACAGTTGATTCATTGGAAATACCGATAGTTGGCTTTTTCAGAAATGACTCTTTAGTAAAAATAATAAAAGGAACTTACCCTGGAGTAAAATTTGACACACGGTTTAGTGCTTTAGGATATAGATATTCTGTTTATTATTTCCTTATGGATAGTTTAATCCATTCCAGATATGAATGTAATAGTTATCAACAGACAGGACGTTGCAACCCGGTATTCATTTCTGTTGATTCGTATTACTATAATAGGCAGATAATTTCTGAAATTGTTGATGACCAAATTGGACCGTATTGGAGTTGTGGTTGCGGAATGCCTCCAAAAGTGATTGATCAGATTGAAAAAAAATCAAGAGAAAGTATTAATTACGAATATATTGACGAATTAAAAGAAATAATAAACACCGCTAACAAGCCCTAAACAAAATGGCGCAAGAATTATATTCGAGAGGAGCGCCACATTGCCTAGCGCCAAACCGTTGGCAGTAATTAGAGCTACAGAACCAAAAAAGATATATGAGCATATTTAAAAAAATATTTGGAGGAAAATCAAAAGAGGAAAAAAAAGAAGTTAAATCAGAAAGTAATACTTCATTTAAAACAGCAACAATGTCTGCTTCTGATTTAGCTAATTTAAAAGTTGGTGATACGATAAGTTTTGGGAATCCGAAAGAAAAAGAAAAAACATATGAACCCAAATGGATTAAATCTAATGAAAATCCATATAACATAGAGGTATTTGACTGTAGAGAATATGCTCTAAAAATGACTTCAACAACCCAAGACCCAAGAATTGCAACTAATTTCTTGAATTTAAGAGAAAGTGATGGAAAAGAATATATTGGGAAATTTCCGGAGAATGGAGCGAAATGTGAAGTTGACTTAAATTTTGACACAAAGGGAGAGCAAATTCCAGATGGTGTAGTTTACAAAGCGTCTGAAATGGAAGAAAAATGGGATATTTACAAATACGCAAATTTTCTCTTTTTTGTTCGCAGTTGGACAGGAGATTTAGTTTACTTTTCAAACTATATTCCGACAGAAAAAGGATTTAAAGTTAATCTTATTGTTTTAGATGATAGGAAAATTGACCAAGAAGACCCATTCTTTGAATTTAAAGTTGTCGAATTTTTAATTCATAGTCATATTTTGGGCTATAATGTTCCCCATCCTATTCCAAAAAGTCTAGATAAAAGTAATCACGAAAGCATTCTAGGATATTCATTTTCTATATTTGGTAATAAAGGACAATTTGCAACGTATGAATAATAACTACTGCCAACAAGGTATAAAAATAATAGCGGTTTAATCGCTAAAACGAAAGTATATGAATACAAAAAAGGGCTGTGTTTAACCGAAAAGTAAGTGCGTTAAAGCCCGCTACTATTCTTATACTAGACCGTTGGCACACATAAAAGAAAAATGATTACGATTATAAAGAAATATAAAGCGGAAATAATATTTGGGATAATTTTAATAGTCCATTTTAGTGGAATAATTGAAAATATTGAAGTTTATGAAATTGGCATTGGTGCTTTAGTTCTTGCATATGGAATTTATGAAAAAATCAAAAACAGAAATAAAATGAGAAAGGAAAACATTCTCATTCTAAAAACTAACAATGAACAATACCGAAAGACCACAAAATTAATACTCGGAATTATTGCTATACTATTTTCTTTTATAGGATTTCAATATACAGCTTTTGAAAAACCCTTTCTGACAGTACTTATAATTATGGGGTTTCTTTTGGTAATTTCAAGCTTGCTTACTGAAAACAGTTCTTTTATCGAAATTCTGAATAAAAGGTTACGATTTGAAAATGGTATTGATTTAGAAATAGGCGATATTTCTTCAATAAAACTAAATGAATCTGAAATAATTTTTAAGCAAACAAATAATAAAAGTTTAAGCATTCCCTTTTTGAATAATGACAAAGAAAGTATTGAACGAATGAAAAAATACTTTGAAAAAAATTTGACGAAAATAGAATTTGAATAAATTACGTGTGCCAACACCGTGTATAATTAATTGCTTTGGCAAGTGATTATTTGGAAAATTCCTTCGGAATTTTCTCTGGTTCGTATTTGTTTACTAATTTAGTTGCTTAACCACGCAACTAACCATACACAATAACGTTACCAGCAATTAAAAAATGACATTAGGAAAAAGCATAAGAATATACTTAAAAGAAGGAAGCGTAACTGGAATAAAGTTCGCTGAATTAGTTAATCAAACGATTCAAGCTTTATCCTGCCCAAGAACCAAATTATCTGATTTAAACAATAATTTCAAAAAGGAAATCAATACTCAAGGTGTTTATTTTCTTCTTGGATATGAAGAGGACACTCTAAAACCCAAAGTTTACATTGGAGAAGCAGAAAATGTTTGGGATAGGTTGAAAAGTCACGATTTGAAAAAAGACTTTTGGAATGAAGTAATAATCTTCACAAGTAAAGATGATAACCTTACCAAATCACACATCAAATATTTAGAAAGCAGAATAGTTGAAATCAGTCGAGAAACTGAACGATATAGCTTAGAAAATGGAAACAATCCAACTTTAAGTTCACTTCCTTTACCAGATAAAGATGCAATGGAAGAATTTTTATCAAATATTAAGCTTCTAACTGGAACTCTTGGTCATAAATTTTTAGAAAGTACTATATCTACTAACAGCGTATCTGACACTAAAATTCCACTAACAGCATCAACTGAAAACAATATAGTGATTGACTCAACTGGAAATTTAGAATTGTCTCTAAACATTAAAGGAATTAAAGCAAATGCAATTCAAACTAATGAAGGTTTGGTTGTGCTTCAAGATTCTGAAGCTGCTACTAATCCGACCAAAAATTATGGTTATGGAGCGTTAAGGGAAAAATTAATTTCAGACGGAATAATTCAAAAAAAGGATAACGAAAAAATGATTTTTACTAAGAATTATCTTTTTACTAGTGTTTCCGCTGCTGCTGCAGTGATAGTTGGATATTCTGTAAATGGAAGAAATACTTGGAAAAATAAGGATGGAAAATCGATAAAAGAAATTGAAAAAAGTGAAATAAAAGCTGGTAACAATGGCTATAATTAATACGGGTTTTGGTGCTTAATCCAAAGTTTAGTGTATTTTTATAAAGTCCGCCAAATCTTTTGATTTGGCTTTAAAAATGAAAAATTAAAACAAAATAAAAAGTTTTGGCTAAGTGCTTAATCGGAAATTAATCGCTTTTTAATTCCCGTACTAACCATAGCCGGAGCCGTTATCTACAACTTACGAATATGCGAGGAATTCTTATTTATATTTTCATATTGGCTTTATACTCTTGTTCATTCGGCCAAAAAAAATCAATCCCCCAAAAAGAAGTGTTAGCTAATAGTTTACACGGAGTGTTAAATGATATACGTGACAACTATATTTATTTATCTGATAAAAATGTTGATATTGAATGTATAAGGAACTCATATTTGAGAAAACTGGATGAAATAAAAACCAGAGATGACTTGGTTTTATTTTTTGAGTATTTAATGGATGAATTTTATGATGACCATTTAATTCTTAATACCAATATCAAGGCCTCTTATAGACTACATGCACCCATTTATACTAAAACAGAAAATGGAAAAACGACAATTACAAATATTTGGTATAGTCAAATCAAAAATTTAGAAAAAAACATTCTTGGTGCTGAAATTATCGAATTCAATGGAAAAAAGTTTAGTGACGCTATAGATGCGTTTCCTACTATTTGTCATGACAAGGCCAATACTGAAGTGAGACAATGGATTGCAAATAAAGTTCTTGCTGGAAAATACAATGAGCCTAGAATATTAAAACTAAAACTATTAAATGGTCATATAGAAAAAGTAGATTTAGATGACTTTAAAATAATTAAAACGCGAAACGTACTTTCAAGTAGTAAAATTGACAACATAGGAATTATTCGAATCAATAATTCATTAGCAAATTATTCATTAGTTCCTAAATTCGATAAAGCTTTAAATTCATTCATGGACACCGAAGGGTTAATTATTGATTTAAGAAACACAATAAATGGGGGACGATGTGATATTGCAGCAAGTATCATTGGTAGGTTTATTGATAAAGAACTAGTATATCAAAAAGTGGTGCCATCTGAAAGGCCTGACGATTATTTACAGCCCAAACAAAGCTGTATTTATGTACAACCTAGGTATAAACGCTACGATAAACCTGTTGTTATTTTAGTGGGGAGATGGACAGGAAGTATGGGAGAAGGTATTGCCATGGGGTTTGATGGTTTAGAAAGAGCTGAGGTTGTTGGTACAGAAATGAGAAAGCTATTGGGAAATATGTATGGATATTCAATAAAAGGCACAGACATTAAGTTCAACATATCTAGAGAGAAGGTGTATGATTTAAGTGGAGTCTCTAGACAGGATTATATTCCTAAGTATTATATTAATCAATCACAAATCAGAGCAGATATTGTCCTTAAAAAAGGAATTGATTTGATTAAAAAGTAGATAACAACACCTAAACTGCATTAAAACGCAGCTTAGCCAAACCGTTATACCTAATTAGATAAATGAAATATATAATTCTAGTATTTACTATCTTTTTTTTGTCTTGCCAACAGAAGACAAATTCTAACAGAAAAACTATAGAAATAGATGTCAAGCCAGATAAAGAATTGATAAATAAAAAATATAAGCCAGTATATGGAAAAGATAGTATTTTTTTTAAAGCCAATGATTTAGTTGATAAGATTATTGAATTCCAAGCATTAACTCCTGATAGACACCAGTGGTCTGAACATAAATTAAAAGACAACCCTCCAAGACTATATCTGTTTCAACAAATCAAGGCACTTTTAAAAATCCTATTCAAAAATCAAAACTTAACAATTGAACAGTTTATAAATGGAGATTTTATTCAAGAAAATGAATCAAATACATTCGATGAACTAAATAAAAATATCATTGAAAGTTATGATTACAAAGAATCTGGTCATTATAAACATGATGTAGAAAATTTTAATAGATTCAAAAGTAACTCAGATATAAAAAAAATCTTTGCTTTTCATTTTAGATTTATTCTAGAATTAGAAAATTTAAGTAATTTCAATACTGGAATGATTGGATCAGGAAGACTCACTAATCACTATGCTTATTCTATGATTAAAGACGTTACAAATTCTATTGACCAAGAAAAAATTAAAAATATTAGAAACGAAATTAACTATATAATAGACAAAGAACAACGTACATTTAGTATGTTAGAACTCGTTGAAAATTATGGATATCCTGACTTAGACCTGGAAGATGTTAATTTGGATTGGTATTAATAAAATAGGTATAACACTGTATATAAAATCATAGCCGCCTATCGGCAGGCTACAATTCATATACTAACCGTTGGCATTAATTCCCCACATCACGGAAAAACGAGATTACTTCCTAAAGATAACGTCAAATTTTTAGGAAATTTTAGAAAAAAATTGATTAATATATCTATGAATCTATTATTAATTTGAATATCCGTTTTTAATCATAATCCAGTAATGCTAGCAATAATGAGTCTATCGAATAGTTTTTCTCCGAAGTATCTACGATTAAGCTTGTAAATAAATTCATTGAGATATAACTG
>Ga0189290_100074_pt1 | contig 91544 bp, 81 predicted proteins | sample UW140minimetaG_FD_130318 | JGI IMG/M metagenome (GOLD analysis project Ga0189290, IMG submission 130318) | Marine microbial communities from the Costa Rica Dome - UW140 mini metaG | ecosystem: Environmental > Aquatic > Marine > Oceanic > Photic zone | place: Costa Rica: the Eastern Pacific...
ACGCATTAAGCTTCCCGCCTGGGGAGTACGGTCGCAAGATTAAAACTCAAAGGAATTGACGGGGGCCCGCACAAGCGGTGGAGCATGTGGTTTAATTCGAAGCAACGCGCAGAACCTTACCAGACCTTGACATACCAATCGCGGTTTCCGGAGACGGATTCCTTCAGTTCGGCTGGATTGGATACAGGTGCTGCATGGCTGTCGTCAGCTCGTGTCGTGAGATGTTGGGTTAAGTCCCGCAACGAGCGCAACCCTCGCCTTTAGTTGCCAGCATTCAGTTGGGCACTCTAAAGGGACTGCCGGTGATAAGCCGGAGGAAGGTGGGGATGACGTCAAGTCCTCATGGCCCTTACGGTCTGGGCTACACACGTGCTACAATGGTGGTGACAGAGGGCAGCGACTTCGCGAGGAGGAGCTAATCCCTAAAAGCCATCTCAGTTCGGATTGTTCTCTGCAACTCGAGAGCATGAAGTTGGAATCGCTAGTAATCGTGGATCAGCATGCCACGGTGAATACGTTCCCGGGCCTTGTACACACCGCCCGTCACACCATGGGAGTTGGGTTTACCCGAAGGTGGTGCGCTAACCAGCAATGGAGGCAGCCAACCACGGTAGGCTCAGCGACTGGGGTGAAGTCGTAACAAGGTAGCCGTAGGGGAACCTGCGGCTGGATCACCTCCTTTCTAAGGAATGATCTTGACCAGACAGCTTGGCCTTCGGGCTAAGTGACGATCTTCAAGATCGCTTAGAACATTAGCTAGGTATCAGTTCGCTGATACACTGGCATTACGCGGAACATTGCCGCCTTCGTTTCTCTTTCTTGCCGAAGTTGTTGACACACCGGTGTCAGCATTTTTGGGGTTCGGGCTTGTAGCTCAGTTGGTTAGAGCGCACCCCTGATAAGGGTGAGGTCGGTAGTTCGAATCTACCCAGGCCCACCACAGTCTCTCTGTTTAGGCAGAAAGATATATCAAGGACGGCGTGAGAGCGCCTCGCAAGTTGCTTCGCAACTCACTGTGCGCTCGACGTCTATTTTGCTTGGCAAAATCAACTAGGGGCCATAGCTCAGCTGGGAGAGCACCTGCTTTGCAAGCAGGGGGTCGTCGGTTCGATCCCGACTGGCTCCACCAGTTTTTCATCTCCAAATTTTGTATCTTCGGCAAACATCGATTGCGGTCTCACGTTCCTGAGACTGCTTGTTCTTTTACATGGTGAAGAGACGATGTATCCAGGGCTGGCGTGCTCCTTAAGCGCCAAGCCACCGTGAGGGCCTGACCGCACTCATCTGGGTATTATCGCGTGATTTTGGTCTAATAATACTGTTCTTATTGCATACGTTTAGCGTGCCCTGGGTATCCCCCGGGAGTGCGTGTGTATCGATAATGAGAGCAATCAAGTGTCTTAAGTGCATCCAGTGGATGCCTAGGCGGTAGAAGGCGATGAAGGACGTGGTACGCTGCGATAAGCTTTGGGGAGTTGCGAACAAACTTTGATCCAAAGATTTCCGAATGGGGAAACCCACCTCTTTTGAGGTATCCCGCAAGGGAAGCGAACCCGGGGAACTGAAACATCTAAGTACCCGGAGGAAAGGACATCAACCGAGACTCCGTTAGTAGCGGCGAGCGAAAGCGGATCAGCCCGTATCTGTTATATAACCAAAAGCGTCTGGAAAGTCGCGCCATAGAGGGTGATAGCCCCGTATGGGTAAAAAAGCAGATCGTTAGAGTAAGGCGGAACACGTGAAATTCTGTCTGAACATGGGGGGACCACCCTCCAAGGCTAAGTACTCTCTACCGACCGATAGCGAACAAGTACCGTGAGGGAAAGGTGAAAAGCACCCCGACAAGGGGAGTGAAATAGTTCCTGAAACCGGATGCATACAAACAGTGGGAGCCCGCAAGGGTGACCGCGTACCTTTTGTATAATGGGTCAGCGAGTTAGTTTATCGTGCAAGCTTAAGCCGTTAGGTGTAGGCGCAGCGAAAGCGAGTCTGAATAGGGCGTGCAGTACGATGAATTAGACCCGAAACGAAGTGATCTAGGTATGGCCAGGTTGAAGGTGCGGTAACACGCACTGGAGGACCGAACCCACGTCTGTTGAAAAAGACGGGGATGAGCTGTGCCTAGGGGTGAAAGGCCAATCAAACTTCGAAATAGCTGGTTCTCCGCGAAATCTATTTAGGTAGAGCGTTGGACGAATACCTCAGGGGGTAGAGCACTGGATGGGCTATGGGGACTCACCGTCTTACTGATCCTAACCAAACTCCGAATACCTGAGAGTACTATCCAGCAGACACACGGCGGGTGCTAACGTCCGTCGTGGAGAGGGAAACAACCCAGACCTCCAGCTAAGGTCCCCAAGTCATGGCTAAGTGGGAAAGGATGTGAGGATCCCAAAACAACCAGGATGTTGGCTTAGAAGCAGCCATCATTTAAAGAAAGCGTAACAGCTCACTGGTCTAAATAAGGGTCTTTGCGCCGAAAATGTAACGGGGCTAAAGCCATGCACCGAAGCTGAGGGCTTGCGTAAGCAAGCGGTAGCGGAGCGTTCTGTACGACTGCGAAGGGAGACCCGTGAGGGCTCCTGGAGTTATCAGAAGTGAGAATGCTGACATGAGTAACGATAAAGCGGGTGAGAGACCCGCTCGCCGAAAGTCCAAGGGTTCCTGCGTAAAGCTAATCTGCGCAGGGTTAGCCGGCCCCTAAGTCGAGGCAGAAATGCGTAGACGATGGGAACCACGTTAATATTCGTGGGCCAGGTGGTAGTGACGAATGCTGTGTGTTGTCCATCCTTATTGGATTGGTTGGGCAGCGAAGGTGTTCCAGGAAATAGCTCCACCAACATTGACCGTACCCGAAACCGACACAGGTGGACTGGTAGAGTATACCAAGGCGCTTGAGAGAACTATGCTGAAGGAACTCGGCAAAATGCTCCCGTAAGTTCGCGAGAAGGGAGACCTCAATTTGGGCAACCAGATTGGGGTGGCACAGACCAGGGGGTGGCGACTGTTTATTAAAAACACAGGGCTCTGCGAAGTTGCAAAACGACGTATAGGGTCTGACGCCTGCCCGGTGCCGGAAGGTTAAAAGGAGTGGTGCAAGCCGCGAATTGAAGCCCCGGTAAACGGCGGCCGTAACTATAACGGTCCTAAGGTAGCGAAATTCCTTGTCGGGTAAGTTCCGACCTGCACGAATGGCGTAACGACTTCCCCGCTGTCTCCAGCATAGACTCAGTGAAATTGAATTCCCCGTGAAGATGCGGGGTTCCTGCGGTCAGACGGAAAGACCCCGTGCACCTTTACTATAGCTTCACACTGGCAATTGTGCCCTCATGTGTAGGATAGGTGGTAGACTATGAAGCCAAGCGCCAGCTTGTGTGGAGTCATCCTTGAAATACCACCCTTGAAGTCATGATTGTCTAACCGCGATGCAACAACATCCGGGACAGTGTGTGGTGGGTAGTTTGACTGGGGCGGTCGCCTCCCAAAGAGTAACGGAGGCGCGCGAAGGTAGGCTCAGACCGGTCGGAAATCGGTCGTCGAGTGCAATGGCATAAGCCTGCCTGACTGCGAGACTGACAAGTCGAGCAGAGTCGAAAGACGGTCATAGTGATCCGGTGGTCCCGTGTGGAAGGGCCATCGCTCAACGGATAAAAGGTACGCCGGGGATAACAGGCTGATGACGCCCAAGAGTCCATATCGACGGCGTTGTTTGGCACCTCGATGTCGGCTCATCGCATCCTGGGGCTGGAGCAGGTCCCAAGGGTTTGGCTGTTCGCCAATTAAAGCGGTACGTGAGCTGGGTTTAGAACGTCGTGAGACAGTTCGGTCCCTATCTGCCGTGGGTGTAGGAGTATTGAGAGGATCTGTCCCTAGTACGAGAGGACCGGGATGGACAGACCTCTGGTGGACCTGTTGTGGCGCCAGCCGCATTGCAGGGTAGCTATGTTTGGAACGGATAACCGCTGAAGGCATCTAAGCGGGAAACCAGCCTCAAAACCAGTACTCCCTTGAGAGCCGTGGAAGACCACCACGTTGATAGGCCGGGTGTGGACGCGCAGCAATGCGTGAAGCTTACCGGTACTAATTGCTCGATTGGCTTGATTGCTCTCATTACACCATACACATGTACGAATACCCGATGGTTCGGCGTTACCCGCGCTGATCATCACTCACTGAACAGTTCCTGATCTTTCGATTAGGTTATAGACCAAAATCACAACCCCATTCTTTGCCGGCCTGGTGGCTTGAGCAGAGAGCCTGCACCCGATCCCATCCCGAACTCGGACGTGAAACTCTCTAGCGCCGATGGTACTTTGTCTTAAGGCACGGGAGAGTAGGTCGTTGCCAGGCCTGCAAAGAATGGGGTAATCGTCTCATAACCACTTCTAAAAACCCGCCACGGTTCGCACTCTTTGCGTATCGTGGCGGGTTTTTTGTGTTCTGGTCCGCTTGCGTTTTGAAATGCATAACGCAGACGGGCTGTGAGTGCCTGTTTATCCTCACTGCGTGCTCGTTACGTCATCTTCTCTGGTGTGACCACATCAGAGGATGTATCGATGACCAACCGGCCAGATTGTTAGGAACTTCAACGACGACTGCGAGATTACAAGGATGAGGTAGAGCGGCCACAAAGGTTCTATGGTCGCCGCTGCCTGCCTCCGGCCATGCAGCAATGGTTGTTCTAAGGGGCTAACTGGGTAATTTGCGCATTGCTTCGCTACGGTCCGGTGTCTTGTACATTTTCTAAAGTCGTGGGCGCGGAGCAGGGGTAGTTGGTAAATACCAATGAAAAGGATACGCCAATGCGATGGTCATGGGCTGTTGTTATCTCGTTTTTGCTGGCGACTCTTCTTCCCCACCAAGCCAGCGCTCAGGAGCCTTGGGCTACTGACTTGCCTCCTGAGATACAGACGCGGATGGCCGCCGAATATCCAGATTTTTTCGGTAGCAGCGGCATAGCTGACAGGTCCTTTGATTATTCTGCTGCCATCGGAGTTCGTGTTTATGCTCCAGCCGCGGTCTTGGATGCAGCAATGGAACATCTGCGCATCAGTTTGGCCTCGAACAGCTCTCGATTTTTCACCTCTGGTCGGCATGTTGTTTTTCGCGCTCTGCTCGCCGATAGCCAGTGCGAGGCGGCACACGATATCTTGTGGCTAGGATTTGTCGAAAATCATCCCTATCTCTCCATCTTTGCAAGCGATCTCCATTTTCTGCGCCGCCTTCGCTGGCAAGTTTATGGGGCCAACCTCATTGATTTTTCCGGGGTACTGCCTCCCGAAGACCCCATTCTCGATCTTCGCGGTCTTGCTGCTTGCTTTGCTGCCGAGGCTGCGCGGCGCAACGCGGCTGTCGTCGCGGCCTGGGCAGAAGATTCGACAATTCCAGATAGAATTCAGCGGACGTTCACTGGGTTTCCCACACTGGTTAATTCTAATGGGTCAATTCATGGGGCACGGGATGGCAATTATTGGCACTTGATCCACATGGCCACGCAAGGCGCAGGTGACGGCTATGGGCCCGCGGGGGTGCTGTTCGTTGAACTTGCGCTTGAACTGGACAGCATCGCCGTGCCCGACGATGTGCTGCAGATGTTGTTGCTGCGCGCCGATGAGACCTGGCCCGACGTTGACGCAGATTTGCCGTTGCCGGTGGACCAAGTCCGCATCACAGAGCTGTTGCCCACCACCGCCGCCCGTCTTTCAGCAGACGATCTGGCGCGTGCCGAACAGTGTTTTCTGACCGGTGAGCCTTACAACCGGTTGCTTTTGGGTGAGGCCGCTTATGCCCAACTGCCCGCTGAGCAGCGCTGCCAGCCATGATCTATGACGTCTTGGCGAAGACGCAAAAGGTGTGTTTCTCATCACGCGCTGATTGCCTGCCTTATGGTATCCTCTGATCTGATTGTTGATAGCTGCCCTGTATAGCAGCGCTCAGATAGGTGAGATTGTCATGCCGCGTTTCATAGCACCCCTCTTACTGATTGCTGGTGTCATACTCGCCGCCGCACCGGCCATAGCGCAGGATGTGGCGGGCAGTTCGGACCATCCACTCATTGGGCGGTTCGAGGGCAGCGTCATCACGGCCTATGAGGCTTTGGCCTTCGATGAGGTCGCTGTCGCGCAGCGGCCAGAAGACGTGATGATGGTTGAGGGTGTCGTGACGCGCTTGGCCTACACTTATCCTGAAGGCACGGCTCTGGTTCAGGTAACACGCAATTTCGAGCAGCAGCTAGAAAACGAAGGGTTCTCGGTCAAGCTTTCCTGTTCGCAGGATGAATGCGGCGGGATGAGCTACGAGATTGAGCAGTTTGGCAACTCACCCTCCTGGGCCGACCGGTTCAACTATCGCTATGTGATGGGCACCCGCGCCGGGGCGGATGGAACCGTCCACGCCACTTTCTTTGGGTCGGTGAACAACGGCATCGTGCGTGCCGTCGTCACCGTGACCGAGGAAGAGGCGATGGCGTTTGAAATGGTGGCAGCCGAAGAGATGCAAAGTGCCATTTCCGAAACAGGACGGGTGGCGCTTTATGGCATCCAATTCGCACTGGATGATGCCACGATTCAACCTGAAAGCACGCCAACGCTTGATGAGATCGCACGGTTTCTCAGCACGAACCAAAGCTTGATGGTTGTTATTGTCGGCCACACCGACAATCAGGGTGCGTTGCCCTACAATCTGGACCTCTCAGCGCGCCGCGCGCAGGCTGTTCGCGATGCTTTGGTTCAGGACTATGCCATCAGTGCTGACAGGTTGAGCCATGCCGGTGCTGGCTTTTTGGCGCCTGTGGCAAGCAATGCCAGTGAAAGCGGCCGCGCGCTCAATCGACGGGTTGAAATCATCGCGCGTTGACAATGATCAGCCAGCGCCTTCGCCCCCTGTACTAATCCCGAAGTTGGGTTTTGCTTGGTGACATTGTCACCGTCACAAGAACTCAACTGTGCAACCTGTGCTGCATTCGTTTCGCCGTTACCAAAAAGATTCTGGCTTGGACATCGCCTGTCTGGCGATGACTGCAACAGAGCGAGGCGATTGCGCACATCGGGAGTGGATTGATGCTTGATAGACGACAATTTTTGGCTGCAACGGCGCTTGCCGGTATGGCTGCTGGGTTGGCTCCCACAGTTGGGATGGCGCAGACCGGGCCGATTTCCACCAATGCCCGTATCATTATCATTGGAGCTGGTGCTGCTGGAACGGCTTTGGCTAACCGTTTGGTACGCCGCCTCCATGGCGCCAGCATCACCATCATCGATCCGCGAGCCAATCACCTCTATCAGCCCGGGCTGACATTGGTGGCCGCGGGCTTGAAACCCGCCGATTATGTGGTGTCCGAAACAACCGATTGGCTGCCGTCAGATGTGTCGCTGATCACCGAAGCTGTTGTTGCTGTCGATGCGGTTAGCCGCACGGTCGATACCGCTGATGGTCAAAGCCACAGCTATGACTGGCTGGTCGTCGCGCCAGGCCTGGTGCTCGACCATGATGCAATTGAGGGCTTTTCGCTGGATATGGTCGGCCAAAACGGCATCGGCGCGCTGTATGCCGGGCCAGAGTATGCCGCCCGGACGTGGCAAGCTGCCTCACAGTTCATCGACGAGGGCGGTGTCGGGGTTTTCACGCGGCCAGCCACGGAAATGAAGTGCGCCGGTGCACCGCTCAAGCATACGTTTTTGATCGAAGATCTGGCCGAGAAAGCGGGCAACCGTTCGCGCATGAACTTTGTCTATGCCGCACCGCAGGGCTCGTTGTTCGGCGTGCCGATTGTGGCGGAGAAAGTGCGCATGCTGTTTGGCCAGCGTGATATTGCGCCGGTGCATAACTACACGCTGAAATCAGTCGATGCCGGTCGCAAGCGCGCTACCTTCACCACGCCCAGTGGCGATGCTGAGATGGCGTACGATTATTTGCACGTGGTCCCGCCGCAACGGGCGCCGGACTTTGTGCTTGAATCGGATTTGCCTTGGGCTGACCGCTGGGTTGGCCAGGGCTGGCTGGAGGTTGATCCATCAACCTTGCAACACCGCCGTTACCCCAATGTGTTTGCGGTGGGTGATGTGGCCGGTGTGCCGAAGGGCAAGACAGCTGCCAGCGTAAAATGGCAGGTGCCAGTGGTGGAAGATCATCTGGTTGCGGCCATCGACGGACGTGATGGCACCGAGGTTTACAATGGCTACACGTCCTGCCCGCTTATCACGCGTGTTGGACGGGCGATGTTGGTTGAGTTTGATTATCAGAACAATCTTGTCCCATCCTTCCCAGGGGTCATCGCACCGTTGGAAGAGCTTTGGATCAGCTGGCTGATGAAGGAGGTGGCGCTGAAAGCCACCTACAATGCCATGTTGCGCGGACGCGCCTAAAACGCAAAACGCTCTGGAGGGCTGGAACCATGAAAGAACTAACACTTGGCACGATGGTGGCGGTGTTTGAGGAGATATTTGGACGCGGCCTGTTCTGGGCAATGGTGGCTATCGCTGTGCTGGTCACACTGGCCTATCTTTTTGTGTTGATCCGCGACCGGTCGGTAAGCTGGAAGAAGTTTCTTCTGGCGCAGCTTTCCATGCCGGTGGGCGCTGTTTTCGCAGTGCTCTTCGTGCAGGGCGTGACCGACTCCTCATTCGCTGACATCGGCGGCCCCGTCGATGTGATCATTCTGCTCGGTATTGCTTTGGTGGGCGCCATTGGAATGGCAATCCTAGTCTACACACTGGAAGCATTGATTGGCAGTCGACGTACACAGACAGGCTGACCCTTCTGACGTGTGTGTCTATGCGATTGCAATTGGGCTCAATCTGCCGGAGATAGGATGCTGACGTTCACTTGAGTGCCAGCATGCCGCTTTCCATCTTTCTGATCACCCATAATGAGGCGGCCAGGCTTGGCCAGGTGCTTGAGGCTGTTGCGAGCCTAAGCGACGACTTGGTGGTCGTTGATTCAGGTTCAACTGATGGCACTTTGGATATTGCGAAACAGCGTGGCGCGCGCGTGTTTCATCGCGATTGGACTGGTTACGGTGCGCAGAAACGCTACGCTGAAGATCAGTGCGAGCATGATTGGCTTTTGAACCTTGATGCCGATGAGGTCGTGACGCCTGCTTTGATTGAAGAGATCAAGGCACTGTTTACCTCCGATGCTCTCAAGCCTGGGGCCTACAAGGTGCACATCCGTAATCTTTATCCCGGGGACACCAAGCCGCGCCCTTTCGCGACCGACTACAATGTTGTGCGGCTCTACCATCGCTCTGTTGGTCGCTACCGCGATGATCCAGTTTACGACCGGGTGGTGCTGCAAGATGGGGTTTCAGTTCGGCAGCTTTCCTCGCCGATTTATCATCATTCGGTCGTCAGTTGGTTCCATATGGTGGACAAGGCCAATCGTTTCACCAGCCACGAGATCGGTAAGATAGCTGCCAAACCGCGTTGGGAGCTTTTGGTACGCCTGGTTACCGAAATGCCTTTACAGTTCCTGCGCAATTATTTCTTGCGCGGCCATTGGTTGGGCGGTTGGAAGGGTTTTGTTTTCGCGCTCAACACCGCCTATCTACGCACCTTGCGCATCGCCAAGGCGTTGGAAGAGAAAGACACACAGAGCCACTAGCGTCAGGCTGATTGTCGCTGATGCTGCCGCGCAAAAAATCTGTCACAAATCATGCATTTGCCCCTTGTATTCATGGCGCAAGGCTCGTACATCAGGCGCTCGCACGATGGATCAGACAATTGTCATAATCTTTCACCGTGCCGTGTCGCGGGGTGGAGCAGCCCGGTAGCTCGTCAGGCTCATAACCTGAAGGTCGCAGGTTCAAATCCTGCCCCCGCAACCATTTTAAGCGACTGATTCCAAAAAAGCTTTTTAGTTGATGGATCATCGGCTTAAACACCGTTTGAGCGCTTGTGGAAGCACCCCGCATCAAGTCGTAGCGTGCGTTTATCTGCGGCAGCCTGCTGCACCCCTTTTTGATTGCATTTTCAAACAAGCAAGAACTCGTTCGCCTTGCGTCGAGAAATCGCGCGTTTGGTCCGTCATTGCGTTCCCAGAGTGAGAGTTGGCGGTCATTTCGATGACGGGTTTGGAAGTCGAGAGAGAGTCTTTCTGCCGCCCGTCACGGAGTTGATCCCATGACGAATCTTGAGATTCTGGACGGCCGGCGCGATGCGAGCGGCGGCTACAAGGTGGATGTGTCCTGAGGCGGCCACAATGGCCGCGTGCCCTCGGAGTGGTTTTCACGGCCTGACGATGAGAAGTTCCTCTCCCTGTCGGAGCTGCACGGATCGGTGAAAGGCCGAGCCGAACGGAGCCGGACGCGTACGATCGAGAGCGCCGCGATACGCGTCGAAGCGAGCCGCGATGATCCCGAAAAGCTGGCGCTGGTGCTGCCTGATGCAGAGACATCAGTCCAACCCACCCATTGGAGCTTCGGCCAGCATGGAAGCTTCGTCGACGTCCCGGGGGCCTATCTGCGCCAGCTTCCGGCGCCGCTGCCGGCCATCAACTTGCAATATGGCCTCACGAACTACCGCGCCGAGCAGGTCAAAGTTCTGGAGGTCGATGGAGCCTGCCCCGGACCCCGATCCGGGAGACGCACCGAATTGTGCGCTGTCACCGGCCCTGACTATGGCCGCATCTACGACCATGAGCTCGTCTCCGCCGTCCAGCGGATTGCAGGCGATGGGGTCGGTGATACGCGCTGAAAGGTCCCTGGCTTGCGCGGTCCACCGCCAGAGACAGAGGTGGGCCGTGGTTTGCGTGACGGATTGGTAGGTCGCAAGAAAGGCTTTCGACCGTCCGTCGCGGAGAAGCCCTATGACCAAAAGAGCCTCGACGAAAACGTCGAAGAGAATTCCCAAGATCGCGCTCAGTGAATCGCGCGACATCCCTCTTCAAACCCAATCACATCTGGAGCGTTGACTTCGTCCACGACAAACTAAGCAACGGGCGAGCGTACAAGATGCTCACCGTTCTCAATGAGTACACCCGCGAAGCGCTATGTGTCGTGGTCAGGTCGAAGATGAATGGCGAGGATGTGCTGGATGCCCTGTATCCATTACGCCTCAAAAGGGAAAAGCCGGAATACATCCGCTCCGAGAATGGCCCCGAATTCGTCGCTTCATCCCGTCAGAATTGGCTGAGCAAAGTTGGTGTCAAGCCAATCCAAATCCACCACGGGTTCACCCCTCTCAGCGATTGCATGCAATCGCCTGCCGGGCAGCGCATGGGAGAACGGCTAAAACGAACGCTTCAACGGCACTCTACGCCGAGAAATGTTGAATGCGAACTGGTTCAACACCACCGAACAGGCACAGATCGCCATCAACATCTGGCTCAGGCAATACAACCATGTCCTCCCACATTATGTGCTCGGTTTGCGACCACCCGTGCCAGAAACCTTATGAGAGAAAGCCCAAATCAACGGCCCAAACTCAGGGGCTAGACAAACGGCCTTGGTCGGCTTTAGCACCATGCTGCTTATGACCATTTTGGTCTTCGGCAAACTGCGTCAGACGGCTGTGATTTGGACACTGGTACCTATGGCAGTAAACGGCGTTGCTTTGGGCCTGTTGTTCACGGAGCTTCCTTTCAGTTTCACCGCACTCTTTGTGCTGCTGTCGCTTTCAGGCATGCTGATCAAGAACGGCATCGTGCTGGTCGAAGAGATTGACGAGCAGAAGAAAGACTACGCGTTTCAGAGCGACGCCATTGTCGCCGCATCGGTTAGCCGTTTGCGCCCCGTCGTCCTGGCCGCAGGTACAACCATTTTGGCCTGACAACGCTGCTGACCGATCCCTTCTTTGCCTCCATGGCGGTCAGCATCATGGGGGGCTTGTGGTTTGCCTCAGTGCTCACGCTCGTGAGCGCGCCGGTGCTCTATCATAGCTATTTGCGTAAAGAGCGTCGTGCAGAAGACGCAGTTCGCTATGCCGCCAAGCGTGAAGCCAAAAAAGCGCGCAGGCTTGCCAAACGCAATGCCCGCCAAGCGGCCAAGGCTCACAATGATGAAAGCAAGAGCACCGACATTATGACACCGCAACCTGTTGCCGCAGAGTAGCACGCTATGGAGCACAGAACTCAAAACGAGACCGGCATCGCATTCTTTCCGCCTATGGAGAGTGTGAACCTGATCGATTGTCAGAGACCTTCTTGACGATCGCTCGCGCGCTCAAACGTGACCCCTTGGCAGCATTGAGGCCGTGGTCGAACGGACGGTTCGAGCGTGATGTCGCTTTGCTTCCAGTTCGTCACGCGAGTTGGCTGATTGTGTTTCCTGCCACCTTTCAACAGCCCTCAACCGACCTTATGCCACCCTCGGTTACGATCCGGGTTTGGGGTGGGCGCCTGCACCCTGGCCGCAAGCAGGAAGAAGCCCTTGTTCGTATAGCTTGGCGGGCGCTTGATCTGGCTGCCCTTAGCCCGCAATTCGAAGTTTGAGCCAATAAACCACCGTGAACAGATTGCTGTTTACCGGACAATTGTCGCCAAAGCTGAAGTCATTCGCGATCGCATGTGGGACAATTCTCTGCGTTTTCTACCTGGAGCGGGCGAGGGCGATTGGCGGGGTTGGGGTCAGTCGTGGCGGTTTTGGTTGCCTTCGGCGATCAATGCAGCACCAAAGCGATTTGGCGTCATGATTGAAGCGAACACGGTGCAAGTTCCGGTTCCGCCGGGGCGGGTCGCCTATCACGTGTCTGACAGCGTCAAACGCGTGCGATCTGTCCTTGATCTTTTTTAGCGCTTTGCATCGTCTTTTAGGCGCGCTGATGTCCATCGCGAATGTCGGCGAAGTAGGTGCGCGACCCCATCTGCCCGCCCTTTAGAGCCACTTCGAGCGTCGTGCCGTCCTTCGACATTGGGTGGGCATGATAAAGCCCGGCCCCGGGCGCGGTTGGCATCAATGCCGTTAGCGCCAACATGTTCAGGCGCTTCAGGGCGTAGCCTGAGCTGTCGCCTCCCGCGATGGCTGCCCGTGTGACCGCGCCCGCATTGACCAGTTCGGCTAACACGTCGCCGAGTGCCTCACCGATGTGTTGGTTTGCAACTTCGCTGGTCATACCAAGTTGCTCTGCCGCTCGCTGGTGTTTGGCTATGGCAGTGTCATCAACGCCACGTGCGGAGTAGACCAAAGGCGATTTGCCCTCTGACAAAATGGCCAGTGCCGCTTCGACACTTTGACGAACAGTCGCTTGCCGTTCAGCACCCAGGCAGCGTTCGGTATCAAGCTGCACGCCAACGAAACCGTCGACCAATGCTTGATCAATCTGACTGCGCGTCGTTGAGGATAAAGACCCCGACAGGCCCACCATGTTGCTCGCCCCACCTGGCGCTTGCAATTGGGCGCTGCTGCTAACGTTCTCGCCGCTGGCTCGCCAATACTCCACCAACGCTTCTGCCACCCCTTGAGACCCTGCAAGCAAGCTGCCTTGCGGCAGACCGGCAAAAAGCTGGCCGCAGGCGATGAGATCGACTGGGCTGACCGCGTCAATCGAAACCAACCCGACCTCGGCGCTCTCAAGTGCGACGAACATCTCTTGGGCACGCGGCAGGTCCGTCAGTGTGATCAATCCGATAGGTTCGTCGGTTTGCCGCGCAATATGCGTGGCCACATCAGCTTCACCCATCGGCGTGACCGGGTGGTGTGACACGACTGGATGGCGATCTAGGCGATAAACCGTTTGATCGGCGCTGGCGAAAAGCGTTCCAAAGCACTGGTAGCGTCCCATCTTCGGTGACGCCGGGAAGAGCGGGATTGCTCCCTGGCCAAACTCCTTTCTGGCAATCGCCAGCGCCTTGCCGATTGAGCCAATCTCTGGCGAGGAATCGAGTGTGGAGCAGATCTTGTAGAGGTTGAGTGAAGCGTTCAGCCCCTGCAGGAAGGCAAAGGGCGGCGGCAAGTTCTGCTCCATCCACGCTGGGCTGTGGGCGCGGCTTGTCCCGGCCAACCCGATGGTGCGGGCGCTGGCAAAGCGCGCAAGTTGTTCTGGATCAGGGATATCGAGGAAGAGAACGCTTTCCACGCCAGCGTAGGCGAACTCTTCCATGACAGCCGCTGAGCCGGTGAAATCATCACCGTACCAGGCAACCAACGGCACATTGGGTTGGCTCATTGGGCGTAAGCATCCAAAGCGCGTGCCAGGGCTGGATGCTCTTTGGCGTAGTCTGCCGCTAGAATACCCTGCTCGGCGGCGTCCCACGCTTCACGCAGGCTGCGCACACCAGCTTCAATGCCATCGGGGTGCCCCACAATCCCACCGCCAGCGGCATAAATAAGATCGGTCGTTTGCATGCGCCGGTAGGTCTCAGCGGGCTGAATGGCGCTTTGGCCAGAGGAAAACACTGGCATGGTCAGGCACGGCTTGTCATCAAACAGTGGGGTCAACAAAGACTGCGCCGACTGAATGACGCTGTCATCTGGCTCACAAAATTTGTTGCGCAGTCCATTCACATGCAGATGGTCCGCACCGGCCAGACGCCAAAACTTTGACCATGCAACATGGGACCAACCCAGCATGGGATGGCGGGACAGATAGCCCCACCCGTTGCGATGCGCGTGGATGGGCAGTTGCGTATGACGACTAAGCGCGATCATCCCGCCAAGGCCGACCGAGTTCACACTTGCCATGACGCAGGTGCCGCCCAGGTCCCGCACAAGATCGTGCCGCGCACGCATCTCATCGACTTCACCGGTAAGGTTGAAGGCGTACATCACTTTCTTGCCGGTCTTCTCGGCATGGGCATTGATCACCGCCATCACGGCTTTCACGCGGTCTTCAAACGGACAATAGGGTCCATCGGTTTGAAGCTCATCGTCTTTGACGAAATCGATGCCAGCTTGCGCCAAGATCGCGACGCGCTCGGCGGTTTCCTCGGGCGAAAATCCGACGCTTGGCTTGATGATTGTACCAATCAAAGGACCTTTGGAGACGCCGGTTAAACGGCGCGTGCCCTCAATGCCAAACTGCGGGCCAGCATAGGCATCTGCAAAAGCCTGCGGCATGCGAATATCCATGACGCGCAGGCCAGAAAACGGCTTTAGCTCAAAAAGGTTGCCGCTGACAGTGGCCATAAGGTTGGGCAGCGACGGACCAACATTGCCCAGCGGCCAGGACAGGGTGACACGAGCACGCTGATAGGTTTCACCCACCGCCGCACCGGGTAAGGATGGCGTGTCGACAGTTTCATAGATTTCCAAGTGCTCGACGCGGGCAGCCGAGCGGGCTTTCAGCTCTTCGGTCTCACCGGGAATGGGCAGAAACGTGCCAGAGGATTGTTCGCCCGCCATGGTCTCGGCAGCTTTGTGCGGGTCTATCGCCGTCTCGATGATGTAATCAGCCTCGATGCGGTCGGTAACGGACATCGATGCGGTCATGAAGCGGTCTCCTGCCAGTCGGCCATTGTGATGCTGGTTCCGGTCTCTGCCGCGTCGTAAGCGGCAAGGGCCAGCGTCAGTGTTTTCAGATTGTTAGCGCCAGAGGGTGCTGGGGCAGCCTGCCCGCGTGCAACATCGGCAACGTGGTTTTGGAAGCGGATGACGCTGTCCTGCACGCCTTGCCATGGAGCAGCGCCCCAACTTGGAATGGCCGGTGCGGCGTCGATGTCGCGCGCACCACTGCCGGTGTGATGGGTAAGGTGGTAATCTTGGCCAAGCACCAATGTGCCTTGGTCACCCTCAATGCGTGCCAGCGTTTGGGGGAACGGATCAGGGTCTACTTTGCTGTAAAAAGAGCAGTCGCAGATGCTGGTTGCGCCACTTGAATGGGTGAGCATTGCGGTAAAAGCGTCTTCACCACGCACAATCGGGTTTAGGCGCTGGGTGGTGCAGGAGAGCGTCTCCACCTCGCCCAGAAAATGCCGGGCAAGATCGAACAGATGAAGCCCCACATCCATGATCGTGAAGCGCTCGATCTCTGCCAGATAGGGTTGGTTGACGTAGTTGTCATAGCCATGGCGGAACGAAAACTGAGCGAAGTGAAGCGTGCCAAGATCGCCATTGTCGATCATCGCTTTCATCATTGTGAAGGCGCGCTGCCAGCGGAAATTCTCATGCACGATAAGCGAGCTGCCTGACGCTTCGCAGGCTGCAATCATCGCCTGCCCATCGGCGATGGTTTCGGCGAAAGGCTTTTGGCAGATGATCGTTTTGGAATGGCCACTTGCTAGTTCCACCAGCGCGCGGTGCGATCCGACTGTGGTGGCCACATCGACGAAATCTGGGGCTTCATTGGCCAGCATGTCTTGCGCGTCGGTGTAGACGGTTTTCACGCCAAAACGCTGCGCCGTTGCTTCGGCTTTGGCCTTATCAAGGTCGCACACGGCAGTGATTGTCACGCCATTCTGACGGGTCCAGGCGTTCATGTGATTGTCGGAGAAAAATCCGCAGCCGATCAGCACACCGCGCAGAGGTCGATCAGTCATTGCCTTCTCCAAACCCGGATAGATGGACAGCGCCGTGGCCGCTGACATCAGCCGATACTGACCCAGTAGCGTTTGAGAGCGTCACCTTGTCTTCGCTCACCATGAGGTTTGCATCCGATCCCAGGGCGGATAAGACTGTCAACGCCTTACCGATAGGCAGCAACGAGCCATCGGCGTTCATCATTCCCAACCGTCCGCTCGGTGCTGCGAGTGTGATGGCCTCAACGCCAGCTTGTGCGGCAAGCGCAAACGCAGCCACCGCGTAGGCGGCGGCAAATGGTTCTCTCTGCCGTGGGTCATCGCCTGTCATAGCGATCTTGGCGTGGCCTGGGTTCGGCGCCAAAGCCGCACCATAAGGGTTGGAGCGCATGCCGATGGAGACCAGCCCAAGACGCATCGGCAAGTCGCCTGACAGTGCTTTGGCCGAAGTGAAGATGTGCGGCAACGTTTCCAACGTTTCCCACACCGAAAGATCATCGGCGGCGTGAACGATGGCGGTGTTCGCGAACGTCACATAATCGCCAAGCGAGGTATCAGGTGGCCTGCGGTTGAACTCGGTGAAGTGGGTCAGCATACCCAAACCGATGCGTGCCTTCGTGAAGGTTTGGCGGGCAGCTTGTGTACAGGCTTTTGGCGAAAGACCTGCTGGCCAAGGTCCCGATGGTTGGTAGCTTTTGAGGTAAGCTTGCGGCAGCGCGATAACGTGGCCGGCATTTAATCCACATCGCTCGAGGCAGGCGTTCACGGTCTCGCAAACAGCAGGCGCAGCTTTGCCCTCTGGAATGACGATCTCAATGTCGACATCGCGGTGCGTCTGCGCGACCTTGCGGAGCTTTTCATCGCTCCAAGAGTCAGCACCAGCAAAGCGTAAGACGGGAACTATGTCTTGCGGCAGCGATGCGGATGTCAGCCAACCTGGTTCGACCGCTAAGCAGATTTGTGGCAAGCGCACAGGCTTTCCGATTCTCTGCGTCGGCGTTGCGGCCATGCCCTGATGGGTGCTTTCAGGCTTGCGGTCCAGATTGATAACAATCCGCTGCGTGACCGTTTCACCTTTTGCAATCGTGTACGGGAACGGCAGCGAAAGCGGGCGGCAATAGGTTTTGAAGGAAGCGTCCGACCAGTTGCGCTGATCTTCGGTCTCGAACGTCTCGCCTTCGAAGGTGATGCTGACATCTACGGTGCCCACCGTGTGGGCAAGCCCGGTAATATCGATGGCAGGCTGGCCCGGTGCGATGTGCTCGTGGAACCGTGTTTGAGTCGCACGACCGTCGCTGTGTGAGACCGTCAGAGCGGTGCCCGTCGTTCGAGCGATGGGGTGAAGCAAGGTGAAACCGGCTCTGTTGGTCTGGACATTTTCCTTGCCAGTGAAAGTCAGATTGGCAGACACAAAACCATCTGCGCGGACGTCGAAAACAAGGTCTGCCAACAGCTTGCCATCGGCAACCGAAAACACCTCTTCGATGTGCACCCTATCTGTTGTTTCGTCGATTGAGCTGGACAGCACTGTTGGCGCGAGGGTTCCCCAATTTTTGTCACGAACCGGCACGCTGATCATGCGGACCACTTCGGTGCCAGCCAGCCTCAATCGTCGGATCAGGCCTTGTTCGTAGAGAAAAGAAATATCCCCGACAGATAGGCGGCGTGGTTCCTGCATCAGGTCTTAAGCGCCCTTGCCGTAGACGATCAGTTCGGCGGCTTCTTTTACTTTGGCTGGGTTGAGAGCCTCTTCCCAATCCTCACGCACCACGACGCCTTTGGCAAAGCGCATCAGTCGAAGGGCTGCATCGGACGGTACTTTGGGCGAGTAGCCGAACCACATGGCGATCTCGACATTCAAATGCCCGATCATGAAATCAAACGCTGCCTCGCGCGGGATATCGTATTTGGATGCGCACAGATCCACAGCTTCCACCATCGTGTCCACGAAGGGCATGGCCACCATTTCGGATAGGCCTGGTTCCAGAATGGCCAATTGTTCCACGGTGACGCGGTAGCAATTGGTGATCGGTGACCACATGGCTTTGCAGATGTCTTCGCCAAGTTTGTAGGCCTCTTCTGGGCCCTTCATGAGGGCGCAAACGATGGACTGGCGCGCGATGCCGCCATGATAATCCCGCCGGGCGTCCCACTCGGTTTCATCGTTGAAAAGCGGTGGGTGACAGGGATGGCCGATGACGATGGAGATGTCGTCACGCTCAGTCGGCACGTCTCCCGCATAGGGCGCGGCGGCATCAAGGATGATGAGCAATGCACCTGATTTTAGCGACGGCATGATATCGCGCGAAACCTTGCCGATGATGTTGTCGGGTAAAGCAAGCACGACGACATCAGCGCCCGCAATTCCCGTTGCCTGATCGACAGCTTGAATATCGGCCTCGGCGAGCCGAGCCTTGCCAACATCGGCGGTCTCGACAGCGCGAACATCATAGCCGGCATCGACGAGTTTCTTGGTTACGCGAAGGCCCATTTTGCCTCCGGCTCCCAGAAGGGCGACGGCGTGTGTCATGGATGGGACTCCTTGTTGGTCGTTGAAGCAGGTGGCGGGTCGCCACGCGCTGGTTCTGGTAAAAGTGGACGGATGATGCGGCGCTTGCTGTCTTCCAGGCGCGCTTGGCGCAGGCCGTCGAGAAGGACGGCGATGAAGATCACCAGTCCGAGCAAAAGTGGCTGCAGATAGAGATTGATGCCGGTGTAGACGAGCCCGGCCTGCACCACCTGAATGGTGATGGCGCCGATGAGGGCACTGAACGCGGTACCAACACCGCCAAACAGGCTTGCGCCACCCAAGACGGCTGCGGCGATGACGGAAAACTCGCGGCCTTCGCCAAAGCCTGTATCAAGCCGCCCGATCTGCGAGATCAGGACAAAGCCTGCCAGCGAGGCGCAAATGCCGCTGGCGATATAGACAAAGGCTTGCAAGCGGCGCGTGGGCAACCCTGCTTTGCGCGCGCCCTCAGCGTCATTGCCGAAGGCATAGATCTGTCGACCCATCGGGGTGTGCGCCAGGATGATGTAGGCTGCCAGCACTACGATGGCGAAGACGATCACCGGCATGGGTATGCCGAGCACGTTGGACAGGCCGAAAGCACGGACTTCGGCGGGGAAATCAAGTTGCCGCGAGGAGGTCACGTACGAGCCAAAGCCCCGGAATAGAAAAAGTGTCGCCAGCGTTGTGATGAATGGGATGATCCGCAAGACCACAATGAAGAAGGCGTTGATTGCCCCCATCAAAGCGCCTGCCAGAATACTGACCATCAACGCGCCGGTGACGCTCACTTCCATGTCACGCATGGCGATGCCGGCCATCAGAGGCCCCAGATACATGATCGAGCCGACGGACAAATCGATGCCTGCGGTTAACAGCACAAAGACCATGCCAATGGCGGCAATGCCGATGAAGGACGCCTGCTTGACAGTGTTGCCCATCGTATCGAGCGAAAGGAACGCAGGCTCGGCGATGCCAAAACCGATGATGATGGCGAAGAGAATGATGATCGAGGAATGCCGAGCGGCCATGCCTGCTGAGTCAAATGGCCCTGAAGGTCGTTGCATGCTCATGCTGCCACCTCTTTAAAAGCGGCGGCAATGATCGCGGCCTCTGAAAAATCCTCGCGTTTGAATTCGCCAGTGACCTCGCCCTGGGCCATCACCATGATGCGGTCGCAGGTGCCCATCAGCTCCTCGAGCTCCGAAGAAATGAGCAGCACACCGCTGCCCGAAGCAGCCAGACTGTCGATGATGGTGTAGATCTCATGCTTGGCGCCAACATCCACGCCGCGCGTGGGTTCATCCAAAATGAACAGCTGCGGGTCACCCAAGAGCCACTTGCCGATCACCACTTTCTGTTGGTTCCCGCCCGACAAAGCGCGTGCGGGCTGCGTTGTGATATCGCCCGCCTTGATGGTCACGCGTTCGCGAACGGCCTGGGTGCGTTCTTTCAACTTGTCCTGGTCGAGCATGGCCAGTGGGGCCCGGCCGAACTGATCGATGGTCACCAGCGACAGATTGTCGGCAATGGCCGCATCCATCATCAGGCCTTCCTCGCGCCGGTTCTCGGTCACGAACGCCATGCCCTTGCCGATGCGTTCGCGTGCGTCTCCATCGACCGGTGTATCGTTGAAAAACAGCGTGCCGCGTTGGGTTGGGTCGACGCCAAAGATCATGCGGGCGAGTTCACTGCGCCCTGATCCCATCAAGCCAAACAGCCCAAGGATTTCGCCCTTGTGCAGTTTGAAGCAGATGTCCTCGACAACGCCATCCTGGCTTAGTCCGTCGGCTTCCAAGATGACGTCGTCACTCGGTGCACTGGTGCGTGGAGGATAGATCGCAGAAAGCTCACGCCCGATCATTGCGTTGATCATGGCTGGCACATCGAATTGATCGACCGGCCCATTGGCCACCAGGTGCCCGTCACGCAGAACGGCGATCTCATCTGATAAGGCCTGCACGTCTGCCAAGATATGCGAGATGTACATGATGGTCGTGCCATCGGTCTTCAGCGCCTTAATAGTCTCGAACAGCTTGTCGGTCTCACGTGCGGTGAGCGAGGTTGTCGGTTCATCGAAAATGATCAGCGAGGCTTCGCGGTGGAGCGCTTTGGCGATCTCCACCAATTGCCGCTCGCCCGGTGCAAGGCTGCCAACTGAGGTTTCAGGCTCTGCCTGAAGGTTGAGTCGCTCCAGAAGAACACGGGATCGCGCAGCCATCTTGCGCTTGTCGATGAGGCCAAAACGATAGGGGAAATCATCAATGAAGATGTTTTCGGCCACCGACAGGTTGGTGAAAAGGTTCAGCTCTTGATGGATGAAGGCAATGCCGTGGGCTTTCGCATCGGCAGGGTTTTTGGGTGCGTATGGGTCGCCGCGCCATGTCATGCTGCCGGACGTCGGTGGCACCACGCCACCGATCATGTTCATCAGCGTGGACTTGCCCGCGCCGTTTTCGCCGATAACGCCCAGACAGATGCCAGCTGGCACCTCAAGATGCATGTCGCTGACGGCCGGAACACCGAACCAAGCTTTGGACAAGCCGTGGAGGCCAAGAAGCGCGCTCATAACCCGCGCTCCGCAGAGTAGCGGTTTCGGGCTACATCAAGCAGTGCAGCGCACAGGATCACACCACCCTTGGCCATATCGATATGGAAGGTGGAGAGGTTCATCAGGTTCAGTGTGTTGGACAAAAGCACGAAGAAAATCACGCCAAACACGGTCCAGATGATCTTGCCTTTGCCGCCGAACAGGCTGGTGCCACCAATGACCGTTGCGCCAATGACATCTAGCAGAAAGGTTCCCTCACCAAGCGTCGGGCGGCCTGCTTCCAGGCGGGCGGAGTAGAGGATCGAGCCAACGGTCGCGCAGAAGGCGGAGATGGCAAACACCATCACGATGATGCGCTTAACGGGCACGCCTGAGATTTCCGCAGCTTTGCGGTTGGCGCCAATGGCGATTACCTGGCGTCCAAACACCGTTTTGTTCAGCAAGATGTGGGCTGCGACGGCCAGGCTGATGGCAATGACGGCAGAGAAACCGATCACAGAGAAAATCTCGCGGCGCGGGATTTGAGATCGGTCCTGCTCTCCGAAGTAAACGGAGATGATGTCGCCCTTGCCCAGCGTGACAAGGCTTTCGGGTAAGTTGCCAATGTTCTCTGACTGCGTGAGCCAGACGGCAAACGCTGAGACGACAATCATCGTGACCAACGTCATCATGAACGGCGGCATGCGCAGATAGGCAATCGCTAGTCCGTTGAGCGCGCCAACACATGTGCCGACCGCCAGCATCACCATGAGACTTAAAAAGACGCTGATCGGCAGGCCGTGGAAAAGGCCGCCGCTTTCATCAATGAACAGACCCCAGACCGGCGCGCCTTCCAGCACATTGGCTGAACCGCTGGTGGCAACCAGAACCGCCATCACGGTGCTGGTAAAGCCGATCACTGCGCCTTGTGAGAGATCGATGCCCGCAATGGTCAGAACAAAGGTTTGGCCGACAGCCACCGCCAAAAGCGGCCATGTGTTGGACAAAAGGTTCGACAGGTTCGCTGGATTTGTGAGTGTCGGAAGAAACGGCGCCAGCACAAGGAAGTACGCAATCGACAGCCAAAGAATGAAGTAGTCCGACAGAACCAGATTGCGCAGGCGAACCAAAAGGTTGGGCCGTTCCTTACTTTCTGACTGCGCCGCAGATGGTGACGTGTTGGGCGCTGACGTTTTGGGCGGTAGAGTGGAATGCATGGGTCGCCATCTTGCCGTGGTAAATGGTTGGTGGTGGCCCGTAAGCCACCACCAGATAGAACGGCGATTATGATGCCGTTCGCTCGGGAGGAACGATGACAGTCCTAGCGGTCGAGGAAACCTTCGGAGAGAAGGACGCAGCCCCACATGTCCATTTCACGCTCGCCGATGTTGGCTGAGGTGAGGGCAAAACCTGGATCGGCGATCACTTCATTTGGCTGAGCGTCTCCAGCTTCAATCGCTGCAAGGATAGCGTCCATGGCCGCCTCAGCCTCGAAGTAGAGATCCTGCACGCCAGTGGCGTCCACATACCCATCTTTGATCAACTGACAGGCCGTGGCATCGCCATCAAGACCAGCCATCAACACATGGCCCTCTTCACCAGCAGGCACCCACATGCCGCGCGGCTCCAGCACTGAGCGGATGGTGGGGAACAGGAAGTCAGAAGATGTGAAAAGCACATCAATGTCTGGGTTGGCTGTGATGGCAGCTTCTAGATTGGCCAAGGCTGTGGCCGCATCCCACTCCGAGGCAACTTCAATGGCGGGATTGAAGTGATCGGCATAGCGATTGATCGCTTCATAGAAACCATCGCGACGACCCACGGCGTTGGAGTCGCTCAAATCACCGACGATCACCATCGGTGTGAGCATGCGATCAGGGTTGGCGGCGATGGCTTCCTGCGCCACGAAATCCACTGCCTGGGCAGCAATGCTGGCATTGTCAGCAACGACGATGATGCCTTTGGAAAGGTCTGATGGCGGGCGGTTGAACACGGCGATTGGCACGTCATTGTCCTGCGCCTCGCCGACGATTGTCGTCGCGCTGTCGCCATCCTGTGGAATGATGATGATGCCATCAACGCCCTGGGCAATGCAGTCGCGTACCTGCTCAAGCTGGCGGTTTGCATCTTCATTGGCGTTGCGCTCAATCACCGTATGACCAGCTTCGGTTAGCGTGGTTGTGATCGCCTGATGACCGGCAACCCAAAATTCGGTCTCCAAGTCCTGGAAGGCGAAGCAAATGGTGGCAGCCGAGGCCGAGCCGGCAAAAAGCATGCTGGTCGAGGTCACCGCAAAGGCGGCTCCGATCAGTTTTGTGCGGAATTTCATAGTGTCACTCCCTAGTCGTCGAGCGTGCCTTTTTGGCACCGTTGGCACCACGAGAATTGGCTCCCGTGGAAACTGTTGGAGGGCTCTTCCACACCTGCTTTTTGCGCTTTGGCATGGCGGCATCGCCTCATTACTGTTATAGTCATTATACCAGTTGAGAAATGAAGGCAAGCGTCGACACGCACAGCCTGCTTGAGACTGGCGGAGCAATTGCCTATGAGGCTGGTATGACAACTAAACCAGCAGGGATTAAACGCCGCAAACTATCCGATGAGGTTCAGGATCGACTCCTTGCCATCATCCAGGGCGGCGATCTTGAACCCGGTGACTTTTTGCCGTCGGAGCGCGAGCTGATGACCGACTTTGAAGTTGGGCGTCCGGCAATCCGTGAAGCGATGCAAAACCTGCAACGCATGGGTCTTGTGGAAATTCGCCATGGCGAGCGACCCAAAGTCGCCAAGCCTTCTATCGATCAGATGGTTGGTCAGATGTCGCAGACGATGCGCCATGTGCTTTCACATTCTGAAACATCGATGACCCATCTGAAGGAGGCCCGTCTGACCTTTGAGGTTGAGATGGCCCGCATTGCCGCTAGAAAGCGCACACTTTCCGATATTGCTTTCTTGCGCCAAACCGTCTCGTTGCAAACCGCAGCCCGCGATGATGCAGAAGACTTCATGAACTGCGATGGCAACTTTCATCGCGCCGTTGCCACGATCAGCGGCAACCCGATTTTTGCCGTTCTGGCGCAGGCGCTGTTTGACTGGTTGGCCCACTTCCATATCGATCTGGTTCGCCAGGAGGGTATGGAGAGCCTAACCATCCAGGAGCATGACGCGATCGTCGATGCGATCGAAGCTGGCGATGAGAGTGCTGCCGCTGAGGCGATGGCCAATCACCTCAACCGCGCGAACAAGCTCTACCATCAGAAATACTCAGCGTAGCTGTTTGCTTGACAGCGTACGCACAACGCTTGTGATCCGTTTGGCCGTGCTGCAAAAGACTGACCAGTTGCATTTGGCAGGAGAGGGCAAGCATGGCCAAAGTCTGGTTTATGGGCGAGGCGCTGATTGATTTTGTGCCCACCGTTAGCCCCGCCGGCGATGCGTTCGCTCCACGTGCTGGCGGTTCGCCTTTCAACGCAGCCAAAGCTGCTGTGCAGGCTGGCGCCAATGCAGGGTTTTTGGGAGCGATATCCACTGACCTGTTCGGTGAACTGTTGATCGATGATCTTCAGGCCCATGGCGTCGACACCAGCCTGACACCGCGCACCGATGATCCGTGTACCCTGGCCTTTGTTGCGCTGAGCGGGGGTGCGGCGCGCTACGCGTTTTTCAATGCGCTGTCCGCCACGGCCTTGATGAAGCCTGACCCAAAAGCTTTTGATCCAGCGCCTGGCGATATTCTTTCCTTCGGATCGATTTCCCTGATCGACCAGCCGGGTGCTGACAACATTACCGCCTTTGCCCTGGCGCACGCCGACAACACCATGATCGCGCTTGACCCCAATGCGCGCCCAAGCATGACACCGGATGTGGATGCATGGCGCGCACGGATCAATGCAATCGCGGCCAAAGCTGGTGTTATTCGCCTAAGCGATGAAGATTTAGAGATGTTGGCGCCTGGCCAATCACCCGCTGACTATGCTGCCGAAAGGCTAAACGAGGCTGCTGGGTTGGTGGTCGTGACCCTCGGCGACAAAGGCGCGCTGGGTTTTTGCCGTGATGGCGCGATTGAAGTTGCAGGGCAACCGGCAGAGGTGGTCGATAGTGTGGGCGCTGGTGACACGCTGATGGGCGGTATGATGGCAGAGTTGCTTCTGCGCGATCTCTCCTCTCGCGATGCGCTGGCCTCGCTGACCCGTGATGCGCTTGTGGATATTCTACGCTATGGCGTCACCGCTGCTGCGATGAACTGCGAGCGTTCCGGCTGTGCTCCGCCAAAACGGGCAGAGGTTCTGCAACGATTAGAGAACCAGGGGTAACGGTATGCCACGACTGACCCGGGCTGGACACGTGACTCTTTCCGATACCGAATCTTTGCGCGTGCGGGCGGCATGGCTCTATTTCAACCGTGGTTTGACCCAAAAAGAGATTGCCGAAGCGCTTGGCGTCAGTCGGTCCACCGTGGTGCGTATGCTGGACGAGGCGCGCAAACGCGGCGAAGTGCAAATCTGGATCAACACCAGTCCGGGCGATTGCACGGCGTTGGCGGTGGAATTGGAAGCTGTGCTCGGGCTGGATGAGGCCATCGTCGTGCCCGGTAGTGGCACCGCAGAACAAACAGCCATCGATGTTGGTGCTGCGCTTGGCCAATGGCTGTCGGATGTTTTGAGCGATGGCATGTCGGTTGGTGTTGGCTGGGGACGCACTCTCAATGCCTCACTTGCTACCTTTAGGCCGCAGCGTCGTGAAGGCGTGCGGGTGATTTCCTTGCAAGGTGGTTTGCTGGAAGCAAGCAGTGTGAACCCGATTGATTTTTCCTGGCGCATGGCTGGGCGGTTGGGCGCTGACTGTTTGCTTTATCTGGCGCCCTTGGTGGTGGACAGCCAGGATACCAAGCAGCGTTTGATCGAAAAATGCGGCCTTGATCAGGTTGAGCAGGCGGCTGCGAATCTCGATCTAGCGATCATCAGCTGCGGCGATATTGGCGTTGCTGGGTCCTCGCTCAGCCATCAGTTCCTGTCACAGGGCGAGTATTCTGGCCTGCTGGACTCTGGGGCTATCTGCGACACGCTGTGCCAGTTTTTGGATGCGAACGGAAACACGGTCGAACACCCGGTTCATGCCCGTGTGATGTCGGTGGACCTTGATACCATCGCGCGCGCCAAGCACGGTGTTTTGGCCTCGGGCGGCGCGCGCCGGGCCGCTGCCATCAAAGCCACATTGAAGCGCACCGGGTGTCAAACGCTGGTGACCGATGAGGCAGCAGCCAAAGCGATCCTCGCGTTGGACTCTTCAGATCAAGCCTGAAGGTAGGCATCCAGCTTTCGGTTAACCTTGGTGGCTGCTTCTACATGGGGCAAATGGCCCGTATCTGGTAGAAGCATCGCCTGGTCTCCCAAACTTCTGAGCCAGGCTTTGTCAGGCGGATTGATGGTGTCGTCTTCGCCCCAAATGATGAGCGCGCTATCGGGCAAGGCCGGTGGTGCGAAGTTTAGGGCAGCCTCTGCGATTTGCGCCAGAGCCTCCCGCCGCCCCGGTTTTTCCAGATGTTTCAACACGTACTGCGCCATTTGCGGCATGATCAGCCGCTCGCGGACAACCAACTGTCGCAACAGGGTGAGTGCTTCCTCTTCACTCTGAAGCTTTGGAAAGCCTCTCAAAAAATCTGCGGCAACTTCACCATCGCCGAAACCCGCCGGAGCAATCAAGGCAACTTTGCCAATGCGGGTAGGCTTCAAGGCCGCCATATGTGCGGCAACCGCACCGCCCAGCGAGTGTCCGATCAGTGCGATGGGACCGTCAGTATCCGGCAGCATTTCCGTCAATGCGTGCGCTATGTCGATGGGTGTTGTTGGTCCAGGTTCGGCGGTGCCATGGGCCGGCAGTTCGGCTGCCCACACTGAACACGTGTCTAGAAGGGCGGGGGAGGTTGCGACCCACCCAAGGCGGTCTGCGCCAAAGCCATGAATGAGCACGACCGCAGGGCCTTCGCCGCCAATGTGATGCATGACAGGCGCCATAGGTCACTCCTCATTTTTCACGTTTTCGAGCCGCAAAACCGGTACCCACTTTTGCTGAAAACGTTTCAAGCAATCTCACCCAGAGTCACACCAACCTCAACGATATCGCCTTCTGGCACCGCGATGGTCTTTAACGTGCCATCAGCAGGCGCTTCGATCTCGATGGCCATTTTTGTGGTTGTGATGACGACGATCAGATCACCGTTTTTTACCGCATCGCCTTCGGCTGCGACCCATTCGGTCACTTCAGCTTCGGTGATCTCATTGCCAAGCTGCGGCACAAGGATGGGCGTGGTCATGGTTGGGTGTCCTGTTAGAGAGCCTGGCGGGCAAGTTCGAGATCACTCCACGTACGCACGCCGCGTCGGTTGGTGCGTTTGGATGGAAAGAACTCGTCCGTTATCACATCGATGATATCGTGCGCCTGAGGAAAATAGGTGGTTTCCATATCAGCGCCCGGCACGATCCAGTTCGGGCAACCGAGCACACGTGGCGGCGCTTTCAAGTCAGCAAACCCGAAGCGGGTCACGTTTGTCGAGATCGTCATGGCGAAGCTGCCACGTTCAGAGGCTTCAGACACGATAAGCAGATGGCCTGTCTTTTTCACCGATGCGAGCAGAGCATCATAGTTGAACGGCACCAACGAGCGCGCGTCGATGATTTCCGCTTCGATGCCAACATCAGCCAGTTCATCAGCGGCTTCTAGTGCTGGATAAAGCGATGGGCCAATGGTGAGCACGGTGACATCGTTGCCTTGGCGTTTGATATCCGGTTCACCCAGCGGGATGCGATAATAGTCTACCGGAACGCCGTCTTTTTTGAAGGTCTCGATCTGATCGTAGAGCCGCTGGCTTTCAAAGAAGACGACCGGATCGTTGGACGAGAGGGCAGAGGCCATGAGCCCTTTCGCGTCATAGGGGGTTGCGGGGTAAACGACTTTAAGACCTGGAATATGGGCGATGAGCGATGTCCAATCCTGCGAGTGTTGGGCACCGTATTTGGAGCCGACCGATGCGCGCAGCACCACAGGCATGGTGAGAAGCCCGGCGGACATGGCCTGCCATTTGGCAAGCTGGTTGAAAATTTCATCGCCCGCGCGACCGATGAAATCGCCATACATAAGCTCCACGAGGCTGCGCCCGCCAGCAAGTGCGTGGCCTATCGCGGTGGCAACGATGGCGGCCTCAGAGATCGGTGAATTGAACAGACGGTGATGGGGCAGAATATCACTTAAACCACGATAGACGCCGAACGCGCCGCCCCATTCACGGCACTCCTCGCCATAGGCGACGAGGCTTTCATCGTTGGTCATGTGATGGAGAATGGCTTCGGTCAGACCATCGCGCAACGTGACGGTTTTGAGACCCGACAATCGCTTGCCTTCCTCATCCAAACCGAAGCGTGCCTTGCGCCCAAGCTGGCGAAAAGCGCCAGTGTCCTCAATTGGTTTGGTCAGCGGCACGGGCGTATCTGGCACCGGAATTTCGGTGTCTGAAAACATCAGCTTGCCGATGCGTGTTGGTTGGGCTTCGACATCCACTGGCGGTGCGATGGCAGGGTCGACAGCGGCGCGTGTCACAGCCAAGACCTGCTCGGCCACCGTTTCGCGCATAGTCTCGACATCAGCATCTGAAAGGATGCCCGCTTCGGTCAAGGTTGCAGCGAACTGCGTGATGGGGTCCTGCTCGGTCCACATCTTGATTTCATCGCGGGTGCGGTAGGCGTTGGCGTCGGTGGTTGAGTGGCCAACCAGGCGATAGCATTCCACATCCAGCAGCGCGGGGCCCTTGCGATCGAGGAGTAATTGGCGTTTGCGCGCTACCGCGTCGGCCACAGCTAGTGGGTTGGAGCCATCAACTGTTTCGGCGTGCATCTGCGCCGGGTTCACGCCCGCGCCGATGCGCGCCAAGCGCTCCCAGCCCATGGTTTCACCTTTGGTCTGACCACCCATGGCGTAAAAATTGTTGGTGAAGAAGAAGAGCACCGGCAGGCCGCCTTTGTAGGCCTCATCCCACAACGTGTCGTACTGCGACATGGCGGCAAAGTTCATCGCCTCCCAAACGGGGCCGCAGCCAGTGGAGCCGTCACCGGCGTTGGCAACCACGATGCCATCATCTTGCGACATCTTGCGGCGCAGCGCTGCACCGGTGGCGATGCCCGCGCTGGCGCCGACAATGGCGTTGTTGGGGTAGGCGCCAAAGGGCGGGAAGAAGGCGTGCATCGAGCCGCCCATACCGCCATTGAAGCCGTTCTCGCGCATAAAAATTTCAGCAAGCAGGCCAAATAAGAGCACGTTTTCGCCAAGCGCTTTGTCCGTGCCGCCAACATGTTTTGCAACGGTGTCGCGCAGCTTGCCGTTTTCATAGGTGTCGAGAATGCCCGACAAAGCCGCATCATCCAGCTCGCCGATGGCACCAAGGCCCTTGGCGATGAACTCGCCATGGCTGCGGTGGGAGCCAAGAATGTAATCGTCCGCCTTCAGCGCCATGGCCGCGCCGACAGCGGCACCTTCTTGGCCGATCGAGAGATGCGCTGGGCCTTTGTACAGGTAATCGATGCCTTGATAGGCGCCGGTCCCTTTGAAGGAGGCGAGCATCGTCTCAAACTCGCGGATCACCATCATGTGGCGGAGTGTTTCTTTTAGCGCGGCATCACCGCGGGTGTTGCGTTCATCCTCAACAGACCGTGCGTAGGCGTGGACCGGGATCGGTGTCAGCTCAAGAGCGCCAGACTGGCGGGTTTCCTGCGGATCGACGAGTATTTGCTTGGGCATGACGCGATGGCCTTATCGGGGCTGTGCAGCAACAAAGGAATGCTCATCCGCTACCGCACGAATAGAACCTTTGTCAATTTGATTACGCAAATGTTCAAGACATGAACTTGCTACTCGTCCTCGTTGTCGCGGTCGCTTGCGCGGGTTTTGGCCAGCACAGCTTTCATCTGTGCAAAGCGTGTTTGGTCACTTTCATCGCGCGCCAAGCTGACGGCGGTGGAGAGAATGTCGATCACCACCATGGCCGAAAGACGCGACACGGTGGGCGTGTAGAGATCGGTGTTCTCCAGCGTTTCAACCAGAACACCGATATCGCAATCCTCCAGCAGCGGGCTCTGCGTGCCGGTGATGCCGATGGTCGTGGCGCCGCGTTCGCGGGCTAGGCGTGTTGCCTGACGCACCTGCTCTGTTTCACCGGTGTTGGAAATGGCCACAGCCACGTCACCCGGCTGCAACATGGCGGCCGTCATAATCATCTGATGGCCATCAAGTGGTGCGCCGCAGGGTACGCCAAACAGCGGGAACTTTTGCTGCGCATCCAGTGCCACGATGGCTGAGGCGCCATAGCCAAAAAAGTCGATCCGGTTGGCATTGCGAAGCGCATCAACAGCGTGCTGGATGGTCTGCTGATCGAGCCGAGCGCGCACCCAATTGAGGTTTGAAAGGTTGAAATCAAACACTTTGCCAACAAGCGCGGCCAGCGTGTCGGTCGTCGCAATAGCCGAGTGAGAGGTGGTGCGCGCAAAGGCCAGCGAGCGGGCCAGTTTCACACGCAGATCGCGGAACCCTTCGCAGCCAATGGCAAGGGCAAATCGGATCACGGTTGGTTCGCTCACATCCGAGCGGCGCGCCAGTTCCGCCAGCGTGATCGAGAGAACACTGGACGGATCTGCGAGCACCGCTTCGGCCACGCGGCGTTCGGATTTGCGTAAATCTGGTAGGCCGCGCGTGATCACCTCCAAGAGGTTGTCGTCTACCTCTGTCGTGGCGAGTTGGTGAGGCGTGTCAGAGGTCAAGCTTTAGCCTCTCACCGATCACGGGTTTGACCAGTTGCGGGGTTTGGGACGTGGCGGTTGCATCGATGACTTCTTCATCCAACGTGTTGAAGGCGAACATGCCGAAATGGTGAGGAATCATAGAAGCGATGCCGGTATCCTGACAAAGGGACATGGCTTCTTCCAGGGTGAAATTGCCGGGGATACCCGCTGCCAAACGGTCTGCATCACGTCCATTGACCGGTAGCAGTGCTATGTCTGGGGCGAGCTGACGAACTGCTTCCGTCAGGCCACCGAACGGTATGCTGTCGCCGGAGTGGTAAAGCGTCATGGTTTCGGTCTGGATGCCATAGCCCAAAAAGACCGCATTGCCCTCGCTGTCACGCTCTAACGTTTCATGGGCGGCGGGCAGCACGTGGAGAGAAAGACCAGGCAGGGGGGAGAGTGTCTGACCATCGGAGACTGTGATCAGATTTGCTTTGGATCCGATGCGCTCACGCGCCACATTCAGCTTAGCCCTTGGCACCACAAAGGGCAGGTCTGGAAATCGCTGCGCCAACGGTCCTAGCGTTTCGGGGTCCATATGGTCGGTGTGAGCGTGGGTGATGAGCACAATGTCTGGTTCTGGCAAAGCCTCCGGCGTGATCGGAGGCGGCATCATGCGTTGGTGATTGTTTGCCTGCCCGGCGTATTTCTTTGCTAAGCTGTCGGAGAGATAGGGGTCGATTAACACGCGGTGTTCGCCGGTATCGATCCAGAAACCGGCCTGGCCGAGCCAAAAAAGGGCGCGTTCGCCGCGCGCCGGGAAACCTGATTGGCGATTAATCTGCATGGCACCCGAGCGTGCGCATAAGGTTATCAACCGCGTCGCGCGTTGAGCGGTCCACTGCGTTGGTGGTGAAGCCGCCAATGTGGCTGGTGAGGATCACTTTGGGGTGTTCCAACACCGGGCTTGGCGCGGGCGGTTCGGTTTCAAACACGTCTGTTGCGTAGCAGGCGAGCCGGTCACTCTCCAGTGCGGCCAGAAGTGCCGGTTCATCCACCAGTCCGGCACGGGCGGTGTTCACCAGCACGGTGTGTGGCGCGAGAGCAGCGAAGCGGGCGGGGTTCAGGAGCGGGGTGCCGTCGGCAGGCATTGGTGCGTGCAGACTGATGGCGTCAACGTTGGTGAGTGCGCCCTCAAGATTGACGCGCTGCAAGCTTGGATGGGTGAGGCGATCATCGGGCGCGAAAGGGTCATGGGCTTTAACAGTGGCACCAAGGTCCAAGCACATCTGCGCCAAGTCAGCGCCGATGGCGCCAAGCCCGACGATACCGATGGTGGTGCCTCTGATTTCACGCCCAATCTGGCGCGGCCATGATCCGGCGCGCAATCCCTCGTGGGTCCAAACGATGTGGCGCAGCCCGGCCAGGATCAGCGACAGGGCCAGTTCAGCCACGCTGCGCGCGTTGCTGCCGGGGGTTCGGCAAACAGTGATATCGCGCTCTTCCAGTGCTTGCAGGGGCAGATTGTCGATGCCCGAGCCATTGCGGCTGATCACCTTCAATCTGTCCGCAGCGCTAAGCACGCGTTCGCTCACTGGCTCGACACCGGCCAACCAGCCGACGCAGCCGGGCAGGGCTTCCATAAGGGCATCCTCCCCAGGCGTTTCGCCGGGGCTTGGCATCACCAGATGGAAGCCGGCCTCTTCAAGCGCTGTGAGGGCTGGATGGCCGTCTCTGGAAAGCGAGCGCGGGGTGACAAGGATGCTCGCCATCACGCGCGCCCTGTGGCCTTTGCGGCAATGGCAGCAATCTCATCAAAGGCCGGGCCTGATGTTGGGATGGCGATATCAAACACTTCGGCGATCACCTGCGTCCAGCCGTGGATGAAATAGGTCCAGCCATCTTCCACCTGCAGGTCGCGTGCTGCGCTTTGCGCGTTCGCCTGATCGAGAAACACCAAATCGCCGCGATAATTCAGCTCCCAGACAATCCCATCCTGCGGGAACTGCGCGGCGTCGCTTAGGGGTGAGCCAGGAGCATCTTTGCCCAGGCCCGTGGCGTTGATCACAAGGCTGCCCGGCTTCATGGATGCGAGAATGGCGTCATTCTCTTGTGCGGTAGGTGCCAGCACATACTCGACTGGAACATCGCTGCCCAAGGCCTCGTGGATGCTACGAATATGATCTAGGCGCGGCTGCGAACGGTTGGAGACAACAATCCGTGTTGGGCGGTTTTTGCCGCGTGAGGCCTGCATCAAATGCCAGGTGAGCGCGATGGTTGATCCGCCAGCGCCCATGCTGAAGACTTCAGCGCCGGTGTCGGCGAAATGATTGTCTGGCAGAAATCCGTCAAGCGACAGACCGGATGATATTGGGTCCTTGGCGTGGCAGATCAGCTTGCCGTCACGTTTCGACAAGCAACTGGTTTCAGCCATCATGGTGGCCAGCGGATCGATCTCATCAAACTGATCGTGGCAAGCCTCATAGAGGTCGAGCTTGTGGGTGGTGACCAGCGCGCCGAGCGAGAGCGGATCAGATTTTAGGAATGCCACCATCTCGCGGTAGCGCTCTGGCGTGTCGTGCGGCACGAAATCAACGCCGCGCATGGCAACATCGCCTAACCCGAGATGGTCCGCCCATTGCGGGAACACCTTCATGATGGAGGATTTCCCGGTGGTTACACCGATAAAGTAGAAGGTCGGCTTGGTGGCCGGCTCATAGCCCATCAAAGGCTCTCCCGGATCTCAGAAGCACGGGCAACGGCTTGGCGGGCGTTCTCAGTAATCTGCGACCAGTTGCCAGCTGTGATATCGGCTTTGCTTGCGATCCAAGTGCCGCCCACAGCGCGCACCTGTGGCATTGATAGCCAGTCAGAAAGATTGTCCAGGGTGACTCCGCCGGTTGGATTGAAGCCAATGCCGGTGTGGGCATAAGGACCAGCGATGGCGTTGAGCATCTTTGGCCCGCCTGCCGGCATCGCGGGAAAAAACTTAACCATTGAGCAGCCAAGGCTCAGCGCCAGTTGGAGGTCGCTTGGTGTCATGATGCCGGGCGCGAAGGGCAAGTTTTTGCTTTTAGCGTGTTCAAGCACATCGGCATCAATGCCCGGTGATAGGGCGAATTTGGCGCCCGCGTCGGCAGCCACGTCCACTTGGGATGGCGTGATAACGGTGCCAGCGCCGACCAGCATATCGGGTCGCTCGGATGCGATGGTGGCAATGGTTTGCGCCGCAGCCTGCGTGCGGAAGGTAATTTCAGCTACCGGCAAGCCGCCTTCCAGAAGTGCGTCAGCCAGAGGCAGTGCCGCTTCTGCATCATCAACAGCGATCACCGGCACCACGCCGATGGAAGCCAGTTGATCAAAAATGGAATGGGTCATGTGATGCTGCCTTTCGGGGGTTTACGCCTGGGTGGCCAAAATGGCGTCTATCTCGGCCTGGCTTCGCGGCCGGTAAGCCGTGTTGGGTACGCTGGTCCAGCCATCGCCATCGGCGATAATGCGCACCGCCATACCACCGGATCGGGCGATGACTTCGTAGTCTTGTCCAGAATCGACAGGGTAGCAGAAGCTCATCACCAGCGGAGTATCACCAGTGTTGACGGAGCGATGAATCCAGAGCGGCGGCACATAGACCATGGTTTTCGGTCGGACTTCGAGGATGGAGACTTCGCCGTCTGGCGCTTCCATAAGCATGAGGCCCTCGCCGGACTCGCCATAATAGGTCTCTGGGCGATTGGCGGTGGCGTGGATATGCCCGCGTGTCATGAAGAACTCATCGCCGATGCGACCAGGCTCCATGAACGTTGTACCGAAGATCAGGTCGCCCGCGCTCGCTTGCGGCCGCACATCTTCAACGGTGTAGACAATCCGGTCACCGCCATCTTTGAGCGTTTTGGCGAAAGCTGGTGCATCACCATACAGGCCATCCAAATCCGACAGCTGCTTTTGATAGCGCCCGGTATGGGCAGCAAGGCCTCCTGTCGTCGGGTCTATGGTGTGGGCTGTCGGCGTAACCAGCATGCTGAACTCCTCGAAATTTGTAGTAGAATTACCTGAAGATTGAAAAATGGCAACTGAACGATGTCGGTATTGTCCAAAAATCGGATGATCAGCGCTATTTTTGCATGATTTTGCAAAACTTTTGTATCTTTGGTTCATCAAAAGTCGGTGACATGTTAGTTTTTCATAGTAGAACTACAAAAATGGGTTGAACTCTGCGTCAGTTCGGGGCAACCTTTGAAAAAAACGAAGGGAGCGAGGATGCACGGGGACGCGGTACGCCATGACAGGGTGAAGTACGCCTTCATATGGCCGGCGTTTATCATCGTGCTGGTCATCACGATCTTTCCGCTCATCTATGCGCTCACTGTCAGCTTTCAGTCCGTGCGCTTGGTGCCTCCCCTTCCTCCACGTTTTGTAGGTTTTGACAATTACGTGGACATCCTTTCATCACAACGCTTCTGGGGATCGACCTGGACCACGGCGACCATCGTCTTTGCGTCGGTTGCGTTCCAGTACGCTCTGGGTTTTCTGCTGGCGCTTGCGCTCCACCATAATGTGCGCGGATCATCGCTCTACCGCGTGGTGTTTTTGCTGCCCATGTTCATTGCGCCAGTCTGCGTGGCGCTGATCGCGCGGATGGTGTTCCACCCGTATCTTGGGCCGGTGAACGACGCGATGGTTGGCCTGGGCTTTGGCAACTTGCCGTTTCTCACCGAGCCGGCGCTGGCGATCATGGTGCTGATATCCATCGAAACCTGGCAGTGGACGCCGTTTGTGACGCTGCTCATGCTAGCTGGCTTGCAGAGTATGCCCAGCGAAGTGTTTGAGGCCGCACGTGTGGACGATATCGGTCCATGGCGACGCTTCTGGGATCTGACATTTCCGATGCTTCTGCCACTTTCGGTCGCTGTGATTTTCATCCGGCTGATTGAGGGGTTCAAAGTCATCGACACGGTGTTCGTGCTCACTGGTGGTGGGCCGGGCACGGCGACCGAAACGCTGACCTTGTTTGCCTACAATGAGGGCTTCAAGAAATTCAATCTGGGCATGACCTCAGCGCTCTCCTTCGTCTTCCTGATTGTTGTGATTGTGTTTGGCACGATCTATCTGGCCGCCGCGCGTCGTCTGATGAAGAGGTACGCGTGATGGAAAATCGCTCCCTTCGCACCATCGGCCTTGTAGGCTGTTTGGTTTGGCTCTTTTTCTCGTTCTTCCCGCTTTACTGGGTGTTCGTTACAGCGTTCAAACCGCCGCTCGCCGTCTCGCAAGGCGCCACCTACATTCCGTTCATTGATTTCCAGCCGACCTTGCAGGCCTTCCGCGATGCATTCTCGGGCATTCGTGGCGACTTTTTCGGGCCCATTGTGGCCTCCATCTCCATCTCTGTTGTGGCGACTGCACTCTCAGTTTTTTTGGGCGCAATGGCGGCCTATTCGCTGGTGCGGTTTGAGTTTCGCATCCGCCTGATGTCCGGGCTGATGTTCGGTGTGATCTCCATTGGCGGCTTTGTTTTGCTCAATGGTACGTTCGATATCGATGTGCCTTACGCGCTGCTGATTGTTCTCGTGCTCGCTCTGGTTGTCTCGATCTGGATGAACAAGTTTGCGCTGCCCGGCCCGGTGCTCGGCAACAATGATGTGACCTTTTGGTTCGTCTCGCAGCGCATGTTTCCGCCCATCGTATCGGCATTTGCCTTGTTCCTGCTTTACGCCGAAGTGGGTCGAGCCGGGTTCCCTTTGCTCGATAGCTATCTGGGCATGGTGCTCGCCTACACCGCTTTTGGTCTGCCGTTCTCCGTCTGGTTGATGCGCGACTTTTTCTCCACCGTACCAGTGGAAGTGGAGGAGGCCGCGCAGGTCGACAACATCGGGCGCATGCGCATCTTTATTCAGATCGTGCTGCCGATGTCGCTGCCAGGATTGCTGGCAACATCAATGATTGTTCTTGCCTTCATTTGGAATGAATTCCTGTTCGCCCTGCTTTTGACGTCGGGCGACTGGCAAACCTTGCCCATCCTTCTTGCCGGACAACAGTCCAGTCGCGGCGATGAGTGGTGGGCGATCTCCGTTGCGGCGCTGATTGCGATCATTCCAATGGTCGTGATCGCTGCAATTTTGGGCCGGATGATGCGATCCGGCCTTCTCTCCGGTTCAATAAAATAATCTTCACAAGGGAGGAAACCATGAAGAGACTTCTACTATCCACCGTGGCTTTTGCAGCGCTTGGCGCTGGTACGGCCATGGCCTGCGAACCCGACTACACCGGCGTGACGCTGAATGTGTCGACCCAGAACGGTCCCGCCATCGCCTCTGCTCTGGCGGCAGCGGCTGTCGGTTGGGAAGAGCGCACCTGCGGCACAGTCAATGTGATCGAGTTTCCGTTTGGCGAGCTTTATCCAAAATTCCTGACGGCCATGAGCCAGCAGACCGGCGATTTTGATGTCATCGGCTTTGTTCCAGCGTGGCTGCCAGACTTTTCTACCTTCTTGTCCAGCATGCCTGCTGAACTCCAGGAAGGTTCCAACTGGGACGATATCCACCCGGTTTACCGCGAGCGTCTTATGACGTGGAACGGTGAAGTGAAGTCGGCCACCATGGATGGCGACATGCATATGCTGAACTTGCGCGCTGACCTTCTGGAAGACCCGGACGAAATGGCAGCGTTTGAGGCAGCCTATGGCTATCCGCTCGCCGCGCCTGTGACCTGGGCGCAGTATTATGATCAGGCGGAATTCTTCCACCGTCCTGATGATGGCCTGTTCGGCACCGCCGAAGCCTATCGTCGTGGTGGCCAGCAGTTCTGGTACTTCTTCTCCCACGCTGCCAGCTACACCAACAATCCGAGCAACCCTGGCTCTATGTTCTTCGATCCAGAAACCATGGATGCGCAGATCAACAACCCTGGCTGGTTGCGGGCTTTGGAAGAGTACAAGCGCGGGCTGGACTTCAACCCTCCAGGTGCTCTGAACAACGGTTCCGGTGATGTGCGTCCGCTCTACGCTGGTGGCACAGTGGCGATGAATATCGACTGGGCGGATTCCGGCGTTCTGGGTTCCACCGAAGGGTCTATCGAAGGCCATGTCCGCACGGCCATGTTGCCAGGCTCAACGGAAATCTGGAACCATGTCTCGGGTGAGTGGGATACGTTTGATGAGGTCGTCCACTCGCCGTTCTTGGCCTTTGGTGGTTGGCAGCTGGCGGTTCCAGCCGACAGTGAAAACCCTGAAGCTGCTTGGGATTTTGTTGCCGAGGTGATCAGCCCTGAAGTGTCAGGCCAAGCCATCGTTACAGCGAACTCTGGCGTGAACCCCTATCGCTTCAGTCACTATGACAACCTTGAGAACTGGTCCTCGGTCTTCTCTGAAGAAGAAGCGGCCAGCTATTTGGGTGCGCAACGTGCATCGCTTGATGCACCAAACGTCGCGCTCGATCTACGTCTGCCAGGCTTCTTCTCCTACACTGAGATTTTGGAAATTGAACTTTCCAAAGCCTTGGCTGGTCAGGTGACGCCGCAGGAAGCTCTCGATGCGATCGCTGAAGGTTGGGATGCGTTGACCGATGAATTTGGTCGCGACACCCAACTGGCCGCGTATCGCGCCTCGGTTGGCTTGCCACCTATGTAAGCCATTTCGGCTGTATGCTTTGTGCCTCCCGGCCTTATGGTCGGGGGGCACGTTCTTGAAGGAGACCTGACCTTGAAGGAAATCACGCGTGTCGCACGTTGAACTGAAAGACGTCACCAAGAACTTCGGTGATGTGAACGTTATTCCCCCGCTCTCGCTGACCATTGAGCAGGGCGAGTTCATTGTGCTTGTCGGGCCATCAGGCTGCGGCAAAACCACAACGTTACGCATGCTTGCTGGGCTTGAGCTGCCCACCTCCGGCGCGATCAGCATCAGCGGCAAAGATGTGACCTTCGCGCGCCCTGGTGAGCGCGATTGCGCGATGGTGTTTCAGAATTATGCGCTTTATCCGCACATGAGCGTGCGCGGCAATATTGGCTACGCGATGAAGGTGCACGGTACCGACAAAGCGGTGATCGAGGAGCGGGTTGGAGAGGCGGCCAAACTGCTGGGTCTTGACCCCTATCTGGATCGCAAACCCAAGAACCTATCAGGCGGCCAGCGTCAGCGCGTCGCCATTGGCCGCGCGCTTGTACGCCAGCCTGAAGTGTTTCTGTTCGATGAACCGCTGTCGAACCTGGATGCCAAACTGCGCGTGGATATGCGCACCGAAATCAAGCTGTTGCAGAGGCGCCTTGGCACCACGGCTGTCTACGTGACGCACGACCAGGTGGAGGCCATGACGATGGCCGACCGCGTGGTGGTGATGCGAAACGGTGTTATTGAGCAGGCTGCCGAACCGATTGTTCTTTACGAGGAACCGGCCAATCTGTTCGTTGCCGATTTTATCGGCTCGCCCTCCATGAATGTGTTCAAGGCCGCCATTGAAGACGGCGCGGTGAAGCTCGGAGACCAAACACTGCCTTTGCCGCCGGAAGAAGCATCTCGATTGGGCGATCGCGAGCAGGTAATGTTTGGCATTCGCCCCGAGCATATGCGTCAGTCCGCGCATACCGCGACTCTAACCATCGATCCGGTGGTCATCGAACCGCTGGGCGCACACACGCTGGTGCTCGGCACCATGAATGGCGAGAAAGTGACTGCGCAGGTGGACCCGCGCTTTGATGTGACGGTGAACGAATCCTGCCCGATCACCGTCGATATGACGCAAGCGCATTTCTTCGATCCGCAAACCGAGCAGCGTATTTAGGGGAAACGGACCGCATGCGGGATCTCTATCTGGCCATTGATGTTGGCACGGGAAGCTTGCGGGCGGCGCTGGTTGATAGGTCAGGGCACATCCTTGCTTTTGCCAACCGCGAGCATGATCAGATCGTGCCGCAGCATGGCTGGTCGGAACAGCGAGCCGCCGACTGGTGGACCGGCACGGTGGAAAGCATCCGCGAGGTGCTGGGCAAGGTAGAGAATGCGCCGGATCGTGTTGCCGCCATCTGCGCTTGCGGCCAAATGCATGGCTCGGTGCTCATTGATGATGATGGTGCGCTAACGCGCGACACCGCATTGCTCTGGAACGACAAGCGCACCGCGCCGCAGGTGGAAGCTTTTTCCGCTCGCGTGCCTGCCGACCAACCGTTGGCCCACACCGCCAATATGCCAGCGCCCGCTTGGCCCGCCTTCAAGCTTGCCTGGCTGATGGAAAACGATCCGCAGAGCGTCGCGCGGGCGTCCAGCCTGCTGATGCCGAAAGACTGGATCAATTTCAAACTGACCGGCGAGCGTGCACAGGACGTGACCGAAGCCTCGCTGAGCTTCCTCATGGATTGGAAGACGCGGAGCTGGTCGGATGAGATGATTGCGCTGACCGGTGTTCCAGGTGAGTTGCTGCCACCGCTTCGCAATCCGCAGGATGTGCTTGCTGGATTGTCAGATGAAGCTGCCGGTCTTCTCGGCCTTAGTTCTGGCATTCCCGTTTTGGTGGGTGCTGGCGATTATCCTCTGGCGCTGCTTGGCTCAGGCGTGACGGATCCCGGGACGGGTTCGGATGTTACGGGCACCTCCACCATCATCACGCTGATGCATGACACGCCGGTGCTTGATCCCAATGTCTCCAACGTCATCGGCGCGGGCGGCACGTGGGGCAGCTTCACGCTGCTGGATGCGGGTGGTGATGCGGTGCGCTGGGCGAGGCGTGCGTTTCATGACAATCGCCGCAGCTACGCTGAGGTTGCAGAAGCTGCGACGCAGGCGAAGGCTGGATCGAAAGGACTGTTCTTCCTGCCCTATCTTTCTGGCGAGCGATTTGGTGATCATGCCAACTCGCGCGCGCAGTTCTTTGGCCTGACGTCTTCGCATGGCTTGCCTGAGATGCACCGTGCTGTGCTTGAAGGCGTGGCGTTTTCTGTCCGTCACCGGCTGGATGCTCTGCAGGGCGAGCACGGTCGTCCGGAGCGGATTGTTGCGTCGAGCGGTGGTGCCAAATCCCGCCTTTGGCTTGAAATCAAGGCGAGCATGTACAACGTACCTTATGCAGTGCCCGAGGAGCTGGAGTGCGGCGTCGTGGGTGCGGCCATGCTTGCGTCCGTCGCGGCGGGTGACACAGCTGATGTAACCGAGGCAACGCGCGCTATGGTGCGGTTTGTCGAGGATGTGCATCCAGATCCGCAAACTGTCGCGCTCTATGATGAGATGATGCCCATCTACGCCGATCTCTACGCGGCCGCACAGCCCTTTTATGCCCATCTCGATGGGCTTTCCCTCTGACCAGAAAGACACTTTGATGACCGCGATTCCCCCTCTTTCTCTCCTCGACGGTAGATCAATTCCGCAACTTGGGTTTGGTCTTTGGCAGGTGCCCGAAGACACAACCGGCCAGACCGTGGCGCAGGCCTTGCAGCTTGGCTATCGCCTGCTTGACGGCGCTGCGATCTACGGCAATGAAGTTGGTCAGGGCGAGGGCGTGCGCGCCTCCGGCCTGCCGCGTGATGATGTGTTCGTGACCACCAAGGTGTGGAACGACAATCAGGGTTTTGACAGCACGCTGCGGGCCATTGATGCGAGCCTAGACCGTTTGGGCCTCGATACCGTCGATCTCTGCCTCATCCACTGGCCGTGTCCGAACAAAGGGCTTTATGTGGAGACGTGGAAAGCGTTTATCCGTGCCAAGGAGGAGGGCAGGCTACGCTCCATCGGCGTGTCGAACTTCGCGCCCGATCATCTGCAGCGCATTATCGATGAGACCGGTGTGACACCGGTGCTCAATCAAATTGAGCTGCATCCGCGTTTTCAGCAGGCCGAACTGCGTGCCTTCCATGGCGAGCACAACATCATCACGCAGAGCTGGACGCCGTTGGGCAAATCGAAAAGCTTCGATGATCCGGTGATTGTCGCGATTAGTGAGCGTCTGGGCAAAAGCCCGGCACAGATTGTTCTACGCTGGCATGTGCAGCTTGGCTGTTCGGTGATCCCGCGCTCCACGAACCCCGAACGCATGGCGCAAAACATGGCGCTGTTTGATTTTGAGCTGAGCGCCGATGATATGACGGCCATTGCTGGCCTGGATGCCGGTGACCGGCTGGGGCCTGATCCGGCAACCTTCGAATAGTAAGGTTGCTCGGCCACTGGTCCATGCGCCAGTCGCTTGGTCTTTGCCGTGAATTTGATTGACTTCGAGCGGGCGATGGTTCACCTGTCGCCTCGCTTTCCTTGACGTTTCATTGGCGCATCGCCAGATAAGCGCCATCGCGAAAGCGTTTGCCCAAAGATTTAACGGTTCTTGGGCATTATCCCCCTGAAGCATACAGACGATCCGTATGCGAGCACCGGCTGCGCCCAGATTTCGATCCTTGGCGCACTCTTCGTGCTCACCAACGAGTATGAGCCCCGGTGTTCCAAAGCGCTGTTTGCCCAAGTGAGGCGCAGCGGCGCCAACATTTTTGAAAGAACAGATTTGACACAGTTTTCGGACCTCGGCCTCGCCGAGCCAATCCTTCATGCCGTTTCGGGTGAAGGTTACACCACCGCGACGCCCATCCAGGGCCAAGTGATTCCCTCCATGTTGGGCGGACGCGACGTTCTGGGCATCGCCCAAACAGGCACCGGTAAGACAGCGGCGTTTGTGCTGCCGCTGCTGCACGCGCTTGCGCTTGAAAAAGCCGCGTTGAAGCAAGGCGAGCTGGACGATAAGCGCGTTCACAAAGCCTTTGTGCCGCGCCAACCCAAGACCGCCAAGGCGCTGATCCTGGTTCCAACGCGCGAACTGGCCCAGCAGATTTCTGTCGCGGTGAAAACCTATGGCCGCAATTTGAAGCCTGTCGTTGCCGTGATTGTTGGCGGTGCCAGCGCATCTGTGCAGGCCAAAGCTATGGCGCAGGGCGTCGACATTTTGGTCGCCACGCCTGGTCGCCTGGAAGATCATATGCGCACCGGCGCGGTGCGTCTGAGCAACACCGATCTGGTGGTGCTTGATGAAGCCGATCAGATGCTCGACATGGGCTTCATTCCCGCCATGCGCCGTATTCTGGGTGCTGTTGCAAGCCCGCGCCAAACAGTGCTGCTCTCGGCCACGATGCCCAAGCCGCTGGCGGCCTTGGCGAAGGATTTTCAGGATAACCCAGACAAAATCTCGGTTGCGCCACAGTCCAAACCCATCGACCGCATCGCGCAATCGGTTTTGCACATTCCAGCGGCGCAGAAACGCGACAAGCTGCTCGATCTGCTTGCTCCTCTTGAGGTGGAACGGGCAATCGTTTTCACCCGCACCAAACATGGTGCCGATAAGGTTGCTAAGTTCCTCGCGTCATACGGCTTGAAAAACGCTGTCATCCACGGCAATCGCAGCCAGGGCCAGCGCGAGAAGGCGTTGCAAGCTTTCAAGCGTGGTGATGTGAAAGCCTTGATCGCCACCGACGTGGCCGCGCGCGGTATTGATATCGATGGCGTTTCCCACGTGGTGAACTTTGAGCTGCCCAACGTGCCGGAAGCCTATGTGCACCGCATCGGGCGCACCGCGCGTGCAGGTGCAAGCGGTATCGCGATCTCGCTGGTTGATCCGGCAGAGCGTAAATTGCTGCGTGATATTGAGCGCCTCATCAAGCAAAGCGTGCCCGTGCACGGCGATGTGGACGAGGTTGAGCGCGTGAAGGTGCAGGTCACCAGCCAGCCAAAAGCTGAAAACGGTGGGAAGAAAAAAGACCGTCATCGTGATCGCGTGAACCCGAAGGACAAAGGTAAGCGCCGGGTTGCGAGCGATGAAAACCGTCGCGACGCTCAAGCAACCAAGCCGTCGATGAAAAAAGGCGGTAAGCGCGAGACCTTTGGCTTTGATCCGCTGAACCCGACCGAAGTTGCCGCCCAAGGCAAAAAACCAAGCCGCCAAGAGCGCAAAGCCAATGGCCCAGCTGGACGTGCAGGCGACGGTTCAAGCGGTGCTGTGAAATGGTTCAACAACCGCAAGGGCTATGGCTTCTTGGCGCAGGATAATGGCGGACCAGACGTGTTCGTGCATATCAGCGCGGTGGAAAAAGCCGGCCTGAAAGCCGTCAATGAAGGTCAGACGTTCCACTATGAGCTGGCCGAAGAAAAGCGCGGCAAGCTGACAGCAGTGAACCTGCGCGCAGCTTAAGGGCCCCGACCCTAATTTGCCGATCAAAGAAGCCGGGTCGCCACCAAGATGGCGGCCCCGCCCAACCCTGTGTAGAGCGCGCACCAAAGCACGGTGCGTGCCAGCACTTTCCCCTCTTTGCCAACCAGACCAACCGTCGCCGCGCTTGCAATGATGTTATGAGGTGCGATGATGTTGCCGATGGCTGAGCCAAAACCTTGGGCAGCGACCATAGTTGTCGCTGGCAAGCTAAGTGCCTGCGCCGCCGAGACCTGAAGCTCAGTGAACAGGATGTTGGACGTTGTTGCCGAGCCGGTGATGAATGTGCCGAGCACGCCGACAGCAGGTGCGAACAACGGCCAAAAGGTGCCAGTGGTCGCTGCCGCATCGGCCAGCGTGGTGATCATACCGGACTGGACCATCAGTCGTGACAGCGACAGCATCACAAACAGTGCCATGGAGACTGCGATGAGCCGCTTTAAGGCTTCGCGCGTTGCAGGCCAGATCGCGGCGGTGCGGCTCGTGATCAATGCGCCAACGATCAACCCACTCCAGAGCAACGTGCCCGGGTGATAGAGTGGTGCAAAGCTGCCTGAAAATTGCTCCAGAAAATTCCAGTTCAGCGTTAGTTCGCTGGTTGCAGCGCGCAGAGGTTCGATCAGTCGCGTGGCCAGCACAAGTGCGACAATGATCAGATAGGGCGTGAGGTCAGCGGTTAGAGAGCGCAGGGCAATGGGTGTGTCGGCGCCATTTCGACGGATCATCGTCACAAAGACTGCCGTGCCGATCAGTGCGCCTGCAAGTGATGGCAGCTCCGGTCCGGCAAGAAAAGCGAGTGCAAGAAACGGCAGGAAGAAGCAGGCGCCTGCCAGCAGCGTCCAACCAAGCTCAGCGCGCGTGATCGGCCCGTCATCAGCCAGGCGGACCATGGCGAACAACAAAATCCAGCCAAGACAGGCATGCAAAAGTGCAACGTGACCGGCCAGTGCTTCAGCGCCCAGGCCGGTGAGTTCCAACTGTGCCAGCGTTGGTGTGCCCACGGCGCCGAACGAAACACCTGCTGCATGACCGAGCAGCGCCAATGTAACGGCGCGTACCGGCGAATAACCAATGCCCAGCAAGAGCGGTGCTGCTAGCGCCACTGGCGTGCCAAAGCCCGCTGCGCCTTCAATGAAGAGGCCGAAAAACCAGGCGATCAGCAGCGCTTGGATGCGGCGGTTGTCGGTGAGGCCTGCCAGCGCATCGCGGATACGGTCAATCGCGCCAACGTGGCTTTGGTAGGCGTACAGCGCCAGCGCTGGAAAGACGATCCAGAGGATCGTGATGGTGGAATGTGCAGCCTCGGCAAGCGTGCCTGCGGCGGCGGAGCCAAGCGGAAGATTCACGGCTTCTGCCAGATTGAACGGCCCGAAAAGCGCCAGCCCTGCGGCAATCGCAAAGCCTGCCAACCCAGCAATCACCGCTGATGTGTGCAGAACCGCCATGCCGATGAGCACGCAGACAAGAGGCAAGGCGGCAAGCAGAACGGGCACAGGCAGACTCGATAGCCGGAGGAATACCTCTCAGCGATAGCCCAGCGGCGCCCTAACCATCAAGCAACCCTTGATGGTATCGAACACGATCGACCTGTCTTTCAGCGCTAAGTCAGACCCAAGGGCGAGACTCTTCCATCGAGCCTTCAAAGCTGTCGATATGCGGCGCTTTTTCCATTGTAAGGCCGATGTCATCCAGGCCGTTCATGAGGCAGTGCTTGCGGAATGCATCGATCTCAAAAGTGATCGTGCCGCCATCGGGACCTTTGATCGTCTGGTTTTCAAGGTCCACACTCAACGTGGCGTTGGAGCCACGCTGCGCATCGTCCATCAAAGCATCGAGTTGTTCCGGGGATACCACGATGGGAAGAATGCCGTTCTTAAAGCAGTTGTTGTAGAAAATGTCGGCGAAGCTGGTGGAGATCACGCAGCGAATGCCATAATCGAGCAGCGCCCAAGGTGCGTGCTCGCGGCTTGAGCCGCAGCCAAAATTGTCGCCTGCCACCAAAATGTTGGCACCGCGATAGGCTGGTTTGTTGAGCACGAAATCCTCGTTCTCAGTGCCATCTTCGTGGTAGCGCATTTCGAAAAACAAGCTTTTGCCGAGACCCGTGCGCTTGATCGTTTTCAAAAACTGCTTGGGGATGATCATGTCGGTATCGACATTGATCACGGGCATCGGTGCCGCGACCGAGGTGAGGGTGGTGAACTTTTCCATCGATGTGAAATCTCCTGATTGGCCGGAGTGTTAGCAAGGCCAATGCAGTGCCACAAGACCGCACCGTAGGTTGCTTGACCCGCATCGCCACCTCTGCCACTGCCAAGACATGTCTGATGTTTCACCAACGCCTGGTTTCGCCCCACGCTTCACCGCCCATGGGTTGGTGCGTGGCGGTCAGCGACTGCTTCCGGTTTCGGTTTTTGTGTTCCCGTTTGGCGTGGCCTATGGGGCCGCGGCCATTGAGGCCGGGCTCTCTGTTGATCAGGCGCTGGTCATGAGCCTGGTGGTGTTTGCTGGCGCCTCGCAGTTCGCCGTGCTTGATCTTTGGCAGGCGCCCTTGCCCTTCTTGTCGCTGGCGCTGGTGGTTCTGGCGGTGAATGCGCGACATTTCATTTTGGGGGCGGCGATTTCTCCGTATGTGAACGGTCTACCGCCCCGTCATTGGTTCGGGTCGCTGATGCTTCTGTCCGACGTCAATTTTGCTGACAGCTATCAGGCGATGAAAGAGGGCGAGCGCGACGCTGCGCATATTTTGGGCGGCGGGCTGGTTCTCTGGTCGGTATGGGCTATCGCCACGGCGGTTGGCGTGTTTGCGGGAACTCTGCTTGGCAATCTGGAGCGCTTTGGCGTTGATGTGGTGATGGCCGCGTTCTTCGCTGCGCTCGCTGTCGGTATGGTGCCAAGCTTCAAAGCGGCATTGCCCGTCATTGTCGCCTGCGCGGTGGCGGTTCTCGCGTTGCCACTTTTGCCGACCGGGTGGAATATTATTGTTGCTGCCTTGGCCGGAGGATTGGTGGGCGTTGTGTTCCCATCAGAAAGCAAGGCCACGCCATGACGGTTGATGCGCAGACGGCCTATCTTGCTATTGCCGTGATGGCATTGGTGACGCTCAGCACACGGCTTGGCGGCGCGTTTGTCATGCGGTTCGTGACGCTCTCACCGCGCGTGACAAGCTTTCTGGAAGCTATGTCTGCGTCGGTGCTGGCGGCCATCGTGGTAACATTCATCGTTAACAACGGAACGCGCGAAGCTCTCGCCGTCGGTATCGCCATCCTGGTGATGCTTGCCACCCGCAGCGCGATTTGGGCGATGTTTGCCGCAATGGCTTTTGCTGCCGGCTTTACGGTGTTTCTAACCTAGGGGCTCTCGGCTTCTATCCTATCCATATCATCGTCCGACAGACCGATATGATGGCCCATCTCATGAATGAACACATGGCGCACAACAGCGCCCAACGTTTCTTCATGTTCGGCCCAGTAATCCAGGATCGGTCGGCGATAGAGCCAGATGGCATTGTCCAATTGGCCGGACTCGCCTGTGCTTCCACCTTGCGCGATGCCTTCGCCGATGAACAGGCCAAGCAGTTCAAACGGCGTTTCCATATCCATCTCGGCAACAATGGCGGGGTCGGCAAAATCATCGATACGCACCGACACTTGGCGGGCTAGATCGGCGAACGGCGCAGGCAGTTCGCGCAACGCATCGCGTGCCATGGTGGCGAAGTCATCCAGTGTTGGCGCCATCGCATCGGCCCACCGGTTGGCGGGAAAGTCAGGAAGTTTTTGGCCCATGGCGGTGTTAGTCTCGCCGTTTTTGCTGAACGTGATGCTCAACGCTAGCACGCTGACGTGCCGTTTTCGCCTCGCGAGCGTACATAATTGCGTGATCGGCTTGCTTCAAGGTTGGTGTCTTCGCCCTCTTGGCTCGACAGCGTTCCTTGCTTCGTCAATAGTCTTGCCCAAGGTGTCGCAGCAGAGAATCAACGCGATGCCATAACAATGACATGCGGCGTTCCCTTTGCCCGCGGCGGGCAAACACATAACGCGCGGCAAACTGAGGGGAAGCTGCCATGAGCCAGTCAGCGCAGGTGCAAAAACGCAAGCTGATCGAGGGGGCCGTGAAGGTTCTCAGCGAGGAGGCCGATGGCGCAGAGGCGCTATCGAAGTTTGCTGCCGCACTGTTCCGCGAAGGGGCGGCGGAAGACCTCGTCACTTACTCGGCCGCTGAGCTGGCAGTGATAGCGCGTGACACGTTTGAACGGATGGCCGACAGGCGGTCTGGCCAAGCGTTTGTGCGAGTGTTCAATCCCAAGCCTGTGTCTGGTGATGGGGTGTTGAGCGACGTTTCCGCCGTTGAAATCGTCAACGACAACATGCCGTTCCTGGTCGACTCTGTGATGAGCGAGCTGCAGGGCGCCAGCGTTGACTTGCGGTTGGTGCTTCACCCTGTTTTGTGGGTTAATCGCGATGCCAATGGTCACCTCACCCATGTTCATGGCCATGAGCGCCCGATGGGCGATGAAACTGCGCTTCGTGAAAGCGTGATCCTGTTTCATGTCGAGCAGATGGACAGCGTCTCAGATCGTGACGCTCTGGAAACCGGCATCCATGCCGTGCTGGCTGATGTGCGTTTGGCTGTGCGCGATTGGAAGGCGATGCGCCATCGCGTGAACCAGGTGGTGATGGGCTACAAATCCGATCCGCCATCATTGCCGGTGGATGAGCTGGCTGAAGGCATCCAATTTATTGATTGGGTGCTGGACGACAATTTCACGTTCTTGGGTATGCGCGACTACAAATTTGTCGATGACGGAGAAGGCGGTTCGCTTGATCGGGTGGATGTGCCGGGCCTTGGCCTGCTGTCCGACCCCGACCTTATGGTGCTGCGCAAGGGCGCGACCTTCGTCACCCACACGCCGGAGCTTTTGGATTTCATGCGGCGTCCGGAGCCGCTTTTGGTCACCAAGGCCAACATCCGCAGCCGTGTTCATCGCCGTACCTACATGGATTACATCGGCCTCAAAACCTACGCTGACGATGGTACGCTGTTTGGCGAGCTGCGCATTGTCGGGCTTTTCTCCGCCACCGCCTACACCCGCTCCACGCGCAACATTCCCTATCTGCGCCGCAAGACCGATCAGGTGATGGAGCGCTCCGGCTACGACCCTGACAGCCATTCAGGCCGCGCGCTGGCCAATGTTTTGGAAAGCTATCCGCGCGATGAGCTGTTTCAGCTCGACCTGGAAACGCTTCACCGGTTTTCAACGGCGATCTTACAGCTGGGTGAGCGTCCGCGTGTGCGGGTGCTTTCACGCATCGATAAGTTCGACCGCTTCGTTTCCTCGCTCGTTTTTGTGCCACGTGAGCGCTACTCCACCGACACGCGCATGCGCATTGGCGATTGGCTTGCCGAGCAATATCAAGGGCGCGTGTCTGCTTGGTATGTGGCCTATCCCGAAGGGCCGTTGGCGCGGGTCCATTTCATCATCGGGCGTGCTGAAGGCGAAACGCCTGACATTGCCCAAGAGGTGTTGGAAGAGGGCGTTGCAGGCATTGTGCGCACCTGGACGGATGCGTTCCGTTCAGCGGTGCGCGCCAGCCAAGACAGTGTGCGCGGCGGGTTGCTGCTGAGCCGTTATGGTGATGCTTTCACGGGAGCCTATCGCGAAGCGTTTTCCGGTGAAGCCGCGTTGGACGATGCGGTAATGATGGAGAGCTTGGGCGAGGCCCGAAGCCTGCAACTGGCCTTCCGTGGTCGCGATGAGACCGACGGCAAGCGCATCGATTTGAAGCTCTATCACGTCGGCAAACCCATCGCGCTGTCTGATCGTATGCCGATCATTGAGGCGATGGGCTTTCGAGCGATCAATGAGCGCACCTACCGCGTGGAGCGCCGCGATGCTGAGGCGGTGTGGATACACGATATTCTGCTCGAACGTGCCAATGGTGAGTCCATCGATCTGGAAACACTCGCTGAACCGTTGAAAGCCGGTTTTCTGGCTGTTTGGTATGGCCAGGCGGAAAATGATGGTTTCAACACGCTGATTGCCAGCGCCAACTTGCCTTGGCGCGATGTGGCGATGTTGCGTGCCTTGGCGCGCTACCTGCGCCAGGCATTGCTCGCCTTTAGTCCAGACTATGTTTGGGAGACACTGATCAAGCATGAGTCGGTCACGACATCGCTAGTTGACCTTTTCCACGCCCGTCTTGATCCGCGCAAAACCGAGACTGAGCGTGATCAGCAATCGGAGAAGATCGCCGCAGCCATCAGCATGGCGCTGGAGGATGTGTCGAGCTTGGATGAGGATACGATCCTGCGTCGGTTCCTCAACCTCATTCAGTCGATTTTGCGGACCAATTTCTTCCAGCCCGGTGCGGACGGTAAACCCAAACCGACCTTCGCGTTCAAGATTGATTCCAAGAACGTCGATGGACTGCCCGAACCACGTCCATTGCGTGAGATTTCGGTCTATTCACCGCGTGTGGAAGGGGTGCATTTGCGTGGTGGCATGATCGCGCGCGGTGGCCTGCGCTGGTCGGATCGTCCGCAGGATTTCCGTACCGAAGTGCTGGGTCTTGCAAAGGCACAGCAAGTGAAAAACGCTGTTATCGTGCCGTTCGGCGCCAAGGGTGGGTTTGTGCCCAAGCAGCTTCCCTCCCGCGATGATCGCGAGGCGTGGTTTAACGAGGGCACCGAGGCGTACAAGATTTTCATCTCCTCGCTGCTCGACGTGACCGACAATCTGTCGCTTGATGGCATCGAGCCGCCTGATGCAGTGGTGCGATTGGATGGAGATGATCCGTATCTGGTGGTTGCTGCAGATAAGGGTACGGCGACTTTTTCTGATACGGCCAACAGCATTTCTGAGGCGCGGGGCTTCTGGCTTGGCGATGCTTTCGCCTCCGGCGGTTCTCAGGGTTACGATCACAAGAAGATGGGCATCACCGCGCGGGGCGGTTGGGAGGCGGTGAAACGCCATTTCCGCGAGATGGATGTCGACATTCAAACCGAGCCCTTCACCGTAGTGGGCGTCGGCGATATGTCCGGCGATGTGTTTGGCAACGGTATGTTGCTGTCGCCAGCGATCAAACTGCTGGCAGCGTTTGATCACCGTGACATCTTCATCGATCCCGACCCTGATCCATCGATGAGCTTTGCTGAACGCCAACGCCTGTTCGATCTGGGTCGCTCAAGTTGGCAGGACTACAACACCGATCTTATTTCCAAGGGCGGCGGCATTTTCCCACGGTCATCCAAGTCGATCACGCTTTCCAGTGAAGCGCAGGCCGTGCTTGGTCTCGAGAAAGCCACCGTCACACCCAATGAGTTGATGACAACGATCTTGAAAGCCGAGGCCGATTTGCTCTGGTTCGGCGGCATTGGCACCTACATCAAGGCGACGAGCGAAAGCCAAGCTGAAGCTGGCGACCGGGCTAATGATGCGATCCGCATCAATGCGCCGGAGCTGCGGGTGAAGGTGATCGGTGAGGGTGCCAATCTCGGCATCACCCAGAAGGCGCGGATCGAAGCTGGCCTGCATGGTGTGCGGCTCAACACCGATGCCATCGACAACTCGGCGGGCGTAAATTCCTCCGACCTTGAGGTGAACATCAAGATTGCGCTTGGAGCCGCTGAGGCTACTGGCAAACTGACGCGCGAGGATCGCAACACCTTGCTCGTTGAGATGACCGATGAGGTCGCCGCACTGGTGCTGCGCAACAACTATTTGCAAACGCTGTCCGTCTCGCTGACCGAGGCCAAGAACGAGAATGATTTTGGTTATCAAGCGCGCCTGATGAACACGTTGGAATCCTCAGGCCTTCTGGATCGGGCGGTTGAGTTTTTGCCCGACGCCATGGAGCTCGCCGAACGGCGTGACGCAGACAAGTGGCTGACCAGGCCTGAGCTTGCCGTGCTTCTCGCCTACGCCAAGATTGACCTGTTCTCTTCGCTTTTGGAAAGCGATGTGCCTGATGATCCTTATCTTGGCCGGGAGATGTATCGCTACTTCCCAACGCCTATGCATGAACCTTATGGCGATGAGATTGAGGGCCATCGCCTGCGCCGCGAGATTATCGCAACGCAGCTTTCCAACTCGATGATCAACCGCGGTGGCGCGACGCTGATCCAGATTGTCTCCGACACCACTGGTGCCTCGAAAGCCGACATCGCTTGCGCCTTTGCGATTGTACGCGATGCCTATCAGTTGACGGCGCTGAACGAGGAAATCGATGCGCTGGACACAAAGGTTTCCGGGGCATTGCAGCTCTCGCTTTATAGCGCCGTGCAGCGTCTGGTGATTGACCGGATCGGTTGGTTCCTCACCAATGTCGATTTCAGCGACGGTCTAGCCGGCGTTGTCGATCATTACCGCGATGGCATTGCCGATTTCGCGCCCGTTCTTGAGCGCACCATGGCGCGGCCTGTGGCCGAGCGCATTGCCGGTGATACCGAAGAACTGGTTGAGCGTGGCGTGCCCGAAGACCTCTCAGCGCGCATCGCCTCGATGGCCGTTTACGCCATCTTGCCTGATATGATCCTGGTGCGCGATGCGTGTGGACTTGAAACCGAAGAGGTTGCCAAAACCTATTTTGAGCTCGGTGCGATCTTCGCGCTTGGGCGGGTGGATGCTGCTGCTCGCGATCTTCAGGTCACCGACTACTATGATGCGTTGGCCCTTGATCGGGCGCGCCAATCGCTGGCGTCGGTGCGGCGTCGTTTGACCATCGATATCCTCCAGCACGAAGGTGGGTTGGAAGCATGGAAAGCCGAACGTTCCGCCAAAGTGGAGCGTGTGGCGCGGGCGATGGCCGATATTATTGATGGTGGCGCTTTGACGGTTTCCAAGCTCTCAGTGGCGGGCGGGCTGCTTGACGACCTCTCCTAACGACGCTTCTGACCATATGGCTGAAATAGCCGACAGCCTTTCCGATCCCCCAGCGGACCGGAAAGGCATTTTTGGCTGGATCTTTTTCGATGCAGCCATGCAACCCTGGTTCACGCTGGTCACGACCTTCGTTTTCGGCCCGTATGTGGTGTCGGCGCTTGCCGCCTCTCCGGCGGAGGGCCAAGCCATGTGGGGCTATGCGGCTGGCTTTGCCGGGCTAACGATTGCGCTTCTTTCGCCACCACTTGGCGCGATTGCCGATGCGGCGGGGCCGCGCAAGCCTTGGATTGCCGTGCTTGGGCTCATTATGGCGATCTGCGCGTGCGGTCTCTGGTTCGCTGAGCCGCGCGTGCCTTATGGCCTGACGCTGGCCTTGGTTCTGTTTGCCATCGGAACCGTTGCTGCGGAGATGGCCAACGTCTTCAACAATGCGATGATGCCAAGTCTCGTGCCTGCCAATCGGTTGGGCAGGCTGTCTGCGCATGGCTGGGCAGCGGGCTATTGTGCAGCGGTCGTGACAATCTTGATTGCCATCGGGTTGCTGGTCGGCTCACCGGAAACGGGGCGCACGATCCTGGGCCTTGAGCCTTTGTTTGGTCTCGACGCGTCGTCCCGTGAGGGCGACAGGGCGGTTGGTCCCTTCACGGCTATCTGGTTTGCTGTACTGGTGCTGCCGCTGATGCTGTTCACGCCTGACCGTCCGGTGATGATGCCGATGCGTCAGGCCGTCGGACAAGGGCTTTCTGATCTGCGGGCCGGGCTGGCAGCCCTTAAGGGCGATAAGCCCCTGACCACCTTTCTCATTGCCCACATGATTTACGCCGATGGCTTGGTGGCGCTGTTTGCCTTTGGTGGCATTTACGGCACAGGCGTATTTGGCTGGACGATCACCGAAGTTGGTCTTTTTGGCATTCTGCTCACCATCACCGGCACCATCGGTGCGCTGATCGGCGGGCCCCTTGAAGATAAGGTGGGTGCCAAGCCGGTGATTTTGACCAGCCTTGTTGTGCTCACCATGGCCAGCCTCTCTGTGGTGAGTTTGAGTGCTGATCGGATGTTTTTTGTCATTCCCGTTGCGCCAGCCGAGGGGCTTTTCGGCACCACGCCGGAGAAACTCTATCTGCTTCTGGGTGGCTTGATGGGCGCGGCCGCAGGGCCTTTGCAAGCATCGTCTCGGGCACTTTTGGCCCGTCTGGCACCGGCGCATGCACGTGCGCGTACCTTTGGGCTTTTCGCCTTGTCAGGCAAAGTCACCAGCTTTGTTGGGCCATGGGCGGTGGCCACTGTCACCGCGTTGACGCTTGATCAGCGGGCCGGAATATCGGTGCTGATCCTCTTTTTTGTTGCTGGTGGTGCCCTTCTTTTGCGCGTTGATGTGCGCGATCAAGGCAGTTGAAGGCTTGATTCCAGGCGGTTTTTGGCCAAGTCTTGCCACATCTGAGCTGATGCAAGGGATTCCGCGCTATGATCTTCCAACGCTCACTTGCAGTTCTTGCTGGCATTTTGGCGATGCTCGGCGGGCCGATGGCAACCTCTGCGCTTGCTCAAGACCAGCTGCCGCAACCTATCCAGCCGATGCGTTTTCTGCTGGTGGACGATGATGTTGATTGCCAAACGTGCCGGTACATTCGCGCGGTTGGGGATATTGAAGATTTCACAGCCGCGCAGTTTCGCGACTTCATCAGAGCTTACCGTCTGGAAGGGCAAGGCCTTACGGTGGTGTTCAGCTCACCCGGCGGCGATGTGATCGCTGGCCTTCGCTTGGGCCGCGAGATTCGCGAGCAGGGGTTCAACACACAGGTTGGTTTTGCACAGCGCTTGCCGCGCGGCGGCTACACAATGCGCCCAGGTGACTGCGCCTCTGCTTGCACGTTCGCGTTTCTTGGTGGCGTTGAGCGCTATGCCGACGATGATGTGATCGGCGTGCACCGGTTCTACCCGGGCAATTTGGAGCCTGATAATCGGGTGATCCTGCGCCCCGGCGATGAGGCCGTGGCCGCGATGATCAAGGTCTATGCACTCGATATGGGCGTTGATGACACGTTCATTGATATGTCGTTAGACGTGCCACCAGCCGACATGCGCTATCTGTCTAATGACGAGCTGCGCGATTATGCGGTGGTGAATGCCGAAGGGCCCATTCCATTGGTTGCCCAGTTCTTGGAAGCTGGTGCCAAGGGCAGCAATTAGAGCCTCTAGTTTGCTTTCTTCTAGTGCCTGAAGTGGCGTACGCCCGTCAGCACCATGGCAAGTCCCGCTTCATCGGCTGCTTGAATCACCGCATCATCACGCATTGAACCGCCGGGCTGGATAACCGCCGTGGCGCCAGCCTCAGCGGCGGCCAGCAACCCATCAGCGAACGGGAAAAAGGCATCTGAAGCGACCACGGATCCGATGGCCAGCGACTGGCCAAGTCCGGCAGCTGTTGCGGCTTCAACCGCTTTCATCGCTGCGATGCGAGAGGAGTCCAGCCGGTTCATCTGGCCTGCGCCAACGCCGACGGTCGCACCGTCTTTGGCATAAACGATTGCGTTGGATTTCACATGCTTGGCCACCTTGAACGCAAAGCGTAAGTCGCGCATTTGCGCTTCTGTCGGTGCTAGCTTGGTAGCAACGGTCAGCTCCAGGTCATCGGCTTCCAGCGTGTCGCGCCCTTGAACCAGGAACCCACCTGCCACGGTGCGAATGGTGTGTCCGGCAGCGCGCGGGTCGGCCAGGTCACCAGTCAGCAAAAGGCGCAAGTTCTTCTTTTTAGCAATTAGCGCTTTGGCTTCTTCGTCGGCATCCGGGGCCACGATGACCTCGGTGAAGATGTCGGTGATTTTTGCAGCCGCTGCCCCGGTCAGTGGCGTGTTCATCGCCACGATGCCGCCAAAGGCAGACACCGGGTCGCAGCGCAGGGCGAGTGTGTAGGCTGTCTCCAGCGAAGAGGCTTGCGCCACGCCGCAAGGGTTGGCGTGCTTGATGATGGCAACGGCTGGACCGTCCTGCGGGCTGAAACTTGAGGCCAGCTCAAAGGCAGCATCTGCATCGTTGATGTTGTTGAAGGAGAGCGGTTTGCCTTGCACCAGTTCAGCGCGGGCAACGCCGGGGCGCTTCTCGCCGGTTAGGTACAATGCTGCGGACTGGTGCGGGTTCTCGCCATAACGCATATCCAGCGCCTTGGTGCCGCCTAGCGTGATGTGCGATGGCAAGGTATCAGGCGTGTCGCGGGTAAACCAGGCAGCCACAGCCGCATCATAGGCAGCGGTGCGGGCATAGGCTTTGCCAGCCAATGCCGTGCGGGTTGCAAGGCTTGTCTGGCCATCATGCTCTGCCAGATCATCCAGCACGGTTTGATAGTCTTCGGGTGCGGTGACGACGGTGACATCGCCATGGTTTTTCGATGCCGCCCGGATCATGGCCGGGCCACCAATATCGATATTCTCAATAACTGTTGCCGCGTCAGCATCCGCTGCAACGGTCGCCTCGAACGGGTAAAGATTCACCACCAGCAGATCGATTGGCGCGATGCCTTGCTCGGTCATGGCTGCTTGATGGTCGGCATTGTTGCGCACGGCCAGCAGACCGCCATGGACTTTGGGGTGCAGCGTTTTTACGCGGCCGTCCATGATCTCTGGAAAGCCTGTCACCTCCGACACGTCGGTGACCGCGATGCCTGCCTCTTTTAGCGCGCGGGCTGTTCCGCCGGTTGAGAGGATGGTGATGCCACGATCCGCAAGCTGGCGCGCGAACGGCACCAGATCTTGCTTGTCGGAAACGGATAGGAGGGCACGGCGGATGGGGGCGAGGTCGCTCATGCGGGCGCGCTTTCGGTTGGTGCTGACGGTGTCTGTTGTCTGGGGTTGGCGCTAGCACGCCCGCCCCCGCCAGTGAAAGCTGGTCAGTTGCCTAATCTGGGGACGAGGCGTCCTCATTCTCTTCTGCCGGTTCCGTTGGTGCTTCCACCGATGTGGCGGCTTCGAAACCACCGCCCATCTGAACGATGAAACGCCAGCGCACGTCTGCCGGTCCTGTACTTGGACCATCCACCACGATGCGCCGTGCCCGGCTTGGTCCGCGATAGGTGGGCCGATCTGTCGGATCGACGATCTTGGCGGTGCCAGATTCGATCTCAAACATGATGGTGTGGTGACGCATCATGATGCGTATGCGCCGGTCGCCCTCGCTTCGCACCCGCGCACCCGGCTGAAGCTGGAACGCCAACGTGAATGGGTTGCGGTTGTTGGCGGCAACGGCGCCGGAGGGATGCAGCAATTGGTCATGACCCTCGACCATGCGGCCATTGTCCGACAGGGAGAGCGCACGTGCGTGATCAACTCCAAACTTTTGCCGATATCCGGTATGGCGGGCGCGAAAGCCACGTGTTGGCGCGTCCGCTGACTTCTCGGCTGCTACGGCCAAACCGTCCGCCATAAGCGGACTATCGGCGCGCGCTTCGGGAAAACTGGAAGACGAAACACCGCCCACGCACAAGGTGGAGTGTGCGGGTGTGCGACGCTGGTCCAACAGATCGGCATCCACGGTGTAACCAATCTCAGGCGCGTTGGTGATGATCTTGGTGGCGTCGTAGCTCCACTCAAAGGCCAATGTGGAGGCGTGCGCTTGACGGCTGGCTTCCGGGGGTGGTGCGCCTCCGCAATCGATCAGCAGGACTGAGTTTGGCGCTTCCAGCCGAGCATATCCGGTTTGCTGCGCCAAAATGGGCAACGGGCCGCGCTCAGTGTCGAAGAAAAGGATGGTGGCGATGAGATCGGTTTCCAGCGCCATGATACTGCGCGTGCCCTGAAAGCGTACCAGCGTTCCATCGGGGTGCCGTAGCATGCGTAGCATGCGCTGACCGTTCTCAATCCATTGCAGCAAACGCTGCGGCGCGTTGAGTCCCCGCGCTTCCATCAATGCCTTCAGTGACAGCATTGAAGCCAATAGTGGCGGCAGGTCGCCAGCGCGTCGCGTGCGTGGTCCGCCGTCTGCGTTGAAGGTTATCTTGAGAGCTTCGGTGAGAGCGTCGCGCGTCTGCTGTCTGAGCGCGATGTGGTCGCTAAGCGCATGAGCAACCGACGTGCAGGCAAGAACCAGTAGGCACTGTTCGGTGGGGTCTTCGACCAGAGCCCGGCGCGTGAACGCAAACTGGGTATCGGCCAGGATACTCGCCATGATGGTTCGATAATCATGCGGATCGGCTTCATCGAGCAAAAAAGCGGCATGGTTTGTCCATGCCAGGGCGCGACGCGCGGCCATGGTGGGCGTATGGGCAAAACTTGGATGTTTGCTGCGTGTCGCGATCCATCCCAACACATGGTCGCGCGCATGATCAGCGGCGATGGTTTGGGCTTCCTTGGCGCTGGTGGATGCCAACTCATAGGCGCGCAGATGGTGCAGCCACTCAAAGCTATGAAGTTCGCGCGCAAACGCTTCTGTCGGTGGCGGAATGTCGAAAAGCCTGCGGCCTTTGAGCTCAATGACGCCATCAGCCAGCCCAATATAGCCTTCGATCCATTCGCTCGCGCGGGTAGGATCGGCGGTGCGCATATCTCGTGGAACAAGCTGAAAAAAGGCGCGGCGTGGTGACCAAGTGCCCACCAACAGGGTGGATAAGCTCGCACCCATAGCGCGCCACCGGCTCGTCAGCGACGCGCCGGTTCGTTTGAATGCTCCAAAAAGTGGTCGAAAGGCTGTTCCTATCGCCACCGTGCCTGCCCCCAGTCCCGTTGAGAGTGCATGTTGTGATGCCAGACGCGATCCCGCGCTGTGATAAGCGGCACGCAATAGCTCAAATTTTCGCTAAAAGCTTAGGAAACTTACAGTTCCGGTTAATTCGCAGGCCGATTTGCCCTTACGGTAGGCGTCGAACTTGGATCAGTTGGGCGCACGCAGGCGCGCAATGAAGAAGCCATCCATACCTTGGCTGGAGCCATCCTGATCCGCAGACAAGTGTGGCAGTGTGCGCAGTGTTCCATCAGTCTGTATGATGCCCTTGGGGCCAAGTTCGGTGGTAACGGGGTCAAGCGACCAGCCTTTGTGCTCACGCAGAAAGCGCGTGATTTGCGCTTCACCCTCTTCAGGTTCCAACGAGCAGGTTGCAAAGACCAGAACACCGCCTGGTTCGATGAGATCAGCCGATTTGCTCAAGAGACTTGCCTGCACCTTGGACAAAGACTGGATGTCGCGGTCGCGGCGTAAATAGCCGATGTCGGGGTTGCGACGCAGAGTGCCGGTGGCCGAACAGGGCGCATCCAGCAGCACGGCATCAAAGCGCTGATCGGGTGAAAAGGCCACGGCATCACCGATATGGATTTCGACCGTCAGGCCTAGGCGGGCCATGTTGCTTGCCAGGCGTTTCATCCGCGATGCCGATTGATCTAATGCGGTGACCTTGCATCCAGCGCTGGCAAGTTGTGCGGTTTTGCCGCCCGGTGCGGCGCAGAGATCGAGAACATGTGCGTTGGACGGATCGGGCAATGCGTCGAGCAACACGCGTGCTGGAAGCGTGGCAGCTATATCTTGCACCCACCAGTGGCCGTCTTCGTAACCTGGCAGTCGTTCGATGCTGCCTGGTTTGATCAGGCGGATCGACTGGCCATGCAGTGCGATAGGATCGTGGTCGGCAAGCTTTTCCAGCCATGTTTGCACATCGGCGTCTGGCTTTAGCGACAGGTCGATGGCCGGTTGTTGCTGCATCGCCTTTGCGATTTTGGCTGTTCTTTTTGGGCCATAGGTTTGGCGCCAGCGGTTTTCCAGCCAGGCAGGCAGATCGGATGCCATGGCGGCTTCGATCAGTGTTTGTTTTTCTCGGACCATGCGGCGACCAACAGCGTTGACCAGCCCTTTAAGCTTGCGGGTATCTTTGCGGCGCGCGGCATCTTCCACCGCCAGTGTTACGGCAGCATGGTCGGCCATCTCCATCACCAAAAGCTGAGAAGCCATCACCCGAAGAATGGCCATCGTTTTGGCTGCGCTGGCGTGGAGCGGCTTATCCAGGCATGCGTTGACGGCTGCGTCGAGCGTCGGTAGACGGCGTAGCGTTGTGAGCACCAACGCTTGGGTGAGCGCACGGTCGGCTCCTGCATGTTCGCCGCTCGATTTTTGACCGTCAAAAGCGCCATCCAGCGCCTTGCGATCGCTAAGGACACCAAAAACGAGATCAGCGGCGTGTGAGCGCGCTGGTAGACCAGGGACGGGCTTACGATTGGATTGATTGGCCTGTGGGCGACGGCGCGCGTTTGGCTGGCTCAACCCCGTCAACCCCATGGGCCTTTGGTGTCTCGGAACGTGGAGCCGCGCGTTTGGTTCTGCTCGCCATCCAGCGAGAACGGATCATCGCCCCAGCTCATGCCAAGTTCGTTGAGTTTGGCAATGCGCTGCTCCATCGGAGGGTGGGTGGCGAAAAGCCCAGCAAAGCGCGAGCCAGACAGTGGGTTGGCGATGAACAAATGCGCGGTCGCCGGGTTGCGCTCGGCGCTTTCGATCCGCCCGCGCTGAGACAGTTGGCCGATACGCGCAAGGGCCGAAGCGAGCCAGTCCGGTCGCCCACAGATTTCCGCTGCCAGTTTGTCGGCGGCGAATTCTCGGGTGCGCGAGATGGCCATTTGCACCATCATGGCGGCCATCGGCGCGACGATCATAGCGGCCAGAACACCGACAATGCCCAACGGGTTGTTGCGGTTGTTGCCGAAGAACAGCGCGAAGTTGCCAAGCATGGAGATGGCACCGGCAAGGGTTGCGGTGATCGTCATGGTAAGGGTGTCGCGGTTTTTAACGTGTGCCAGCTCATGGGCCATCACGCCGACCACCTCTTCCTGGGTGAGGGTTTCCAACAATCCGGTGGTTGCGGCAACGGCAGCGTTGTCCGGGTTGCGGCCCGTGGCAAAGGCGTTCGGTTGCGGCGTGTTGATGACGTAGACTTTGGGCATCGGCAGATTGGCGTGCTCGGCAAGTTGGCGCACCATAGCCACCAATTGCGGGGCGGAGCGCTCGTCTACTTCCTGCGCATTGTGCATGCGCAACACCATTTTGTCGGCGTTCCAGTAGCTGAACAGGTTCATACCCGCGGCAATCACAAAGGCGATGACCATCCCGCTGGTGCCACCAATCATAAAGCCCACGCCCATGAAAAGGGCGGTGAGGCCTGCCAAAAGTATGCCGGTGCGCATAACGCTCATTGCTGCAAAATCCGTTGTGGTTGGTGCTGGTGTTTCCTCTTTTATGGGGTGCGACACAGCGTCCAACAAGGTTTGACCTAGCAGGAACCCGTGTCTAAGTCTTCAGTTCCATTAAAGTGAAGAGCGTGATGATGAGCGATCAAAAGAACGATAAGGCCGCTCGGCGTCAGGCTGCTGCCGAACGCGCCAAGGCTGAGGCGCAGGCGCGCCGGGCGCAGGCTGATCAGCAGGCAAAAGCCGCACCCAAAGAAGTGGATGGGCGCGGAGGTCTTGATCCGGTGCGTTACGATGATTGGGAAATCAAAGGCCTAACGTCAGACTTTTAGGCTGAGGCTTATGAGGCTTTGAGTTTTCAGTGCTTGCCGGCACCGGCGCATGTCTTGCACAGCGGCGCGTGGGGCACGGCTTCCAGGCGCTCTGCCGAGATTGGTTCGCCACATGAAACACAAGTGCCATAAGTGCCCTCGTCCAAGCGTTTGAGTGCGGCTTCAATCATCCGCACTTCCACCAGACCTACCGAGCCCAGCTCTTCAAGCATTTCATCGCCCTCACGGTCGCTGGCCGCTTCTTCGAAGTCGGCGGGTTTGGCCTCGTCCAAATCATGCTCAATATCGACAAGGCGGTGATCGAGCTCAGCCAAGCGGGTTTTTAGGCGTTTGCGTGCGTCATCAAAGGCGATCATCAGGGTTCTTTCTTGGGTAACGGTGATAGGGCCATCGTGCCCCATGGAGATGCGCCCTGCATTGCGCTTGATCATCGCGCGCCCAGCTTAGCCGTTGGGTGCGTCCACCTGATCATCTTCTTCCAGCACGCGGCGCAACCGGCCAAAGGCCAGGCGAATGCGCGACTTCACCGTGCCCAGAGGTAGGCCGGTCTCTTCAGCGATCTGGCTGTGGGAGAGTTCGGTGAAGAAGGCGAGTTCCACCAACTGCAACTGTTGCTCGGGCAGTTGGGCAAGCGCCTTGCGGATCCGTGCCTGGCGCTTGTCCTCATCCAGTGTTTCATTGGGATCAGGCAGGTTTTCGTCTTCGATCACCATCGTCTCGGTGTCGACATTGATGGTGCGCTTACGGCGCAACATGTCGATCCGGCGGTTTCGCGCCACGCGGAAGAGCCAAGTGGCAGCGGAGCTTTTTGTGCGATCAAACAGCGCCGCCTTGCGCCAGACAGTCACCATCACGTCCTGCGCGACCTCTTCGGCCATGGTGTCATCAGAGCCAAGGCGCATGAGATAGGCCTTCACGCGCGGACCAAAATGGTTGAACAGCTCCGCGAACGCGGCCCGATCTTGGTTCTTAGCCACCGCCTCAAGCCAAGCGGCATGGCGTTTGGCATCGGCCTTGGCGGCTTCAGATCTATTGTCAGGCTGCGGGGATCGCGGCATTCAAGGGTCCGTTTGGGATGGTGAAGGATTGGAGGTTGCCGACGAAAAACAGAACATAGGGCGCTTTTGCAATTTGTCCTGAGGTCGCGGCTCGAATACGTCTTACCGCTTTGCGGCGAGCTTGGGCCATTTGTTCCAACAGGTAAACAGCCCGGCGACACGTTGGCACTTTGACGCAGCTCGAGTGGCGTTAAAATTACCCAATCTGTTGGTCACACTCTCGCCCCACTCGCCGCTAGGGATGCCACTGGGCGGATCGCCGGAAAAGAATGGCAGCCATGTGCGGCAGTCCTTAACCGGCATTTAACGACCTGTGACGCAATATCATGGTGAATTGGACCTTGTGGACCAGCTTCGCCTTTGATGGTGTGCCTTAGGCATGTGTTAACCGTCAGGAGCCATCCCAAAACTGGCCCAGAACTGACAAGCGACCGAGCGAGTTTATGATGTCTGTCTTTCCGCTTTCTCTTCCCCGTGCCCGCAAAGCTCTGATGGCTGTTGCCGTTGGGCTTGGCATGATTGCCCCTGGCGTCGCTCTTGCCCAAGAGCCAACCTTTGTTGAGCAATCACGTGACTGGGATGTCTTCACCACCACGATTGAAGGCTCCCGTGGGTGCTTCATCGTGTCCAAGCCGCGTTCTTATGATCCAATGCCTGAGAGCCGCCATGGCGATGTGTTCTTTTACCTGACCCGTCGCCCGGCAGCCAACGTCACGGCTGAGCCTCTGATCTTGGTTGGCTATTCCTTTGCTGAGGGCTCGCAGGTCACAACCACTGTGGCTGGTAGCAGCTTCACGTTCCTTACTCAGGGCCCCCGTGCCTTTTTGAACAATCCGGCAGAAGGCCCCAACCTTTTGGCGGCGATGCGTGCTGGCAGCGACATGCGGGTGACTGGCACAAGTTCACGCGGCACCGCTGTGACATACGTTTTCTCGCTGTCTGGCGTGACCGCAGGCACCAACCGCACGGCGGCTGACTGCCCAGCCTAAAACGTTGACATATCGATTTCTGAGCCGTCGTCCGGTTTGCCGGGCGGCGGTTTTTGCGTTATGCACGCGGCCTTCTGCCCCTTTGACCAATGATTGATGGAAGCCGCACCCACCATGGCCGCCACACTTGACCTTGCTCGCCAAAATCCCAACGCGCCGATGATCGACGCGGTGGTTGATTTTGTGGCGCCCAAACCGCAGCTTGTCGGGCAGGATCGTGCCGATCTTCTGAATATTTTGGAAGATATCGGTGTACCGGAAAAGCAGCGCCGCATGCGCGCGCGACAGCTTTGGAACTGGCTCTATGTGCGCGGTGTCCACGATTATGATGCGATGACCAACATCGCCAAGGATGTGCGCACCGCGCTTGCCGACGCTTATTCGATCACGCGTCCCGAAATAGTCGCCGAACAGATCAGCCAAGACGGCACGGCGAAATGGCTGATGCGGTTTCCTGCTCGCGATGCCACCGAGCAACCCGTGGATGTGGAAACGGTCTACATTCCTGAAAGCGACCGCGGCACCTTGTGTGTGTCGAGCCAGGTGGGCTGCACACTTACCTGCACCTTCTGCCACACTGGCACGCAGAAGCTGGTCCGCAACCTGACGGCAGATGAGGTGTTGGCGCAAGTTTTGGTTGCGCGCGATCGGCTTGGCGACTGGCCTGACCAGGAAACACCGCCAGGCATGACGGCGCCGCGCGATGGTGGCAGGGCCGTTTCAAACGTTGTCATGATGGGCATGGGCGAGCCGCTCTACAATTTCGACCATGTGAAAAAGGCGCTGCTGATCGCATCGGATGGTGAGGGCGTTTCCATGTCGAAGCGCCGGATCACGCTCTCGACCTCAGGTGTGGTGCCGGAGATCACCCGCTGTGGCGATGAGATTGGCGTCGGTCTTGCGATATCTTTGCATGCTGTGCGCGATGAGTTGCGCAACGAGTTGGTGCCGCTGAACAAAAAATACCCGATTGCTGAGCTTCTTGAGGCCTGCCGCACTTACCCTGGCGCCTCGAACGCTCGGCGCATCACGTTTGAATATGTGATGCTGAAGGGCGTGAACGACAGTTTGGCCGATGCCAAAGAATTGGTGCGGTTGCTGAAAGGCATTCCCGCGAAGATCAATCTTATCCCGTTTAATCCTTGGCCCGGTACGGCATATGAGTGCTCTGACTGGGATCAGATCGAGCGCTTTGCCGATGTGGTGAACCGGGCTGGCTACGCATCGCCAGTGCGCACGCCGCGAGGGCGTGATATTTTGGCGGCCTGTGGCCAGTTGAAAAGCGAGTCAGAGCGGATCCCGGCTTGGAAGAAACGTGCGATGAGCGCGGCTTTGGCTGGTGAGGCGCCCGATCCGTATGATGCAGCGCATCTTGACGCTGAGCGTCTGGCGGCGCAGCAGGCAACCGCCGAAAATGGCTGATCAGCCACAAAGTGTCGAGAATGGCCGCGTCTCGTTCACGCTGCTTTTTCTGCGCTTTTTGCTGTGCGTGGTTGCTTTTTTGTTTGCTGTTTTGGCGGCTGGCCTCGTTGGCACGTTCGCGCTCTATCGCGGCTTGGAAGGCGATGAGGCTTACCAGGCTTTCTATTGGGGTACGGCGATATTGGCAGTGTTTGCGGTGGCCCATACAGCGTTTCTCCCATCAGCGATTGTGGTGCTGATAACGGAGCTGTTTCGCCTGCGCAGCGTTGTGGTTTTTGCCCTAGGAGGGGCTTTGGTTGGGCTTTATTGTGCTGTCGAAGCACTTGGCCCGCAGATCAACTTATCCGATCAACGCGTGCTGATCGCTGCTGCCGCTGGCATTGTTGGTGGGTTTGTCTATTGGCTCATCGCTGGGCGTACAGCGGGTGCCTATCGCGAGCGCGTGTACAGCGCCAGCGCGCCGACTAACGCGCCTGGGTCGCCAGAAGCTTAAGGGCAAAACCGCCCATCACGCCGGCAAACATCCAATCAAAAACACGCGTCGCGCGTTTGGAACCGCGTAGAAAGCCAGAGATTCGTTCGGCGCCCAAGATCATTGGGATGACCATAGGAATGGCGATCACCAGGAAGAACAGGCCCAAAAACATTAGCTTGCCTGAGGCATGCGGATCGGTGGGTGAAACGAACTGCGGCAGGAAGGTCACGAAGAAGAGGATGATCTTCGGGTTAAGGAGATTGATCGTCAGCCCCTTCATATAGGCTTTTCTCAGCGAGTGAGATTTCGCCGGGCCATCGCCGGTGAGCCCTGAGCCGTGGCGCAAAACTTCGTAAGCAAGATACGCTAGATAGGCCGCGCCGACCCATTTGAGAACCTCAAAGGCTTGCGGTGAGGCAGCGATAAGCGCCGACAGCCCGATAGCGGCGGCCAGAGAGTGCACCACGATGCCTGAAGAGGCCCCTGCCATCGACATGAAGCCCGCGCGCCGACCATTGGAAACAGTCTGCCCGAGGAACAGCGTCATGTCTGGACCGGGCGTTAGCGTCAATGCGATGGCTGCCAGCGAAAAAGCAGCAAGCGTGGCGAGGGATGGGATAAATTCAAACATGGATCGCGTTTAACGCGGACGGATGATCTGTGCCACCCGAAATCGTACCTACTCTTCGGGCCCAACGGCGAGGAAAAGATAGCTGTTGGAGCGAAAAGGCGCAGCACCATCATTGGCCTCCACAACGCCCACCAGCCGTGCGCCGCGCAGCGGGCTGATGTTGCCCGGCGAGATAATCACCGCGCGTTCGCCAGGGCCAGGCCTGCCCCAAGGGGCGGTGAACTCAAAATGGTTGCGTGCTGGGCTTCCATCGCGGCGAAAGGCGCGCAAGGATTCTTCGCGCTCGCGCAAATAGTAGGCAAACCCAGCCGAATACCGACGGCCAACGGTGACGATGGTGTCGGGCTCCAGGCGGTCCAGGCGTATGCTCAATTCATCAGCATGCTCAGCCCAGCCAAACATATCTTCTAAATTGGTGCTGGCGATGATGGGATGGTCGGGGCGTACGGTCAGCGCCGCCAAAGCACCGCCGAGCATGATAACGGCCAAGGCGGCGCAGGTGATCAGGTTCCAGCGAACCCATTGCCAGCGCGCGCGGTCCATAAGGATCGCGGTGGTCACAATGATGAGTCCGGGAAAAGCGGTGGCCGCCCAATTGTAATTGGCGCTGGATTGGAAGGCCTGAAGGCCAAGCAGCGTTAAGATGGGCAAGCTAAAAAAGAGCAGCAGCCGGTCTGCTTTGGGCGTGTCGCTTCGCCAGCGCTTGAAAAGCGCGAACAACAGGGCGGCAAAGAGAATGGGACCAGCGACCGCAAACTGACTGCCGAAAAACTCCAAAAAGCTCCCTGGATCGAACGTCAGGCCACCGCCGGAAATATTCTCACCGGTATGGCTGAAGGTGATGAACTCATGTTGGATGTTCCAAATGAGGTTGGGCAGAAACCCAAGCAGCCCGATGCCAATGCCGAGCCAGAGATCAAGCCGCTTCAAAAGAGGCCGCACTTCGCGCGCGAACGCCAGATAAGCCAGGGCGCAAAGCGGGAAATAGATCATCGCGTATTTGGCATTGAGGCCAATGGCGATGGTCACACCAAAACCGATGGCAAGTTGCACGCTCGGTGCGCGGGTGTAGTGCACAAAGGCCCAAAGCCCGGCCACCCAGCAGACGAGCAGCGGTACATCGGTGGAGATCAGCAGCGATGAAGCCGAAACCGCGATGGCGAAAAGGTAGCCGAGTGCAGCAAAGAAGGCGGTGCGCGGTGCGTAGAGCGTGGAGGCCAAGCCAAAAACCAACATCGTCGTGATGCCGTGGAACAGTGGTGCGGCGGAGCGCACGCAACCCTCGCCATTGCCGCAGATGGCGGTGGAGGCAGCGATCAACCAGCCGATAAGCGGTGGCTTGGAGAAATAACCGAGTGCCAGTTCCTGCGACCAGTACCAATACTGCGCCTCGTCATAAAACAGATCGAGCGGGGTGAGCAGCAGCACGGCAAGGCGCATGATCACCACAGCCATGACGATGGCGGCTAGCCTTTTTGCATAGTGCGCACGGGTTAGCTCAGCAGGCGGCGCAGTAAGAGGGCTTTCAGGAGAGGTGGTGGGTGTTGCCATAGCGGCGTTGAGCGTCCTATGTGGCGTGTGCCCACCTATCGCGGGCTGATATCCAGAGCAAGTTGTTGTGACCGCATCAAGCCCAACAGGCCAGCCTTTTTCCATCCGACCTTTGACGCCCGGCGATTATGAGGCGTGGCTGCCACTCTGGCAGGGCTATCTGACCTTTTATAAGGCAACGCTGGACCCAGCGGTGACGGACGTCACCTGGGAGCGCTTTCACGATGACGATGAACCGATGTTTGTGCTTGGTGCCTTTGACGGCGATCAGCTTCTCGGCATTGTTCATTGCGTCAGCCACCGTGCGACCTGGACTGAAGGCTGGTACGTCTATCTGGAAGATCTGTTCACGGTGCCGCAGGCGCGTGGACAAGGCATCGGAAAAGCCTTGATCCAAGCCGTCTATGACAAGGCCGATGAGATTAGCGCGTCTCGCGTTTACTGGCACACCCACGAGACGAACGCTGCCGGACGCGCGCTCTACGATAAGGTGGGGCACAATGCCGGGTTCATCCAGTATCGCAGGCCGTGATAGGCATCGGTCGGACCGATAAAGGGATAGTTTGATGGACGCTGCGTTTGCCGCCCACCTGGCGCTCTATTCTGCGCTTTTCTTCACTGCGCTGTGTGCAGGCGCGATGGTGCTGTTTGCCGCCGCCGTGGCCCCGCTCATTCATAGTGTGCTCGACAAAGCGCACGCGCGCACGCTAACGCGCGCGACCTTCCCAGCCTATTATCTGGTGCTTGCTATCATGGCCGGGCTGGCGGCGGTTTCTGCGTTTCTGGTCAATGTAGCCGCCGGTATTGTTTTGGCGGTGATCGCAGGTGGTTTTCTGTTTGCCCGCCAGGTGATGACGCCACGCATCAACGCGCTTAACGATGAAGTGGCTCGCGGCTCCACGATCCAGGCCGGGCCAGCGAAAATGCTGCACGCGTGGTCGGTACGCATGAACATGCTGCAACTGTTTGTGCTGCTTGTCGTGTTCTGGTTTTTGGCGCTGAGCGCCGGATAGGCGTTCCCCTCCAAAACTGCCCGTCATCTGTGCTTGCCAGCGAGCCTTGCGCGCGCTTAAACGCAAGCCTCTCATTGATTTCTCTTATTGGAGTGAATGCCATGGCCCACAAGGGTGACGTCAACAAAGTCGTGCTTGCCTATTCCGGTGGTCTCGACACCTCGATCATCCTGAAATGGCTTCAGACCGAGTATGACGCCGAAGTGGTGACCTTCACCGCTGATCTTGGCCAAGGCGAAGAGCTGGAACCAGCGCGCAAAAAAGCTGAGATGCTGGGCATCAAGGAAATCTATATCGATGATCTGCGCGAAGAATTTGTGCGTGATTTCGTGTTCCCGATGTTCCGCGCCAATGCCGTTTATGAGGGCGTCTATCTGCTCGGCACCTCCATTGCTCGCCCGCTGATCTCCAAACGGCTTGTTGAGATTGCCCGTGAAACCGGCGCTGATGCAGTGGCCCATGGCGCGACCGGTAAGGGCAATGATCAAATCCGCTTTGAGCTCAATGCCTATGCACTGGACCCAGACATCAAGGTGATTGCGCCATGGCGCGAGTGGGATTTCAAATCACGCGAAGCGCTATTGGACTTTGCTGAAAAACATCAGATTCCGGTGCCCAAAGATAAGCGCGGCGAGGCACCGTTCTCTGTCGACGCCAACCTTCTGCACTCCTCCTCGGAAGGAAAAGTGCTGGAAGACCCGAACGTGTATGCGCCGGAATATGTGCATATGCGCACCGTCTCACCGATGGATGCACCGGATGTGCCAATCAAAATCACCATCGGGTTTGAGAAGGGCGACGCGGTTTCAATCAATGGCGAGCGTCTGTCGCCAGCCACGCTTTTGGCCAAGCTCAACGATCTTGGGCGCGACAATGGCATTGGCCGTCTCGACTTGGTGGAGAACCGGTTTGTCGGCATGAAGTCGCGCGGTGTTTATGAAACACCAGGTGGGACGATCCTGCTTGAAGCCCACCGGGCGATGGAATCGATCACGCTGGATCGTGGCGCAGCACACCTGAAAGACGAGCTGATGCCACGTTACGCTGAGCTGATCTATTACGGTTTCTGGTTCGCGCCAGAACGCGAAATGTTGCAAGCCGCCATCGATCACAGCCAAGCCCATGTGGAAGGCGAAGTGAGCCTGACGCTCTACAAAGGCAATGTGATTGTCACCGGTCGCGCGTCTGACAAATCGCTCTATTCTGAAGAGCTGGTGACCTTTGAAGATGATCAAGGCGCCTATGATCAAACCGACGCGCAGGGCTTTATCAAGCTGAACGCTTTGCGGCTTCGTACACTCGCAGCGCGCACCAAAAAATTCGGCGGCTAACGCCTCATGCCAAGCCCGGTCCCTGTCGCGCAGTCCACCGTCAAGCATACGCCGCTGGAGGATGTTCAGGGGCTGGCGACCGGCGTCGTTATGTGCACCATGGGTCTGGTGATCTTGACGCATCTGGGCCTCATCACAGGGCAGACGGCAGGCCTTGCGGTGGTGATTTCCTATCTCACCGGCATCTCGTTCGGGCTCATTTTCTTTTTGATCAACATCCCGTTCTACCTGTTCGCCATCAAGGCGATGGGATGGGAGTTCACGCTGAAAAGCATGGCCTGCGTCGCGGCCCTCTCACTGGGCACGGAGTTGGTGCCCTTGGGCTTTGCCATTGAGCGGCTGGACCCGGTGCTTGGCACGATCATGTTCGGTGTGGTCACCGGCATCGGTCTGCTCGCCATCTTCCGGCATAAGGCATCGCTTGGTGGGTTGGGTGTCGTGGCGCTGTGGATTCAGGACAATCTGGGCGTTCGGGCGGGGTATATCCAGCTTGGCTTCGACGCAGTGCTGTTTGCGGTGGCCGCGTTTCTATTCCCGCTGTCGGTGGTGATGTACTCACTGCTTGGCGCGGTGGGGCTTAATGGGCTTATCGCCTTCAATCACCGCCGTGATTGGTACATTCCGCGCTAAGAAATCACGTTTTAAAAATCCGCTGAGGACGCCACGCGAATGGTCGCGCCGCGATCACGCTCCATAAGCTGATCGATCCGGTCGCGTTCGCGCTCAAAGTCGATCAAGCGTTGACCGGCCAATGTTTCTTCTCGTGCCACGCGAATCCCCATCGGGTCGACGTTGCGGCCGTTGACCAGCACCTCATAGTGCAAGTGGGGACCGGTGGAGAGACCGGTGGAACCGATATAGCCGATCACCTGGCCCTGGCGAACTTCTACGCCCGGCGCAATGCCTTCAGCGAACCGGCTTTGGTGGGCATAGGTGGTAACATAGCCGTTCGCATGCTCGATGCGGATCCAACGACCGAAGCCGGAGTTCCAGCGCGCATCGGTCACCGTACCATTGCCAGCGGCGATGATCGGTGTGCCACGTGGCGCTGACCAGTCAACACCATTGTGCATGCGGTTGTAGCCTAGAATTGGGTGGCGTCGCATGCCGAAAGCGGAACGGAAGCGGCCATTGGGCACCGGATTGCGGATCAGGAACTTGTTGGCCGACACGCCATCTTCGTCGAAGTAGAGCAGCGACCCATCTTCGGCGGTGAAGCGATAGAATTTGTGGGTCGTTGAACCGGTGCTGATGGAGGCAAAGACAACATCGCCAGACGCGTCGCCATCGTCATCAAGCTCATGCAGCACTTCAATCGTGTCGCCCGGCTGCACGACGCGCTGATAGTCCAGATCGTAGGCAAAAATCTGTATCAACTCATTGGCGATGTCCATCGACATATCGTTGGCCAGCGCCGTCTCATAAATCGAGGAGTAGGTGCGTGCGGAGCCTTGGGCTTCCTGCTCGACAGCCGCAAAGGCATTGAAATCGACAATGCGCGGCTCTTCGTCGACCTGGTAGCGGCCACTTTCGGTCAGCGCGATGGTGAGCAGGTGCGAGCGTTGATCATAGAGGCTAACACGGATTGGATCGAACGTTTCACCGCTCTCATCGGCCGGTGCCATCGCAATACGCAGCCTGTGGCCCTCGCGCATTTGCGTGGTGTTGAGGAAAGTTTCAAAGGCGGCTTCTACCGGCGCCACAGCCCCTTCACGTGAACCATTGGCGATCAACACCGAACCGAGCGTATCGCCTTCGCGCAGGGCAACGATCACCTCGTCCAATCCATCGGTCGGCGCAGACTGTTCGTCTTCCACCTTGCCGATGATGGAGAAGTTTTCTGGCACCACGCGGACGGCTGCAAAGCTTTCTAAGGCATTCAAGGCAGCCTGGGCATCGGCTTCGGCAGCGTTGAGGGAGGCAAATGCGGTGGAGGCTCGCGCCGGATCAGCAAAGGCAAGTGCGCCGCCCGTGCCAAGATCGAGCGAGGGCGTGAAACTAGCAGCAATGGCCTGCGTTGCGTTTCCACCAACGGTAAAGCGGGCGATATCGGCCACTTCGAAGGCCACTTGTTCAGGCGCCGGCACGGCGTTTTGATCAAGCTCGACCTGACCAAAGGGGAACGGCGTTTCACGTACGGCGATCTCGCCTTCAACTTCCGCGTCGTAAATGAGGGAGGCGGCATCAGCGCTGATAATTTCATCGTTGCCAGCGAAAAGGTTGAGCGGATTGAAGGGCGGTCGGCCCTCGCTGATCTCAGTTGATTCAAGCGCCAGCGTTGCGATCACACGGACGAAGGGCTGAAGGCGCACCACATCCATATCGCCTTCTCGGTGGATGGTGGACACATCGATGAGTTGGCGGTTGGCGATGGGCTCGGCAATACGGGTGAGGCGGTCACCTTTGCCAATGCGGCCATCTTCATCGACGAGGCTGGCCAACAATTCGCTCTGGGCAACATTGGGCGGTACAGCGACCTGCTGGCGGCCGTCGACAGCGGCGTAAAGGGCGCCAATCATCAGACCCGTGGACGCAAAGCCGGTGACAACAGTGCTTAGCAGCCACTTTAGGCTGACGCCCCTATGCTCGACCGCGGACGGCTTTTGCGGCTCAAGATTGAGCGCAGGGTCGTTGCCGACCTTGATCCGTTTAAGGGTACGCCGAAGTGGTGCCATACGTGCGGTGTATCGTGCCAACTGTGTGCCGGTAAAGCAGAATTATCAATTCCACGTCTTTGCCGCTGACAGGCAAATGTGGTGCCAATATGAAATTGCTTGTCTCGGCTGTGCGCGCGGTGCGCTGGAACCGGTTTGGTGATTGCCCGAATCGCGCTTTGCATGGCATGCTTGAGCCTATGGTCTTGTTCAAAGCACGAAGTTCGGTACGCGATAAAACCAGCGATGATGCGCGGGTTGCAGCCCTGGTGCGGCAAATCCAAGAGGTTCGCGCTGGCATGATGAAAGAGCGGCGTGGACTTGAACGCCGTTACTCAGATTTTGTCGGCCAAGCCTCCCAGCTGGTTGATACCGGCTATGAAGGCGAGCGCGACGATGCCGCTGAGCAGCAGCTGACCAAAGTTGAAAGCGACGCGCTTTATGCTCGTAAACGTCTCTCTGACCTCGAACGGCACCTGAAGTCACTGGATGCGTTGACGGAACGGGTGAAAGTTATGTTCGACCCGATTGATGAGATCGAGCGGCTGCGTAAGCGGTAGAGACCTTGCCGTGGTATAATGGTGGTCTTCGAAAGGAAGATCATCATGACGTATGTCGATGGATTTGTTTTCACCGTCCCCACCGCGCGCAAAGACGATTTCCGAACACAAGCTCAGGATATCACTACCATTTTTCGCGAGTATGGAGCTTTGTCGGTTTGCGAATGCTGGGGTGTGGATGTGCACGATGGTGAGATCACCAGCTTTCCAATGGCGGTGAAGAAGGCTGAGGACGAGACCGTGGTGTTTTCTTGGATTGTCTGGCCAGACAAAGCTACTCGAGATGATGGCAACGCGAAAGTCTTTGAGGACCCGCGCATGGAGCAGCAGTTTTCCGCTTTGCCGCTGGATGGCAAACGGATGATCTTTGGCGGCTTTGAGCCGATTGTTGCCGTTGGAGCCACAGGCTTTGCGCCGAGGTGAGCCGCGCGCTTAACGAATGCTACGCAGCATGGCTTTGGCGATCAGTTTGTGAAACGGCATGATCGCCGCCAGGTAGGCGGTGCCCATCGCGTTGTTGCGCTTGACCAAAGTCGACAGCCTCACCCGCTGACCCGTCTCATCGGTTTGCAGGTCAACAGCCACGCGAAAGTTGAGATGCCGATCATCTTCACCAAGGAGGATGCGTTGCGGTGACTTTTCCATCACGGGAAAGAAGCCGACGCACTCCACATCTGGTGCGGCCTTCATGGACTCACCTGTTTTCAGACCAAGCGGTCCAACGATCTTGTCGCGCATTGCCATAAGGCCGCCAGCCCAACCAGGCAGGGAGTCCATGATGGTGCGGGCCGCGTGCTCAGCATCGTTGAAGCGGCGATTGGTGTGCACCTCAAACGTGTCGCCCCAATCTGCCTGCGGGAAAGCCGGGGCGGCAGAGCGGGTGCCACTTCGTGAACGGTGCTTGCCATCACCTGTACCAGGCCGGGGCCGCTACAAGTGGATCTGGCGTTTTTCCACAGCCATGGCCGCCTCTTTGACGGCCTCTGACATAGTGGGGTGCGCGTGACAGGTGCGGGCCATATCTTCGGACGATCCACCAAACTCCATCAAAACCGCGGCTTCGTGGATCAGGTCACCAGCCCCCTTGCCGACAATATGTACGCCCAGAACTTTGTCTGATGCGGCATCAGCGAGCACCTTGGCAAAGCCGTCCGTGGCGTTCATCGCGCGGGCCCGACCATTGGCCGAGAAGGGGAACTTGCCGGATTTGTACTCGATGCCAGCAGCTTTCAGCTCTTCTTCGGTTTTGCCGACGGATGCAACTTCCGGCTCGGTGTAAACGACAGACGGGATAACATCATAGTTCACGTGACCAGCCTTGCCCGCGATCAGCTCAGCCAGTGCAACGCCCTCATCCTCGGCCTTATGGGCAAGCATGGGCCCATCGATCACATCGCCGATGGCGTAGATACCATCCACATTGGTTTTGAAGTGGCCATCGGTGGCCACACGTCCGCGATCATCCAGCGCCACGCCAACGTCTTCCAGGCCGAGGCCTTTGGTGTAGGGTACACGACCGGTGGAAACGAGTACCACATCGGCTTCCAACGTTTCCGCATCGGCTTCGCCACCGGCGTGTTCGACGGTAACCAGATGTTTGCGACCCTTTTTCTCCACGGCGGTGACCTTGGAGGAGAGCATGAACGTCATGCCCTGTTTCTTCAGGATGCGCAGGAACTGCTTGGAGGTATCCAAGTCCATCGCGCCAAGAATGTGATCCTGGAACTCAACCACGGTGACTTTCGCACCCAGACGGCGCCAGACCGAGCCAAGTTCCAGCCCGATCACGCCGCCGCCGACGACCACCATGTGTCCTGGCACTTTGTCCAGTTCCAGCGCGCCGGTGGAGCTGACCACCGTTTTTTCATCGATATCAATTGCAACGCCTGGGATGCTGGCGGAATCCGACCCTGTGGCAATCACGATATTCTTGGCTTCCAGGGCGGTTTTTTTGCCGTCCTCAGCCTTCACGGTCACTTTGCCGGGCGCCGTGATGGTGCCGGTGCCAATGTAGTCGGTGATCTTGTTCTTCTTGAAGAGGTAGGCGACGCCGCCCACATTATCCTTCACCACATCGTCCTTGAAGCCCATCATCTTGGCGAGCTCAAGCTTTGGCTTGGTGACCTTGATGCCCAGCGTTTCAAAGGTGTGACCAGCTTCCTCAAAAACTTCTGAGGCATGCAGCAGCGCCTTGGATGGAATGCAGCCAATGTTGAGGCAGGTGCCGCCATGGGCAGGGCGCTTTTCCACCACAGCCACTTTCATACCGAGCTGCGCTGCGCGGATGGCGCAGACATAGCCGCCAGGGCCGGTTCCGATAACAATGAGGTCGTAAGCGTCAGCCATGAACTTGATGGTCCTTATGGAATAGGCGTGAGGGTTTCACTTGCTGTGCCATTGGCCCAGCTGCCCGACAGGGAGAGGTCGGGCGTGACCGTGTAAATTACTGGCGATGTGTCGCCCCAATCGATGACGAGGCGTCCATTGTCGAGTGGACCTTGACCTTGGTAGGTGTCCGCGCCGACTTGCCATACAATCGCGGCAGTCATTGAGTTCCAGTTGAAACTCATCTGGGCGGTGCCCGAGTAGGCCGTTCCATCGGCGTTGAGGCCATCGACTTGGAAGGTGGCTGGTAGGGTGTTGAGAAACGCTTCTACCAGATCCCCGCGTACTTCTGAGGTGGCTTCTCCACCCTTTTGCGCCAATGAGGGCGCGGTCGATGCCAGGCCGAGCGCTAGTCCAACAAATAAAATGTGCAACAGGCGCATGGCTGCTCTCCTACAGGTCCAGCACTAAGCGCTGAACGTCTTCCAGGCTTTCTTTGACGCGCACCAGGAAGGTCACCGCTTCTTTGCCGTCGACAATGCGGTGATCATAGGAAAGCGCCAGATACATCATCGGGCGGATCACGACTTCTCCGTTCACGGCCATCGGACGCTCTTGGATTTTGTGCATGCCCAAGATACCTGACTGCGGTGCATTCAGAATGGGCGAGGACATCAGCGAGCCATAGACGCCGCCATTGGAAATCGTGAAGCTGCCGCCCTGCATGTCATCCATGCCCAGCTTGCCATCGCGGGCGGCCAGGCCAAGGCGTGAGATTTCTTTTTCGATTTCTGCAATCGACATCTGATCAGCATCGCGCACCACTGGCACAACGAGGCCTTTGTCGGTGCCCACTGCGACACCAATATGCGCAAAGTTTTTGTAGATGATGTCGGTGCCATCGATCTCAGCATTCACCGCCGGAATTTCTTTCAGCGCATGGCAGACCGCTTTGGTGAAGAAACCCATGAAGCCGAGCTTCACGCCATGCTTCTTCTCAAACAGTTCCTTGTATTGTTTGCGGATGTCCATCACCGGGCCCATGTCCACCTCATTGTAGGTGGTGAGCATGGCGGCGGTGTTCTGCGCATCCTTCAAACGACGGGCGATGGTCTGACGCAAGCGGGTCATGCGCACGCGATCTTCGCGCGGCTCATCATCAGCATTGGACGGGGCACGCGCCGAGGCCGGTGCGGCCGCAGGAGCAGATGTCTGACCAGAGTTGATGGCGTTGATCACATCGCCCTTGAGCACCTGGCCGCGCTTGCCTGTGCCAGCTGCCACGCTGACGCCGGTTTCAGCCATCATGCGGGCCGCTGATGGCGCAGGGGACATCTCGGTCGCCGACGGTGGCACGGCCGTATCGGGCTGCGGCGCCTGGGTAGGGATCGCTGGGGACGTCTTTGCATCGGCGGAGCGATCAACGGAGGCCTTGCCACCTTCTTCAATCTTCAGCAGCAGATCGCCCGGCTCGACCGTATCACCTGTTTTGACGGCAATCTCAGCGATAACGCCGGATACCGGGGCTGGGATTTCTTGAGCTGCCTTGTCGGTTTCTAACTCCAACAAGATGTCGTCGGCTTTGACGGTGTCGCCAACCTTCACCGAAAACTCGCCGACGTCGGCTTCGGTGACAGACTCGCCAGCGCTTGGCGTTATGACATCAATCAGTGTGCCACCTTTTTTGGTGTCGCCTTCGACGGCATCTTTGTCGGCTTTGTTTTCTGTGCTGCTGTCTTTAGCGGGCGCAGGTGCTGCGCCATCACCGGCTTCCAACATGCCAAGCAATGTGCCGACTTCTACAGTCTCACCTTCTTTGACCAGAATTTCACCCAGTGCGCCGGAGGCTGGCGCTGGAACTTCCACGGTCACTTTGTCGGTTTCCAGTTCCACCAAGGGTTCATCGGCGTTCACCGCGTCGCCGGTTTTCTTGTACCAGCTGGCAACGGTCGCTTCGGTGACGGACTCACCAAGGGTTGGAACGCGGATTTCACTGGCCATTTTCAGTCTCCATGCAGCCGATGGTCTCGGCGCGATTGCCCAGCCTTAGCTGGAAGAAAGTCTTTCGTTCAGGTGCCCGGCTACTCGCCGAGCGCCTCTTCAAGGAATGCGTTGAGCTGTGCTAGATGTTTCGACATCAAGCCCGTTGCCGTCGCTGCTGCTGCTGAACGCCCGGCATAGCGAGGACGTTTGTGCTTGGCGTCGATCTTATTGAGCACCCACTCAATGTTCGGTTCGATGAACATCCAAGAGCCCATATTCTTTGGCTCTTCCTGGCACCAAACGATCTCTGCCTGCTTGAAGCGGGAAAGCTCGGTGATCAGCGCGCGGGCGGGGAATGGATAGAGCTGCTCAACACGCAGAAGCTGCACATCGTTGACGCCGCGCTTTTCGCGCTCCTCGTAGAGGTCGTAATAGACCTTGCCGGAGCAGAGCACGACGCGGCGGATTTTGTCGTCCTTCACCAGCTGAATGGGTTCGTCTTTGAACACTTCGGCATCGTCCCAAAGGACGCGGTGGAAGGTGCTGTCTGGGCCAAACTCATGCAGGCGCGATGTTGCGCGCTTGTTACGCAGCAGGCTTTTGGGCGTCATCAGGATCAGCGGTTTGCGGAAATCACGTTTCAGCTGGCGACGTAGTGCGTGATAATAGTTCGCTGGCGTTGTGCAGTTGGCGATCTGCATGTTGTCTTCGGCGCACATCTGCAAAAAGCGCTCAAGCCGCGCCGAAGAGTGCTCCGGCCCTTGGCCTTCATAGCCATGCGGCAGAAGACAAACGAGGCCCGACATGCGCAGCCATTTGCGTTCACCAGAGGAAATGAACTGGTCGAACAGAACCTGCGCGCCGTTGGCGAAATCACCAAACTGCGCTTCCCAAAGAGTCAGGGCATTGGGTTCAGCCATCGAATAGCCATACTCAAAACCAAGCACAGCTTCCTCTGAGAGCATCGAATTGATGACCTCATAGCGCGCTTGATCCTCGCTCAGATTGTTAAGCGGAATGAAGCGCTTTTCATCGCGCTGATCATACAGCACTGAGTGGCGCTGCGAGAACGTGCCGCGCTCGCAGTCTTGGCCGGAAAGGCGGATCGGGTGACCCTCCACCGCCAGCGTGCCAAAGGCCAACGCCTCACCGGTTGCCCAGTCGATGCCTTCGCCAGAATCAATCATCGCTTTGCGGTTGGCCAAAAAGCGCTTGATCGTGCGGTGGGCTTCAAAGCCTTCAGGCGCGGTGGTGAGTTTGGCGCCGATATCCTTCAGCACGTCCATATCCACGCCGGTTTTGCCCTTGCGCGGATCATCATCAACCTTGGCTTGCGAAAGCCCAGCCCATTTCCCATCCAGCCAATCGGCCTTGTTGGGTTTGTAGGCCTGGCCGATCTCAAACTCTTTATCCAGGTCAGCGCGGTAGGCCGCACGCATGGCATCCATGTCGTCGGTCGTGATCACACCATCTTTGATCAGCTTCTCGCTGTAGAGCGTTAGCGTGGTGGGGTGCGAGCGGATTTTCTTGTACATGAGCGGCTGCGTGAACGCAGGCTCATCGCCTTCATTGTGTCCAAAGCGGCGGTAGCAGATCATGTCGATCACCACCGGCTTGTGGAACTTCTGCCGGAACTCAATGGCGATCTTGGCGGCGTAAACTACCGACTCAGGATCATCCCCGTTGCAGTGGAACACTGGCGCTTCGACCATCTTCGCCACGTCGGATGGGTAGGGCGAGGAGCGCGAGAAACGCGGGTTGGTGGTGAAGCCAATCTGGTTGTTGATGATGAAGTGGATCGAGCCTGAGGTTCGATGGCCGCGCAGTCCCGACAGACCAAAACACTCCGCCACAACACCCTGGCCAGCAAAGGCCGCATCGCCATGCAGAAGCAGCGGCAGAACTTTGGCGCGCTCTTCCAGCGGCACAACTTCAGCCTCTTCATCGAAGGTGCCGATTTGATCTTGTTTGGCGCGTACTTTGCCAAGCACAACCGGGTTCACGATCTCAAGGTGTGACGGGTTGGCGGTGAGTGACAGGTGGACATTGTTGCCGTCAAACTCACGGTCGGATGAGGCGCCGAGGTGATACTTCACATCGCCGGAACCTTCCACATCGTCAGGCGCGTAAGAGCCGCCCTTGAACTCGTGGAAGATCGCGCGGTGCGGTTTTTCCATGACTTGGGAAAGTACGTTCAGGCGCCCGCGGTGGGCCATACCAAGCACAATGTCTTCCACGCCCAGCTGGCCGCCACGCTTGATGATCTGCTCCAGTGCAGGCACCAGCGACTCGCCGCCATCCAGGCCAAAACGCTTGGTGCCGGTGTATTTGACGTCGAGAAATTTTTCGAAACCCTCAGCTTCGATCAGCTTGTTAAGGATCGCTTTCTTGCCGTTGTCGGTGAAGGCAATGCCTTTGTCTGGCCCCTCAATGCGCTGCTGAATCCAGCTTTTCTCTTCGCCATCGGAGATGTGCATGAACTCAACGCCCAGCGTGGAGCAGTAGGTCCGCTTGAGGATATCAAGCATCTCCGGGATGGTCGCAAACTCAAGGCCCAGCACTTTGTCGAGGAAAATCTTGCGGCTGAAATCCTCTTCCGTCCAGCCATAGCTGCGCGGATCGAGCTCAGGGTGATCTTCAGGCTCGGTTAGCTCCAAAGGATCAAGATCAGCTGCCAGGTGACCACGCATGCGATAGGCGCGGATCATCATGATCGCGCGCACCGAGTCGCGTGTCGCCTGCTGCACCTGTTCGTCGGAAACCTCAACGCCAGCAACCTGGGCATTGGCTTTCAGCTTGTTGCCAACCGCTTTGGCGGCGGCTTTTTCATCGACACCCCAATGGCTGTCGAGCGCTGAGACCAGTTCGCCATTACCGGCAATCGGCCAGTCGGAGCGTTTCCAAGAGGCGCCGCGCGCATTGTCGCTGACATCGGCAGCATCATCGTCCAATTCAGCGAAGAAGGCAGCCCATTCAGCGCCAAATTTGGAGGGGTCTTTCTGGTAGTCGGCGTATAGCTGATCCAGATAGGCGGCATTGCCGCCATAAAGGAATGACGTGGCGGCGAAAGCCGCATTCGCATCCTGCCGTGCCATCGGCGTTTTCCCCGGGGGGTGTCCCCGTGCTCCCTATGTCGGCCGCATGCCTGTCACGCGGCCTGGTTTTCGGTTGATCTCTGCCCAGATGGGGATGACTTCAACCGATGTCACTATCCATTCAGAATCTTCACCAAAGTCTTGCCAAGTTGGGCTGGTGAGGGAGAAACGGCAATACCGACCTCTTCCATCGCCGCAATTTTGTCGTCTGCGCCGCCTTTGCCACCAGAAATCACGGCACCTGCATGGCCCATCGTGCGTCCTGGAGGGGCTGTACGCCCGGCGATGAAGCCGACGGTTGGTTTCCAGCGGCCTTTTTTCTTTTCATCGGCTAGGAACTGCGCGGCATCTTCTTCAGCTGAACCGCCGATCTCACCGATCATGATGATCGAGGTGGTTTCATCATCGGCGAGGAACATCTCCAGCACGTCGATAAACTCAGTGCCCTTCACAGGATCGCCGCCAATACCGACGGCTGTCGATTGGCCAAGGCCCTCATTGGTGGTTTGGAACACAGCCTCATAGGTCAGCGTGCCGGAGCGTGAGACGATACCGACATTGCCCTTTTTAAAGATGGAGCCCGGCATGATGCCGATTTTGCACTCATCCGGCGTCATGATGCCTGGGCAGTTGGGGCCAAGAAGGCGCGAGTTGGAACGTGCCAGACGCGCTTTCACACCCACCATGTCGTTCACCGGAATGCCTTCGGTGATGCAGGTGATGAACGGGATGTCTGCGTCAATCGCTTCGGTGATTGCAGCAGCAGCGCCTGCCGGCGGCACATAGACAACCGAGGCGTTGGCGCCGGTGGCTTCTTTGGCTTCAGCGACAGTGGCGTAAATCGGCAGGTCTTTGCCCGCAGCCGGGCCAGCGCCCTCGCCAGCGGTCCAGTTGGTGCCGCCCTTTTTGGGGTGGATACCGGCGACCATTTGCGTGCCGTGATAGGCCAGCGCCTGTTCGGTGTGGAACGTGCCAGTTTTGCCGGTCAGGCCCTGCACGATGATCTTGGTGTTCTTGTCGACAATGATGGACATGAATTGAATTCCTCAGAGGAGATCGGGGTGCAGCGACGGCTTAGCCGACGGCTTTCACGATTTTTTGGGCGGCGTCGTCGAGATCATCGGCGGCGATGACGTTGAGGCCCGAGGAGTTGATGATGGCCTTGCCCTCTTCAACCTTGGTGCCTTCCAAGCGCACAACAAGCGGCACTTGCAGGCCGACATCTTTGACTGCCTGCACCACACCTTCGGCAATCACATCGCAGCGCATAATGCCGCCGAAGATGTTCACCAAAATGCCCTTCACGTTGGGATCGGCGGTGATGATCTTGAACGCAGCCGTCACCTTTTCAGTGGTCGCGCCGCCACCAACATCGAGGAAGTTCGCGGGCTCTTTGCCGTAAAGCTTGATGATGTCCATCGTTGCCATGGCAAGGCCCGCGCCGTTGACCATGCAGCCGATGTCGCCATCCAGCGCCACATAAGCGAGGTCGTATTTCGATGCTTCGATTTCTTTCTCGTCTTCCTCGGTTTTGTCGCGTAGCTCCATCACATCGGGGTGGCGGAAAAGCGCGTTGCCGTCGAAGGAGACCTTGGCATCGAGCACCCGCAGATGGCCGTCTTTCATGACGATCAACGGGTTGATCTCCAGCAGGCTCATGTCCTTTTCGGTGAAGGCCTTGTAGAGGATCGGGAACAGCGATTTGCCATCCTCAGCCGCGGCGCCTGTAAGCTCAAAGGCAGCGTTCAGCTTGGCGACAGTGGCGTCGTCCACGCCTTTCTCCACATCAACATCGATGGTGTGGATTTTTTCCGGTGTTTCTTCGGCGACCGCTTCAATGTCCATGCCACCCTCGGTGGAGGCGACGAAGGAGACCTTGCCGGTTTCACGGTTGACCAGGATGGAGCAATAGAGCTCGCTCTCAATGTCTGCACCGTCTTCCAGATAGAGCCGGTTGACCTGCTTGCCAGCCGGGCCGGTTTGTTTGGTGACCAAGGTGTTGCCGAGCATCTCGTCAACATGGGCAAGCGCTTCTTCTTTGGAGAAGGCAAGGCGCACACCGCCCTTGGCGTCTGGGCCCAGTTCCTTGAACTTACCCTTGCCGCGACCACCGGCATGGATCTGGCTTTTTACCACCCAAACTGGGCCGCCAAGCTTGTCGGCGGCGGCGGGCGCGTCGGAGGCGTCAAGCAGCGGGACGCCATCGGCGACGGGAGCGCCAAAACTCTTCAGGAGGGCCTTGGCCTGATATTCATGGATGTTCATGTCATATCCTAGGTTGGACGAGTGCCAGTTGGTTTAGTTCAAAAGAAATGGGAAAAAGCCAGCCTGACGGCCGACAAGGGTTTGGAAGCGTTGCCAGTTGGCGTCGCTGATTACGGTGCCTTCTTCAACAGCGTAAAGAATGCCCGCACCTTGGATGATACCGAGCAGATCATAGGATCGCGGATCATCCAGCATGGTGCGAATGTTGATGCCGTGGGAGCTGTTCATCGCGCCGAGGCGCCAGTGTGGGGCAAGAAGCTCGCCTTCGAGCATGGCTTCAAGATCATCAAGAATGGCGAGCCAAGCTGGACCTGTTCCAGCGGGAAAGTCGATGCCAAGTCCCGAGGCTTGGGTATCGCTGGGGATCCATTCGCGGCTTGTGTCGCTCTCATCGCCAACGCGCTGCCAAAAGGTGCGGTTTTGCGCAACCATGCTGAGCAAATGCGTGCGAGCGCTTTGAGTGTGGTCTGCGTCTGGTGGCTGTTCCAGCACCCAGATCAACGCTGCAACAAGATCAGCCCAACGTGTGTCTTGGCCGGTAAAGCCAGGGCGCGGGCTTGCCCGCAAGGCATCGAGTTCTGCCCCGCTTCCCAGAGCTTCATCGATCACATCGCCGGGTGCAAGGGCGAGCACCATGTCGCTCGTGCCGGAAAGCAGATGTGTGTAGGCGGTCAGCCAAGCGGCATCGGCCAGATCAAAATCAATCATAAGCGCGCCAGGCAGATCATTGAGCGCGGCCTGCGCGGCGCGACCGCCAATTGCCACTGCGCCAAGGGTAAGCACCTGTTCTACATTCTGGCGCTCACCATCGTTGTTGGCATCCATCCAAACGCTTGAAAGGTCGATCGTGGCGGTGAAATCCTGGGCCCCGTCGAGTGGCGCAAGCGTTTCGCGTGTTGCATCCATCTGGGTTTGGAGATCGGCAAAGATCGTTTCAATCACCGCGCCAGAAAAAGGTTCGGGACTTGGGTTGCTCGGCAAGCTCAAGCGTAAGACCGGCAGAAACTCGATCTCTTGTGTTGCGCCGAAGCGATAGCGTGTTTGCAGTGCCAGTTCGATGCCACGCAGAAACTGTGCGCCAGCCAATGTGAATCGATCAGCGTCGCTCAGTTCATTTTCTGCGCTAAGCCGATCTATTATCGGCTGAAGGCCTTCGGCGAACGAGATGGCGTTTTCGTCCACCGGAGCAAGCGTTTCCACGGGCGCTTGTGTTTGGGTGCTTGGGCCTTTTTGGGCCAGAGCCTGACTGCTGCCGATCACCAGTAACCCAAACGCCAACAACGCGGCGCCCAGCGCCAGGGTTGTTACCCGTGGCGCTGGTGCGGTGCATTGTGCGGATGTGGGTGATGGCATGTGCGCCGTCCCTTTGGGGCTTTTGCCCGTCTTGCCTAGGCCAGCGACGCGTCGATGCCCTTACAGGCGTCCATCAGCCCTTTGACCGAGTTCACCGACTTGTCGAACTCTTCACGCTCGGCAATGTCGAGGTCGATCTCGATGACCTTTTCAACACCGTTTTCACCGATGATGGTGGGCACGCCGACATACATGTCATCCAAGCCGTATTCCCCTTTCAGGGCAGCGGCGCAGGGCAGGACGCGTTTTTTGTCTTTCAGATAGCTCTCGGCCATCATGATCGCTGAGGCTGCCGGGGCATAGAACGCTGAGCCGGTTTTCAACAGACCAACAATCTCTGCGCCGCCGTCACGGGTGCGCTGAACGATCTGGTCAAGCTTGTCTTGGCTCATCCAGCCCATGGAGACCACGTCGTCCAGGCTGATGCCGCCAACGGAGGAGTAGCGGGTCAGCGGCACCATGGTGTCGCCATGACCGCCGAGCACGAACGCGTTGACGTCTTCCACCGACACGTTCAATTCTTCGGCGATGAAGTAGCGGAACCGCGCGGAGTCCAAAACACCCGCCATGCCGCAGACCTTGTTGCGGGGCAGGCCAGAGAATTTTTGCAGCGCCCACACCATGGCATCCAGCGGGTTGGTGATGCAGATGACGAAAGCGTTGGGTGCATATTTCGCAATACCAGCGCCAACCTGCTGCATAACCTTCAAATTGATGCCGAGCAGATCATCGCGGCTCATGCCGGGCTTGCGCGGTACGCCTGCGGTGACGATGCAAACGTCGGCGCCTTCAATCGCTTCATAACCCGTTGTGCCTGAAAGCTTGGCATCGAACCCATCGACGGGTGAGCTTTCAGCAATGTCCAGCGCCTTGCCTTGGGGGATGCCATCGGCGATGTCGAACATCACGATGTCGCCAAGTTCTTTCAGGCCCGCCAAATGGGCCAGCGTTCCGCCAATTTGACCAGAACCGATCAATGCAAGTTTCTTGCGAGCCATTCATTCCCCCTGGGACGCTTGCCCCGTTAGGACGCCGGTGCTTTCAATCGCTTAAGAAAGCCAGCGTCTGGCGCTGTTTGCGCGCCACTGCTTCATAGGTGACGTTAAGGTAATATGCCTGTTTGCCGTCTTTTGGGTGGTATACTCAAGATTCAGTCAAAGCAAGTTGGGCAAACGCATAAGGTTGGTTTCTTTTCAAAGCCTTACGTATACGTAAGCTATTATGTGCCGTTTGATCAGCTTTACGCTGCCATCGCGCGGCGTGGTGCGCGCAGATAATCCTCCGATCGCATGTCGATAAGACGCGAGGCGGTGCGATCAAAAGCAAACGCCTCATTGCCGCTTGTGGCAGTGTAAAGTTCATGGGCTTCGGCATCGGCGGATGCGATCAGTTTGGTGCGGGTATCGTACATCGCATCGATTAGCGTGATGAAGCGTTTGGCTTCATTGCGCTTCTCAGCGCCCATGCGTGGGATGCCGTCGATCATCAGCGTGTGGAAGTGGTTGCAGAGCGCCAAATAGTCTTCTGCGCCGAGGGGCTGCGCGCATAACTCATCAAAGGTAAAGCGGGCCACGCCGTGGGCCTGGTGGCGAACGGGGATATCGCGACCCTTCACCCGAACACTGTAGGTCTCACCATCATGGTGGTTTGTCAGGCGGCCCCACGCCTCGTCCATGGCATGGTCTGAAACAGGGCCCAGCGGATTGTGCCAGGTGGGTGCGGCGCCCAGCTTGTCGATGCGATAGTCTTTGTCGGCGTCCAGCTCAAAGATGTCGACATGGCGATGCAGCATTTCAACGAATGGCATAAACAGCGCGCGGTTGAGGCCATCCTTGTAGAGTTCAGAGGGAATGACGTTCGATGTGGCGACAAGCACCACGCCGCGCTGGAAAAGCTGGGTGAAAAGCCGCCCTAGGATCATGGCGTCGGCAATATCGACCACGTGAAACTCATCAAAGCAGATCAGCATCGACTCGTTTGCAATCGCTTGTGCCACCGGCGGAATCGGGTCGTCTTGTTTGGTGGTGCCTGCCTTCAGAGCCTGGCGGTGGGCGTGAATACGCTCATGCACATCCGCCATGAAGGTGTGGAAGTGGGCACGGCGCTTGCGCTTGATGGCCGCGACATCGAAGAACAGATCCATCAACATCGTTTTGCCACGACCGACACCACCCCAAAGGTAAAGCCCTTTGATCGGTGGAGCAGCAGCTTTGCGTTTGGCGAACAGCCAACCAAGTGCGCTTGATTTGCGGGCAAGGCGAAGCTCGGCAAGCTCTGCGTTCAGCTGATCGAGCGTTTTGGCAGCTTTGCGCTGAACCGGGTCCTCATCGAGTTCTTTGGTGAGGACTAGTGCATTGTAGCGCTCTTCAACCCGCAAGTGCGCAGGCAGAAGCGGGGCGGCTGGCTTGGGTTCGGAGAGACGAGACGAAGCCAAACGGTGGGCCCTTAACGGAAGAGCGTTAGCGCGTCGCCGGAATCCATTTGCCCAGCATAGCGGGTTGGGCCGGTGCGATACAATCGACCAATCGGAGCGCCTTCGGTATCACGCAGCAGGACCTGCTGGCCCTCAATCGACCACGCGGTCAAAGCAGCCATTTGTACATCGGCGCAGTTGCGGGTGGATGCTCGGTAGCCGCCTTGCCATGTGGTCAGGGATAGGTTGATGGAGCATGTGGCAACCGGTGTAGCAGCCGACCAGGCGCCAATCAGATCATCTTCGGTGACCTCCGTAGCACCGCCTGGCGGTTGGGGCAGGGGCGCAGGTTCAAGCGCGGCTGTGTCGAACGCGCCATCGACGCGCGAGTCCGGTGTCGTGCCGGCGACATCCTCCAGGCTTTGGCTTTCAATAGTTGGTTCTTGGCCAAACGTGATTGGTTGCGGAAGGCTGTTGGCGGTGACTGTGGTGGTGGGCACGGGTGGCAAGGGGCGTAGCTGATTGCCACCGCTCATACATCCGGCAAGAAACAGGGCGGATGCGCAGGTGACAGCGAGTGGCCCTAAGAGTGTCTTGGCTCGGCCAGATGAAGCGCTGTGTGAAACCAAAGCGCGCGTGTCAAAAGCCATCAATGCTGTTCCTGTGCCATTGCATGCAGATTGCGATCCAACTGGACCCGATACGCATTGTATAGCCAAGGGATTAAGGTGTGCACAACACACCATGTGACCAAGGCTTTCTGGCAAGCTTACGGCGCTATATTACCGAAAAGTTTCGGCCATCTTGAAGTCTGGCGTGTCCCAGCTGACCTGCGCTAGGCGGAGTTGGCCAACGGATTGTCGGCCACGGCGTCCATGGCGGTTAGCTCTTCCACCAGCGCTTTGACGGGCGCGCGAAGTTCATCAGCCAAACGCAGATAATCCACATAGCGTGTGCCAGGTGCATCGTCTTTATCGCTGATGCTTGGGGGCGTGACATCCCATGTGCGCACATCAATTGTGTCGCCAAGAGCCAGTTTTGTGGCGGCAGGAAGCTTGGCGCCAAGCATAATCACGTGGTCGATTCGCGGTGCTCCGGCGAAGGCGTACAGCGCCAGCGGTTTCAGCGACAGGCCATTGGTATCGAGCTTCAGGCGTTGCATGGCGCGCAACAACACTGGGTCAGACTGGGCGGCGTCGCTGGTGGTCGCCGAGTAGACACGCAGGGGCATGGGTCCAGCGGCATTGCGCGCGCAATCCAGCGCCAACGCTTCTGCCAACATACCCAAGCCAACGCCTTCTGCGCCGACAAACAAAACACTGCGATCAAACATCGTTCGCCCTTGTGGTACCGTTTTTGAGTCGGGATTGGCGCACTTGGATGGGGTTCTATGCCCACGAATCAAGTGTCTGATTTTGCCGCCCCAGACGCTTTTGCTGAGCCGGAGATAGGTCCCAATCTCAACAAAAGTATGACGAGAGCGATACCGGTTTCTGCTTAGTCCTGCAAGGTGCCGACAAGGGAAGCCACAGTTGCTTCATCTTCCAGTTGCATGGCGGCAGCGACTAACGCTACGGCGCGTGGGTGCAACGGAATGTCACCGTCTGGAATGGCAATTGACACCACCCCATCGGCACTGACGCTCACGCAAACTTGGTCCGCTGGCACGTGTGTGCCATCGGCGCTTGTTGCGGTGATCAGTCGGATGGGCTTGTCGGTTTTGGGTGTCTCATCTGCCATGGTTTTACCGTCTCACGGGTCGCGCGAGCGTGCAAGCAAGAGCCCCAAGCATGCCTAACGGTGGTATGGCTCTTAGTGGTTCACCCCTGCATACGCATCCTCACCCCAGCGCCGTTCCACAGTGCTGTCTCGGCGGCAGGAGGCACGATAGAACTGATAGCGCAGCGGGTTCTCCATATAATAGTTCTGGTGATAGTCCTCGGCTGGCCAGAAACGTGGCGCGTCTAGGATTTCGGTTGCCACCGTTTCGCCCAGTGCGTCGGATGCGTTTGCGGCTGCAACCTCAGCAATGGCGCGCTGATCCTCGTCCAGCACATAAATGGCGGTCGTGTAGGAGTGCCCACGGTCGCAGAATTGGCCGCCATCGTCGAGCGGATCAACGGTGCGGAAGAAGCTGTGGGCAAGTTCCTCATAGGTCACGACTGACGGATCGAAGGTGATCTCCACCGCCTCGCGATCACCGGCGCCAACATGGGTTTGATAGGTCGGGTTGTCGAGCCGACCGCCAATGTAACCAGAGGTCGTTTCCAGCACGCCTTCCACATGGTCGAAGTCTTTTTCCACACACCAGAAACAGCCGCCGGCGAAGATCGCGGTTTGCGTTTCACCAACCGTGGCGCTGGCTGCGTCACCGGTTGTCGATTGGCTGTTGGCGGTGGAAGCAACAGCCAGCCCGGCGAGGGCGGCCAGTGATAGGCCAAGGGTGGTGCGGCGGGAGAGAAGGGCCATGATGGGTCTCCAAGATAAGTTTGGTGATTGCTATATGGTCCTTAAGCGGCCGCCGCGCCAATCGCGTTTGATCACAGCTGCGTTAGCAAGTCGTCAGGCCGACTTGTCGGGCAGGTTTGGTGGGATGTTCTTCTGGCCGCGGCCCGACCAATCAATCTTCTGCGTTGTGAACATGGTCACGGCCAATACACCGAAGGCAAAGATGGACCCTGCCAAAAGCGCATAATCTTCCAGCCGCAGGAAGAGGTAGAGCACGCCGAAAATGCTGGCGATGAGCGCCACGACCAGTGCGCCATATTTTGCGCTTTCCAGCGAACGGGCGCAGTAAGCTCCGATGAGTGCTGCGGTGGCTGTGCCTGCCAGCAGGTAGGCGATCAGAAAGCCCAAATGTTCGGCCAGCGAGAGCAACAGGATGTAAAACAGCACCAGCGCCAGACCGACGAAAACATATTGCACGACATGCACGCGCTTGGCGGTGCGCACCTCAATCACGAAGACGGAAAGGAACACCACGCCGATGAACAGGATCGCGTATTTCAGTGCTCTGTCGACAAGTGCGTAGTAATCCACTGGCTGGAAGAAACGCACGCCGAACGCATCCTGGTTGAGTTGGCTGAGATAGTTGTTGCCGCCCAGCGTGAAGGCAAGCGGTACGGCACGGGCCAAATGCGGCACTTGCCATTGGGCGGAGAACCCGACCTCCGGATTTATGGTGCTGGCTTCTGGTAGCGCTGCTCCGGTGAAGGAAGGGTGCGGCCAATTGCTGACGATGGAGGCGGTTGTGTCGCGCGCCGCCGGGGCGATGAACAGTGAGTCGGACCCGTTAAGCGCCAGATCAATCCGGAAGGCAAAGCCACGCGGGTTCACCAGAAAGAGGTTCGGCACGTGAATGCCGGTGAGGTTGCCGCTTGATCCACGTGGCGATGAAAAGTTGGTTTCATCGCGCACAATATTGGCGAGCCCAAGGCTTGGCTCAAAGGCACGGGTTTCCTCGTCCATTTGCAAGGTCACCGCGTTGCGGATGGCGCGTACCGAGGAGATGCCCAGCGATAGCCGCGCGTCTGACCAGCGGAACCTGGCATCAGCGGGCGCGACAGCGCTGCCGGTGGGCTCGGCAAAGCTGCCTTCAAAGGTGATATCGGAGCCATAAACGGTGACATCGAAAATACCGCGCGAGCGCACTTCTGTCGTGGCATCGGCGGTGATGGTGAGGTCGTCGGGCAGAAACACCGCCTCGCGCTTCACGGTGATGGTGGTTTCTTCATCATCGACGATGCGGGTCTCGTCGATTTCGTAGGGCACGGTGATGAACGGGCCGATCAGCCGCTGCGACCCGCCCCATGTTTGGGCGATGTCGCGGGCCACGTCGCGGGCGCGGTCCTCGCGTTCGGAAACCAAAAGCCAGATGAGCGAGGCTGGAATGAGCAGTAGCAGACAGAGCACGCCGAGGGTGAAAAACTTGAAGCCCGGCGAGCGCATGAAGCGCCCGGAGGCATCAACGAAGGTGGTTGCCATGAAAAATGTCGCCTAGAAAATCCGCGCTTATGTGCTGCGCGTGCGCCCCGGCGACGACGGCTAGAGACCAATTGTGGCAGAGGTTGGCGTTACGTGAGGTGAGATTCGGGTTAGGTTTAGGCGCGGTTGGGCCGCAGGCCCAGAGCAAGGAAAATGGCGTTAGGCGCATTCTGTTCAGTGGACATGATCGGTGGACATGGCCCGCCTGCCCGATAAAGTGGCATGACAAGGAGCCTGCCCATGCGCTGCGATCATCGCGACCAGATAAAACTCGATTTGCCCAGTGATGATGCCAAACAGGGCGCGGTATGCGAGGCGTGCCAGGAGATCGGTGGCACCTGGGTGCACCTGCGCATGTGTATGGCGTGCGGAAAAATCGGCTGCTGCGACGATAGCCCGAACCGTCACGCCCGTGCCCATGCGGAAACGGACAACCACCCGATTATCACGTCTTATGAAGTGGGCGAGCGCTGGCGCTACTGCTTTATCGACAACAAGTTGGTTTGATCGAACTGGTTTGATTTTCTGGCGGCCAAGCGTTCTGGCCGCAGGCCCGGAGCGGGCTGCGGTGAAGAGATAGGAACGCGGGGTGCCATGCAGCATCGCCGTGTGATTGTGATAGTAGTTCGATGCCGCAAGGCACCCCGCGTGAAGCGTTTTTAGGCGTATCGCTCATGCGTTCTGGGTGCCAAGCTATCGTTCCACCCATGCGCGACGC
>Ga0189290_100075_pt1 | contig 90532 bp, 83 predicted proteins | sample UW140minimetaG_FD_130318 | JGI IMG/M metagenome (GOLD analysis project Ga0189290, IMG submission 130318) | Marine microbial communities from the Costa Rica Dome - UW140 mini metaG | ecosystem: Environmental > Aquatic > Marine > Oceanic > Photic zone | place: Costa Rica: the Eastern Pacific...
CGGCCTGTTCGCGCCGATCAGCCGCGAGGGGGCGCTGGTCGTCAACAACCTGTTCCTGACGACGGCCACCGCGACGGTGCTGGTCGGCACGCTCTATCCGCTGGTGCTGGAAGTCCTGGGCGGTGCCAAGATCTCGGTCGGCGAGCCGTTCTTCAACCTCACCTTCGGCCCGCTGATGGTACCGCTGCTGTTCGCCGTGCCGTTCGGCCCGCTCCTGGCCTGGAAGCGCGGCGACCTCTTGGCGGCTGCGCAGCGGCTGTATTTCGCCATTGGCGCGGCGATGCTGACCATCCTGATTGCGGTGGCGCTGACGTCCGGCACGCGGATTCTGGCGGCGCTCGGCTTCGGCCTCGCGGTGTGGCTGATGACCGGCGCGCTGACCGATCTGTTCGTGCGGGCGAATTTCGCCAAGGTCGGCTGGCGCACTGGCCTTGCCCGCATGCGCGGCCTGCCACGCTCGGCCTTCGGCACGGTGCTGGCGCATTTCGGCCTTGGCGTGACGGTGCTCGGCGTGATCACCGCCTCGGCCTTCCAGACCGAGACCGTGACGGCGATGCGGGCCGGGCAGACGGTGAACGCGGGCGGCTACGAGGTGCGCTACGAGGGCGCGCAGCAGCGGCAGGGGCCGAATTACGAGGAGCAGGTGGGCACCTTCAAGCTGCGCCGCGACGGTCTCGATGCCGGCATGATCGAAAGCGCCAAGCGCTTCTATCCGGCGCGGCAGATGCCGACCACCGAGGCCGGCATCCACACGCGCTGGTTCTCGCAGCTCTACATCTCGCTGGGCGATCCCTCGCCGGACGGCGCGTCGATCGTCGTGCGCGTCTGGTGGAAGCCGCTGATCACGCTGATCTGGATCGGCGCGATCTTCATGGCGGTGGGCGGCACGGTGTCGCTGTTCGACCGGCGCCTGCGGGTCGGTGCGCCGGCGCGCAGCCGCAAGCGGCAGTTGGTAACGGGAGCCGAAGCGTGAGCCGGCCGGGCTGGCGCGCCATCGCCGCGAGTCTCGCGCTCGCCATCCTCGTGATCGCGGGGCCGCAGGGTGCGGCGCCCGCTTTCGCCGTGACGCCCGACGAGGTGCTGAGCGATCCGGCGCTGGAAGCGCGGGCGCGGCAATTGTCGACCGGGCTGCGCTGCCTCGTCTGCCAGAACCAGTCGATCGACGACAGCAATGCCGATCTCGCCAAGGATCTGCGGTTGCTGGTGCGCGAACGGCTGGTGGCGGGCGACACGGATGACGAGGTGATCGACTATCTGGTCTCGCGCTATGGCGAGTTCGTGCTGTTGAAGCCGCGCTTCGACTGGGCGACACTGGCGCTGTGGGGCACGCCGGTGGTGGTGCTTCTGGCCGGGATTGGTTTCGCGGTTCTGACGGTACGCGGCCGTCGGCAGGCCACGGCGCCGACGGCGCTGTCGCCGGAAGAGGAAGCGGCGATCGCCGAGGTGACGCGCTCGCGCGGCTGACGGTTCCGGGCGTCCGGGCGCCAACCTTACGAAGATTTCACACGCCCGAAAAGGTCCCGTAATCTGGCAATCCCTAGATTGGAATCCATCGATGGCGCACGGCCCTTGCCGGCGTCACAGGGATCGAAGATCAATCGAAGAGGGTTTCCAATGCGCAACGATGCGAACAAGACGAAGCGTGGCGGTCTGATTGCCGGCGTTCTGGCCGCGGGCGTCGCCAGCGTCGCGCTGACCGGCGTTGTCGGCAACACCGTGCCGGTCTTTGCCGAGCCGGTGAAGGTCGAGGCACCGGTTCAGACTTTCGGCTTTGCCGACGTGGTGGAGAAGGTCTCGCCGGCCGTCGTCTCCGTCCGTGTTACCCAGGATGTGACCCCGACCATGTCGCAGGGCCGCGGCCCGCAGATGGACAGCCCCTTCGACAGCCTGCCGGAAGATCACCCGCTGCGCCGCTTCTTCGACGTGCCGGGCCGCGACAACGCCCCGAACGGCATGCGCCCGGATCGCGAGCCGCGCACCCGCATGGGCCAGGGCTCGGGCTTCTTCATCTCGGACGACGGCTTCGTCGTGACCAACAACCACGTGGTCGAAGGCGGCAGCCAGTACACGGTCGTCATGGATGACGGCACGGAGTACGACGCCGAGCTGATCGGCACGGATCCGCGCACCGATCTCGCGCTGCTCAAGGTCGACGAGAGCAACACCAAGTTCACCTATGTCGAGTTCGGCGACGACGACGCCGTGCGGATCGGCGAATGGGTCGTGGCGGTCGGCAACCCGTTCGGCCTCGGCGGTTCGGTGACGGCCGGCATCGTCTCGGCTCGCGGCCGCGATATCGGCGCCGGCCCCTATGACGACTTCCTGCAGATCGACGCGGCGGTAAACCGCGGCAATTCCGGTGGCCCGGCCTTCGGCCTCGACGGCAAGGTCATCGGCGTCAACACGGCAATCTTCTCGCCGTCGGGCGGCAATGTCGGCATCGCCTTCGCGATCCCGGCTTCGGTGGCCAAGGACGTCATCCAGTCGCTGCGCGAGGACGGCAGTGTCGAGCGCGGCTGGCTGGGCGTGCAGATCGCACCGGTCACCGACGATATCGCCGAGGCGGTCGGCCTCGACGAGGAAAAGGGCGCCATCGTCACCCTGCCGGACAACGAGACCCCGGCGACCAAGGCGGGCATCAAGACCGGCGACGTGATCACCGCGGTCAACGGCGAGGCGGTCGAAGGTCCGCGCGAGCTGGCCCGCATGATCGGCAATTATCGCCCGGACACCAAGGTCGACGTGACCATCTGGCGTGATGGCAAGGCGCAGGACGTGTCGGTGGAACTGGGCAATCTGTCCAGCCTCGACGAGGCTGCCTCGGCCCGTGGTTCGGGCGTTCCGGTCGATCCGTCGTCGCTGTCGGGCTACGGCCTGACACTGACCCCGTCGGAAGACGGCGAGGGTGTCGTGGTCACCGACGTGAAGCCGGATTCCTCGGCCTCCGAGAAGGGCATCAAGGCCGGCGACATCATCATCGCGGTGAATGGCGAGACGGTTGAGACCCAGAAGGACGTGCAGTCGGCGATCGACGCGGCGGCCGAGTCCGGTCGCAAGGCGGCGCTGTTCCAGCTCCAGACCAACGGGCAGAACCGCTTCGTGGCGCTGCCGATCGCCAAGAGCTGATCCTTCCAACGATGATGGCGAGGCCTTCGGGCCTCGCTCTATCCACCCGCGGCGGCTGACCGACGCGCCAGGCCTGCGCCCGGCACGCCGGTCAGCCGCTTTTCTCTTGCGCCGAATGGTTCACATAGGAGAAACCGAGATGTCCTTCTCCCCGAGCCCCGCAACGCTGCCCGATCCCATGCGCATCCTGATCATCGAAGACGACAGCGAAGCCGCGGCCTATCTGGTCAAGGCGCTGCGCGAGGCGGGTCACGTCGCCGAACATGCCGGCGACGGCGACGACGGCTTCCACATGGCCGACAGCCGCAGCTACGACGTCCTCGTCGTCGACCGCATGCTGCCCAGGCGCGACGGCCTGTCGATCATCTCAGGCCTGCGCGAGAAGGGCAACGAGACGCCGGCGCTGATCCTGTCGGCGTTGGGGCAGGTGGACGACCGGGTCACCGGCCTGCGGGCGGGCGGCGACGACTACCTCGCCAAGCCCTTCGCGATCTCCGAGCTTCTGGCGCGGATCGAGGTGCTGGGGCGGCGGCGCGGCAGCAAAGACGTCGAGACCAGCTACCGGGTCGGCGATCTGGAGCTCGACCGGCTGTCCCACGAGGTGCGCCGCAACGGCAAGCCGATCGTGCTGCAGCCGCGCGAGTTCCGGCTGCTCGAATATCTGATGAAGCACGCCAACCAGGTCGTCACTCGCACGATGCTCCTGGAGAATGTCTGGGACTATCATTTCGACCCCCAGACCAATGTGATCGACGTGCACATCTCGCGGCTGCGCTCCAAGATCGAGCGCGACTTCGACACGCCGCTGCTGCACACGGTGCGCGGTTCGGGCTACATCATGCGCAGCGACGCGTAAGCCCCGATGGCGCGGTTGAAGGCCCTGATGCGGATGACCGCCGTTCGGCTGTCGGCGGTTTATTTCCTGCTGTTCTCGGTCGCTGCCGTGATCCTCGTCTTCTATGTCACCGCGACGGCGTCGAGCATCCTGCAGAACCAGAGCCGGGCGGCGATCAACGAGGAAATCGGCGAGATCGCGCAGATCTACGATGCCGCCGGGATCGCCGGACTGGTGCGCACCATCGACCGCCGCGCACGCCAGCCAGGCGCCTCGCTCTACCTCGTCACCGACGCCACCGGGCGCATTCTCGCCGGCAATGTGGAGAGCCTGCAGGCGGGCGTCCTCGACGAGGGCGGCTTCACCGAACAGCCCTTCGGCTATGAGCGCTTCGCCGACGATCCGGGCGACCGCTACCATCTGGCGGTGGCTCAGGTGGTCAGCATGCCGAACGGCATGCGGGTGCTGGTCGGGCGCGACCAGACCGAGCAGGAACGCTTCCGCCAGATCGTGCGCAGCGCACTGATCCTGGCCTTCGCGCTGATGGGGGCGGCGGCGCTGTTCGCCTGGTTCCTCGTCGGACGGCAGGCATTGCAGCGCCTTGACCGCATGTCTGGCGCGAGCGCGCGGATCCTGGCCGGCGACCTGACCGAACGCCTGCCGGTGACCGGAACGGGTGACGAGTTCGACCGGCTGTCGGACAATCTCAACACGCTGCTTGCCCGTGTCGCCCTGCTGCAGGAAGGCCTGCGCCAGGTCTCCGACAACATCGCCCACGATCTGAAGACGCCGCTGACGCGCCTGCGCAACCGTGCCGAGGCGGCGCTGTCGGCCGATGTCGACGCCGCCGGCACGCGCACCGTCCTGGAGGGGATGATCGCCGAGGCGGACCAGATGATCCGCACCTTCGACGCACTGCTGATGATCTCGCGGGTCGAGGCCGGATCGCACCCGGTGATCAAGACCCGCGTCGACGTCGCCGGGATCGTTGCGGATGTCTGCGAACTCTACGAGCCGCTCGCCGAGGAAGCGGGCGCGACGCTGGTCTTTGCGCCGAGCCCGCCGGTGCAGGCGTCCGTCAGCCGCGAACTGATCGCCCAGGCCCTGTCGAACCTGATCGACAACGCGCTGAAATACGGCGTTGCGGATGGCGGCGGCGCCAGGATCACCGTGCGGCTTGAGCTGACCGACGGCGTCTGTCGCCTGTCGGTGTCGGACGACGGTCCCGGCGTGCCCGCCGATCAGCGCGAGCGCGTGCTGGAGCGCTTCTACCGCCTCGACCAGAGCCGTTCGCTGCCGGGGTCCGGGCTCGGCCTGTCGCTGGTCCAGGCGATCGCGCGGGTGCATGGCGGACGGCTCGCGCTTGAGGATGCGGCGCCGGGCCTTAGAGTGGTCCTGGAGTTTCCTCAGGATGGAAAGACGGTCGCCGATGGCGAAACAGGACACGGCGCTAGAGCATGACAGCGATCTGGGCATTGGCGGCGACATTGCCCCGACGCCGCTCGATCCCGGCAAGGCGGAGGCGTGGCTCACCGACCTGAGCAAGGCGGCGGCGGCGCAGGATCTGACGCGGCTCTGCGAATTCCTCGAGCGTGGCGGCCCGGACGTGGCGCGGCTCGGCGCGGTGCTCGACCTGTCGACCTACCTCAACACCCAGATGGTCCAGCATCCCGAATGGCTGGACGCGCTGTTCGACGCACCTGCCCGGGAGAGAATCACGCAGCGGATCGGCGAACTGCGCGACATGGACGTGGCGGAACTGGGCGAGACGGCGCTGATGGCGACGATCCGCCTGATCAAGCGCGAGGTCTCGCTGCTGATCGCGCTGCGCGACCTGTTCGGCGCAGCGAGCGTCAAGGAGACCACCGAGGATCTGTCGCAGCTGGCCGAAGCAGCGGTTGCGACGGCGCTGCGCTTCTGCCTGATCGCGGCCCACAAGAGCGGCAAGATCGTGCTGCCCGATCCGGCCGACCCGGAGGCCGGCTGCGGGTTGTTCGTCCTCGGCATGGGCAAGCTGGGCGCGCGCGAACTGAACTATTCCAGCGATGTCGACCTGATCGTGTTCTTCGATCCCGAGCAGTCGGTCGCGGCCGATCCGAGCGAATCGGTGGACACCTTCTCGCGCATCGTGCGGCGCTTAGTGCGGATCGTCGGCGAGCGGACAGCCGACGGCTATGTCTTCCGCACCGATCTGCGGCTGCGGCCCGACCCGGGCGCCATGCCGCTGGCGATCTCGACCGATGCGGCGATGAGCTATTACGAGGGCTCGGGGCGCAACTGGGAGCGCGCCGCCATGATCAAGGCCTGCACCATCGCCGGTGACAGGGCGGCGGGCGAGGCGTTCCTTCAGGAGCTGACGCCCTTCGTCTGGCGCAAATATCTCGACTTCGCGGCGATCGCCGACATCCAGGCGATGAAGACGCGCATCGATCGCCATCGCGGCTTCGACGACATTGCCGTTGGCGGACACAATGTGAAGCTCGGCCGTGGCGGCATCCGCGAGGTCGAATTCTTCGTCCAGGCCCAGCAGCTCATCGCCGGCGGACGCGCGCCGCAGCTGCGCAGCCGGCGCACCGACGAGGCGCTGCACGAACTGGCCGAGGGGAGCTGGATCACCGCCGATACGGCCCGCGACCTCCTTGAGGATTACTGGTTCCTGCGGCGTATCGAGCACTGCATCCAGATGGTCGCCGACGAGCAGAGCCACACGCTGCCGGAGGACGAGGAAGGGCTGGAGCGCATCGCGCGGCTGGCCGGCTTTGCCGGTCGCGAGGCCTTCGCCGAGGCGCTGCTGTCGCATCTGCGCCGCGTGGACCGGCACTATACGAGCCTGTTCAACGATGGCCGCGAACGCGATGCCGGCGAGGGCGAGGAGGCGGTCTCCAAGCGGCTCCTGTCCAGCGAGGACGATCCCGACGCGCTGGCGCGGCTGAAGGAACTGGGCTTTGCCCGGCCCGAGGACGTGGCGCGGATCGTGCGCGGCTGGGGGTTCGGCCGTTATCGCTCGACGCGGTCGGAAACGGCGCGCGAGCGTCTGGCCTCGGGCCTGCCGATGCTGCTGGCGGCCTTTTCCAACGCCAAGGACCCGGACGGGGCGATTGCGGCCTTCGACACGTTTCTGGCGGGGCTACCGGCGGGCATCCAGTTCTTCTCGCTGATCGCCTCCAACCCTCGCATCCTCGACCTTCTGGCGCTGATCATCACATCGGCCCCGGCGCTGCGCGAGACCATCGCGGCGCGCCCGCACGTCTTCGACGCGCTGCTCGACCCGGCCTTCTTCGACGAGGTGCCCGAGAGTGCGATGATGGAGAAGCGGCTGGCCAGCTTCCTGTCGGAGGCGAATGGCTACGAGGACATACTGGCGCGGCTGCGCATCTTCGCCTCCGAACAGCGTTTCCTCGTCGGCGCCCGCCTGCTCAGCGGCGTCGTCGATGTGGGGGAGGCTGGGCCGGCCTTCTCCAACATCGCCAATGTGGTGCTGGACGCCACGCTGAAGGCGGTCGGCGATGCCTTCGCGGAGAAGCATGGCAGGGTGCCCGGCGCGCGGCTGGCGCTGCTCGGCATGGGGCGGCTGGGCAATTGCGAGCTGACCGCCGGCTCCGACGTCGACCTGATCCTGCTCTACGACCACGACCCGGATGTCGAGGAATCCGACGGCGACAAGCCGCTCGCCACGGGGCTGTATTTCGCCCGGCTGACCCAGCGGCTGATCGCGGCGCTGACCGTGCAGATGCGCGAGGGCATCCTGTACGAGGTCGATTTCCGCCTGCGCCCATCGGGCAATATGGGGCCGCTGGCGACGCGCATCGATTCCTTCCGCCGCTACCAGGCGACTGACGCCTGGACCTGGGAGCGCATGGCGCTGACCCGGTCGCGGCCGATCGCCGGCGATCCGGAGTTCCGCGACGAGGTCGGGCACACCATCTGCGACATCCTCGGCGAGGCTCGCGACGAGGCCACGACCAGCCGCGACGTGGCCGACATGCGCGCGCGGCTCGACCGCGACAAGCCGCCCAAGGGTCCGCTCGATCTGAAGCTGATCCCGGGCGGGTTGATCGACCTGGAGTTCCTGGCGCAATGGGCCTTGCTGACCGGGCGAGCCAATTCCGATCTCGTCGGCAGCCCGACCGTGTCCGTCCTTTCGGCGGCCGATCTCGCCGCCGTGGATGCTTACGGAGCGCCGGTGGATCTGCCGGGCGCCATGCGGACCTATACCTCGGTCATCCAGATCCTGCGGCTCGGCCCGACCGGGGTCGAGCGAATCGAGGATCTGCCACCTGGGCTGGCCGATCGGCTGACGCGGGCGCTGGGGCTGGAAGAGCCGGGCGAGGTGGCGCCGTTGCTTGCCAAGACGGCGGCGCGGGTGCGGCATGCCTTCAACACGCTGCTACCCGCCTCCGACGAGGATGAGGCGGCGCCGGCGGATGCCGCGGCGGCAGCGCAAGGGGGCTGATGGCGTATTGCGCCATGTCGGCCGCTCGATGCGTGGCGTGGCTACCTGGCGCGGACTGATCTGCGCAGGCCAGCGGGAGGGTCGACCCTGCGCGGCGTTGCCGCGTCAGGCGACGGCGGCCTGGTCGAGCGTTTCGGTCTGTGCCGGTGCAGGGGCAAGCGGCAGGCGGATGGCGACGATGGTCCCTTCGCCGACCTGCGAGCTGATCCGCATGCGGCCGCCCTGCAGCGCCACCAGCGACCGGGCGATGGCCAGGCCGAGCCCAGTGCCCTTGTTGGTACGAGTCAGCTCGTTCTCGATCTGCTCGAAGGGCTTGCCAAGGCTTTTCAACGCCGAACGCGGAATGCCCATGCCGTTGTCGGCGATGGTGATGAGTGCCGCGTCGCCAACTGTGCGCAGTTTCATTTTCACCGTGCCACCATTGTCGGTGAACTTCACCGCGTTGGACAGAAGGTTGAGCACGATCTGCTTGGTGGCCCGGCGGTCGACAGTCAGCTCCATGCGCGCGGGAACGTCGGCGTCAAGGCGGATCGCCTTCTGGTCGGCCTGGACCTCGATGATCTTGCCGGTCTCGGTGGCGATCTCGCTGAGGTCGACGGTCTCGTGGTTCAGGACCAGGCGACCGGCCTCGATCTTGGCCATGTCGAGGATGTCGTTGATCAGCTTCAGAAGGTAATGGCCGCTCTGGTGGATGTCCTCGGCGTACTCGCCGTATTTCGGACAGCCGATCGGGCCGAAGGTGCCCTGGCGCATGATCTCGGAGAATCCGAGGATGGCGTTGAGCGGCGTGCGCAGCTCGTGGGACATGTTGGCGAGGAAGGTGGTCTTGGCGCTGGAGGCCGTCTCGGCGCGCTCTTTCTCGGCAGCGTAGTTCCGGTTCATCTCGGTCAGCTGGACCGCCTTGCGCTCGGCATCGCGCCGGGCAATCGAGAGATCGTCGATGACCGCCATCAGCCGGCGTTCGGAATCCGAGAGCCGCGCCTGGTGCAGTTTGAGCTGTGTCACGTCGGTGCCGATGGAGACGAAGCCGTCATCGGCGGTGCGGCGCTCCGAGAGGAGCAGCCAGCGGCCGTCGGGCAGCAGCGCTTCGGAGGCGCGTTCTCCGCTGGCAAAGGTCGGACTGGTCACGGCATGGCTGTCGATCGGCTTGCGCGCCTTGGCCATGACGGCTGCCAGCGGTGTCCCGCGAGCGACATCTGCCTCGCTCAGCCCGAAGGTCTCGCGATATTTCGAGTTGCACAGGACCAGTCTGTCCTGGCTGTCGCAGAGGACGAAGGTTTCGGAGATATTCTCGACGGCATTGTTGAGCTGGGCGTTGGCCTCGTCGGTGCGGCGGGCGAGTTCCTGCTGTTCGGAAACGTCGACCGCGACGCCGATCAGATGGACCTCGTTCTCGGCCGTGCGGGACACTTCGGCGCGGGCTCGCAGCCAGACATAGCTGCCGTTGCTGTGGCGCATCCGGAAGACGCGGTCGAGGCTGGTGATCTTGCCGGCGGCAACCTGCCGGGCGACCTCGAACAGGCTGCCGTCGTCGGGATGCATCAGCGGCGCGATGTCGCCGAAGGCCAGGACGCTGTCCTTGGGACAGAGGTCGAGAATTTCGTACATTGAGCGCGACCAGTACATGCGGCCGCGTGCGATGTCCCAGTCCCAGAGCCCGCAATGGCCGCGTGACAATGCGGTATCCACCCGCTGATGGGTTTCCAGATAGAGCGCGTCGGCGTCCTGGGCGCGTGTCGCCTGACGGAAATAGGCGTAGAGCACGACCAGCATGATTGTGGAGGTCAGCGCGAAGAGCGTGACGTTGACCGAGACCGAATGGCGCCATTCGGAAAGCAGGTCCGTCTCGCGCTGGACGAAGGTCAGGATGCCCTGATTGTCGGCGAGGCGCGCGCTGGCGACCAGCGCCGGTTCGCTGCCGAAGCGGGTATCCTGCACGCCGGCGCGCTCGCCGAACATCAGGAGTTCCTGATGCTCGCCGATCAGGCGCTTGAGATCGCCGCCCACGAGGTTCTCGAAGCCCGGCATGGCGGCGACGATCAGGCCATCGGAATCGCTGACGACGGCAAAGCGGCCATGACGCAGGAGTTCGGCGGGCAGGGCGCTGGCCAGGAGATCCTCGGCCATCGCGACGCCGTCGCTTCCGGATTGCGCGGCATGGCTTTCGGCGCGCATCAGGGCAGTGGCGATGGTCAGGTCGCGGACGGCGCCTTCCTCCAGCGTCATCCGCTCTTCCACCAGAGTGGCGAGGCGGATGACCGCCGCCAGCGCCAGGAAGGCAACGATCAGGACGGGAATCGAACGACGGAGGAACTTTTCGGAGCGCAGAAGCTGCTGGTAGGCCGGAGCCGCCAGCATCTTGGCGTGTCCAGCAATTTCCGTTCGCGCAGTCAGCAGGGCCTCGAATCGGGACAATAGTCCCCCTGCCGGCGCGTTGGACGCGTCCGCTCGCATGCTCACCCCTCGTAACCGCATCTTAACGATTCAGAACGCCGCCGATCCGAATCATTACCAATTGAGCAAATGCGAATCACCTTGTCCAGCGTGGAATTGCGGCAGAATCGGGGAGTCAACGAATTGGCGAGTCATTTCAAAGACCTTCCCAAGATATCTCCAAGATCCGTCGAAAGGCGTTCAGTCTCAGTCAGTTGCCGCAGGGTCGCTTCGGCCTGCCCGCGGCGCTCCGGTTCGAAGCTGCGCCACGACCGGAAGGTGGTCGCGATCCGCGCCGCGATCTGCGGATTGAGGCGGTCCAGCTCGACCAGCCGCTCCGCCACCCAGCGATAGCCGGCGCCGTCGGGGCGGTGGAAGGCGAGCTGGTTGCCCGCGGCGAAGGTGCCGATGACGGCGCGCACGCGGTTCGGGTTGCGCATGGAGAACTTGGCGTGGCCGGTGAGGGCGATCACCGTCTCCAGCGTTTCAGGCCGCGGCACGGTCGCCTGCAGGGCGAACCATTTGTCGAGGACCAACTCGTCGGTTTCGAAGCGCTGATAGAAATCGTCGAGAGCGGCCTGCGAGGCCGGAGCGTCCGGGAAGCGGTGGACGAGGATGCCGAGTGCGGCGAGGCGGTCGGTCATGTTGGAGGCGCTGGCATATTGCGCCTCGGCCGCCGCCGGGTCGTTCGTGGCGGCCGTCAGATAGGCGAGTGCCGCATTGGCGAGCGAGCGCCGGCCGGCGCTTTCGGCGTCGGGGGAGAAGGCCTGGACCGTCGCCATCTCGGCGGCCAGCCGCTCGAAGACCTGCACGCCGGCGGTGCCGATCGTCCGGCGTGCGGCGTCCACCACGTCGTGGACGATCTGCGGGTCGACATCGCGGCCGAGCATCCGCGCCACGTCCGGTTCGGCCGGCAGGGCCAGGGCCTGCGCCCGGAAGGCGGGCTCCAGCGCGGGATCGGCGGCGGTCGCCAGCACCGCGTCGACGATCTCCGCCGGCAGCGGCGAGGCGGTCGCCGCTCCGCCTGCGCGGCAGGCGCGCACCATCGCCTCGCCGATGAGATCGTTGAGGACGCTCCAGCGGTTGAAGAGGTTGGGGTCGAGTCGCGCCAGCGCCAGCCGGTCGCCTTCGCTCTGGGCGAAGTCGAGATTCACCGGGGCGGAGAAATCGCGCAGGATCGAGAGGTAGGGGCGCTCGCCGAGATTCTCGAAGACCAGGGTCGTCTCGGCCTCGGTCAGGTGAATGACGTCGCCCTTCACGTCCGGGCCATGGGTCGGCGCGGCGCCCTTGTCCTGGCCGTTGGAGCCGACAAGGCCGAAGCGAACCGGGATATGGACCGGGTCGGTTCGGGTGCCGGCGGCGCCCTCGTCGAGCGACTGGCGCAGGGTGAGGGTCAGCCGGTCGGCGCCCGCGTCGTAGTCCTCGCGCACCGACAGGGTGGGCGTGCCGGCCTGGTTGTACCAGACCGCCAGATGCGAGAGGTCAGCCCCGGTGGCCGCCTCGAAGCAGGCGAGATAATCCTCGATCGTGGCGGCGTCGCCATCATGGCGCTCGAAATAAAGGTCCATCCCCTTCCGGAAGCCATCCTCGCCGAGGATGGTGGCGAGCATCCGGACAATCTCTGCGCCCTTGTCATAGACGGTCGCGGTGTAGAAGTTGTTGATCTCCTTGTATTCCGTCGGCCGGACGGGATGCTGGAGCGGGCCCTGGTCCTCGGGGAACTGGTGGGCCTTCAGGCGTCGGACCGAGCCGATGCGCTGGACCGTGGCGGAGCGCTCGTCGGCGCTGAACTCCTGGTCGCGATAGACCGTCAGGCCTTCCTTCAGGCAGAGCTGGAACCAGTCGCGGCAGGTGATGCGGTTGCCGGTCCAGTTGTGGAAATATTCGTGGGCGATCACCGTCTCGACGCCGGCATAGTCGGTGTCGGTCGCCGTCTGCGGATCGAGCAGCACGTATTTGTGGTTGAAGACGTTGAGGCCCTTGTTCTCCATCGCCCCCATGTTGAAGTCGGCGATGGCGACGATGTTGAAGACGTCGAGGTCGTATTCGCGGCCGAAGCGGCGCTCGTCCCAGACCATCGATCGCTTCAGCGCGTCCATGGCGTAGCCGGCCTGCCCGGCGCGGCCCTTCTCGGTATAGACGGCGAGTTCGACCGGCTTGCCGCTGGCGGTGGTGAAAGGTTCGCGGATTGAATCAAGATCGCCGGCGACCAGCGCGAAGAGATAGGCCGGCTTGTTGAACGGATCGTCCCAGACGGCGTAGTGGCGGCCGTCGCCGAGATCGCCGCTCTCGGTCGGATTGCCGTTCGACAAGAGGACGGGAGCGGCCGTGCGGTCGGCCTCGATGCGGACCCGGTAGGGCGCGAGCACGTCGGGGCGGTCGAGGAAATAGGTGATACGGCGGAAGCCCTCGGCCTCGCACTGGGTGCACCAGATGCCGTTGGAGCGGTAGAGCCCCATCAGCTTGGTGTTCTCTTCCGGGACGATGCGGGTCGCGATGTCGAGAAGAAAGCGGTCGCGGGCCGGAGCCTGGCGGATCGTCAGCCGGTCGGGCGTCGCCGTGTAGGCATCGGCCTCGAGCACGGCGCCGTCCAGGGCAAGGCTGCTCAGGGTCAGTTCGTCGCCGTCCAGCACCAGCGGCGCGTCGTCGGCGACGCCCTCGCGGCGCTCCAACACCAGCCGCGTGTCGATCTCGGCGCGGCCCTCGAACAGGCGGACCGTCATGTCCACGGAATGGAGGACGAAATCGGTGGGCCGATAATCTTCGAGCCGGATCGTCTGGCCGTCTTCACTGCGCAGCATGGGGGTTCCTTTCCTGTCTTTCCCGGCAGTTAGACCGGAAACGGCCGATTGCCAATCGACGCGGCCTGGTGGTAGCGGCCGGTTCGGGCGACCATGCTCTCGACGGGGTGCGCCAGAAGCAATAAGTGATGTTTAAGAACAAATGTGGCCGGTCCTTGCGCCTCAGGGGGCCTGTGTCCAAAGCCAGCGGTTCGCATTGAAGGAGCTTCCCGATGAACGTCATGACCCCAAAGTTTGGCCTCGGCGCGTCGGTGCTGCGCAAGGAAGACGGCGCGTTCATTCGCGGGGAGGGTCATTACACCGACGATGAGACCCGTGAGGGCCTGCTGCATGCTGCCGTCGTCCGTTCGCCGCATGCCCATGCCCGCTTCACGATCGGCGATCTCGAGGCCGCTCGCAACGCACCCGGCGTGCGCATGGTGCTGACCCATGCCGACATTGCCGAACTGGGCGAGGTGCCCTGTCTCGCCAGCCCCAAGCAGGTGGGCGGCGACCCGTTCCAGCCCCATGATGCGCCGGTGTTGTGCCGCGACACGGTGCGCCATGTCGGCGACGCGGTGGCCTTCGTCGTGGCGGAGACGGCGATCCAGGCGCGCGACGCGGCCGAGCTGATCGAGATCGACTACGACGTGCTCGACGCGGTGCCCGATCTGGCGGCGGCCAAGGCCGGCAACGTCCTGGCGTGGGACGATCGCGACGGCAACATCGCCGGCCACATGCACGAGGGCGACCGGGAGAAGACGGAAGCGGCCTTCGCACAGGCGGCGCATGTCACGACCCTCGACCTCGTGCAGAACCGTCTCGTCTGCAACTACATGGAGGTTCGCTCCTCGGTCGGCGAATACGACGCCGAAAGCGAGCGCTACACGCTGACCACCGGCAGCCAGGGCGTGCACGGCATGCGCGACACGCTCGCCGCGCGAGTTCTGAAAGTCGGTCCGGAGAAGATCCGCGTCGTCACGCGTGATGTCGGCGGCGGCTTCGGCACCAAGGCGTTTCTCTATCGCGAGCATGCGCTGGTGCTGGTCGCGGCGCAGCGGCTGGGTCGGCCGGTCAAATGGACCGCCGACCGCACCGAGCATTTCGTCACCGACGCCCATGGCCGCGACAATATCGTCACGGGCTCGATGGCGATGGACGCCGAGGGCCGGTTCCTGGCGCTGAAGGTGGATCTGCACGCCAATCTCGGCGCCTACGCCTCGCAGTTCGGGCCGATGATCCCGTGGTTCGGCATGTCGATGGCGACGGGCCTCTACGACATCCCCGCGATCGACGTGGACTGTCACCTCTACTATTCCAACACGGTGCCGGTGGATGCCTATCGTGGTGCCGGGCGGCCGGAAGCGGCCTATCTCATCGAGCGGCTGGTCGACGAATGCGCCATCGAGCTCGGGCTCGGACGCGACGAGATCCGCAAGCGCAACTTCATCCGCTCCGACCAGCTGCCCTACCGCACCCCGATCGGCCGTCTGTACGACACCGGCGATTTCGCCGGCCATCTCGACGCCGGCCTGCGGCGGGCGAACTGGGCCAGCTTCGAGACACGGCGTGAAGCGGCCCGCAAGAACGGCAAGCTGCGCGGCATCGGCTTTGCGACCTATGTGGAAGCCTGCGCCTTCCCCGGCTCTGAGCCGGCCTATGTTGAGCTCACGCATGAGGGGCGGATCGAGCTGAAGATCGGCACCCAGACCAACGGGCAGGGCCATGCCACGGCCTATGCTCAGTTCGTTGCCGAAGCGCTGAAGCTGGACTACGACAGGATCGACGTGCGCCAGGGCGACACCGACGAGACCCCGACCGGCGGCGGCACCGGCGGTTCGCGCTCGATCCCGCTGGGTGCAGTGTCGGTGCGCCGGGCCAGCCAGTCGCTTGCCGAGAAGCTGAAGAAGCTGGCGGCCGACGAACTGGAAGCCGCCGCAACCGACATCGAGCTGGAAGGTGGCGAGGCACGGATCGTCGGCACCGACCGGGCCATCGACTTCGCCGCGCTGGCGGCGGCGGCCAAGTCCGACGACGATCGCAAGGCGGTCGGCGAGTTCAAGCAGGACGAGGCGACCTATCCGAACGGCACCCATGTCTGCGAGGTCGAGATCGACCCGGAGACGGGTATGACCGAGCTTCTGTCCTACACGATCTGCGACGATTTCGGCGTGACGGTGAACCCGATCCTCCTGGCCGGGCAGATCCATGGCGGCGTCGCGCAGGGCATCGGTCAGGCGCTGATCGAGAACGCCGTCTATGACGAGACCGGCCAGCTGGTGACCGCCAGCTTCATGGACTACGCCATGCCGCGGGCCTGGGACTTTCCGTATTTCGACTTCCAGACGCGCAATGTGCCGTCCACCACCAATGCCCTTGGCATCAAGGGCGCCGGCGAGGCGGGCACGATCGGCGCGGCTCCGGCGGTGATGAATGCCGTCGTCGACGCGCTACGGCCGGCGGGCGTCACCCATATCGACATGCCGGCGACGCCGCTGCGGGTCTGGGAAGCGCTGCAGGCCGCCCGCTAGGACTCCGAAGGTCGCCCGGCTGTCCGTAAGATGGTCTGCCGGGCGATGACCGAAACGCATGATCGACGTTGCCGGCGCCTTCGAAGGGGCGGGGCGGTCAGAGGGGACGAATGCCACAGGTGCCCGGCGACGCGGCCTCGCCCAATCCAATGCTCGGCATCATGCTCAAATGCATCTCCGTCGTGGTCTTCGTCGGCATGCAGACCTCCATCAAGGCGGGGGCGGAGGGCATTCCGGCCGGCGAGATCGTATTCTTCCGCTCCTTCTTCGCGCTGGTGCCCGTCGTCATCTATCTCGCCTGGCTTGGCGATCTGCGCACCGCGCTGACCACCGACCATCTCGGCGGCCATGTCTGGCGCGGCGTGATCGGTGTCGCCTCCATGGGATTCGGCTTCTTCGCCCTGACGCGGCTGCCTTATCCCGAATGGATCACCATCACCTACGGCGCGCCACTGCTGACCGTGGTGTTCGCCGCGATCTTCCTGAAGGAGGTGGTGTGGCTCTACCGCTGGTCAGCGGTGTTCGTCGGGCTGATCGGCATCATGGTCGTGACCCTGCCGAAACTGTCGCTCGGCAGTGACGGGCTGGCCGACGGCGAGGCGATCGGCATCGCGGCGGCGATGGTCTCGGCCACCGTGGCCGCCATTGCGATGATCCAGATCCGCCGGCTGGTCCACACCGAGAAGACCGCCACCATCGTCATCTATTTCTCGCTGACCTCGTCGGCGCTGGCGGCGCTGTCGATCTTCTTCGGCTGGGTGGTGCCGACATGGGAGCAGGCAGGTTTCCTGATCCTTGCCGGTCTGTGCGGCGGCGTCGGCCAGCTCCTCCTAACCGCCTGCTACCGCTATGCCGACACCTCGACCATCGCACCGTTCGAATACACCTCGCTGATCCTCGCCATCATCATCGGCTATGTGATCTTCGATGAGGCGGCGAGCGGCACGACGATCCTCGGCGGGGCCATCGTCGTGTCGGCCGGCATCTTCATCATCTGGCGCGAGCACCGGCTGGGCCTCGAGCGCTCGCGGGCCCGCCGGGTCACCCCGCCGACGGGCTGAAACGCCTGCCGGCGCAGGCCCGAATGCGTCCCGCAGCCTTTCACAGTGGCGTGTCATCGGCTTGTGACCTTGCCTGATTATGCGATGCTGGAACCGTTCCAAACGTTGGACGGTGCCGGATTTCGCAAGATCAGGGGGCGTCGATGAACGAACATGCAAGCCGTGCGGTATTCCGCACAAGCCAGCTCGAAGAGGCCGATGGCGAAGGTCTGAACCCGACCGACAACCGCACCATGGGCGACGTGATCGCGACGCGCTTCTCGCGCCGCGACTTCCTGCGCGGCTCGATGGCCGCCACCGCGATCGCCGCCACGGTGAGCCCGCTGGCGCTGATGGCCGCCGACGAGGCCCATGCCGAAGGCGCCGCGGGCTCGAAATTCGACTTCACCGAAGTCGAGGCCGGCGTGGACGAGATGCACCACATCGCCGAAGGCTACGATGCCGATGTGCTCCTGCGCTGGGGCGATCCGGTCTTTGCCGATTCACCGGAGTTCGATCCGGCGAACCAGACGCCGGAAGCCCAGGCGCGCCAGTTCGGCTACAACAACGACTATGTCGGCTTCATCCCGATCGACGGTTCGTCGGAGCACGGCCTGCTCGTCGTCAATCACGAGTATACCAACGAACACCTGATGTTCCCGGGCATCGTGAAGGTCGACGGCGATGAGCTCACGGTCGCCGCGGCCGACCAGAAGCGCGTCGACATTGAGATGGCGGCCCATGGCGGCACCATCGTCGAGATCCGCAAGGAGAACGGCAAGTGGCAGGTGGTGACCGACGGCGCCAAGAACCGCCGCATCACCGCCGGGACCGAGATGGAGCTGCGCGGCCCGGCCGCCGGCCATGCCCGGCTGCAGACGAAAGCAGATCCGTCCGGCACCAAGGTGTTCGGCACCATCAACAATTGCGCCGGCGGCGTCACGCCGTGGGGCACCTACATCATGGCCGAGGAGAACTTCCACGGCTATTTCGTCGGCGAACTGCCGGCCGATCACCGGGAAGCGCAGAATTACGAGCGCTACGGCGTGCCGGACGGCAGCTACGAATGGGGCAATTTCCACGACCGCTTCGACGTGTCGAAGGAGCCGAACGAGCCCAACCGCTTCGGCTGGATCGTCGAGGTCGATGTCGAGGACCCGAACTCGGTGCCGAAGAAGCGCACTGCGCTCGGCCGCTTCAAGCATGAAGGCGCCGAGTCGATCGTCGCGGCCGATGGCCGGGTGGTGTTCTATCTCGGCGACGACGAGCGCTTCGACTATGTCTACAAGTTCGTCACCGCGGGCACCTACAACCCCGACGACAAGGCCGCGAACATGGACCTTCTCGACGAGGGCACGCTCTATGTCGCGAAGTTCGAGGACGACGGCTCGCTGACCTGGATGCCGCTGGTCTTCGGCGAAGGTCCGCTGACCGCCGAGAACGGTTTCGAGAGCCAGGCCGACGTGGTCATCGAGACCCGGCGCGCGGCCGATCTCCTCGAGGCGACCAAGATGGACCGTCCGGAGGACATCGAGCCGAACGGCACCAATGGGCGCGTCTACGTGATGCTGACCAACAACACCAAGCGCGAGGAGGCCGATGCCGCCAATCCGCGCGCCAAGAACGCCTTCGGCCACATCATCGAGATCGCCGAGGACGGCGGCGACTTCGCCGCCACCAAGGGCACGTGGGAAGTCCTGCTGAAATGCGGCGACCCGTCGGTCGCCGATGTCGGCGCGACCTTCTCCACCGAGACCACGAAGAACGGCTGGTTCGGCATGCCGGACAATTGCGCGGTCGATGCCGAGGGCCGGCTGTGGGTCTCTACCGACGGCAATTCGCCGAAGGCGACGGGCCGCACCGACGGGCTCTTCGCCGTCGATACCGAAGGCGCGGCCCGCGGCACGTCGAAGCTGTTCTTCCGGGTTCCGGTGGGCGCCGAGATGTGCGGTCCGCTGATCCTGCCGGACATGCAGACGGCCTTCGTGGCGGTCCAGCATCCGGCCGATGGGGGCGAGGACTGGGAAGGCTTCGGCCGTCCGTCCTATTACGAGGATCTCTCGACCCGCTGGCCGGACTTCAAGGACGACATGCCGGTGCGTCCGTCGGTGGTGGCCATCACCAAGCAGGGCGGCGGCCGGATCGGCTGACCGCCGGACAGGTTCGAAACGCGAAACGGGCGGCCATCACGGCCGCCCGTTTTCGTTTGTGCGTGCTGGAAGGCCCGGAGACGTTCGACCCGTCCCGGCTTTCGCGGGGCATCGACGATCGCCCCGAGCCGGGTAGGGACGACCTCCGCGCATGACACTCAGATGCCGCCGGCCTTGTCGTCCGGCGGGGTCACCGGTTCAGCCGGGCGCGCGGCAGCGGCAGCATCGCGGTCGGTACGGTCCGCCTCTGCCTCAGCCTCAGCGGCTGCCTCTGCTTCTGCCTCCGCTTCGGCACTGGCCATCGCTTCGGCTGCCTCGGCCTCGTCGCTGGCGGCCAGTTCCTCCTCGGCGGTGATCGAGGCTTCGGCGCGCGGATCCAGCGTGAAGCTGGTCGGCGTCTGGGTGCGGGCCAGCGGCACGGTCTGGAAGTCCGCTCGCTCGTCCACCGGCAGCGCCTCGCGGCGGTAGGTCCGGTAGTAGGAATAGGCGGCATAGGCGACGGCCGAGGTGCCGACCGCCTGGAACATGCCTTCGGGGCCGAAACTTTCCATCAGGAATGCCGCGTAGATCGGGCCGACCATCGTGCCGACGCCGTAAAGGATCAGAAGGCCGCTGGAGATCTTCACGAAATCCTCGTCGGCGGCGTAGTCGTTGGCGTGCGCCACGGCCAGCGAATAGGACGGATAGACGATGCCGCCGATGATGAAGGCGACGACGAAATACATCGTCGCGCCCCAGGGCATGGCGTCGACATAGACACCGAGGACGGCGGCGATGAAGCCGATCAGCCCAGCCGCAGTCATCACGTAGCGTCGGTCCATCCTGTCGGAGAAGCGGCCGAGCGGCACCTGGAAGACGATGCCGCCAGCCATCGCTACGACGACGAGGGTGGCGATCTCGGTGGTCGACAGGCCGATCTTCTGGCCGAACACCGGCGCCATGTTGTTCCAGCCGCCGGACATGATGCCGGCCAAGAGCACGCCGACGGCCGCGACGGGCGAATTGCGGAATATCAGGCCGACATCGATCTTCACGCTGGTCAGCGGCTTCGGCGAGGCGGCGCGCGACAGCGCCGTCGGGATCACCGCCAGCGCGAACAGGATCGCGCAGAGCATGAAGGGAATGGTCAGCTCGGGCTGGCTGAGCGGCATGACGTACTGGCCGCCCATCATCGCCGCCATGGTGACGACCATGTAGATCGAGAAGATCTTGCCGCGGCTCTCATTGGTCACCCGCTCGTTGAGCCAGCTCTCGACCACCATGTAGGTGCCGGCCAGCGCGAAGCCGGCCATGGCGCGGAAGACGATCCAGGCCAGCGGATCGATGAGGACGCCGCTCAGAAGCACGGAGATCGCCAGGAGCGCGGCGAGGCTGGCGAAGGTGCGCACATGGCCGGCGCTGCGCACGATCACCGGCATGACGAAGCAGCCGACCGTGAAGGCGATGGCGTAGGAGGTGCCGAAGGCGCCGATCTGGTAGCTCGACCAGCCCTCGATCGAGCCGCGCACCGGCAGGAGAATGCCCATCAGACCGGCGCCGGCCATCAGGAAGAAGGTCGATGCAAGCAGTGCGGCGATCGGCAGGATCTGCAGTGGCATGGGACGGCCTTGGAACGGTGTGGTCGATACGGCGCGTTGCCTCGCGGGCAGAGCTAGGCGTTTCGGACCGATTTGGCGAGTGCCTTTTCGCCGCCGATTCGTGCGGCGGCCCGGTCCCGCGTCAGCCCGTCGTCGATTTCTCCGCCAGACGTTCGCGCAGGGCGATCAGGTCGCGCCAGGCGAGGCGCTTCTGGGCCGGCTGGCGCAGCAGATAGGCCGGATGCAGCATCGCCACCGCGTCGATGGCGTCGCACTGTTCCAGCCCGAAACTGTAGGTCGTCCAGCGGCCGCGCACCCGCAGGATGCCCTCCTGCGCCCCCAGGATCGCCTTGGCCGAGGGCGAGCCGAGACAGACCAGGATCTTCGGCGCCACCAGTTCGATATGGCGCTGGACGAAGGGCAGGCAGATCTGCGTCTCGGCCGGCGTCGGCGGGCGGTTGCCGGGCGGGCGCCAGGGCACGGTGTTGGTCACCCGCACCGCCTCTCGCTCCAGCCCGATGGCTTCCAGCATCCGGTTGAGAAGCTGGCCGGAGCGGCCGACGAAGGGCACGCCGGCGGTGTCTTCCTCGCGGCCCGGCGCTTCGCCGACCAGCATCAGATCGGCAGTCTCGCTGCCGTCGCCGAACACCGTCGAGCGGGCCGAGATCCGCAGATTGCAGCCGTCGAAATCGTCCAGCGCGGCCTGCAATTCGGCCAAGGTCGTCGCCGAGCGGGCGCGCTCGCGGGCATCGGCGACGGCGATGTCGTCGGGCACCGCGATGCGCGGCGAGGGGAAGCCGGGCTCCTCGGCCGGCAGCGGCGCCCGCGCCGGGGCAGCTCTCGCTTCCTGCGCGGGGCGCGGGGCGTCGCCGGTCGCTGCCGGGGCGGCCCCCGGCGGCTGGCCGCGCCGGGCCTTGCGGGCGGCGATCTCGGCCTGCGTCTCGGCAAAGCGGTCGCGCGGGGCCTCGCCGGTCACCGCATCGACGCCGGCGGCGCGGTACCATTCGAGGAGGGCGATTGCCGCCTCGCGGTCGATGGGGTGGGGCTCGGCGTTCATGGCCATTCCCTAGCCGATTTTTCCGCGCGGCGCGACGGCGGCGTCAGTGTCCGAGCGACTGGGAGAACAGGTTGATGACGAGCACGCCGCCGACGATCAGCGCCAGGCCGAGCAGGGCCGGCAGGTCGAGAGTGACGCGGAACCAGAAGATGTCGATCAGGGCCAGCAGCACGATGCCGGTGCCCGACCAGATCGCATAGACGATGCCGACCGGCATGGTGCGCAGCGGCAGCGACAGGAAGTAGAAGGCGAGCACATAGGTCGCCACGGTGACCAGCGAGGGTGCGAGCCGGGTGAAGCCTTCGGTCGATTTGAGGGCGGTGGTACCGACGATCTCGCAGAGAATCGCGATGCCGAGATAGAGCGCGTTCAAGCCGGTCTCCTTGTGTCGGGCCGGGCCTGTCTGATCCGCCCGCGGGCGGCGCGTCAAGGGCCGGGGGCGTCCGCGACGATCGGCACGACGCCGGCTGTTTGACGGAAAGGTCAATCAGGCTAGAACTCGTCCAGACAGGCCCGTGCCCTAGTCTTGGAACGACGGCACACGGTGCGAATGTGTACGAGGATGCGCGACGTCTGCCCGCGCCACCGAAAGGACCCAGAGACGATGAGCGATACCGCCAGCCAGACCGAGACCCTGCCCGAACGCGAGTCGATGGAATTCGACGTGGTGATCGTCGGCGCCGGGCCGGCGGGTCTGTCGGCGGCGATCCGGCTGAAGCAGATCGATCCGGACCTGTCCGTCGTGGTCCTGGAGAAGGGCGCCGAGGTCGGCGCCCACGTCCTGTCCGGCAACGTACTCGATCCCTCGGCCCTCGACATCCTGCTGCCGGAATGGCGCGAGGAAGAGACGCCGATCAAGACAAAGGTCACCGACGACCGGTTCTATCTCTATGGCGCCAGCGGCTCGCTTCGCCTGCCCAATGCGCTGATGCCGAAGCTGATGAACAATCACGGCAATTTCGTCGTGTCGCTGGGCCTCGTCTGCAAGTGGATGGCCGAGAAGGCCGAGGCGCTGGGCGTCGAGATCTATCCGGGTTTTGCGGCCTCCGAGATTCTCTATGACGAGAGCAATGCGGTGATCGGCGTCGCCACCGGCGACATGGGCGTGGCCCGCACCGGCGAGCCCGGCCCGATGTACCAGCGCGGCATGGCGCTGATGGGCAAATACGTGATGATCGGCGAGGGCGTGCGCGGCTCGCTGGCCAAGCAGCTGATCCGCGGCTACGGCCTCGACGAGGGGCGCGCGCCGGGCAAGTTCGGCATCGGGCTGAAGGAATTGTGGGAGATCGATCCGGCCAAGTCGAAGCCGGGCCGGGTGCAGCACTCCTTCGGCTGGCCGCTGGACAGCGGCACCGGCGGCGGCTCGTTCCTGTACCATCTGGGCGAGAACCAGGTCTATGTCGGCTACGTCGTCCATCTGAACTACAAGAACCCGTATCTGTCGCCCTTCGAGGAATTCCAGCGCTTCAAGACGCATCCTGACATTGCCGAACTGCTGGAAGGCGGCAAGCGCATCGCCTATGGCGCGCGCGCCATCACCGAGGGCGGCTGGCAGTCGGTACCGAAGCTGGTCTTCCCGGGCGGCGCGCTGATCGGCTGTTCGGCCGGCTTCGTCAACGTGCCGCGGATCAAGGGCGTCCACAACGCCATGACCTCGGGCATGCTGGCGGCCGAGAAGGCCGCCGAGGCGATCAAGGCGGGACGCGCCCACGACGTGCTGTCGGCCTATGACGACGAATGGCGCACGTCCGCAATCGGCCGCGACCTGAAGCCGGTGCGCAACGTCAAGCCGCTCTGGTCGAAATACGGCACCCTGCTCGGCATCGGGCTGGGCGGTCTCGACATGTGGACCAACTCGCTGTTCGGCCTCTCCTTCTTCGGCACCCAGAAGCATGGCAAGCCCGACCATGCCTGCCTGGAGCCGGCGGCCAAGCACAAGAAGATCGACTATCCCAAGCCCGACGGCGTCCTGACCTTCGACAAGGTCTCCTCGGTGTATCTGTCGAACACCAATCACGAGGAGGACCAGCCGGTCCATCTGCAGGTCAAGGACCCGCAGTTGCAGCACGATTCCGAATTCGCGGTCTATGCCGGCCCGTCGCAGCGCTATTGCCCGGCCGGCGTCTACGAATGGGTCCAGGAGGGCGGCGAGGAGAAGTTCGTGATCAACGCCCAGAACTGCGTCCACTGCAAGACCTGCGACATCAAGGACCCGAACCAGAACATCAACTGGGTGCCGCCGCAGGGTGGCGAGGGGCCGGTCTATCAGGTGATGTAGGAGCCGCGTCGCGCTGAACGGCGCGGTGTTGCTCGTCGTGTCGTGAAGGGGAGACCGCCATGCGCCTGGCTTTGCCGCTGATCCTTTTGGCCCTGCAGTTGCTGGCTCTGCCGGCGCGCGCCGACGACGCCTATGATGTGTGCCTGCGCAAGGCCGATGTCAGCATGCAGGAGATGGGCGCCTGCGGCGGTGCGTGGATGGAGCGCGAGGATACGCGCCTCAACGCCGCGTGGCAGGCGCTCCTGGAGGAGCTTCCTGAGGAGGGCCAGCCGATGCTGCGCGACGAGCAGCGGGCATGGCTTGCCTATCGCGACCGGAGCTGCCTGTTCTATCTGGATCCGGCCGCATACGGTTCGATCGGCCGCCACCTGTCCTATCCGTCCTGCCGGGCTTTCGTCATCGCGCAGCGGACGCAAGCTCTGAACGAGATCCTGGTGTCGGTCGCGCCGAGGTAGGAGAGGGGATCATGACGGGATCCCCGACTCCCTAACGATCCGAACCAGAGCATCAACCTGGTGCCGCCGCAGGGTGGCGGCGCCGGTTCGGCCGCCGAGGCTAGAGCGCGGCGGCCAGCGGGGTGTCCGGGGTGGCCGGCGCCGAGGCCGGTAGGCTGAAAGTCGCCGCGATCGGGAGATGATCGGAGGCGGTGGGCGCCAGTGTGGCGATCTGCCGGATCACGATGCCGGGTGTCGCCAGCACATGGTCGATCGGCAGGCCGACGAAGGGCGCCAGCACGCCCGGCAGGGCGCGCAGGAGCCAGGTGAAGCCGATGCCCGTCATCGGTGTCGTGCGGCTGGCCGCCGCATAGGTTGCCAGTGCGGCGCTCCACGGTGCGGCGTTGAAGTCCCCGGCGATCAGCACCGGGCCCCGCAGCAGGCCCAGCGTCTCCTGCAAATCCGCCAGCTGGCGCCAGTGGCCGAAGGGCCAGGGCCATTGCAGGTGCTGGGAAACGATGGTGGCGACGGTGCCGTTGAAATCGATGCGCCGCGCAGCAAAGCCGTTCTCCACGTCGCAATATCCGGTCTCGTCGACGAAGGGGCGCTTCGACAGGATGGCGACGTTGCCCTGCGCGAAGCGGCCACTGCAGTAGAATTGATGCGGATAGGTGGCCGACAGGGTTTCAAGCCGCGCCTGCCAGCCGCGTCCGGTTTCCTGCAGGGTGACAATGTCCGGCGCTTCGGCCGCGATCCGGCGGATGGCCTCGGCCGGTTCGGCGACGTCGTAGCGCAGATTCATCTGCAAGAGGCGATAAGCCGGCCGGCCCGCGACGGCGTCGGCGGCCATCGGGGTGCTGTCCGGCAGGACATAGGGCGCCGCTGTCGCGAAGCCGGCGAGCGCCGCGGTGACTGCCGTGGCGCCGGCGACGCGCGGGATGGCTGGGCCGGCGATCAGTGCGGCGATCCCGGCGAGCAGGGCGATGACCGACAGATGGGCGCGAAAATGCCCGACGGAATCGAAGGCGGCGACGCTGTCGCCGAAGAAGCCGGCGACGATCGCCACAGCGCAGGCCAGCACCAGTGCCACGAGTGCCCACCGCAGCCAGCGGCGACCGCCGGTTCGCCCGCGCGCCGGCGCGTCTGTCGTTCCGGTCCTCGCCATGGTGGCTACTGGAACGCCGTCTCGAAGAAGGAGCGCAGCTTGCGCGAATGCACCCGCTCGGAGGGCAGTTCGGACATGAGCTCCAGCGCCCGCATGCCGATGCGCAGATGCTGGGCCACCTGCCGTTTGTAGAATTCCGTCGCCATGCCCGGAAGCTTCAACTCACCATGCAGCGGCTTGTCGGAGACGCAGAGCAGGGTGCCGTAGGGCACGCGGAAGCGGAAGCCGTTGGCCGCGATGGTCGCCGATTCCATGTCGAGGGCGATGGCCCTCGACTGGGACAAGCGCTCGACCGGTTCGCGATGGTCGCGCAGTTCCCAGTTGCGGTTGTCGATGGTGGCGACCGTGCCGGTGCGCATGATCTTCTTCAGCTCGTAGCCGGACAGGCCGGTGACCTCCTCGACGGCCTTTTCCAGCGCCACCTGCACTTCGGCCAGCGCCGGGATCGGCACCCAGACCGGCAGGTCGGCGTCGAGCACGTGATCCTCGCGCACATAGGCATGGGCAAGGACGTAGTCGCCCAGCTCCTGGCTGTTCCGCAGGCCGGCGCAATGGCCGAGCATCAGCCAGGCGTGGGGGCGCAGGACGGCGATGTGGTCGGTGATCGTCTTCGCGTTGGACGGGCCGACGCCGATATTGACCATGGTGATGCCGTGGCCGTCGGCGCGCTTGAGGTGATAGGCCGGCATCTGCGGCAGGCGCGAGGGCGCGACGCCCTGATGCGGCTTGGCCTCGCCGGGGCTGGTGACGACATTGCCCGGCTCGACGAATTCGACATAGCCATCGCCGCCGCGCATCATCATCTCGCGCGCCATCATGCAGAATTCGTCGATATAGAACTGGTAGTTCGTGAACAGGACAAAGTTCTGGAAATGCGCTGGATGGGTCGCGGTGTAGTGCGACAGCCGGTGCAGCGAATAATCGACGCGCTGGGCCGTGAAGGGCGCCAGCGGCATCTCCTCGCCGGGGCCTGTTTCGTGGTTGCCGTTGACGATGCGGTCGTCGGTGGCTTCCAGATCGGGCACGTCGAAGACGTCGCGCAGCGGCCGGTCGAGCCGTTCGGCCATACTGCCGTCGACATAGGTGCCTTCGCCGAAGGCGAAATGCAGCGGGATCGGCGTGGTGGAATCGCCGATCAGCACCGGCTGGCCGTGATTGCGGATCAGGAGCGCGATCTGGTCCACCAGATAGCGCTCGAACAGATCCGGCCGGGTCACCGTCGTCGCGTAGCGGCCCGGTCGCGGCACATGGCCGAAGGCGAGGCGCGAATCGACCCGGGCATGGGTCGTCGTCGCCAGCGAGATTTCCGGATAATAGGCACGGTAGCGATGGTCGAGATCGCCGTCCTTCAGGACCGCGTCGAAGCTGTCGGACAGGAAGGCGACGGAGCGGCCATAAAGGCGGATGACTTCCGCGACGGCTTCCTGCGCATCCCAGTACGGGCGGCGTTCGGCGGTCTCGGGTGTGACGATGCGGCTCTCGGCCGGGGCGGGAACGATCTCGGTCATGCCCCTGTCTAACCGGCCGTCACGGCAGCGAGAAGACGCCCGGTCTCAAAAACCGTCGGTGGTGTACTGGGGAACGATGGGATCGCGGACCAGCGGGCAGACGATGCCGCGACGATAATCGCAATCGTCGCCGGTCACGGATCCGAAGGCGCTGCCGGGGCGCTCGCCCATGTCCTGCACCAGGAAGCTCAAGACCGTGCCGATCCCGGCGATCAGGACCGTCAACGCGGTCATTCGTGTCATCATAGGTGCCGCCCTACAGCATTTTCGCCACAATTGCACATGGCGCTGAAGCGAGGCTGACATGCGCCCGGCTCGGATGGCCGGGCAGGAGTGGATGCGGGGCCGCGGACGGCGGCAAGCGTTGGGGCGCGGCTGGTCGGTTGTCGTACCGATCAGGCGGCGCGGCTCAGAGCTTCACCCAGGTTTGGGTCTTGCAGAAGATCTTGAGGGCGCAGCCGGTCAGCTCCAGCTTGCCGCCCCTGACCACGGCGTTGCCGCTGTAGGTGCGGTCGTCGCGGGGATCGGTGACCTCGCCCTCGTAGTCGGCGCCGCTGCCGGTCATGCGGCCGACGGACTTGCCCTTGTGTCGGCCGGAGATCACCTCGGCGCAATAGGCGCCGCCGCAGCTCGACACCTGCACAATGCCGCCGCCCGGCGCGCGCCATTTGCCGACGATGGGCTCGGCGGCCCAGGCGGAGGTGCCGAGCGCCATGGCGGCGGCGGCTGCGATGAGGATCGTCTTCATGGCGGGCTCCGTCGTCTGTTCAGGATCGAGCAGACAGAACGCCGCTGCCGCGCCACGGGTTGCCGCGGCCGATTATGTCGCCATCGACGATGGGCCCCGAGTGCGTGCCGGTGGCGCCGCCAAGCGGTGCGCGTAACGGGCGGGCAGGGAGGCCTGCCCGCCGCGCGGGATCAGAGGCGGGTGAGGCTTTGCGAACGGCAGATCAGGCCGCCAAGGACGCAGCCGGACACCGACAGCGTGTTGCCGGAGAGCGCGCCCTTGCCGGAATATTCCTTGCCGCCCTTGGTGTAGTCGGTGACCGTGCCGGCATATCTGCCCTTGCCGGTCGGCTGCATCTGCCCGAAGGTTTTCCCCTTGTGGGGTCCGGTCGTGTAGGTCAGGCAGAAGGCGCCGCCACAGCTGGCGATCTTGGCATTGTAGCCGGACGGCATCTTCCAGTTGCCCTCGATCGGATCGGCGTGCGCGATGCCGCCCATGCCGAGGCCGAGCGCGGCCGCCAGTATCAGTCGCTTCATGTTCTCGCTCCCCATCAGGGCAAGCCGGCGTCCTCCTCGACACCGTGAGACTTCCCTTCACGTAAGAGTAAACGAGACGCCGCAAATGGCAATGCTCATGCCCCTGCAGGACAGGCGAAATCGGCGACCTGGCCCGTGGCGGAGAATCTGCCGCAGAGGCACGGAATGCGATGCCGCGGTTAGCAGAGCGTGAATCTTCCGGTGCGGTAACGACCCGTCCGCAGATCCGATTGTCCCGATCGTTCAGGGGTTTGAGCGCGTTATCCCGAGCCAAATCCTCGCACGCATTTATCTCGAATTAATCGAAAACTTTAAGCACCCCTTCAGTCGTCGCGATCATTCTCGACCCATCGGACAGCAGCCGATCAACAGCGACAGGGACGCGAAAGACAATGGCTCGCATCGACTTCCAGAACTACGACGACATCTCGGCCAGCGGCGCGGTGTTCGTCGACGCGGAGATCCTCTTCGACCTCGGCATGCGCGCGGCCTGCGGCCATGACGGCGCGGTCGATCTCGTCGCCGCCCACATGTATTTCAATCTTGCCGATCGCAAAGGTTCGGACGCGGCCGCCTATCACCGGCTGGACGTCGCCAGCCAGATGTCGAAGGCCGAAGTCGCTGCCGCGCTGCGCGCCGCGCGCCAGTGGATGACGCGTCACTGATCACCCGCGACGCGTCTCCACGGCATCGGGCGCAACGGCGCCCAGCCTCTGACATGCGCGGCTGCCGTCAGGCCGTCGGGGGCCGGCCCACTTCCGCCAGCGCCTCGCCGAGCGCGGTCTCGAAGATCGCCAGATCCTCGTCGCGGCCGACGGTGACGCGGATCATCCGGTCGAGCGGCGCGACACCCGGCATGCGGATGAACACGCCGCGCTGGATCACGGCCTCCAGAATCGCGCGGGCATAAGCCCCGTCGCCGCCGCAATCCATGGCGACGAAATTGGTCGCCGACGGCAGCGGGATCAGCCCGGCCGTCGTGGCGATCTGCGCCAGCCTGCCGCGGGCGGCCACGATCTTCTCCACCGTCCGGCGCAGATAGTCCTGATCGCGCAGCGCCGCGAGCGCGCCGACCTGGGACACACGCGAAATGCCGAAATGGTTGCGGACCTTCTCGAACTGCACGATCGTCTCGGCTTCGCCGATGGCGTAGGCGATGCGCGCGCCGGCGAGGCCATAGGCCTTGGAGAAGGTTCGGAAGCGCAGAAGGTTGGGACGCATGACCCTCATCGCCGGCAGGGCGGAGGCGGGCGCCATGTCGGCATAGGCCTCGTCGAGGACGAGGATCGTCTCCGCCGGCACGGCGTCGATCAGCCGCTCGATCTCCGCCGCCTCGTACCAGGAGCCGGTGGGATTGTCGGGATTGGAGACGTAGAGCAGCTTCGGCTTCAGTTCGCGCGTGCGGGCGATCAGCGCGTCGAGATCCTCGCGGTCGTCGCGATAGGGTACGAAGTCCAGCGCCGCGCCGTGGCCGACCACATGGTAGTTGAAGGTCGGATAGGCGCCGTGGGAGGTGACCACGCGGTCGCCGGGCTCGCAGGTGAGGCGCACCAGCAGGCCGAGCAGCCCGTCGATGCCTTCGCCCACCATGATGTTGTCCGGCGCGAGGCCGAGATGCTCCGCCAGCGCCTGGTTCAGGTGGTGATTGGCGGAATCGCCATAGCCCCAGCTGTCGGCGGCGGCCCGCGTCATCGCCTCGATGGCCTTCGGCGACGGGCCGAAGACGCTCTCATTGGCGCCGAGGCGGGCCTTGAAGCGCACGCCGGTCTGCCGCTCCAGCGCTTCCGGTCCGACGAAGGGCACCGAAGCGGGCAGCGATCGCACGAGATCGGTGAAGAGCGGCATGGGGAACTCCGGACGGGAATGGGAAGAGCCGTCGCAATGCGGGGCGACGCGGCAGGCATGCGGCCCGGCGGCGATCGCCGGGCCGTTGGGTCAGGCCTTCGGCGTATCGGGGCCGCCCGGCTCGATCGGCACGAGGCCCGTGGCGAAGCGCCTGGCGTTGCGGGCATAATGCTCAGCCGACAGCCTGAGCCCGGCCTCGGCCTTTTCGTCCAGCGTGCGGGCGACCCGCGCCGGCGCGCCGACGATCAGCGAATTGTCCGGGAACTCCTTGCCCTCCGTCACCAGCGCATTGGCGCCGACGATACAGTTGCGGCCGATCTTCGCGCCGTTGAGCACCGTCGCGCCCATGCCGATCAGCGAATTGTCGCCGATGGTGCAGCCATGGACGATGGCGGCGTGGCCGAGAGTGCAGCCGGTACCGATGGTCAGCGGAAAGCCGGCATCGCTGTGCAGAGTGCAATTGTCCTGAATGTTGGTGTTGTCGCCGATGGTCATCCATTCGTTGTCGCCGCGCAGCACGGCGCCGAACCAGATGCCGACATTGCGGCCGAGCCGCACCCGGCCGATGACATGCGCCCCCGGCGCGACGAATACGCTGTCGTCTTCCGGCAGTTCCGGCCGGTCTTCGTCGAGCGCGTAAATGGGCATGGGCAACCTCCCGAGCTGATGCGCAGCGAAACTGCGTCAGCGGGGAGCGGGAATCAAGCGCGGCGGCGGCGCCTCATTCCGCCACCGCCTTGAGCATCGGCTTGGTCAGCGACTGGCGCACCGAATCGTAGTCGGCCCACGGATCGGCTTCGTCGAGGCGGGCGGCCACCGTGTCGAGGGTGAAGCCATTGGCCGCGTCGAGCTCGGCCAGTTCGTCCCAGGTGACGGGCGTCGCCACCGGTGCGCCGGCGCGCGAGCGGGTGGAATAGGGGGCGATGGCCGTCGCGCCGCGCTCGTTGCGCAGCCAGTCGATGAAGATCTTTCCGGTGCGCTTGGCCTTGGACATGGTGGCGACGTAGCGATCCGGCTCCTCGCGCGCTTGCAGATGGGCGAAGCCGCGGGCGAAGGCTTTCAGATCGTCCCAGCCCTGGCGGCGCTCCAGCGGCGCGATGACGTGGACGCCCTTGCCGCCGGTGACCATGGCGAAGGTCGTCAGGCCAAGATCGGCGAGGCTGTCGCGCAGGTCGAAGGCCGCCTGTTTCACATCGCCGAAATAGAGGCCCTCGTCGGGATCGAGGTCGAAGACCAGCCGGTCGGGCTTTTCCAGCCTGTCGTTGTGGGCGCCCCAGATGTGGAATTCGAGCGTGTTCATCTGCACGGCGCCGACGAGGCCGGCGGCGCTGCCGACGGTGAGATAGTCCGCCTTGCTGCCGTCCTTCTCGGTGACGGCGACGGTCTCTACGGCGTCGGGAAAGCCGCCGCTGTCGTGCTTCTGGAAGAAGCAGCGCTTGTCGCCGCCCTGCGGGCAGCGGACCAGCGACAGTGGCCGGTTGCCGGCATGGGCCAGCATGCGGTCGGCGATCTTTTCGTAATAGAGAGCGAGGTCGCCCTTGGTGACGCCCTGGCCCTCGAAGACGACGCGCCCGGGATGGGTTAGCCGCACGCCGGCCACCCGATCGGGCGCAGCGCCGGTGCTCTGCGGCGACGGGGTCGCCTTTGCGGCGGGCTTGCCGCCCTTGCGCCCCGACGCCGGAGCGGATGTCGGGCGTTCGTCGGTCACGTCCCCGGCCTCCTTGTCCTCGCGCAGTCCCTTGAAGACGCCGTGGCGGATCGAGCCGTCGGCGGTGATCTCGGCAAACTCGATCTCGGCGACGAGAGTGGGCGTGACGAAGCGGGCGGCGCGCTTAACATCGGAGGCGAGTTCGGCGAAGGGCGAGGTCTTGCGCGCCAGATCGGCGAAGCGGGACTTCAGATCGGCCATGGTCTCCTCGTCGAAGCCCGAACCGACACGGCCGCGATAGACCAGCGTGTCGCCGTCCATCACGCCGAGCAGGATCGAGGAGAATGGCCGGCTCTTCTTGTCCGATGGTTTCCAGCCGCCGATGACGAATTCCTGCCGGCGGGTGCATTTCACCTTCAGCCAGTTGCGCGAGCGGCCGCCGCGATAGGGCGCATCAGCGCGCTTGGCGATGATGCCTTCATGGCCGGAGGCGCAGACCTTCTTGAAGACGGATTCGCCGCTGCCGGTGATGTGCTCGCTGTAGAGCAGCGTCTGGGTCTCGTGCCCGTCGAGGAGATCGCGCAGCGCCGCCTTGCGGTCGGTCAGCGGCTGGTCGCGCAGATCCTCGCCATCGAGATGCAGGAGGTCGAAACAGAAGCAGGAGAGGGGGCCGCCCTCCGACAGATGCTTCTGGAGGGTGGAAAAATCGGTGCCACCATCTTCGTCGAAGGCGACCACCTCGCCGTCGATCAGCGCGCTGCGGCAATTAAGGGTCGTGGCGGCCTCGGCAATGCCGGTGAAGCGCTCGGTCCAGTCCTGCTCGTTGCGGGTCCAGCAGACCACCTTGCCGTCGCCGATGGCGATCAGGACGCGGTAGCCGTCATATTTCATCTCGTGGACCCAGTCGCGCCCGGCCGGTGCCGTATCGACGAGGGTGGCGAGCTGCGGCGGGGAGAAGGAGGGCATGGGCAGCGGCTTGCCCGCCTTGCCCTTGGCGGGCTTGGCCGACGGCTTCTTGTCCTTCGCGGTGGTCTTCGCCTCGGTCGAGGACGCCCTGCTTTTCTTTCCGCTCGTTTCCTCGCTCTCTTCGTCGGCCGTGCGGCCGGTGTCCCAGACGTCGTCGCCCTTGGCGATGGCGGCCATGGTGCGCCCGGTCTTCACGCTCTTGTCGGCCTTCAGGAGATTGCGCCGGCGATCGACCGCCTCGTCCTTCTCCTTGATCAGCAGCCAGTTCTCGCGCTTCTCGCCGCCTCGCGGCTTCATCCGCACGAGCGCCCAGTTGCCGCGCATGCGCTCGCCTTCGAGATGCATCTTGAGGCTGCCCTTGGCGAAGCCCTTGTCGGGATCCTCCAGCGGCTCCCAGGTCCCCTGGTCCCAGAGCATCACCGTGCCGCCGCCGTATTCGCCCTTCGGGATCGTGCCCTCGAAGGTGCCGTAGTCCATCGGATGGTCTTCGGTGCGGACCGCAAGGCGCTTGTCGGCGGGATCGAGACTTGGGCCCTTGGTGACCGCCCAGCTCTTCAGCACGCCTTCCCACTCGATGCGGAAATCGTAGTGGAGGCGTGTCGCGTCATGCTTCTGGACGCAGAAGAACAGGCCGTCGCCGGCGATCTCCTCGGCTTCCGAGCCGCTGGGCTCGCGCGTCTTGGCGAAGTCGCGCTTCTGCCGGTAGGTTTCGAGCAGGGCGTCGCTCTTTGCTGCCATGACCGCGACCCGTCAGGCGCTCTTGCGCCGGCTGGTGGTGGCCTTGGCAGCCGAGCCGGACTTCGTCGATTTGCTGCCGCTCGCCTTGGTGCTGCGCGACTTGGCGGTGGTCTTGGCCTTGCTGCCGCGGGCGGACGATGCGCCGGACTTGGCCCCGCTCTTCTTCTCGCCGCTCTCGCCGCCGCCGCCTTCGAGGCTCTTCTTAAGGGTCGCCATCAGGTCGACGACATTGCTGCCCTTGTCCGCTGGTGCCGGCTCGTCGTCCTCGACGGTGACGCGGGCCTTGCCGCCCTTCTTGCGCTTCTCGGCGATCAGCGCCTTGAGGGCCGCCGTGTAGTGGTTCTTGAAGTTCGAGGCGTCGAAGGGCGCGGTCTTCTTCTCGATGAGCTGGGTTGCGACGTCGAGAAGGTCGCCGTCGGTCTCCGCGTCGGAGATGTCGGAAAAGATCGTATCGGACTTGCGGATCTCGTCCTCGTAATGAAGCGTCTCGAGCAGCAGGCCGGTGCCGCAGGGGCGCAGTGCCACGAGATATTCCTTGCCGCGCAGCGACAGCTGGCCGAGCCCGGTCTTCTTGGCCTGGCGCAAGGCGTCGCGTACGACGCGGAAGGCGTCCTCGGCCAGCTCGTCCTGGGGCACGACATAATAGGGCTTGTCGAAATAAAGCGGCGGGATCGAGCAGGTGTCGACGAACTGGACGAGCTCCAGTGTCTTCTTGGTCTCGATCTTGACGTCCTCGATCTCCTCGTCGGTGAGCAGCACGTAGTCGTCCTTGCCGACCTCGTAGCCCTTGACGATCTCCTCCTTGTCGACCGGGCCGATGCCCTCCACCACCTTGTCGTAGTGGATGCGCTTGCCGCTCTCGCGATGGATCTGGCGAAAGCTGATCGAGGCACCGGATTGTGTGGCCGAGAACATTTCGACAGGGATCGAGACGAGGGAAAGCCGGATCTGGCCTTTCCAGATGGGACGAGGCGCCATGCATATACTCCAGACAAGACAGACTGCCGCGTCGGTAGAACGGACGCGGGCGGCGACTCGTTCCCGTTGAGTCACCCCGCCGCCCTGCGCGCGTCGGCTGCTGGTGAAAAGTGGTTGATGGACCGGGGCTTCGCCCCCGCAACCTTGCGTATCGGCCGGCACTCGGGCAGCACGTTCTGCGAACGCCACCCTTGCCCGTCAATCGAACGCACCGCGCCAAGCCCTTGATCCGGATTCTCCATACCGCCGACTGGCAGGTCGGAAAGCCCTTCGGCCAGTTCGAGCCGGACCGCCGCGGCGAGCTGCGGGCCGAGCGCTTCGCCGTGGTCGCGCGGATCGCCGCGCTAGCGCAGGCGCGCGGCTGCGACGCGGTGTTGGTGGCGGGCGACGCCTTCGACGACAATACGGTGACCGATCGCGACCTGCACCGGACGCTGGAGGCGATGGCGGGCTTTTCGGGCCCGTGGATCATGCTGCCGGGCAATCACGATGCGGCCTTGAGCGAATCCGTCTGGACGCGGCTGCGCCGGCGGACCGGCCAGGTCGAGCTGGTCATCGCCGACCGGCCGGAGCCGATCATGCTGAAGGACGGCGCGGCGGTGATCCTGCCGGCGCCGCTGACCCGCCGCCACGAGGGCGCCGATCTGACGGCGTGGTTCGACCACGCCGAGACGCCCGCCGGCGCCGTGCGCATCGGGCTGGCCCACGGCTCGGTCGCCAACCGGCTGCCCGCGAAGGCGGAATCCGGCAATCCGATCGCGGACGACCGCACCGAACGGGCGCGGCTCGACTATCTGGCGCTCGGCGACTGGCACGGCTTCGTCGAGATCGCGCCGCGCACGGTCTATGCCGGCACGCCCGAACCGGACCGCTATCCGGCCAACGAGCCCGGCCATGTGGCGATCGTCGAGATCGACGCGCCGGGCGCCGCGCCGCGCATTGAGCGGGTGCGCACCGCCCGTTTCGACTGGCGCGCGATGGAGCTCAGGCTCGACGGAGCCATCGACGGCCTCGACGCGGCGCTGGGGGAACTGCCTCGTCCCGGCGAGATGCTGCTCGACCTGACGCTGACCGGCAGCCTGCCGCTACGCGAGCGGGTGCGGCTGGACGCGGCGCTGGGCGAGTGGTCGGCACGGCTCTTCGATCTGCGGCTGCGCGACTCCGGGCTGATCGACGAGCCGGACGCGGAAGATCTCGACCTGATCGATGTCGGCGGCTTCGTGCGCGTGGCCATCGACCGGCTGCGCGAACGGGCGGCCGATCCGCAGGACCCGGAGCGCGCCGCCGCGCAGCTGGCGCTGCGCATGGCCTATGTCGAGCACCGCCGGCTCCTGGGCACGGCGGTCGACGGCCCGGGCACGGCGAAGGGCTGATCCATGTATCTGAAGTCGCTTCGCCTCACCGATTTCGCCGGCATCCGCTCGGCCGAACTGCCGCTGATCGAGCCGGGCCTCAATGTCATCGTCGGCGACAACGAGGCCGGCAAGTCGACGCTCTTGACCGCGCTGCGTGCCGCCTTCTTCCAGAAGCACCGGGCCGGCGGCGAGGCGGTGAAGGCGCTCGGACCCTATGACCGGCAGGCAAGGCCCGAAGTCGAGGTCGGCTTCGAGGTCGACGGTACGAGCTACACGCTGACCAAGGCGTTCCTGCAGCGGCCGGCGGCCGAACTCGTCTGGGCCGGCGGCAAGCTGTCGGGCGACGCGGTGGAGGAGCATCTCGCCGAGTTGTTCCGCTTCACCCATCCGGGCGCCGGCGAGCCGAAGCTCGACAAGCACCAGGGCGCCTTTGGCTTGCTGTGGGTCGAGCAGGGGCGTTCGACCGGCGGTCTCGATGTCGGCGTCGGGCGAGACGCCGTCACCGCATCGCTCGAAGGCGAGGTGGGGCAGATTCTCGGTGGCGAGCGCGGACGCAGCCTGATCGCCAGCGCCAAGACGCTGCAGGACCGCTTCTTTACCGAGACGCTGAAGGTCGCCCGCTCATCGCCGGTGCGCGAGACGGAAGAGCGTTTGGCGGAGCTGCGCTCCGAGCTCTCCGCCAAGACGGCGCTCTGGCGCGACTTCCAAGACCGGCTCGACCGGCTGGAGGAGCGCCGGCGCAAGCTGCGCGCCTATGAGCACGACGCCGCCCTGCCGAAGGCTGAGCAAGCCCTGGAAGCGGCGGAAGCAGCGGCGGTCCGGGCGGAAAATCTCGACCGGGAATGCGGCGAGGCCGAGCGCGAGGTGCAGCATGCGCTGGCGCGGCGCGACGCGGCGGCCGAGCGGCTGTCCCAGCGCGAGAAGCTGATGGCGACCGCGGCTGACGCCGCGCGTATCGCCGACGAAGCCGCAGCCAGTCTCGACGAATTGCGGGCGGCCGGCGTCGAGGAGCGCGCTGGGCTGGCGCGGGCGGAAGCGGCGCGCGAGGCCGCGCGGCTGGCCGCCGAACAGGCCGACGCCGCCGACGAGGCGCAGCGTTCGCGCGCCGAGATGAAGCGCCTGACTGACGAGATCGCGGCGCTGGAGCGCCGCCTGAAGGAGGGCCGGACGCTGGATGCGCGCCTCGCCGAACTGCGCCGGCCCGACGGCGCGCCGGCGATCGACGCGGCTGCCATCAAGGCGCTCGATGCGGTTGATCAGCGGGTCCGCGACGCGGCGGTCCGTCTGTCTGTGGCCGCGCCGACCATCCGGTTCGAGCCGGACGGTGGCGCCGGTGTCACCGACGCGGCCGGGCGGGCAGTGGCACCCGGCGCCGACGTCCGGGTGACGGTCCCAACCGGCTTTACGCTCGACGGCTTCGGCCGGATCGTGGTGGAGCCCGGCGGCGACGCGGAAACCCTGCGCCATGACAGCGAGGCGGCGGCGGCCGAGCGCGCGGCGCTGCTGAAGCGCTTCGGCGTCGAATCGACCGATGCGGCGCGGGCGCGGGCGCGGGCGGCCGAAGACCGCCGGATCGAAGCGGCTGCACTGGCCAAGCAGCTGGCGGCGCTGCTGCCCGAGGGCGTGACTACCACGGTGTCGACGCTCGACGAGCTGCGAAGCGACCTCGCGCGGCTTGCAGCCGCGTCGCCGGAAGCCGGGGAGCAGAGCGCCGGGCCGATCGCGGCCGACGGCGAGCGCATCCGGCAGATCCGGCAGGAGGCGCGGCGGCGCCTCGATGCAGCCGGCGCCGAACTGGAGCAGGTGCGCCGCGCCGTGTCCGGCCGTCTCGCCCGGATCGCGGCCGCGGAATCGGAAGCGGGTTTCCGCCGGTCCGAGGCCGACCGCCTGCACCGCGATCTCGCGGAAGCCGAAGCTGCGCGGCCGCGCACCGCACTGGCCGAGGACCTGGCGGCGGCCGAGCTCGAGCGCTCGGCCAAGGCTGCAGTCGCCGCGCTACGCCAGCGCGAGCGTGAGAATGCCGAACCCGAGACGGTGCGCCTGAGCCTGACGACGCGGAAGAAGGCGCTCGAATCGATCCGCCGCGATATGGCGGCGCTCAAGGACGAGGCGCTGACCCTGGAAGGCGAGCTGCGGGCCCAGGGCGCCACCGGCCTCGGCGAGGAGATCGCCCGGCTCGAAGGCGAGATCGGCACGCTGGACACGCGACTGGCGCGCCTGATGCTGGAAGCCGACGCCTCGAAGCTCTTGCACGCGACGCTGCTCGGCGCCCAGCGCGAGGCGCGCGAACACTGGCTGGGGCCGATCAAGACCCAGGTCGCACCCTATCTGAAGCTGATCCATCCCGGCACCGAGATCGAGCTCGATGACACCACGCTGGAAATCCGCAGCCTGCATCGCGCCGGTGTCGCGGAGGATTTCCGCCGCCTGTCGGCCGGTGCCCGGGAGCAGGTCGCCGTCGTCACTCGCATTGCGCTCGCCCATGTCCTCAAGAAAGGCGGGCACCCGGCCGCGGTGATCCTCGACGACGCGCTGGTCAACACGGACGAGAAGCGCCTGGAGCGCATGCATCTCGTCCTGCAGAAAGCCGCCGAGGATTTGCAGATCATCATCCTGACCTGCCGCGAGCGGGACTTTCGCGATCTGGGCGCGCCGATCTTCCGGCTCTGAGTGTTCTGACCGCGTTTTCCCGCCGGGAATCGCCCTGCCGCATTTCCGGCGAGGATGGGGCGAATCCGCCGTCTCAAGGGCCGCCGCAGCACGGTCCGCCCCGGAGGGGACTCCGGCAAAGACGGGATCGGGGCGCCTGAAAGCCCTGCAAACCGGCGATCCTTAACAAGTGGTGAATGAAAAAGTGGCATCCCCGCAACAGGGGTGTGTCCAAAGCACCCCAGGAGCCCCAATGTGGCATTTAGGCGATTGCATCCCGGACGCCGGTGGATATTGTCGCCTCAGAGAGATCGAGGGGGCATTCGCTTCGGACTTTCGCACAGGGGATGGGGCAGGGAAGGCTGTCCTTCGTATAAGGCCCAACCCTAACCTATAAAAAATGACTGGAGGTCAGGACATGAACATTAAGAGCCTTCTTCTCGGCTCCGCTGCGGCTCTCGTCGCAGTCTCCGGCGCTCGCGCTGCGGACGTCATTATGCCGGTTGCTCCGGAGCCGGTCGACTACGTTCGCGTTTGCGACGTTTACGGCACGGGCTTCTACTACATCCCGGGCACCGAGACCTGCTTGTCGATTAACGGCTACGTACGCTTCCAGTACAACGTCGCTGGCGGCATCGAGGACGACTTCGGTAACGACCTGCTGCAGAACCGCGAAGGTGACGACTACCAGGCCGGCTCCGCAGTCCGCGTCCGCCTGAACTTCGACGCTCGCGAAGAGACCGAGCTCGGCACCCTGCGCGCCTTCGCTCGCGTCCAGGCCCAGAACTCCGGCGGCGCGTACAGCAACGACGCCAGCTACAACATGGACATGGGCTACATCCAGCTCGGTGGCCTGACCATGGGTTACCTGGACAGCCTCTGGACCGATGGCGACGGCCTGCTGACCGACACCGACCTGGCCGTTGGTGACTACCAGCTGAACCGCGTCTCCTACACCTACGCAGCAAACGGCTTCACCGCCGCTCTGTCGCTCGAAGACGACACCACCGGCGATTTCGCTCCGGACGTCGTTGGTCGCCTGGCCTATGCCGGTGGCTGGGGTTCGATCTACCTCGCCGGTTCGTACGACGAAGAAGTCGAGTTCGGTCAGCTGACCCTCGCATCCTTCACGCCGGCTGCTTTCGGTATCGACCCGCAGTCCGACGACGGTGCTTTCGCTCTGAAGGCCGGTCTGTCGCTGACCGACCTGATCGCTGCTGACTCCGAGCTGAAGATCGAAGGTTCCTACGCCTTCGACCCGTCGACCTACTCGACGATCGGTATCTTCTCGACCCGTTCGACGCTCGGCCGCCAGGTCGACAGCCTGACGGCTACCCTGCCGGTTGAATGGCAGATCGGTGCTGGTTACGCTCAGAAGTTCGGCAAGCTCGGCGTTGCAGTTTCGGGCGCCTACGGCGAGACCTTCGAGACCTACAACTTCGCTACCGCCACCACGTTCTCGAACATCGGCGAAGGCGAGTACTACAAGCTGGTCGGTAACGTCGGCTACGAGATCACCAACAACTTCGACATGCTGGCTGAGATCTCCTACGCCAACATCGACTTCGACGGCCAGAACGGCTTCGTCGACAACTCCCTCGACCAGACGGCGGGCTTCCTCCGCTTCGTCCGCTCCTTCTAATAGAGCAGACATATCGTCTAGAGAGCCCGGCGTTCGCGCCGGGCTCTTTTCGTTTGGGGACGTGACAGTCACCGCAACACGTCCGCCCGGCGGATCTATGGTCGTCCTACCGACCGGCGGTTGCCGCGCTGCACACTCCCACTAGCTAGTCTCGCATCTTCATCGACTGCGGAGCCGGCCAGATGACGTCCTTCCTTGGCAAGTTGATCGTGCTTGCCGCCACGACCGTGGGTCTTACCCGACTGGCCCGGCTCTTTCGCGGGGACAGCGGCCGGGCGGGGACCCGAAGGCCCCGGGACGACAGGACCTACCATCCTGCTGAGACGTCCGCCTCCGCGCGCACCGACACGGCCGAGGCCGCCGACAATGCTGCGGCGGGGCCCGCTCCTGCTGCGCCCGAGACCGATGCGCTGGGCGTTGCCGGTCATGACGTGCCGTCCTCTTCTAGCGCCGCGGGCACAGACTCCTCGGACGCAGAAGCGGTCGCGAAGCCTGCCGCCGCGCCGAAGCCTGCGGCACCCGTCCCGCCGGAAGACCCGCTCGCCGTCAAGCACCGGGCCGCGCCCTTCGACCGCAATTTCCGCTCGGTGGATTACACCCGATTGTCTCAGGACCGGGCGACGATCGATCAGGATCGCGCACGTCAGCGGCGCATGCATTCGACCTGGAGCCCGCCACCGCCGGACCAAAGGAGACCAGCCGAACCCAGCCAGTCGGGTGTCTTCTCGAGTTTCGGCGGCAGCGTCATCGCCGCGGAGGTCATCCGGGGTGGCGAGGCCGGGCGCGTTCCCGATCCGATGCCGCAGCTTCCGGGCGAACGGATCGCGTTCTCCGGGCCGCATCCCGATGCCCCGACGCCCGATCTCGCCGATCGCGCGGGCATACCGGCCGATCCGCTGGCGGTGAAGCACCGTTCCGAGCGCTTCGACCAGGATTTCCGAACGGTGGATTATGCCAATCTCGATGGCGGCGAGGCGGCGCTTGAAATGGCCGAGGACGGCAATGCCGTGCCGCCGGCTCTCACGCCGGCGCCCGCCGATGACGAGACCTATGTCGCCGCGTTCCGCACCGCCGGAGGGCCAGCGCCGTTGCGCGGCGCGCCGGCGAGCGCGGACACGGGGGGCGACACCGAAGCCGACAGTTCAGCCGGTGTGGGGAACGAGGATGCAGGTGTCGAGACGGCGCCGACCTCTGGCGCGGGCGATACTTCGCTGGCCGATACCGGACAGGGCGCGCAGGCGCCGGATGACCTCACGCAGATCAAGGGGATCGGCCCGACGGTGGAGCGTCTCCTGTTCGAGCAGGGCATCTTCCGCTTCGAACAGATTGCCGCGCTCGGCGAGAGCGAGATCGCGGCGATCGAAGCGGCGATCGGCTTCAGCGGTCGGATCGGCCGGGAGGCCTGGGTCGAACAGGCCCGTGCCTTGTCACAGGGCAAGGCCGCCGGCTGAGGCCGGCGCGCCCGCCATGTCAGGGACTCAAGCGGCGGCGGTCAGCCGCCCCGGCCGAAGCGCAGGTCGCGTTCGATGTCGACGCTGGCGCCTAGGCGCATTTTGTACACCTCGTAGTTCTCCAGCACCCGCTGCACGTAGTTGCGGGTTTCTGTGTAGGGAATGCGCTCCACCCAGTCGACGACCTGATCCAGCGGCTTGCCGCGCGGATCGCCGAATCGCTCGATCCATTCGCGGGCCCGCCGCGGGCCGGCATTGTAGGCGGCGAAGGTGAGAACGTAGGAGCCGGCGAAATCGGCAATCTGCTCGCCGAGAAAATGCGCGCCCAAGGTGGCGTTGTAGCCGGGGTCGCTGGTCAGCCGGTCGGGCGAATAGCTCACGCCCACCTTGCGGGCGACGCTCTTGGCGGTGCCCGGCATCAACTGCAGAAGGCCCAGCGCGCCGGCCGGGGAACGCGCCTTCGGATTGAAGGCGCTTTCCTGCCGCGCGATGGCATAGGCCAGCGCCTTGCCCGCCGCCGAGATGTTGGCGCTGGCCGGGATCACACCGATCGGGAAGGCGAGGGCGGGGGCGTCGACGCCGCGCCAATAGGCCAGCTTGCCGATCTGCAGAACCAGATGATGGTCGCCGCGCCGTTCGGCCATGACCGACAACAGCGCAAGTTCGCCGGGACTGTCCAGTTCGTCGGCGAGGGCGCGGTAGAGGCTGTCGGCCCGCCAGTCCGATCCGATCTCCTCGAGCCGGCGGATCGCCCGGACGGCCTCGCGCTGCTCGAAGCGCCGCCGTTCCGCGTCCGTGGGCCGCGGGAATGCGATCGGGTCGGGCTTGCGGCCGAGGCGAGCGGCGGCGAGTTGGCCGTAATAGGTCGCAGGGAACCGGGCGCCCTGGGCGTAATAGTTCGCAGCCGAGCCCGATGCGCCGGCTTCCGCCGCACGGCCCAGCCAGTAATAGCCACGCGACAGCGACAGCGGCATGCTGGATATCTCGACGATCCTCGCGAAATGACGCTGCGCCGTCGCCGGGTCGCTCAGGAAGCGCAGGGCGATCCATCCGGCATGGAATTCGGCCTCGACCTGTTCTGAGGTACTTTCGGCCAGATGCATGGCAGCGACGCGATAGGCCAGCTTCGTCTTGCCGAGATCAAGGAGGTCGCGCGCGACGATGCGGCGCTCGTTCCACCAAGCGTCCGGATCGACCAGCGCATCGACGTCACGCGGCGCGTCGATCAACAGCTGTGCCGCCTCGTCGACCTTGTCGTGCTTGCGGTTGTATTCGATCAGCGCGAGGCGATAGCCGGGATCGGCACGCTCCGCCTTCGGCACGGCTGCCAGCAGCTTGGCCGCGTTGGATTCGTTGCGGATGACGGCAGCGCGGGCGGCATACAGAGCCTTGGCCCCGGCCATGCCGACGACGCGGCCCGCGTCGGTCACGCGCTCGGCATAGAGCAGCATGTCCATCCGGCGCTTGTGGTCGGCACGTGACAGGAGCGACTGGAAGTTCGCCAGGAACTGACCTTCGACATCCTTGTCGAGGCGTTCCTCGCGCCAGACCCGGGACACAAGGGCTTTCGCCCTGCCGGCGTCACCGGCCGCCAGATAGGCCCGTGCCAGCGCCATCGCGCCTTCCGGGCTTTCCGGCTTGCCGTTGCCGAAGGCGCGAATGACCTCGGCCGCCGGGAGTTTCTCGCGGTAGAGCGCCTTCTCGCTGTTGATCCGCAGCGTCTTCGTGCCGGGCCAACTGGCCAGTTCGGTCGCGGTCCGTGCGATCTCGGCCGCCGGCACGTCCTTGCCACCGGTCAGGGCGATCGCCCAGGACAGGATGTGGCGGTCAAGCGTGCCGGGCATCATTCCCTCGCGGATGGCACGGGCCTTCTGCGGGGTACGGTCGGACAGTGCCTGCAGGCCGTCCTTCAGTTCGCCGCGCATCGGCTGCACCGAGCCGAGCCGCGGCGTCATCGCGGCAATGGAGGCCGTGAAGGCGCTGGCGCCGGCCGGAGGCGTGGCTGGCGCCGCCCTGGCGAGTGCGGGATTCGGCTGCGCGGTGACCGTTCGGCCAAAGCGCCACGGATCCATCGCAACGCCAGCCGCGTGGATGGCTGGCCGCGTCGTGGGCATCGGGCCCAGCAGCGGCAGAGCCGCTTCCTGAGCGGCGGTCGAGGTGACCGCCATGGCGGAGATCATCGTGCCGATCATGAGCTGACGGGCGAAATTCTGTGCTGTCATGGCCAACCTTCCGGACGTCCGGGCGACGACGATCTGTCTGCCGTGCCCCGCCACTTCCTGCCGCAATCGTCGCTGCCGCCAACCCGTCAGGTCGGTCCACGGCCGATTGCCGGAATGGTTTGCAAATCTCTCACGGCCACGATTAAAGCGCCGTTACCGGCAGCCGTCACGCGGCTGCCTGCGGGACGGGATCGGGCTCAGCTTGTTTCGCCCCGACCGCTTCAATATGGTGCCGCGATCCCGGACCGATTGCAGCTTCCGGCACACCATCAACGGTGGTTCAGCGGGCGACGCGCGTCGGCCAGATGACATTCACGAGACGAAGCGCATGCCTGTTCGTTGCATTGGCATGTGGGGAGAAAGAGAGAGCATGTTCAAGGGTTCGCTGCCGGCGTTGGTGACGCCGTTCGCCGAAGACGGATCGCTGGACGAGGCGACGTTCGCCGCCTTCGTCGAATGGCAGATCGGCGAGGGTTCGCACGGTCTGGTGCCCGTCGGCACGACGGGCGAGAGCCCGACGCTGACCCATGGCGAGCACAAGCGCATCGTCGAAATCTGCATCGAGACGACCCGCGGCCGGGTGCCGGTGGTGGCGGGTGCCGGCTCGAACAACACGGTCGAGGCGATCGAACTCGCCCAGTTCGCCGAAAAGGCCGGCGCCGACGGGCTGCTGGTCGTCACGCCCTATTACAACAAGCCGAACCAGAAGGGCCTCTACGCCCATTATGCTGCCATCGCCCGGTCGGTGTCGCTGCCGATCATCATCTATAACATCCCCGGGCGCTCGGTGATCGACATGACGCCGGAGACGATGGGCCGGCTGGCCGCGGATTTCTCCAACATCATCGGCGTCAAGGACGCGACCGGCCGGGTCGAACGCGTGTCGGAACAGCGGATCACCTGCGGCCCCGACTTCCTGCAGCTGTCCGGCGAGGATGCCTCGGCGCTCGGCTTCAACGCCCATGGTGGAAAGGGCTGCATCTCGGTGACCGCGAATGTCGCACCAAAGCTGGGCGCCGAGTTCCAGTCGGCCTGCCTTGCGGGCGACTACGCCCGGGCCCTGGAAATCCAGGACAAGCTGATGCCGCTGCACAAGGCGCTGTTCATCGAGCCGAACCCGACCGGCGTGAAATATGCCCTTTCGAAGCTCGGCAAGCTCGGCAACCGTCTGCGCTCGCCGCTGGTGCCGATCGACGAATCCACCGAGCGCACGATCGACGCGGCGCTGAAGCATGCCGGTCTGATCGGCTGATCTGCCGTCGCGCGACGGTCGAAACCATGCCGTCTCGCCCCTATATCATGGGGCGAGAGGAGCGCGGCCGGGCCGCGCGCGAGGTTTGAATGGCGAAGAAGAAGAAATCAGCAGGCTCGAACGTTGCGGCGGAGAACCGGAAGGCCCGCTTCAATTACGAGATCCTCGACACGCTGGAGGCCGGCCTCGTTCTGACCGGGACCGAGGTGAAGTCGCTGCGCGAGGGGCGGGCGTCGATCGCCGAATCCTACGCCAGCGAAGAGGGCGGCGAGCTCTGGCTCATCAACTCCAACCTGCCGGAATATCTGCAGGCCAACCGCTTCAACCATGTGCCGAAGCGGCGGCGGAAGATTCTCGTGCATCGCACCCAGCTCAGCCGGCTGGCGAGCGCGATCCAGAAGGACGGCATGACCCTGGTGCCGTTGCGCATCTACTTCAACGATCGCGGCGTGGCCAAGCTGCAGCTGGCGCTGGCGCGCGGCAAGAACGCGCCCGACAAGCGGCAGACCATGAAAGAACGCGACTGGAACCGCCAGAAGCAGCGTATCCTGAAGGAAGCCTGAGCCAGGGGAGAGGCGGATGGTCGACGTGTCGAGACTGCCGGACGATCTGACGCCGCCGACCGACGACGGCGGGGCCGCGCATCTGGAAGGCACGCGCCTGCCGGCGGTGCCGCTGCCGGCAACGGACGGCACACAGATCGACCTGTCGCGGCTGCCCGGCCGCCTCGCCCTCTATGTCTATCCGATGACCGGCCGCCCGGACGCCGCGCTGCCCGAAGGCTGGAACGCGTTCCCCGGCGCACGCGGCTGCACGCCCCAGAGCTGCAGCTTCCGCGACCATTATGCCGAATTGCAGGCGCTCGGCGTCGCACAGGTGTTCGGCCTGTCCACCCAGACAATTGATGAGCAGCGCGAGGCGGCCGGGCGGCTGCATCTTCCCTATACGCTCTTGTCGGATGAGGCGGGCGATCTGCGCCGGGCGCTCGACCTGCCGTTCTTCGAACTCGACGGCGGGCTGTATCTGAAGCGCATGGCGATGGTCATCACCGACGGGCGCATCGGCAAAGTGTTCTACCCGGTGTTCCCGCCCGACCGGAACGCGGCGGATGTCGTCGCCTGGCTCACCGCCGGGCGCTGACGTTCAGCGCTTCAGGAAGGCCGCCGCATTCTCGAACACGTCGTGGAACATCGCCTCGGTCAGCCGGCCGGTGTTCGTGTTGTAGCGCGAGCAGTGATAGCTCGAGAACACCGCGATGCCGCCGACCATGTGATGGGCGTTGTGCCCGAAGGGGGCCGCCGAGGGACGCGCGCCCAGCGCGCGGACCGTCGATTCATGCGCGATGCGGCCCAGTGTGACGACCGCCGTGAGCCTGGGAAAGGTCGCCATCCGTCCGGAGAAGAACTGCCGGCAGGTGTTGATTTCGGCGCCGACCGGCTTGTTCTGCGGCGGCACGCAGCGCACCGCGTTGACGATCGCCGTGTCGATCAGTTCGAGCCCGTCATCGGTGCGGGCGTCGAAGCGGTCATTGGCGAAGCCGTAGCGTGCCAGCGTCGCGTAGAGGAGGTCGCCGGCATAGTCGCCGGTGAATGGCCGCCCGGTGCGGTTGGCGCCGCGCAGTCCCGGCGCGAGACCGGCGATCAGCAGGCGGACTGCGCCGGCGCCCTCGGGCGGCAGCAGGGTCGGGACTGGCGCGTTGTGCCAGTCGGGCTCCTTTGCCCGCCATTCCTCGCGAAAGGCGACGAGCCGCGGGCAGAGCGGGCAGTCGCGGGACGGCTCTGCCGGCAGGTTTTCGGGCGCGGGCATTGAACTCATTTCCCGATCCGGAGCGTGGACGGACGGCGCGGCGCGATGGCGGCGCTCAATAGTCGTCGTCCTCTTCGACAGCCGCGGCGGCTTCCTCGGCCTCGATGCGGCGGGCGATCCGCGCCTCGCGCTCGGCCGGGTCGCGGCCGATCTCGGCCTTCAGGTTCGCCAGCTCGATGAAATGGTCGGCCTGGCGCCGCAGATCGTCGGAGATCATCGGCGGCGAACTAGTCAGGGTGGAGACGACCGAGACCTTGCGCCCCTTGCGCTGCAGGGCCGCGACCAATGAACGGAAGTCACCGTCGCCCGAGAACAGGACGAAATGGTCCACCGTGTCGACCAGCTCCATCGCATCGACGGCGAGCTCGATGTCCATGTTGCCCTTGATCCGGCGGCGGCCGCTCGCATCGGTGAACTCCCGGGCCGGCTTGGTGACGACGCGGTAGCCATTGTAGTCCAGCCAGTCGATCAACGGCCGGATCGAGGAGTATTCGTTGTCCTCGACGAGGGCGGTGTAATAATAGGCGCGCAGCAGATAGCCGCGGGCCTCGAAGCTGCGCAGCATCTTCTTGTAGTCGATGTCGAAGCCCAGCCCGCGCGAGGCCGCATAGAGATTGGCCCCGTCGATGAAGAGAGCGATCTTTTCGCGTTGATCGAACATGGATGGCTGCTTTCTCGCATGAGTGAGGGCACGCATTCAGCGGTGGACGCGGGCGGCACGAGGATCTGCGGACCGGCCGTTTTGGGCTGGCGCCGGCGCCGGTCGGCGAACGCCGGTCAGTCGCGCTTCGCTTATTCTGGCCGCCGCGGCGCTGTCAACGAGGGCAGGGGATGGCGCAGCGTCAGACCCTTGCCGTACGCCGCCAAACGGTATATGCGACGCGTTCATCTCTTCGAATTTCAGATACTCAGGAGACAGGCATGGCCCGCGTCACCGTAGAAGATTGCGTCGACAAGGTCGACAATCGGTTCGAGTTGGTCCTGCTCGCCAGCCATCGTGCCCGGCAGATCTCCCAGGGTCAGCCGATCACCATCGATCGCGACAACGACAAGAACCCGGTGGTCGCGCTGCGCGAGATCGCCGACGAGACCCTGTCGCCCGGCGATCTCAAGGAGGACCTGATCCACTCGCTGCAGAAGCATGTCGAGGTCGACGAGCCGGAGCCGGCACCGCAGCCCGCCTCGGCCCCGGCCGAGACCCGCAGCATCGCGGCCACCGCCGAGGCTGGCGACGACGAGCCGGTTTCCTTCGACCGGATGTCCGAGGAAGAGCTCCTCTCCGGCATCGAGGGCCTGGTCCCGCCGGAAAAGACCGACGATTATTAAGCTTTTGGGAATGCCGGCACTTTCGGTCGGCGGCCTCACAGTCTTATATTGAGGGGCGTGCCGTCGTTGACGGCGCGCCCCTTTCTCTTTGCGGACCCGATCCCCAATCCCATGATGCGGCAATATGAACTCGTCGAGAAGGTGGCGGCCTACAAGCCCGATCTCGATGAAGCGCTTCTCAACCGAGCCTATGTCTACGCCATGCAGAAGCATGGCGCCCAGAAGCGTGCGAGCGGCGATCCGTATTTCTCGCATCCGCTGGAGGTCGCCGCGATCCTCACCGAGATGCATCTCGACGAGGCGACCGTCGCCGTCGCGCTGCTGCACGACACGATCGAGGACACCGACGCCACCCGCAAAGAGATCGACCAGCATTTCGGCCCCAAGATCGGCCAGCTCGTCGAGGGACTGACCAAGCTCAAGCGCCTCGACCTCGTCTCCAAGAAGGCGGCGCAGGCGGAGAACCTGCGCAAGCTGCTCCTGGCCATCGCCGACGACATCCGCGTCCTCCTGGTCAAGCTGGCCGACCGCCTGCACAACATGCGCACCCTCGGCCACATGGCGCCGGAAAAGCGGGCCCGCATCTCGCAGGAGACCATGGACATCTATGCGCCGCTCGCCGGGCGCATGGGCATGCACGACATGCGCGAGGAACTCGAGGATCTGGCGTTCCGGCATGTCAATCTGGAAGCCTACGAGACGATCTCGGCGCGCCTCGAAGAGCTGAACCAGCGCCATGCGGCGCGGATCGCCAGCATCGAGACGGACCTGACCGACCGCCTGCGCGAGAACGGCATCGTGGCGACGGTCAGCGGCCGGCAGAAGAAGCCGTATTCGGTGTTCTCCAAGATGCAGCGCAAGGCGCTCTCGCTGGAGCAGCTCTCCGACATCTTCGGCTTCCGGGTGATCGTGGAGACCGAGGAGGAGTGCTACCGCACGCTGGGCATCGTCCACCGCAGCTGGGCGATGGTGCCGGGCCGCTTCAAGGACTACATCTCGACCCCGAAGCAGAACGACTACCGCTCGATCCACACCACCATCGTCGGCCCGTCGCGCCAGCGCGTCGAACTGCAGATCCGCACCCGCCGGATGCACGAGGTCGCCGAATACGGCGTCGCCGCCCACACCCTCTACAAGGACATGGAGGGCGACGGCGACCAGCGCGTTCATCTCTCCAAGGATTCCAACGCCTATGGCTGGCTGCGGCGCACCATCGAGCTTCTGGCCGAGGGCGACAATCCCGAGGAGTTCCTGGAGCATACCAAGCTCGAACTCTTCCAGGACCAGGTCTTCTGCTTCACGCCGAAGGGCCGGCTGATCGCATTGCCGCGCGGCGCGACGCCCATCGATTTCGCCTATGCGGTGCATACCGATGTCGGCGACAGCTGCGTCGGTGCCAAGATCGACGGCCGGATCATGCCGGTGGTCACCGAATTGTCGAATGGCGACGAGGTCGAGATCATCCGGGCCAAGGGCGCGACGCCGCCCCAGGCCTGGGAGAATTTGGCGGTCACCGGCAAGGCGCGCTCGGCGATCCGCCGGGCCACTCGCGCCGCCATCCGCCGGCAATATTCCGGCCTTGGCCAGCAGATCCTCGAACGCACCTTCGCCCGCTCGGGCAAGACCTTCTCCCGCGATGCGCTGAAGCCGCTTCTGGCCAAGCTCGGCCAGCGCGAGGTCGAGGATGCGCTGGCGGCGGTGGGCCGCGGCGAGTTGAACTCGGCGGACGTCGTGCGGGCGGCCTATCCGGATTTCCAGGACAGCCGCGTCACCCGCAAGTCGCCGCACCGGGAAGAGGACGGCTGGGTCAATCTGCGCACCGCCGCCGGCATGATCTTCCGGGTGCCCGGCCGCTCCAAGAAGTCGAAGAAGGGCGGCAAGGCGATTCCCATCCGCGGCGCCGGCGACGACATGCCGGTGAGCTTCGGCCCCGACGGCGCGGTTCCGGGCGACCGCATCGTCGGCATCATCGAGCCGGGCAAGGGCATTACCATCTATCCGATCCAGTCGCCGGCGCTGATCGCCTTCGACGACGAGCCGGATCGCTGGATCGACGTGCGCTGGGACATCGACGAGGCGATGAACGAGCGGTTTCCGGCCCGCATCATGATCTCGGCGATCAACGAGCCGGGCTCGCTGGCCGAGATCGCCGAGACGGTCGCCGCCAACGACGCCAACATCCACAATCTGACGATGGTCAACACGGCGCCGGACTTCACTAAGATGGTGCTGGAACTGGAAGTCTGGGACGTCCAGCACCTGACCCAGACCCTGCGTCAGCTCCGCGCCAAGCCCTGCGTCTCGGAAGTCGTGCGGGTCAACGGTTGAGCCGGACGGCCAGCCAGCGTATCGAACCGCTGCAACAGCAGCCGAGGAGACCCGTTCATGACCAGTGAGGAAGTGCTCGCGATATTCCGCGAGGCCGGCGCCTATCTGGAAGGCCACTTCATCCTGACCTCGGGGCTGCGCAGTCCGGTCTTCCTGCAGAAGGCCCGGGTGTTCATGCATCCGCATCTGACCGAGCGGCTCTGCAAGGCGCTGGCCGAGCGTATTCGGGAAGAGGTGTCGCCGGCGCCGGACTATGTCGTCGGCCCGGCCATCGGCGGGCTTATCCCGGCCTATGAGACCTCCCGCCATCTCGGCGCGCCGGCAATCTGGGTGGAGCGCGAGAACGGCGTGTTCCGGCTGCGGCGATTCGATATCTCGCCGGGCGATCGCGTGGTCATCGTCGAGGACATCGTCACCACGGGCCTGTCGATCCGCGAGACCGTCGAGTGCCTGCGGGGCCTGGGCGCCGAGGTGCTGGCGGCGGCCTGCATCATCGATCGCTCGGCCGGCAAGGTCGATGTCGGCGTGCCGCTGATCGCGCTGGCCGAATACGAGGTGCCGGCCTATCCGGCCGACGCCCTGCCGCCGGAACTGGCCGCAATTCCGCCGGTCAAGCCGGGTAGCCGCAACCTGTAGCCGACCGGGCGGGACCATCGCCAGTGACCGTGCGGCCCTTCCGCACAGGGCGCAGGCAAGACTGATCGCCGCGATCTGACGCGGATTGGGGAATGCGACCGGAATGTTGTTCAGGCGGCGCCAGCCGGAGAATCTAGCAGCGCGGATCCGCACGATCCTGTGGCCGCGCCGCTCGTTCCGCCGCTCCTTCCGCTATCTGCGCAAGCGGGTGCTGCGGCTGAATGCAACGCCGCATGCCATCGCCGCCGGGGTGGCGGCAGGCGTCGCCTCGTCGTTCACGCCGTTCATCGGCTTCCACTTCCTGCTGGCCTTCGCCATCGCCTATATCATTGCCGGCAACATGGCGGCCGCGGCGCTGGGAACGGCGGCCGGCAATCCGCTGACCTTCCCGCTCATCTGGGGCATCACCTACGAAACCGGCCAGTTCATGCTGCATGCCCCGCCGGTGCACGAGAAATCGCCCGAAGGGCTCGGCACGGCCCTCGGTCACATGGATTTCATCGCCATCTGGGACCCGGTGGTCAAACCCATGCTGGTCGGCTGCCTGCCGCTGGGGCTGATCGCCGGGCTTGGCACCTACGCGCTGGTGTTCTTCATGGCGCGCAGCTTCCAGCGGCGCCGCGCCCGCCAGATCATTGCCGGACGGCCGCCGCGCGGTCTGCGCGACCCGGATGCGGCCGGTGGCGACGCCGGACGGGCGGGCTGACGGGCCGCCGCGTGGCCGGCGACGGGACGCGCCGTTGCGCGGCGCGAAGTTTGACGCAGAGCGGATTGCTCCTGTCGGAGCGAGCCGGTAGAAGGCGCGGGCGGCGTTGCCGCACTGCGACAGGGCGACGAAAGGCGAAGCATGGTCGAGAAGGCCGAACGTAGGGAATCCGGGGGGATCGGCGAGACCGTCAAGGTGATCGTGCAGGCGCTCCTGCTCGCCCTCGTCATCCGCACGTTCCTGTTCCAGCCGTTCTCGATTCCGTCGGGTTCGATGATGCCGACGCTGCTCGTGGGCGACTATCTCTTCGTGTCGAAATGGAGCTACGGCTTCTCGCAATATTCGATGCCGCTGTCGCCGCCGCTGTTCGACGGCCGGGTCATGGCCTCGCAGCCCGATCGCGGCGACGTGGTGGTGTTCCGCAAGCCGCGTGAGGAAGACGTCGACTACATCAAGCGGCTGGTCGGCCTTCCGGGCGACCGCATCCAGGTCGTCGACGGCGTCCTGTCGATCAATGGCAAGCCGGTCGAGCGCGAGAAGGTCGAGGACTTTGTCGCCGAGGACGGCACGCCGGTGCCGCGCTTCCGCGAGACGCTGCCGAACGGCGTCAGCTACATGACGCTCGACCTCAGCCCGAATTCGGCCGGCGACAACACCCGCGAATTCGTGGTGCCCGAGGGGCATTACTTCATGATGGGCGACAATCGCGACAATTCGCTCGATAGCCGCTTCGACGTCGGCTACGTGCCGTTCGAGAATCTCGTCGGCAAGGCCCAGGTGATCTTCTTCTCCGTGGAGGGCGACGTGTCCCCGCTGGAAATCTGGAAATGGCCGACCGACCTGCGGCCGGGCCGCATCCTGACATGGCTCGGCTGAAGGCGGACAAGCCGCTCGAGGAGCTCGAACGCCGGATCGGCATCACGTTCCATGAAAAGGCGCGGTTCGAGCGGGCGCTGACCCATTCGAGCCTGCGCTCCAGCAAGGGCGGCAAGGGCGAGGGCGAACGCAGCTACGAGCGGCTGGAGTTTCTTGGCGACCGGGTGCTCGGCCTCGTCGTCGCCGAAAAGCTGTTCGACATGTTTCCGGGCGCCGACGAGGGCGAGCTGTCGCTGCGGCTGAATTCGCTGGTCAGCGCCGATACCTGCGCCGAGATCGCCGACGAACTGGGTCTCTACGAATTCGTCCGCCATGGCGGCGACCTGAAGAAGCTGAAGAGCGATCGCACCAAGAGCATTCGCGCCGATCTGGTGGAATCGCTGATCGCGGCTATCTATCTGGGTGAGGGGCTCGATACGGCGCGCGACTTCATCGTGCGCTACTGGGGCGGGCGGCTTGGCAAGAGTGTCGCCGCACGCCGCGATGCCAAGACGGCGCTGCAGGAATGGGCGCATACGCGCGGGCCCGTGACGCCGCAATACGAGATCGTCGAGCGCTCCGGCCCCGACCATGATCCACTGTTCACCGTGCGGGTCTCGATCCCGGACGTTGCTCCCGCGGACGGGCAGGGCCGGTCCCGCCGCATTGCCGAACAGGAGGCCGCCACGGCGGTGCTCATTCGCGAATCCGTCTGGAAGGACGACAATTGACCGAAGACGACAACACGACCGGCATCGACGCGACCGAGACGGGCGCGACGCCTGCCGCAGAAGGACCGACGCGCTCGGGCTTCGTGGCGCTGCTGGGCGCCCCGAACGCCGGCAAGTCGACGCTGGTCAACCAGCTCGTCGGCACCAAGGTGTCGATCGTCACCCATAAGGTGCAGACCACCCGCGCCCTCGTGCGCGGCATCGCCATGCGCGATCGCACGCAGATCGTCTTCGTCGACACGCCGGGCGTCTTCGCGCCGAAGCGCCGGCTCGATCGGGCGATGGTGCGCACCGCCTGGAGCGGCGCCCGCGACGCCGACATTGTCCTGGCGATCATCGATGCCGACCGCGGCATCAACGAGGAGGTCGAGACCATTCTCGAACGCCTCAAGGATGTGAAGCAGCCCAAGGTCCTGCTGCTCAACAAGGTCGACCAGATGCGCCGCGACCGGCTGCTCGGCCTGACCCAGCAGATCACCGAGCGCGGTGTCGCCTTCGACGAGATCTTCATGATCTCGGCGCTGAACGGCTCGGGCTGCGGCGACCTGATGGACTATCTGGCCAAGGCGTTGCCGGAAGGGCCCTGGTACTACCCCGAGGACCAGATCACCGACCTGCCGCTGCGCCAGCTCGCCGCCGAGATCACCCGCGAGAAGCTGTATCTGCGCCTGCACCAGGAGCTGCCCTACAGCTCGCATGTGGAGACGGAACTGTGGGAGACGCGCCAGGACGGCTCTGTGCGGATCGAGCAGACCATCTATGTCGAGCGGGACAGCCAGAAACGCATCGTGATCGGCCACAATGGCGAGACCATCAAGGCGATCGGTTCGGCGGCCCGCAAGGAGATCACCGAAGCGGCCGACCAGAAGGTGCATCTGTTCCTGTTCGTGAAGGTGCGCGGCAATTGGGGCGACGATCCCGAGCGCTATCGCGAGATGGGGCTGGACTATTCCAGCTGACCGCCTGCGGCCGTTCCCGCCGTCGCGGCGGATCGGTCCGGAGTGCGCTGCGGCGCTGATGTGACATGGAATGGCGTGAGGATGCGATCGTGCTCGGCGTGCGGCGCCTCGGCGAGACCAGTGTCGTCGCCGAGGTGATGACGCGCGCGCGGGGCCGGCATCTCGGCCTCGTGCGGGGCGGGCGCTCGCGCAAGCAGCAGCCGGTGCTGCAGCCGGGCAATTCCGTCGCCGTCCACTGGCGTGCCCGGCTCGACGAGCATATGGGCGCCTTCGTCCTCGAACCGCTGGAACTGCGCGCCGCCCGGCTGATGGAATCCGGCGTCGGGCTGAACGGCGTGCAGCTCGTCGCGGCGCATCTGCGGCTTCTGGCCGAGCGCGATCCCCATGCAAGGCTCTATGACGGGCTGCAGATCATCGTCGATCATCTGGACCGGCCCGAACTCGTCGCCGAACTGATGCTGCGCTTCGAGATCGCGCTTCTGGAGGAGTTGGGCTTCGGCCTCGATCTGGAGCGCTGTGCGGCCACCGGCCAGCGCGACGACCTCGCCTATGTCTCGCCGCGCACCGGCCGGGCGGTCAGCCGCGACGCCGGCGCGCCGTGGCACGACAAGCTGCTGGCGCTTCCCGCCTTCCTTGCCGATGCCGCCACGGCCAGCGATGCGGAATCGCTGGCGGCGGGGTACCGCCTGACCGGCTATTTCCTGGGTCGTCACGTCTACGAGCCGCGCGGGATCGACGTGCCGGATGCGCGCGCCGGCTTCCTGTCGGCGCTGCGCAAGATCGGCATCGCCGCCTAGCTCGCGCCTGGAGGTCTGGCTCAGGCCGGAACCGGCGTCCGCACCACCGGCGCCTCGCGGATCGGCCAGTGGACCAGCGCCGCGATGAGACCCAGGCCGACGCCGAGCCACCACACCGGATCGTAGGAGCCGGCGACGGCATAGAGATAGCCGCCCAGCCAGACGCCGAGGAACGAGCCGATCTGGTGGGACAGGAAGACCAGGCCGCCGAGGAGCCCGAGATAGCGGGTGCCGAACATGATCGCGACGAGGGCGTTGGTCGGCGGCACGGTGGACAGCCACAACAGGCCCATGACCACGGCGAAGACCACCACCGTCAGCGGGGTGATCGGCGTCAGCAGGAAGATCGTCACCGCGATCGACCGGCCGACATAGATCAGCGCCAGGAAATGCGGCTTGGAATAGCGCTGGCCGATGAGGCCCGAGGCGATCGAGCCGATGATGTTGAAGAAGCCGATCAGCGCCAGCGCCGTGACCGCCCAGACCGGGGCGATGGCCTTGTCGGCGAGATAGGCGGGGAAGTGAGCGGTGATGAAGGCCACCTGGAAGCCGCAGACGAAGAAGCCGGTGGTCAGGAGCACGTAGCTCTTCGTCGCGAAGGCCTCGCGCAGCGCCGCGCCCATGGTCTGCTCGATCTCCGCCACCAGGCTGGAATGGCCGCGCGTCGTCCGGCTGTTGCCGCGCAGGGCAAAGGCGAAGAGCGGCACCAGCAGCATCATCGCCGACAGGACCAAAAGCGAATCCGACCAGCCGAAGCGGTCGATCAGCCCCTGGCTGAGCGGCGCGAAGACGAACATGCCGGCCGAGCCGGCGGCGGTGCCGAGGCCAAAGACGAAGGAGCGCTGCTCGGCTGAAACCCGCCGCGCAAAGGCCGCAAGGACGATGCCAAAGGAGCCGGCGGCGACGCCCAGACCGACCAGGACGCCCGAACCGATGGTCAGCCAGAGCGGCGTCGGAGCGACGGCGGTGATGGCGAGGCCCGCGGCGTAGAGGAAGCCGGACAGGACCAGAACCTTGGCGGTGCCGAAGCGGTCGGCGATGGCGCCGAACAGCGGCTGGCCGGCGCCCCAGAAGAGGTTCTGGATGGCGATGGCTATGGCGAAATCCTCGCGGCTCCAACCATTGTCGGTGAGCATCGGGATCTGGAAGAAGCCGATCGCCGAGCGCGGCCCGAAGGTCAGGAGCGCGATCAGGCAGCCGGCGGCGATCGCCAGCCATGGCGTCCGGTCGGCGCTTGCGGTCGTCGTCGTCGCGCTCATCTCGTCATCCCCGCATCGGTTCGCCGCCATTACTAGACCCGGCGCATCGCCCGTGAAACCGCGTTTCCGTGATCACAGCGATCACCCTCGCTGATCGGTCGCGCACAAGTCCGGTCCCGCAACCGGTTGCGACGGCTTTCGCTCGCGCCCCGCAGACGATAAAAGCCGCGGCCAGACGGTGGGGAGGACTGCGTGCAGGTACATAGCGAGATCGGATCGATGCGGACGGCGCTGGCAGAATGCCGGGCCCGGGGCGAGAGCGTCGGCGTGGTGCCGACCATGGGCTATCTCCATGCCGGCCATCTGAAGCTCGTCGAGCGGGCCTGCGCCGAGAACGACGTCGTGGTGGTGACGATCTTCGTGAACCCGACCCAGTTCGGGCCGAACGAGGATCTCGACGCCTATCCGCGCGACCTAGAGCGCGACCTTGCGCAACTGGAGACGTTCGCCGGCGTCCAGGTGTTCGCGCCGACGGTGGCGGAGATGTATCCGCAGCCCCTGCAGACGTCGGTCGATCTTGCGCCGCTCGGCCAGATCCTGATCGGCGCGGCCCGGCCGGGGCATTTCCGCGGCGTCGCGACGGTGGTCACCAAGCTGTTCAACATCGTCCAGCCGGACCGCGCCTATTTCGGCGAGAAGGACTACCAGCAGCTCACCGTGATCCGGCGCATGGTCGCCGACCTGTCCTCGCCGATCGCCATTGTCGGCGTGCCGACGGTGCGCGAGGCCGACGGTCTTGCCATGTCGTCGCGCAATGTGCGGCTGACGCCGGAGGATCGCGATGCGGCCGTGGTGCTGGCGCGGGCGCTGGACCGGGGCGAGGCGCTGCTGCGGGCCGGTGCCGCCGAGCCGGAGCCGGTGCTGGACGCGATGCGGGAGATTATCGCCGCCGAACCGCGCGCCGATCTCGCCTCGCTGGACATTCGCGACGCGGCAAGCCTCGACGCGGTGACGGCGATCGACGATCGGCCGGTCGTGATTCTGGTGACAGCCCGCTTCGGCGACGTGCTCCTGATCGACCAGCGCGTCGCGGAGAAGGCGCACGGGAGCGCAACGGGAGGGAAGGCCGCATGAGCACGCCGGTTCGAACGACCCGCCTGACGGCACCCGCCATTGCCGGCCGCAAGGGCGCCACCCCCATCGTGGCCCTGACGGCCTATAACGCGACCATGGCGGCTCTGGTCGATCCGCATGTGGATTTCATCCTGGTGGGCGACAGCCTCGCCATGGTCGAGCACGGCATGGCGTCCACCCTCGGCGCCTCGCTGGATCTGATGATCGCCCATGGCCGTGCCGTGGTGTCTGCGACGGAAAAGGCGCTGATCGTCGTCGACATGCCCTTCGGCAGCTACGAGGCGAGCCCCCAGGAAGCCTTCCGCTCGGCCGCGAATGTGATGGCGGAGACCGGCTGCGGCGCGATCAAGCTGGAAGGCGGCCAGCACATGGCGCCGACCATCGCCTTCCTCGTCGAGCGCGGCATTCCGGTAATGGCCCATGTCGGCCTGACGCCCCAGGCGGTGAACGCCATGGGCGGCTTTCGCAGCCAGGGCCATGATGACATCGCGCGCGACCGCATCCTCGCGGACGCGAAGGCGGTCAGCAACGCCGGCGCCTTCGCCGTGGTGCTGGAAGGCATCGTCGAGCCGCTGGCCGAGACGATCACGGCCGAGATCGCGGCGCCCAGCATCGGCATCGGCGCTTCGGCGGCCTGCGACGGCCAGATCCTGGTCCTGGAGGACATGCTCGGCCTGACGCCGCGGGTGCCGCGATTCGTCAAGCGCTACGGGGCGCTCGGCGCGGCCGCCGGAAAGGCGATCGCTGACTATGCCGACGAGGTGCGCAGCCGCAGCTTCCCGGGCCCCGACCACGTCTACAAGCCGCGGGGCTGAGGTCACCGCCCTTGGATCAGAGCGTCAGCGGCAATACGAAGGGCGTGCCGGAAAAGGCGTCTTCGCCGCGGCCGATGGCGCGGATGGCGGAGACCATGCGGCCGCCGCGCTGCAGCTTGTCGTCGGCCAGGGCGACGAGGCGCGGATTGGGGGTGGCGGACGGTGCCCGCCTGCGCAGCTCGTTGGCCAGCGCCTCTTCCTCAAGATCCGGATTGATCGACAGCGCCAGGATATAGGCGGCGGCAGTGGAGCGGCTGATGCCGGCCCAGCAATGCACCGCCAGTGGCGTGTCGCGGCGCCAGCGCGTGCCGAAGTCCAGCAACTGGTCGAGATGGTCGACGGTCGGCGCCGTCAGCCCCTCGATCGGCTCGGCGATGTCGTTGAAGCCGAGGAACAGATGCCGGTCTGGCGCGATGCCGGTCGGCCGGTCGACCTGCGTGTCGGCATTGATCAGCGTGACCAGATCCTGGGCGCCATGGCTGGCGACCGTGGCAGGCAGTTCGGCGAGGGACGAGACGACGAGATAGGACATGGGTCCACATATTGCGCCGGCGGGCGGGCTTGTCACCCCTGCCGCGACGCTTTGGCCGGGGCCCGGTCGCCGGAGGCGGCGGAGACAGCCAGCGCGGCGTCGAGTTCGGCGAAGCGCTCCAGAAAGGCGGCTTCCGTCGCCGCGGTCGGAACGGGGGCGAAATCGGCGGCATCGAGCAGGGCCGCGCCGGGCTTGCCGAAGAACTGCGCCGCCTCGCGCTCGTCGAAGCCGGCAAGCAGCGTGGCCTCGTGATAGGCCGACAGCCGGTCGGCAGCCTTGATCGCCTTCTCGACGGCGGCGGGCAGCGTCGCGGGCAGGGAGAAGCGCAGATGCAGCGCCTCCTGCAGGCGTTTTTCCACCAGCTTGTAGTCGCCGCCCATGACGCTCTTGAAGGGCGAGATCATGTCGCCGATCACATATTCCGGGCCGTCATGCAGCAGCGCGGCGAGGCGCCAGCGCGGGTCGGGCTCGCGTCGCGCGACGATCGCCTCGACGATCAGCGAATGCTGGGCGACGGAAAAGGCGTGATCGCCGCGGGTCTGGCCGTTCCAGCGAGCAACGCGGGCCAGACCATGGGCGACGTCCTCGATCTCTATGTCCAGCGGGGAGGGATCGAGCAGGTCGAGCCGGCGGCCCGACAGCATGCGCTGCCAGACCCGCTGTGGTTTCGCGTCGGTGCGGCTCATGCCTCGTTTCCGGCGGTCTCGCCATCGGCGCCGGCGGGTTCGGGCAGGGCGAAACCGGCCCAGGGCGGGATCGTTGCCGTCACCGGCACGCCGTCCGCCGACAATTCCTCGCCGCGCGACAGGGCGCCGGCGAGCCGGTCGATCCGCAGGAAGCCGAAACCCTCGGTGCCGTCCGCCGACAGCACCGTTCCGATGGTCTTGCCGCCGGCCTCGATGTTGGAACCGGGCGTCAGGTGGCGTTCGCCGGCCAGCAGCATCAGCCGCCGCCGTGCGGTACCGCGGTGCTGCATGCGCGAGACGACTTCCTGGCCGACGAAGCAGCCCTTGCGGAAGGACACGCCGCCATTCTGGTCGAACAGGACGTCATGCGGAAAGACGTCAGAGCCGGGATAGTCGGTTTCGGCCTCGGCGATGCCGGCGCGGATGCGGCGCAGGCGGTAATCGTCGGCGGAGGCCTCGGCGAGCCCCTCCGATGGAGTGCCGTAGAGCCGCGCCATCCCGCCCTCGGGGAAGCGGCGATCGGCATAGAGTTCGGCGGCGGTGAGGTCGGGTTCTTCCCAGACCGCATGGACCGTCAGGTCGGGCGATTCGATGCCGATCTTGGTGCGCAGGCGGTAGAGCGTCAGGCGCTTCTTCAGATCGGCGGCGGCGCTGGCGGCAACATCGATGCGCAGCCCGTCGACCTGTTTGCCGATGAGGAATTCGAACAGGATCTTGCCCTGCGGCGTCAGCAGCGCGCAGGGGCGCATCTCGCCTTCGGCCAGACTGTCGAGGTCGGCGGTGACGAGGTTCTGCAGAAAATGATGGGCGGCCTCCCCGGTGACGGCAAGGAGGCTGCGCTCCGGCAGGCGGGCATAGGGCATGGACGGCTCGCTTGTGTGATCCTGCCTGTTTACGTAAGCCGGGCACTCCAGAGGGACAAGCACGGAACGACGCCATGGGAACGAGTGCCAGCAACGCCGCGACCTTCGACACGGTTCTCAAGGGCGGTATCGTCGTCAACCAGGACGGCGCCGGTGAGCGCGACGTCGGCATCGTCGGCGGGCGCATCGCCGCGATCGGCACGCTGGACGCCGCCTCGGCCGGCGAGGTGATCGACTGCACCGGGCTGCACATCCTGCCCGGCGTCATCGACAGCCAGGTGCATTTCCGCGAGCCGGGCGCCACCCACAAGGAAGATCTGGAGACCGGATCGCGCGCCGCGGTGCTGGGCGGGGTCACCTGCGTCTTCGAGATGCCGAACACCAATCCGCTGACCACCAGCGAGGAAGCGCTTGCCGACAAGGTGTCGCGCGGCCGCCATCGGATGCATTGCGACTTCGCTTTCTGGGTCGGCGGCACCCGCGAGAACGCCGCCGACGTCGCCGAACTGGAACGGCTGCCGGGCGCGGCCGGCATCAAGGTGTTCATGGGCTCGTCGACCGGCTCGCTGCTGGTCGAGGACGATGACGGCGTGCGCGAGATCCTGCGCCGCACCCGCCGCCGCGCCGCCTTCCATTCCGAGGACGAGTTCCGGCTGCGCGACCGCGCCGACCTGCGGGTCGAGGGCGATCCGGCCTCGCATCCGGTCTGGCGCGACGAGGTGGCGGCCCTGCAATGCACCGAGCGGCTGGTCGGCATCGCCGAGGAGGTGGGTGCGCTCATTCACGTTCTGCACATCTCGACGGCCGAGGAGATCGTCTATCTCGCCGGGCACAAGCGCAATGTCACCTGCGAGGCGACGCCGCATCACCTGACCATGAGCGCCGAGGATTACGGCCGGCTCGGCACCAAGCTGCAGATGAACCCGCCGGTGCGCGAGGCGCGGCATCGCGACGGCATCTGGCATGGCATCGCGGCCGGCGTCGTCGACGTCCTCGGCTCCGACCATGCGCCGCACACGCTGGAAGAAAAGGCTGCGGTCTATCCGAAGTCGCCTTCGGGCATGACCGGCGTGCAGACACTCGTGCCGATCATGCTCGACCATGTCGCCAATGGTCGCCTGTCGCTTGCCCGCTTTGTCGACCTGACCTCGGCCGGCCCGCAGCGAATCTTCGGCCTGTCGCGCAAGGGGCGCATCGCGCTCGGCTACGATGCCGACTTCACGATCGTGGACCTCAAGCGCGACGCCACCATCACCGACGACTGGATCGGCTCGCGCTCGCAATGGACGCCCTATGACGGCAAGGCGGTCACCGGTTGGCCGGTGGGCACGCTGGTGCGCGGCCGGCGGGCCATGTGGGAGGGCGAGCTCGTCGCGCCGTCCACCGGCGAGCCGGTGGAGTTCGTCGAGACCCTGGCGCCGCTCGGCCGACTGGGCTGAGGCAGACGGGGCCGTCTGTCGTCCCACGGCTTGGCATCGGCCAGCGACTTCCTAAGTCCGCACGGTGCAGACGCCACGGATCAAGGAGACGGCCATGCAGGACGAGGCGAACGGCCCCGCCCCACAATTCGACGAGGAGACGCTGGCGCTGGCCGCCATGGTCTTCCAGGCGGCGCGCGGCGGCGACGCTGTCGCCATGGCCGATTTCCTCGACAAGGGCCTGCCGCCCAATCTGCGCAACGAGAAGGGCGACAGCCTGCTGATGCTGGCGAGCTATCATGGCCATGTCGAGCTGACGGAACTGCTGCTGAAACGCGGTGCCGATCCGTCGCTGGTCAATGATCGCGGCCAGACGCCGCTGGCCGGCGCCGCCTTCAAGGGCGAGGCGGAGATCGCGCGGCTGCTTCTCGATCATGGCGCGGCCATCAATGGCAGCGGGCCGGACGGGCGCACGCCGCTGATGATGGCGGCCATGTTCAACCGCACCGAGATGGTCGATTATTTCCTGGAGCGCGGCGCCGATCTCGAGGCTCGCGCGGCGGACGGCGTCGACGCGCTGGGCGCGGCCCGGGCGATGGGGGCGCAGGAGACGGCAGCACAGCTCGAACGGCTGATGGCGACGAAGGCCGGCTAGTTCGGCTTGAGGACGCTGAGGCTCAGTCGCCGGCGACGAAGAATTCCAGCCGGCCCTCGGGCGAGATGCCGACCCGGTAGAAATTATAGGCGCCGAATTCGCGCATGTTCCGGTAGTCGCCGGCGGTCACCAGTTCGAACAGCTCGACCAGTTGCGGCTTGGTCAGCGAATCCATCGGCTGCTGGGTGAAATAGGGCCAGACATAGATCTCGTTGTCGGTGTCGGGCTCCATCCGGGCATAGCCCGACTGCAGCACTTCCAGGAGGATGGCGAGAATCTCGATCCCTTCGCCGTCGCCGGAGGCCGATTTCAGGAAGGCGATCGGGTCCTCGCCGCCCTGGCCGAAGGACAGGACAGTGCCGTGGTCGCCGCGTTCGATATAGGGCGCGAGCTTTTCGATCTCGCCGCTCTTCGCCACGGCGATCAGCCGGGACCGCAGGTCGCGGACCGGGCGCGGCAGCCCGGCATCGCCATAGGCGACTTCCGAGGCGAGGGCCGCGCTCGGCGCCCGTTCCGTCTGGTAATTGGTGGTTGCCCCATCCGGCCTTGCCCGCGCCCCGTCCCGACGCGGGGTGTGCGGGCCGGGACGATCGGCAGCATCGGCCGGCGTCTCGCCGGCGGGCCTCGGTTCACGCCGGCGCTCGGCCCCTTCGGCAGGCACCGGCCGGGTGTCGCCCGGCTCGACCTCGTCTTCCGGCGACAGCGGCACTTCGCCGGCATCGGTGCCTTCGCCCGGTCCCTGCGGACGGCCGGTCTCCGTCTCGCTGACCGGCGCATCCGTCAGCGGGGGGAGCGGCACCGCGATGATGCCTTCACGCGAGCCGGAGCGGCCCTCGACGGGATCGATCTGCGACAACGCCAGCGCGTCGCCGGCGACGAGGGCCAGCGCGAAGAGAGCAGTGCTGAGGGCAAGGGTCAGGCGCGTCGGCACGACGGACCTCCGCTGCGTTGGACGATGGGGTGCGGTGGAATATCCGGACCGCGGGGAGGGCTGAGACTACTGGATGATCCGGTCGGGACGGAATTCACCATATTCGATGCGCTGGCGCAGGGTCTCGACCATTTCGAGGACATCGTCCTCGCCATGACGGCGCACCAGCTCGGTGAGGGCGGTCGCGATGGCGGTCTCGGCCAGAATCTCGGCCTCGATGCCGTCGGAGATTCCGTCGGCCCAGGCTTCGTTGTGATACTCGAATGCGACTTGCTTCTTTTCGGCCTGGATCATCTCGTCCAGCTCGGCGCCCTGCAAATCGATCATTCCGATTCCCTCAATTCCAGCCATGCGGCTTCACGTCCCGTTAAGGTCCTAGCACGATCCGGTCGCGATCTGGGTCGCCGTTTTTCCGAACCGTTAATCATCGGTTAATTTCCGTACCTGGCACTGATTTCGCGCGCCAGGGTAACGCCTTCGCCCTGATAGCGGTTCACGGCAACGCGCGCGGCAGGCGTGCATTCGCGATAGGTCGATTCGAACGCCCGGTAGCCGCTGTTGAAGCTGCCGACCAGGTAGCGGCGGTCGGCCTCTCCAGGTGCCTGGGCCGCCAGCAGTTCTTCCATTCTCCGGCGCCAGGCCGCGCCGTCCTCATCGCCGCACAGGGTGCGCAGGAAGTGGATGGAGCCGAGGATCGACGCCAGGCGCCCCAGCGGCTTCATGAAGGGCGCTTCGCTGCGCGCGGCGGGCGCCTCGGGCGCAGCCTCGGCCGGCGCACTCTCCTGGGCCCTGGCGCTCTCATCGATCGCGGTCAGGCCCGTACAGCAGACCATCAGCGCGGTCATCGCCGCTGTCATCATTCGACGCATGGCCGATCTTTCGTCCTTCGTTAACGCAAATGCAACGATCGGTCGGATGCGCGGTGGCTTATCTCCCGCATCTGCGCCTTTCGCGCAACAGGAATCGCGCGATCACGTCATCGCCCGGTCTGTCAGCTTTCGGCCATTGTGGCGAGGACCTTCCGCACGACATCGTAAAGACCGGGCGTCGTGCGCCCCGCCGCATCGGCCTCCCGGATTTCGGCGGGCGTCAGTTGGTGGAGCGCGACCGCATCGTCTGCGGCGGCCAATATCGCGCCGGGGGCGAGCCGACCGGCGAAAACGGCGATGACCGCGTGGAACGCCGGATCGATCGCCTCGTGTAGGGTCACGAAGGTCAAGTTCGGAGGGGAGGCGCCGGTCTCCTCGGCGAGTTCGCGTCGTGCGGCTTCGGCAATTGTCTCACCGAAGCGGACCTTGCCGCCGGGCAGGCTCAATCGGCCCGAAAAGGGCGGGCGTCCCCGTTCGATCAGCAGCAGACGACCATCTGACAACATGCAGCAGGAGACCCCCAGAAGCGGGCGGTTCGCGGTGTCGGTCATCGGCGCTGTTCCTTCGTGTCTAGGCCCGTCGGTCGGGTTGCAAACCGCTTGACAGGACATTGACCGTACGGCTCATGAGCATCATGTGCGGACGCTTCACCCTGACGGCACCTCCCGAGGAGATTGCCGCGCTGCTGGCGCTGGCGGAGCTCGATCCGTTTCCGCCCCGCTACAACATCGCGCCGACCCAGCCGATCCAGATCGTCATCGGCGGTCAGCCGGAGCGGCCCGGCGCGAATCTGCCGAACCGTACGGCGCTGATGGTGCGATGGGGCCTGATCCCGTCCTGGGTCAAGGATGTGAAGGCGTTTCCGCTGCTGATCAACGCCCGCGCCGAGACCGCGACCGAGAAGAACGCGTTTCGCGGCGCCATGCGCTACCGGCGCTGCCTGGTGCCGGCGACCGGCTTCTACGAATGGCAGCGGCAGGGCAAGGCCAAGTCCGAGCCGTATTTCCTGCGCCCGGCGGACGGTCGGCCTTTCGCCTTTGCCGGGTTGATGGAAACCTATCTGGCGCCGGACGGCAGCGAGATCGACACCGCGGCGATCCTGACCACCGCCGCCAATGCGGGTCTCGCGCCGATCCACGACCGGATGCCGGTCGTCGTGCTGCCGCAGGATCACGAACGTTGGCTGGACTGCCAGAGACACGATCCGGCCTCTGTCGGCGACATTCTCACCGCGGCGAACGACGATTTCTTCGAGCCGGTGCGGGTGTCGGACAAGGTCAACAAGGTTGCCAATACCGGCCCCGATATCCAGTTGCCGGTGGAGGCCGCGCCCGAGCCGGACGACGGCGAGGCCGATGGCCCGATCCAGCCCTCGCTCTTCTGACATACAGGACGATAGCCCCGTGAATACCGATCTTCTGAAGCGTCTGTGCGAAACCCCCGGCGTGCCTGGCCGCGAACACCGCGTGCGCGACCTGATCACCCGCGAAGCCGAAGGGCTCTTCGACGAAATTCGCGTCGATACGCTCGGCTCGCTGATCTGCACCCGCAAGGGCAAGGGCGAGACCCCGAAGAAGGTGATGCTGCTCTGCCACATGGACGAGATCGGCTTCCTCGTCAGCCACGTCACCGACAAGGGCTTCATCCACATTGATCCGGTCGGCGGCTTTGACCCGCGCAATCTGTTCTCGCGCCGCGTCCTCGTCTGCACCGACGATGGCGACTTCAAGGGCGTGATGAACGCCGAGGGCAAGCCGATCCACATCCAGTCGGCGGAAGAGCGCAAGAAGATGCCGGAGCCGAACGAGTTCTTCGTCGACATCGGCCATGGTGCGGTGACCAAGGACATGGTGCAGGTCGGCGACTTCGTCGTGATGAACGAGCCCTTCGAGGAGATGGGCGAGAAGATCGTCTCCAAGGCGCTGGACAACCGCATCGCCTGCTGGCTCGGCCTGGAAGCGGTGCGCAAGCTGGTCGAGGCGGGCGAGACCCATGATTGCGAACTGACGGTCGCCTTCACTGCCCAGGAGGAAGTCGGCCTGCGCGGCGCCAAGACGGCGGCCTTCGGCGTGCAGCCGGATATCGGCATCGGCGTCGACACGACGCTGGCCTGCGACACGCCGGGCGTGCCGGAAAAGGACCGCACCACGGTGCAGGGCAAGGGCTTCGGCCTGCACCTGAAGGATGGGTCCTTCATCGCCGACATCGACCTCGTGCGCGAGATCGAGGCGCTGGCCCGCTCCAAGGACATCGCCTTCCAGCGCACCATCCTCGCCCGCGGCGGACAGGACGGGGCTGCTGTCCAGCAGGCGGCCTCGGGAGCGCGGGCGGTCGGCATTGCGGTCGGCACGCGCTACATCCACACAGTGGCCGAGATGATCGACAAGCGCGATCTGCTCGCGGCGCGCGAAATCCTGACCGCGTTCATCGCCGCCCATTGAGGCGGCTGTCCTGCTCTCGATCGGTGACGGATAGCTGAATGGAACTGCTTGCGGCCGGGGCGCGGGGCTTTGCGCTGGGTCTCGGCCTGATCGTGGCGATCGGGGCGCAGAATGCTTTCGTGCTCGAGCGCGGGCTGGCTCGCAACCACGTGCTGGCGGTGGTGCTGGTCTGCACGCTGGCGGATGCGGCGCTGATCGCCGCCGGCGTCGCCGGGCTCGGCACGCTGATCACCGGTGCGCCGGAGATCGTGCGGCTGGTGACGCTGGGCGGCGCGGCCTTCCTCGCTGTCTATGCGGTGCTGGCGCTGCGGCGGGCGTTCCATCCGGATGCGATGGCGGTGCGTGGCGCACGCCTGATAAGCCGGCGGGCGGCAATCGGCGTGGTGCTCGGGCTGACCTTCCTCAACCCGCATGTCTATCTGGACACGGTGGTGCTGCTCGGCAGCCTGTCGGCCCGCTATGGCGAGGCGAGCGCGCGCACGGCCTATGCCGGCGGGGCGATGATCGCCTCGGCGGTGTGGTTCGTGGCGCTGGGCTACGGTGCGCGATTGCTTGCGCCCGTCTTCGTCAGACCCGCCGCATGGCGGATCCTGGACGTTTCGATCGCCGCCGTGATGGCGCTTCTGTCCATCACGCTTCTGATGAGTGCGGACCTCTGAGGTCCGCGTCCGTCGCCTTAGTGGGCGGCGGTCAGATCGGCGCCGGCATAGCTGTCCCGGCGCGTTTCGACGCGCTTCTGCTTGCAGCAGGACTGGCTAGCCGCGGCAATCGCGCGGTTGCCGATTTCGCGGTAATTGCGCTCCAGATGGATGTCGCGCTCACGCTCGCTCTTGGAGCGAAATTCGATACTGTTGCTACTGCTCATTGCCATGTCTCGTCGGCTGGATGGGACCGCAACCAATGACCCCGATTGCGCCAGATTAGCGGCGAACTCTGAACCGAAACAAAAACCTCGGGGCGTCGCTTGCGTTTGGGTCTGACAGTGGCAATCGCGACACATTGGAAGGGTTCCGGGCGACCGGAAGATTTCCGGTTTGGTACGCCTGGCGAACGAAAATTGCGCCGAGTGTTTTCGATCAAGCCGCATGTCGCACTGTCATGAATCGTGGGGTTCATCGGCGCGGCCCTCCGCCGCGATTTGTCAGCCGGGCCGAATGGCGTTAGCGAGAGCCTCCGCAACCACGCAGACGACCGGGGACGAGTGATGGACGACGGCTTTCGGGGGCTGACGCTCTGGAACACCATGAAGCGCGCCAAGGAGGAGTTCCGGCCGCTCGACTGGCAGGATCCGGGGAAGGCCGAGGCCGGCCGGCATGTACGCATGTATGTCTGCGGGCCGACCGTCTACGACTACGCCCATATCGGCAACGCCCGGCCGGTGATCGTCTTCGACGTGCTCTACCGGCTGCTGCGCCATCTCTACGGCGCCGATCATGTCACCTATGTGCGCAACATCACCGACGTCGAGGACAAGATCAACGCACGCGCGGCGCGGGACTACCCGGATCTGCCGCTGAACGCGGCGATCGCGAAGGTCACAAAGGAGACGGCGGACCAGTTTCACGCCGACGTCGCGGCCCTCGGCTGCCTTGCTCCCGATCACGAGCCGCGGGCGACCGATTTCGTCACTGGGCGCAGCGACGGCCACGACATGGTGTCGATGATCACCACGCTGATCGAGAAGGGCCATGCCTACGAGGCGGGCGGCGAGGTGCTGTTCGACGTCACCTCGATGGCCGATTACGGCCAGCTGTCGAACCGCAAGCTCGACGAGCAGCGGGCGGGCGCGCGCATCGCGGTCGAAGGCCACAAGCGCAATCCGGGCGACTTCGTCCTGTGGAAGCTGTCGTCGCGGGGCGAGCCGGGCTGGGAAGCGCCCTGGGGCCGCGAGGCCTGGGAGGCGTCGGGCCGCACCGGTACGCCGAAGGGCCGTCCCGGCTGGCATATCGAATGCTCGGCGATGAGCGAGGCCTATCTTGGCCAGACCTTCGACATTCATGGCGGCGGGCTCGACCTGATCTTCCCGCATCACGAGAACGAGATCGCCCAGTCCCGCTGCGCCCATGGCACCGCGGCGATGGCGCAGGTCTGGATGCACAATGGCTACCTCCAGCTGGAGGGCCGCAAGATGTCGAAGTCGGACGGCAATTTCGTCACTATCCACGACCTCCTTCACACGGACAGGTTCGGCGGGCGATCATGGCCGGGCGCCGTACTGCGGCTGGCCATGTTGATGACCCAGTATCGCGAACCGATCGACTTTTCGGTGAAGCGTCTGGATGAAGCCGATGAGACGCTGGCCGGCTGGACGCGGGCTGTGGCCGACGTCGAACCCTCGGCGCCGAGCGAACGCTTCCTTGCCGCCCTGTCCGACGATCTGGCGAGTGCCGCCGCCCTCGCCGAACTGCACGCACTGCGCAAGAGCGACCCGGCCACGCTGCGCGCCTGCCTCGAGCTGATCGGGATCGACATGGCCGGCTATCTCGCCGCGACGTCGGACCTGGCCGCGCCGGTACCGGCGGATGCCATCGCCGCCCGGATCGCCGAGCGCCTCGATTTTCTGCGGGCGAAGAACTTCGCCGAGGCCGACCGCATCCGCGACGAACTGCTCGCAGAGGGCATCCAGCTCAAGGACGGCAAGGACCCCGACACCGGCGAACGCATCACCACCTGGGAGATGAAGCGCTAGCAGCGGCAAGGGGGGGACGGCGCCTGAGGTGCAGGGGCCACGTGCTGGCGACTGCGCAGGCTATCCATCCAAGCGCTACCATCACGCCTGCCATCCATCCACCGCGCCCGTCCCGCCCACGGCGTCATCCTCGGGCTTGGCCAGAGGACCCATTCCTCGGCGTCGCCACGTTGCGGCGATCGGGGAGGGCGCCCGCTACCGTGGCGGTAGCGCGAACGGTTTGGCATGGGTCCTCGGGTCGGAGCCCGAGGATGACGCGGCTTGGAGGTCGGCGCGTTTTGCGGCGAGGGTGGCAGCCTGAGTTGCTATGAGTGACGTGCTGCCGGTATGTCGCAGCCAGTTCGGCAGTCGGGGCTTCCCCATCGCTCGACGAGAATTCATCGGTGTGTCCCGATGCCAAGCGGCGTTGTCTGCCCTACAAGGCAGGGAATGACTGAACCAACGCGCAAGCCCTATCCCGCCATCGAGCCCTACGAGACCGGACGCCTTGCCGTCGGCGACGGGCACGAGCTGTATTACGAACTGTGCGGCAATCCGCGCGGCATCCCGGTGGTGTTCCTGCATGGCGGGCCCGGCAGCGGGGCTTCGCCCCAGCACCGGCGGCTGTTCGATCCGGAGCGCTATCGCATCCTGCTGTTCGATCAGCGCGGCTGCGGGCGCTCGACCCCGCTCGGCGAGCTGGAGGGCAACACCACCTGGCATCTGGTCGCCGATCTGGAGCGGCTGCGCGAGCTGATCGGCGTCGAGCGCTGGCTGATGTTCGGCGGCTCCTGGGGGGCGACGCTGGCGCTGACCTATGCCGAGACCTATCCTCAGAAGGTTTCGGGGCTGATCCTGCGCGGCATCTTCTCCGGCCGGCGGGCCGAGCTCGACTGGTTCTACGACGGCGGCGCCAACCGGCTGTTTCCCGATCGCTGGGAAAACCTCCTGGGGCCGATCCCGGCGGCCGAACAGGATGACATCATTGCCGCCTATCGCAAGCGCCTGACCGACCCGGACCGGACGGTGCGGGCCGAGGCGGCGCGGGCCTGGACCGGCTGGGAATCGGCGACGGTCATGCTGCGGACCGCACCGGGCGGCGAGCCGGCGTCCGGCGGCCACGTCTCGGACGCGACGATCGCCTTCGCCCGGCTGGAGAACCATTATTTCTACCATGATCTGTGGCTGGAGGAGGGGCAGCTGATCCGCGACGCCGGCCGACTCGCCGACATTCCGGGGGTCATCGTGCAGGGGCGCTACGACGTCGTCACCCCGGCGATCACCTCCTGGCAACTGGCCCAGACCTGGACACGGGCGGATTATCGCATGGTCGAGGGCGCCGGCCACGCCTTCGCCGAGCCGGGCATCCTGAACGAACTGCTGAAAGCGACGGAGCGCTTCGCCGAGGAGCTGTAGCGGGCAACGGCGTCAATAGCGCGGTCGAACCGCAAAGGTCGTCAACTGCCGCAGGCAGAGATCGGATTTGCGCCGGCGTCCCTTACCCTTCGGCGGCTCCTGGCCTGGCAAGTCCTCAGGCGTCGATCGCGCCTGTGCTTCGGGAGACCATTGGCGGCCGACGATGGCCTGCATGAAAGTGCGGGGCATGGGCTTGGCCTGAATGGGCGCCTTCATCGTGCTTGCCTCTTTCATCGGTTGGCCTGAACAGTCCGCCGTGCGAACGGCGGTCGGGCGGCCGCCGCGCCTTGGCGGGGAACGGCGGCCGGTGCTGCGGTCAGAAGCAATTCCTGCAGGTGTTCCACGACGAGCCGAGGCAACTGATGCAGCCCGGGTTCAGCGGGTTGGGAATGCACTGGCTCGCGCAGCGGATTATCTGCGCACCGCACCTGATGATGCAGTCAATATTGAAGGATTGGGTGACGCCGGTGGTCTGTTGCGACCGGGCGATTCCGCGCATGGCGGGCGCGGCGATTGTGGGTGAGCGCATGGGGTTCTCTCCTTTTCAATCAGCGGTCGATCGGGTCAGCACTGGCCGACATTGGGGACGCAGACGCCGGCGCAGGTGTTCAGGAACGGAATGCATGCGCCAACGCAGCACTGGCCGCTGCCGCAGCAATCCGACTGCCGCACGCCTGTTGTCAGCAGGGAGGCGGTCATGGACCGCCGCATGACGGGCTTTGCTTGCATGGGATATCGCATAGTTCATCTCCTTCGATTGTGCCGTAGCTTGTCGTTGCCCGGCGGGTGGCCGCTGCACCGGGGCGCAGCGGATGGACGGCGTCGGCCGGCGGCGTCAGATCGAGCCGAGGGGAGCACTCCACGAGCGCATTGGACCGACTGTGACCGGCAGGACTTCGCTGACGTCGACGGTGAAGCGATAGAAGCGGCCGGCGCGGCGTTCGTTCTCCGGATCGAACATGACCAGCTGGACGTCCCAGCAATCGGAGTCCGGCCGGCAGATCGGGCTCTTCTTGACGGCCAAACGGTAGAGTTCGAGCTGTCGACGGATCCCGTCCGAGAAGGCTGTGGCGGCCTGGTAGGCATTTGTCGCCGCGAAGTTGATCGCGCGGTCTTCCGGACTGATGCCCAGGTTGCGCAGTTCGTCGTAGATCCGCACGAGGAAGTTGAAGATGGCTTCGTCCTCGATCGCATCGTCGCCCACCGCAGCCCTCGCGGCGCGGGCGAGATCCACCGGAGACCATTTGGTCATGCCGCGCAGATCGGGGAACAGTACCGGCAAGATCATGCCGTTCATCAACTGCGTCGAACCGTGGATGAAGCCGGGAACTGCCACCCGCTGCAGATCGCCGGTCGTTTCCATGCTGCTGCGCATAGCCTCGATCATCTCGCCGTAGACGTCCTTGGCGAAGGCGCCGACCGGTGTGATCGCGTAGATGGGAATCTGGTCCTGCATCAGGACGAAGGTGATGCCGGTGGCGAAGGAAAGATTGTCCGACAGGAAGGACAAAAGCGCCTGGGGCGTGTTCGCTGCGACCGGATCCCCCATCTCCTGGACAATGGCATCGTAACGGGGCTCATTGCCGAAATCGAACCAGAGCGAGCCGATGGAATAGACCTTCTGGGGCTCCTTGCCGGGACTGCACGCCTGTTGGGTCACTCCCGGTGATTCCTCCTGGGCGGATGCGAACACGGCCCGATCCGGCGCTGCGACAGGTGAGGACTGCGCGGCCAGACTAGGTGGCTTGTCATGGGCATCGTCGCCGCCGCCGCATGTGCAGGTTCCGGAGCCGCCGCAAGTGCAGCCGGACTTCCCGCCGCCGCAACCGCAGGCCGACTGGCTCACCGCCGGACTGTCAGTGCCGATGGCGGCCGGGGGTATCGACGGTGCCGGTTCGGCAATGCTTTGAGTGATGACGTCGCTGCTCATCGGTCGTCTCCCTTCTGGTTGTGGCGGTGAGACGATGCGCGTGCGAGCGATCGTCGTCCCCGACCTTCCGAGTTCGTGCAGGCGTTCGATTGCAGCCGCTACGTCGAGCCGGCCGGCGAGAATGCGCGCGCAATCCCCGTCGGACGCGACGTTGCAAGGTGCGGCGGTCTCGATCAGGAGGGCGCGAAGATCGGCGGCGACGAGGCGCAGCCCGCTACGGCGCGCCGCTGAGAGCAGACGTGCGGCGACGCCAGTGACGAGGGCCGTCGCATAGCTGGTCCCCGTCCGCACCGTGCGACGTCCCTCAAGCGTCGTCACCGCGATTTCTGCGCCGGGGGCAAGAATGCCGTTGCCGCCATAGCTCGCGCCGTAATTGCTGGTCGCCAGCGGCCGGCCGTCGGTATCCATCGCGCCGACGGCCAAGGCGGTCGAGACCGCCGCAGGCACATGCAGGCAGTCACAGCCATCATTCCCGGCCGCAGCGACGACGAGGACACCACGGCGATGGCAGAGGTCGAGCGCATCCTCCAGATGACGCCCCGCTTCAGGTGTCGAGGCGCGCTGTCCGGCGCTGACATTGACGATGTCCATGCCGCGCTCGACCGCCATGTAGAGCGCGCGGGCAATGTCCATCTGCGTCGCGCGGGGCAATTGCCCGGTCCGTTGCCCGCCCGGCTCACCGAAGAAAACCGGCAGGACGAGTCCGGTCGCCCCTGAAGCAATCCCGGCCTGTCGGCCGAACAGCAGGCTGCAGATTTCGGTCCCGTGAGCATCCGGTGCCGCCGCGGTTGCCAGGCGCATCGTCGGTTCGATCGAGACCGCGCTGTCGGCAAGGTCGGGCAAGTCGAGGTCGGGCGTGCCATCGACGATACCGATGCGCAGATCCGGGTCACAAGCCCCCAGGGGATCGAGAAGCGACGCTATCGCGCTCATGCCGACGGCCTCCTTCATTCTGCAATTATTACGTTAGGTAACGTGGCATACACAACCTGTAGACGCAACTTCTTTCTCTGAATGGTTGCGCGAGCAAATCGATGTTCGTGGCGTTGGAACTGCGGCGACGCCGGTCTATCCATTGCCGATGGTGTGTTGTTCCCTGGGGAGGAATGTCGAGATGAGCCATACGGGCGGATGTCAGTGCGGCGCGGTGCGATTCCGGGTCACCGGGACACTGGGGCAGGCGTCGATCTGCCATTGCCGCATGTGCCAGAAGGCGTTCGGCAATTTCTACGCACCGCTGGTGTCGGTGCCGGAGGGCGGCTGCGTGTGGACAAAGCGCGAGCCGGCGCGGTTCCGTTCGTCGAACCATGTGCTGCGCGGGTTCTGCGAAAACTGCGGGACGCCGCTGACCTACGAGGCGCCGGACGGGATGGCGCTGGCCATCGGCGCCTTCGACAACCCGGCGGCCATCGCGCCGACGATCCAGTTCGGCGTCGAGGCGCAGCTGCCCTATACGGCCCGGCTCAGGGACCTGCCCGTGCGATCGACCGACGCCGATATCGCCGCCAATCCGTTTCTGGCAGAGATCGTGTCGTACCAGCATCCCGATCGGGCGGATGCCGATGAAGAGGAACGGCCATGAGCGACGCGACCGGCCTCAAGGGCCTCTACCCGGACATCATGCCCTACGCCCATGGCATGCTGGATGTCGGCGACGGACACCGGATCTACTGGGAGCGTTGCGGCACGCCGGGCGGCCGGCCGGCGGTGTTCCTGCATGGCGGGCCAGGCGGCGGCTGTTCGCCGACCCATCGCCGCCTGTTCGACCCGGCGGTCTACGACGTTCTCCTCTTCGACCAGCGCGGTTGCGGTCGCTCGACGCCCCATGCCGAGCTCGCCGCCAACACCACCTGGCATCTGGTCGCCGACATCGAGCGGCTACGCGCCATGGTCGGGGCCGAAACCTGGCTGGTCTTCGGCGGCTCCTGGGGCTCGACCCTGGCGCTCGCCTATGCCGAGACCCATGCGGAACGGGTCGATGCGCTGGTGCTGCGCGGCATCTACACGCTGACGAAGGCGGAGCTGTCCTGGTACTACCAGTTCGGCGTCTCGGAGATGTTCCCGGACAAATGGGAGCGATTTCTGGCGCCGATCCCGCCTGCCGAGCAGGGCGACATGATGATGGCCTATCGCCGGCGCCTCGTCGGCGACGATCCGGCCGAGCAGCTCGCGGCGGCAAAGGCATGGAGCCTGTGGGAAGGCGAGACCATCACGCTCATTCCCTCGGCGGATCTGACGGCTGACTTCTCCGACCCGCACTTCGCCATCGCCTTTGCGCGGATCGAGAATCATTTCTTCGTTCATGCCGGCTGGCTGGAGGAGGGGCAGCTTCTTCGCGATGCTCATCGCCTGAGGGGCATTCCGGGGGAGATCATTCACGGGCGCTACGACATGCCGTGCCCGGCCCGCATCGCCTGGGAGCTCCACAAGGTCTGGCCGGACGCCGATCTGCATCTGATCGAGGGCGCCGGGCACGCCTTCAACGAGCCGGGGATTCTCGACCGGCTGATCCGGGCAACGGACCGCTTCGGCCAGCAGGACTGACCTCACCAGTTCCGCGTCGATCACCATTCGCGATCGGTCCGATCACCAGAAAGCGGGTGTCGAGACGAGGGCGGCTCTGCTACAGGAGGCCGTCACTCACCCTTACTATCGAGCACATCCATGCAAGCCGCCGGCAGCGCCAACAAGGGCTTCTTCTATGCCTTTGGCGCTTACGCGATCTGGGGACTTGTCCTCCCGATCTACATGAAGCTCCTCAGCGACGTCTCGCCGCTGGAGATCGTGGCGCACCGCGTGATCTGGGCGATCCCCTTCGCCGTGCTCGTCCTGTGGTGGCAGGGGCTGCTGGGCGGCGTCTGGCGGCATTTCACCCAGTGGCGAACCCTGGCGCTGGCGGCGCTGACGGCCTCGCTGATCTCGTTCAACTGGGGCACCTATGTCTACGCCATCGCCTCCGGCCATGCGCTGGACGCGGCGCTTGGCTATTACATCAACCCGCTGGTCAACGTGCTTCTGGGCGCGGTGATCCTGGGAGAGCGGCCGAACCGTCTGCAGGCGACCGCCATTGCCCTGGCTGGGATCGCGGTGATGATCCTGACGATCAAGGCCGGCGGACTGCCCTGGATCTCGCTCGTCCTCGCCTTTTCCTTCGGCACCTACGGGCTCCTGCGCAAGATGGTGCCGGTCGGCTCGACCGAGGGCTTCTTCCTTGAGGTGGCGCTCTTGGCCGTGCCGAGCGTGCTGCTCCTGGCCTTCCTGCCGGGCGACAACCACGTGATGACCGGCGGATACGTGGCCGGCATGCTGATCTTTGCCGGGCCGCTGACGGCGATCCCGCTGATGCTGTTCGCCGCCGGCGCGCGGCTCCTGCATTACTCGACCATCGGCATCCTGCAATACATGGTGCCGACGCTCCTGTTCCTGACCGCCGTCTTCGTCTTCGGCGAGCCGTTCTCGAACTGGCAGCTGGTCGCCTTCTGCCTGATCTGGAGCGCGGTGGTGCTCTACACCGTGGCGCTGTTCCGCAACGGGCGGGCGCGGCGGCGGGCCGCCGCACTCACCCCGCAGACGGCCTGAGCCGGACGGCTCAGCCGCCGTCCGACCAGCGCACCTTGTAGAGGTCGAGCCGGCGGTCGCGCAGATTGCGCACCGAGCCCTCGTAGCGGGCCCAGTTGAGCGTCGCCAGATTGAGATCGGCGACGGTCACCATCTCGACATTCTCCGACGCCTCGGCGGCGATGCCGTCGCGGGCGAAGGGGAAGTCGCAGGGCGTGAAGATCGCCGACTGGGCGTATTCGATGTCGAGATTGTCGACATTCGACAGATTGCCGGTCATGCCGGACGTCACGACATAGCACTGGTTCTCGATCGCCCGGGCCTGGCAGCAATAGCGCACCCGCAGATAGCCGTGGCGGGTGTCGGTGTTGAACGGCACGAACAGGATACGGGCGCCCTGGTCGGTGAGGCGGCGCGCCACTTCCGGGAATTCGGAATCGTAACAGATCATGATGCCGATCGGCCCGCAGTCGGTCTCGATCGTGTCGGTAGGATCGCCGCCCTTGATCTGCCAGTACTGGCGCTCGTTCGGCGTCGGATGGGTCTTCTCGCGCTCGTGCACCGAGCCGTCGCGCAGGAACACATAGCCGACATTCTGGATGTCGCCGTCGTCGGTCTTGGTGGCGTGGCTGCCGCCGATGATGTTGATGTTGCGGCGGATCGACATCTCGCTCAGCCGCTCGACGAAGTCCGGCGTGTGCTCGGTCAGCCGCTGGATGGCCGCGTCGGGCTTCAGTTCCTCCGGCTCGCAGGACAGCAGCATCAGGGTGAAGAGTTCAGGGAAGACGACGAAGTCGCCGCCATATTCCGAGGCCACCTCGACGAAATATTCGACCGCGTCGTAGAAATCCTGCGGCTGGGCGATCTTGCGCGCCTTCATCTGGACGGTGACAATGCGCACCATGTCGGGATTGCCGCGATTGACCGGCTGCTCCTCGCGGGCCGGATCGTAATAGGGATTGCGCCACAGCATCAGGACGCCGTAGCCGCCGGACGCCTTGTCGCCGGGGTAGTAGTTCTTCAGGAGGCCCTGCGGCTCGAAGCCGGCATTCAGGTGGAACGAGACGATCGGGTCCTTGACGTCATTGGCCTTCACCGCCTCCAGATAGGCTTCCGGGGACCCGAACTTCTTGGCATGGCGCTGGTAGCCCGGCATGCGGCCGCCGAAGGCGATGCCCTTGAGGTCGAGATCCTGGCACAGGCGCCGGCGGGCGTCGTAGAGCCGCTTGCCGATGCGCAGGCGCCGGCGGTCGGGATCGACGCAGACCTCGGTGCCGTAGAGCCATTCGCCCTTGCGGTCGTGCATGGCGGCATAGCCGCCGCCGGTGACCTCGCCCCAGCTGTGCTGGCCGAGCGCCTTCTCCTCGGCCAGGATCATGGTCGCGGCATAGCCGACGATCTCGCCCTCATAGACCACGACGAACTGGCCCTCGGGAAAGGCCGAGAGCTGGCCGAGGATCATGCCGCGCGTGTAGGGCGCGTCATCCTTGAAGACCTTGGAGGAGAGGGCGATGATGTCGGTGACGTCGCTCTTCTCGGCGGTACGGACCTCGATCTTCGGGGTCGAGCGCTTCTCGGCCATGCGGCGTGTCCTTGTCGTTCTCGGGTCGTGTGACGGGGAGGAATGGGGTGCGGCCGGGCGCCGCCATGCGTTCGATGTAGGACGCGGGCGCCGCGACGCAAGCAAAGGCGCCCGCCGCCGGCAGTCCGGGGGCGGGCGCATGGTCGTGCGATGGGGCTGGAAGGCGGTGAGGCCGCGGGTGCGGCCGGCGTCAGAGCTTCTCGACGATCTCCGCCCGGCCGCGGCGATGCGCGTCGTCGCCGGCCAGGGCCGTGACCAGTTCCGGAACGATGGCATCGACGTCGTCGATCACCATCGGGCGTACCTGATGGGCCGTATGGAGGAAGCCTTCGGCGCTCATATGGTCCATCAGCCGGGACAGCGGGTCCCAGAAGCCGCCGACATTGGCCACGATGACCGGCTTGGCATGGCGGCCGAGCTGGCTCCAGGTGAGGATCTCGATCAGCTCCTCCAGCGTGCCGATGCCGCCGGGCAGGGCCACGAAGGCGTCGGAGCGCTCGAACATCTGGTGCTTGCGGGCGTGCATGTCCTCGGTGACGATCAGTTCGTCCAGCCGGGTCAGCTCGCTCTCGGTCGCCTCCATGTCGATGAGGAAGCGCGGGATGATGCCGGTCACGGCGCCGCCCCTGGCGATCACGCCCTCGGCGACCGCGCCCATGATGCCGCGCGTGCCGCCGCCATAGACCAGGCGCATGCCGGCGGCGCCGATCGCCTCGCCAAGGCGTCGGCCGCTCTCGAGATATCGGGGATCGCGGCCGGCGGAAGAGCCGCAATAGACGCAGACGGATCGAATCGTGTTCATGGGATCGAAAGTCCGACGCAGGCGCGAAGAGGTCAAGCGGCAAGCGGGGTCTTGGGCGGCGCCGGGCGATCCCTCGCCGCGGTCCCCGATCGCCGAGGCGCGCAGGGAGGCCCCTGAACAGTCTGTCTCGGCGGTGGCGTCTTTTTGCAGTGCAGAAAATCCGTAGTGTACCGGCAGCCCCAGAGGCTTTCTGTCCCAGAGGAGTTTTCATGCGTTTCTTGCTGACCACCGTCGCCGCACTGTGCCTTGCCGGATCCGTTCATGCGCAGAGCATCGACGTGCCCGCCGGAACCTATGTCGCCGATCCGCTGCACACCAATGTACTTTGGAAGGTGAAGCATTTCGGCCTGTCGACTTACATCGGCCGGTTCTCGACGATTTCGGCCACGCTGGAGCTGAATTCCGAGGATCCGGCACAGTCGAGCCTGACCGCGACGATCGATCCGGCTTCCGTGGACACGAACTATCCGGCCGACGACAAGGATTTCGACGCCGAGATCGCCAGCGACATGTTCCTGAACGCGGCGAAGTTCCCCGAGATCACCTTCGTGTCCAAGTCGATCGAACTGACCGGCGACAACACCGGCACGGTGACCGGCGACCTGACGCTGAACGGCCAGACCCATGAAGAGACCCTGGACGTCACCTTCAACACCGCCCTGAACCCGCATCCGATGTCGCAGAAGCCGGCCGTCGGCTTTTCCGGCGCGATGACCGTGGACCGCACCCAATACGGCATCGAGGCGCTGGCCGGGCCGGTCGCCGCCGAGGTGCTGCTGGAGATCGAGGCGGAATTCGTTCCCCAGTCCTGATCGCCTGAAGGCGGGGCGCTTCCTTGCGTCCCGCCGCCCGCGATGCACGATCTCCAAGGTCTGACGCCGCCCGCGGCCCGGCCCGGCGTGCGGCCGTTCGCTGGTCCTCCCGATATTCCCCTTTTTCCGCCACGGAGCGTCAGATGAGCGTGTCCCCGACAGCCGGCTGGTCCGCGGCCTATACGCGCTACACGAGCGGCGCGATCCTGCTGCACTGGACGATCGCCCTGGCGATCCTGTTCCAGCTCGCCGTCGGCCTCGCCATGGTGCATCTCGACGCCATGCCGGATGCGCTGCGCTTCGCGCTGTTCCAGTGGCACAAGACCATCGGCATCCTGGTGCTCTGCCTGACGCTGGCGCGGATCGCCTGGCGACTGGTGAACCCGCCGCCGGCTCTGGCGCCGACCACCTCGCGCGCCGAACGGGCGGCGTCCGGCCTGGTTCACCTGGCCTTCTACGCCCTGATGCTGATCGTGCCGCTGTCGGGCTGGCTGCTGGTCTCGGCCGCCGCCGCCGGCATCCCGACTTATCTCTTCCTCCTCGACAGCCTCGAATGGCCGCATCTGCCGGTGGCCGCGCTGGTCCCCGGCATGGACGCCGCCGCGCTCGAGGATGTTCTCGGCTTTGTCCACAAATGGCTGGCGCTGTCGTTCCTCGGGCTTCTCGTCCTGCATGTGGCCGGGGCGCTGAAGCATTCGCTGGTCGACGCCGTTCCGTCCTTCTCGCGCATGCTGCCGCATCACGGCATGGCGCGACCGCAGACACGGCTGATCGCGATCCCGATCACGCTGGCAGTCGTGCTGTCCGCGCTGGGCGGCGGGCTTGTGGCCGGCCAGTCCGACGCTCTCCTCGGGGCAGGGGCGACCCGCGCCGACCGCACGACGGCGGCGCCCGACCAAGGCCCTGCCGGCGGCGACTGGATCGTCGATCCGGCGCAAAGCCGGCTCGGCTTCGAGACCCGGTTTTCGGGCAAGACGCTGACCGGCACCATCGGCACATGGCAGGCGGATGTGCGCTTTTCCCCAGAGGCGCTGGATCTGGCCGAGGCGAGCATCACCATCGATGCGGCGTCGATTGCCGTCGACAACAGCTTCGTCGCGCCGCAGGTGCAGGGCACGGACGGTTTAGCCAGCGAGACGCACCCGACCGTGACGCTGCAACTCAGCGATTTCCGCGCATTGGAGACCGGCTATGAAGCCGGCGGTACGCTGACGATCAAGGAAAAGAGCGTGCCCGTGACGGTCCCCTTCCGCTTCGAACAGGACGGCGACGGCACGGCGCATGTGGCCGGGAGCGCGACGGTCGACCGGACGGCCTTCGATCTCGGCGTCGCCAACGATCCGACCGGGCAGTATCTGGACAACGCCGTGACGATCCGCTTCGAGCTGCTCGCCGCTCCGGCTGGAGCGACGGACCCTGGCAGCTAGGCGAAGGGTGCGGCCCCGTAAGGTCCTAGAGAACACCCGGAAAGCGGGCGTCGATCGCCCGGACAGCGGCGTCGCGCCAGTCGGCATCGCGCTCGGACCGCGGTGTGTCGATGTCGTGGATGCCCCGGACCCGTGCCGGCCGCTCGGTGAGGAAAATGATCCGGTCGGAGAGCTCCACCGCCTCGCGCAGATTGTGGGTGACCATCAGCGCCGTCGTCGGGCGGGCGGACCAAACCTCCATGAGCAGGGCGCGCAGCCGGTTGGCCGTCGCCTCGTCGAGCGAGACGAAGGGCTCGTCGAGCAGCAGCAGCGCCGGTTCGATGGCGAAGGCGCGGGCCAGCGCCGCCCGGCGGGCAAGGCCCAGCGAGAGCTCGCCCGGATAGCGGCCGCGCATGGCGGCAAGGCCGAGCGTCTCGAACAGGGCGTCGAGATCGGCGCCCGCCAGCGCTTCGGGCAGCGCGAGGCGGACATTCTGTTCGACCGTGCGCCAGGGCAGGAGACGCGGTTCCTGGAACACCGCAGCGATGCGGCCGTCGGCGGCGGGCAGGCGCACATGGCCCGTATAGTCCCGGTCGAGCCCGAGGATGATCCGCAGCGTCGTCGTCTTGCCGCAGCCGGACGGGCCGATCAGCGTCGTGAAGCTGCCCGGCGTTGCGGTGAAGGCGACCGCGTCGATCGCGGCAAGCCGGACGCCGTCGATCGTCGTGAACACCTTGTCGCGGATGGCGACGTCAAGCGGGCCGGGCGCGCCAGCGGGTGGCATGGGCTTCGAGGGGTTGGACAAGCAGGAACTCGATCAGGAGCATGACGGCGACGAAGGCCAGGGTGTAGGCGAGGATCGCCGCGACATCGAAGAGCTGGAAATAGAGATGGATCTGGAAGCCGACGCCATTGGAACGGCCGAGAAGCTCGACGACCAGGGCGATCTTCCAGATCAGCGCGATCCCTGAGCGGGAAGCCGCAGCGAAATAGGGCTGGAGCTGCGGCACCACGACGTCGCGCAGGGTCCACCAGCGCCCAAAGCGGTAGACCGAGGCCATCTCAGAAAGGCCGCGATCCAGCGAGCGGGCGCCCTCGCGCATGGTGACGACGACATTCGGGATCTTGTTGATCGCGATCGCCCCGACCGCTGCGGCCTCGTTCAGTCCGAACCAGATATAGGCAAGGACAATCACCACCAGCGCCGGAATGTTGAGGAACAGGATCAGCCACGGGTCGAAGAAGCGATCGGCGCGGGCGTCCATGCCGAGGCCGACGCCGATGGCCGAGCCGATGATCATGGCGATGGCGAAGGCCGCGGCGACGCGCATCAGCGTCATGGCGAGATGGTAGAAGAGTTCGCCGGTGACGGCGTCTCGCCAGAAGGCGTCGAAGACTGCAGGCGGCGTCGGCAGGACGCGGCTGTCGGCGATGACCGCCGCGATCCACCAGGCGGCCAGAAGCCCGAGCAGCGACAGCGTCGTCACCAGCGCCGGTGCGATGCCGGCGGAGGGCCTGCCGCGACCGCCGGCGGCTACGTCAGGAGCCATTCCCGTCGCCGGTCCAGTAGGTGCCATCCACGAGCGTGTCCGACGGCCCGACCAGCTTCGACCCGCCGATCTCGGCCAGGACCTCGTAGAGCTTGGCGGTGTCGACGGCCTCGTCCGCGCCGCTTCGGCCGGGGATGCCCTCGCGGTAGCGATCGCGCAGAATCCGGAAGGTCGCGTCGTCCTCGGCCTTCATCAGCGGTTTGAGCGCGTCCCAGGCGTCGTCGGAGGTCGCCAACAGTTGCTTGGTCGCCTTGTCGGCGGCGACGAACCCCTCGACCGCCTTCGGATGGTCCGTCGCGAAGGCCTCGCTGAACACCCAGCCGATCGCCGCGACCGGTCCGTCGGTGCCCATGGCGATCGCGGCGTCGGTGCCGGAAATCAGCGTGCGGAAGCCCTGCGCCTCCAGCCGGGCGGCGTAGTGCCAGTAATTGAGGACGGCATCGAGCTCGCCGGTCCGGGCCTTTTCGGCGAGGAGCGGCGGTGCGCCATAGGCGATATCGTTCTCGGCCGCGAGGTCGGTGCCGTGGTCCTTCTGCGCAAGCGCCTGGATCAGCAGCCAGTTCTTGTCCAGCGGTCCGCCGGCGACGCCGATGGTCCTGCCGGTCAGGTCGCCCAGGTCGGCGATGGCGCTGTCGCCCGGCACCATCAGCGAACCGACCGAGGTGGAATAGGGGACGAAGGTGAAGTCGGCGCCGGTCGCCCGCTGGCGCGACACCCACAGCCAGTCGGAGACGATCATGTCGACCGAGCCGGCCTGCAGCGCCACGGCCGAGGCATCCTCGCCGGCGAAAGGCACGATCTCGACATCGACGCCGTTGGCGGCGTCGAGCCCGGCGCGTTTCATGGCGTCGAGTTCCCAATTGACGGTGCCGTATTTCAGAACGCCGATCCGAACCGGCGCGTGTGCCGTGTCGTCCTCGGCTGCCGCGAAACCGGTCCACAGCGCCAGAGCCAGTGCGGCGCAGAGCGTCGCCCGAATCCATCGCATGAACGATCCTCCCATGATCCTTCGCGTGCCCGGCTTCATCTAGCGCGTCCGGATGCGGCCCGTCACGCCCTATCGCACAACGGGAATTTCTCCCGTCAGGAGCGGGCGTCGATCGCCTCGGCGATCTCGTCGGCCATCTTCAGGAGACGGATGATCACCGGCACGGCCAGCGCGATCATGCTGCGGTCCTGGCCGCGGGCGCGCTGGGCCTCGCGGACCTCCTCGACGATCGCCGCGACGGCGGGAATGAAGCGGATGGCGAGCGAGATGGCGAGGCCGACCTTCGCCACATCGACGCCCAGCCTTGCCAGTGGCGACAGCGCCCATTCGATGACCGCGACGAGGTCGGCGGTGCGGGTGGTCAGGGTGACGAGCGAGGCGGCGAGGATCAGCGTCGCAAAGCGCAGGACCAGCAAGAGGGCGGCGTCGAGCCCGACCAGCCAGAGCTGGACCGCGAAGAGAATGCCGAGGATCCACAGGGCCGGACGGATCTGGGCAAAGGCGACGCGAGCCGGAATGCGCGCCAGGCCGTGGGCGGCCATGGTCAGAACGAGAGCCGCGGCCGCGAGCCGGGGATCGGCGATGGCGAAAAGCAGCGTGCCGAGGCCGAGCAGCGCCGCGAGCTTGATGCCGGCGCGGGCGCGGTGGACCGGACTGGTCCCGGGCCGGTAAAGCCCGGCGATCATCCTGCGATGGCCCGGTAGGCGGCGACCGCCTCGGCCGGCGCTGCGTCGGCGGCGAGGCTGCCGGCCTCGAACACCAGCACCCGGTCGAAGCCGGCGATCAGGTCGAGATCGTGGGTAACGAAGACGACATGCTGCTCCAGCGCCGCGACTGCGTCCATGACGCGGCGGGTGTTGCGCAGGTCGAGCAGCGTCGTCGGCTCGTCCATGACCAGCCAGCGCGGCGCCATCGCCATGACGCCGGCCAGCGCCAGCATCTGGCGTTCGCCGCCGGACAGTTCATGGGCGAGGCGGTCGTCCATGCCGGTCAGGCCGAAGCGGTCGAGCGTTTCTGCGACCCGCACGGCGATCGCCGGCTTGTCCAGTCCGCGCCCCTTCAGGCCGAAGGCGATATCCTCGGCGACGGTGGGATAGACGATCTGGTTGTCCGGGTTCTGGAAGACGAAGCCGACGAGCCGGCGCACCTCCTTGCCCCTCGACTTCGTGTCGAAGCCGTCGACGGTAACGCTGCCTTCGCTGGGTACAACCAAGCCGTTGAGCAGGCGCGCGAAGGTGCTCTTGCCGGAGCCGTTGGCGCCGACGATGGCGATCCGTCGCTCGGTGAGGGTGAGGTCCAGATCCGACAGGACGCGGCGGCCGCCGCGTTCGGCGGCGACGCCGGTCAGGGCGATCACGAGGCGGCCATCCGCATGTTGCCGGTCAGGCCGAGCGGGCGGAGGTCCGGGGCGCGATCAGCGGATAGGCGCGGCGCACGGCGATGATGACCGCCGCGGCGACGCCGGCCTTGATCAGGTCACCCGGGATGAAGGCGACGGCCGAGCCGACGAAGGCTTCGACGAGGCCCATGCCCGACATCGCCGCATACCAGGGAATGCCGACCAGATAGATGATGCCGATGCCGCCGATGACCGCAATGACGAAGGCGAGCGGGAAGGACAGGCGGTTCCAGAACCGTTCGGTCAGCCAGCCGATGACGAAGGTTGCGGCGAGCCAGCCATAGATGAAGCCCGACCACGGGCCGACGAAGGGCGCGAGGCCGCCGCGACCACCGGACAGGAGCGGCAGCCCGACCGCGACGAGGGCGAGGAACAGCAGCATCGACAGGGTGCCGCGCCTGGCGCCGAGAATGCCGCCCATCAGCATCGGGCCCATGGACTGGGCGGTGATCGGAATGCCGAGCGCCGGGATCATCAGGGGCGGAAACACGCCCAGCACCGCCATCAGGGCGGCGAACAGGGCGATATAGACGATGTCCTTGGTGGCCATGGCGAATCTCTTGCGGGATGTTGTGAGTGGCAGCCGGGTGCGGCGCCGTTTCGGCTGACGACAGACCGGATCGCGGGCCAAAGGTCAACGGGTCAGGCGCATCGCTTTGCTTAGCTGCGTGACGGACGGGCGGTCAGGCAGCGCCGATGTCGGTCCGCGCGAAGTCGTTGCCCTTGTAGAGCAGCGGCACGTCGAAATGGCGGGCGCAGGCATAGGCGAAGCAATCGCCGAAATTCAGCGCCGCCGGGTGCCGGCCCTTGCCGTAGCGCGCATAGGCGTCGATGGCGATCGCGGCGGTTTCCGGCTCGATCGCGACGATCCGGACCGACTGATCACCGAGGAACTCGTCGATCATCCGCCGGGCAATCCGTGGATCGACCTCGCGGATACGCGATAGCGCGACCGATGCTTCCCAGATGGCCAAAGCGGACGTCAGGCGCCGCTCGTGCCGAGCCATGCGCGCACTCAGTTGCACGGCATCGGCTTCGCCTGCCAAAATCGCGCAGATTGCCGAGGCGTCGATGAACATCAGTCTTCGTAGAGACTGTCGATCCATTCCTTGGTGACGGGCAGCCCGTGACCTCCAGATGGATATTTCTCGCGCAATGCGGCGGCCTGATCGAGGATCCGCCGCGCTCCGGGCGTCAGATGCTCCGTATCCGAACCTGAGCCCGGTTCCGGCTTGTGACGCGCAAGGGCGGCGGCGAGGGCGCGCCGGACGGCTTCAGTCTTGGTCGTCTGCGTCAGCGCGGCGAGCTTCTCTGCGAGTTCGCCGACTTCCGGGTCTTTCACATAGAGCGGCATGATTATGCTCCGGTCCGCAAGGATATCCCTAACTTAATATCGGGATATCCGCGTGTCCAGCGACGCGCCGAACGGGTTCAGCTCAGCGTCCGCTTCACCGCGTCGGCCCAGCCGGCGAGCTTGCGGCCGCGGGTGACGGCATCCATGCGGGGCTCGAAGCGGCGTTCGAGGTTCCAGCGTTCGGCAAAGCCGGCCATGTCGGGCCACACGCCGGCCTTCTGTCCGGCGACCCAAGCGGCGCCGAGGGCCGTGGTTTCCAGGACGACCGGACGGTCGACAGGTGCGTCGAGAATGTCGGCGAGGCGCTGCATCGTCCAGTCGGAGGCGACCATCCCGCCGTCGACACGCAGGATGGTGTCGGAGGCGCCGGTCCAGTCCTTCTTCATGGCGGACAAAAGGTCGGCGGTCTGGAAGCAGACGGATTCGAGAGCGGCGCGGGCGAGTTCGTTGGGGCCGGTCTTGCGGGTCAGGCCGTAGATCGCACCACGCGCCTCCGCGTCCCACCAGGGCGCGCCGAGGCCGGTGAAGGCCGGGACCATGTAGACCTCCTGGGCGTCGTCGGCAGCCCCTGCCATCGGGCCGGTGCGCTCGGCGCGGTCGACGAGGCCGAGCCCGTCGCGCAGCCATTGTACCGCTGCGCCGGCCACGAAGATCGAGCCCTCGAGGCCGAAGGTGGTGCGGCCGGCCAGCCGATAGGCGATCGTCGTCAGGAGCCGGTTGGAGGAGGGCACCCTGGTGCCGCCGGTGTTGAGGACCGCGAAGCAGCCGGTGCCGTAGGTGGATTTCAGCATGCCCGGCTGAAAGCAGGCCTGGCCGAGGGTTGCGGCATGCTGGTCGCCGGCCATGCCGCAGATCGGAATGGCGGCGCCGAAGAGGCCGGGATCGGTGGTGCCGAAGGCGGCATCGCAATCCTTGACCTCGGGCAGCAGCGAGCGCGGCACCTTGAGGAGCCGCAGGAGGTCGTCGTCCCAGTCATGCGCCTCGATGTCAAAGAGCATGGTGCGGCAGGCATTGGTGGCGTCACTCGCATGGACCCGGCCGCCGGTCAGCCGCCACAGAAGGAAGCTGTCGACGGTGCCAAAGGCGAGCCTGCCGGCCTCGGCCCGGGCCCGGGCGCCCTCCACATTGTCGAGGAGCCAGGCGATCTTGGTGCCGGCGAAATAGGGGTCGATCAGGAGCCCGGTCTTGCGGGTGATCTCCGGCTCGTGGCCGTCGGCGACCAGCTTGCGGCAGAATTCGGCGGTGCGGCGGTCCTGCCAGACAATGGCGTTGTGGATCGGCTTGCCGGTGTCGCGATCCCAGATCAGCGTGGTCTCGCGCTGGTTGGTGATGCCGATGGTCGCGATGTCGGAGGCCGAGAGCGAAGCGTCGGCGAGCGCCGTGCGGATGGTCGCGAGCGTCGAGGACCAGATGTCCTCGGGATCGTGCTCGACCCACCCCGAATGGGGGAAATGCTGCGGGAATTCCTGCTGGCCGAGGCCGCGGATATGGAAGCCGTCGTCGAAGACGATCGCACGGGTCGACGTCGTGCCCTGGTCGATGGCGAGAACGTATCCGGACATGCCGTCCCCTTCTGGATGCTGGTGTTCGCGATGGCAGAAGGCCGGGGCTGACCCCCGGCCTTCGTTTCTCAGATGTCAGACGGTCACTTGGACGCGTTGGCGTCGGCCCAGCTCTTCACCAGCTCGTCGTAATTGACGGTGATCGGCTGTTCCTTCTCGTCTTCCTTCTTGGGCTGGGGTGCCAGCGTGCCGTTGGCCTTGGCCTGCTCCACCCAGTACTCCATGTCCTGCTCTTCGTTGAGCTTGGGACCGATGTCGCCCTGGATGCCGGCGCGCTCGATGCGCTCCATCACCTTTTCCTGCTCGGCGCAAAGGGAGTCCATCGCTTCCTGGGCCGACTTGGCGCCCGAGGACGCGTCGCCGATCGCCTGCCACCAGAGCTGTGCCAGCTTCGGGTAGTCCGGCACGTTGGTGCCGGTCGGCGACCACTGCTTGCGGGCCGGCGAGCGGTAGAACTCGATGAGACCGCCGAGTTCCGGTGCCCGCTCGGTGAAGCTTTCGTCGCGGATGGTGGATTCGCGCACGAAGGTCAGTCCCTCATGAGCCTTCTTCACGTCGACGGTCTTGGAGCCGACAAACTGGGCATAGAGCCAGGCGGCCTGGGCGCGGTCGACGGGGGTCGACTTCATCAGGGTCCACGAGCCCACGTCCTGGTAGCCGAGCTTCATGCCGTCGACCCAGTAGACGCCGTGCGGCGAGGGGGCCATGCGCCATTTCGGCGTGCCGTCCTCGTTGACCACCGGCAGGCCTTCCTTGACCGCATCGGCGGTGAAGGCGGTGTACCAGAAGATCTGCTGGGCGATGGCACCCTGGGCCGGGACCGGGCCGGATTCGGAGAAGGTCATGCCCTGGGCTTCCGGCGGGGCGTAGGCCTTCAGCCAGTCGAGATACTTCTCGATGGCGTAGACCGAAGCCGGGCCGTTGGTGTCGCCGCCGCGCGCGACGCAGGAGCCGGTCGGCTGGCTCTGCTCGTTGACGCGGATGCCCCATTCGTCGACCGGCACGCCGTTCGGGATGCCCTTGTCGCCATTGCCGGCCATGGACAGCCAGGCGTCGGTGAAGCGCCAGCCGAGCGACGGGTCCTTCTTGCCGTAGTCCATGTGGCCATAGACCTTCTTCCCGTCGATCTCGCGACCGGTGAAGAATTCGGCGATGTCCTCATAGGCCGACCAGTTGACCGGCACGCCGAGCTCGTAGCCGTACTTCTCCTGGAAGTCGGCCTTGTTCTTCTCGTCGTTGAACCAATCGTATCGGAACCAGTAGAGGTTGGCGAACTGCTGGTCGGGAAGCTGGTAGAGCTTGCCGTCCGGCGCGGTGGTGAAGGACGTGCCGATATAGTCGTCGAGGTCGAGGCCGGGATTGGTGACCTCCTTGCCTTCGCCTTCCATCCAGTCGGTCAGGTTGCGCACCTGCTGGTAGCGCCAATGGGTGCCGATCAGGTCGGAATCGTTGATGTAGGCGTCGTAGATGTTCTCGCCCGACTGCATCTGCGTCTGCAGCTTCTCGACGACGTCGCCCTCGCCGATCAGGTCGTGGCTGACCTTGATGCCGGTGATGGCGGTGAAGGCCGGGGCCAGCACCTTGGACTCGTATTCATGGGTGGTGATGGTCTCGGAGACGACCTTGATCTCCATGCCCTGATAGGGCTCGGCGGCATCGACGAACCACTGCATCTCCTGTTCCTGTTCCTCCCGGGACAGGGTGGAGAGGTCGCCGATCTCGGCGTCGAGGAACTTCTTGGCCGCGTCCATGTCGGCGGCCGCAGGACCCGTGGCGAGGGCGATCGCCAGGGTGGCGGCCGTTCCCATCAGATATCGTTTCATCATGTCGAATGTCCTCCCAGTGTGTGCCGGTGCGTGCGATGGGCATGTCCGCGTCGACCGGCGACGACGCGGGGTGGCCCGGTTCCGACCCGTCAGACGAGCCGGAAAACCAGAACGAAGAAGACGGCGCAGAGGCCGAGGGCGTACCAGAGCGGCAGGTCGACGCCCCACAGCCAGCCGAGGCAGATGAAGGCCGAGCCGAGCAGTGACACGAACAGCCGGTCGCCGCGGGTGGTCTCGAAGCGCAGGATGCCGACGCGGGGATTGCCACCGGGCGACACCTTCTCCCAGACGCCCATCAGGGCGATGATGGCGAAGATCGCGATGAAGAAGGTGGCGGTCGGCCAGGTCCAGGCCATCCAGGACAGGTCGATCATCGGCAGGCCTCCGTCTTGGCTGTCGGTGCGGTGACGCGCATCACACCCTCCCCAGGGCGAAGCCCTTGGCGATGTAGTTGCGCACGAACCAGATCACGATCGCGCCGGGAATGATGGTCAGGGCGCCGGCTGCGGCGAGCACGCCCCAGTCGAGGCCGGAGGCGGAGACCGTGCGCGTCATGATCGCCGAGATCGGCTTGGCGTCGGTCACCGTCAGGGTGCGGGCGATCAGCAGCTCGACC
>Ga0189290_100078_pt1 | contig 86517 bp, 80 predicted proteins | sample UW140minimetaG_FD_130318 | JGI IMG/M metagenome (GOLD analysis project Ga0189290, IMG submission 130318) | Marine microbial communities from the Costa Rica Dome - UW140 mini metaG | ecosystem: Environmental > Aquatic > Marine > Oceanic > Photic zone | place: Costa Rica: the Eastern Pacific...
GATCGACGAGGCGACGACGCCGAGGGTGGCGAAGAACATCGCATGGCGATCGCGCGGAATGATCTGGGTGGAGACCGGCTCGACGGTCAGGCCCATCGCCTTGGCGACATGCTCCTCGACCCGCGGATCGATGTTGGCGAAGGTGCCGACGGCGCCGGAAATCGCGCAGGTGGCGATCTCGGCGCGGGCCGCGACCAGCCGCTCGCGGCAGCGCTCGAACTCGGCATAGGCAAGCGCCAGCTTGACGCCGAAGGTGGTCGGCTCGGCATGAATGCCGTGGGAACGGCCGATGGTGATGGTGTCGCGATGCTCGAAGGCGCGGCGCTCCAGTGCGGCCAGCAGCGCGTCCATGTCGGCGAGCAGGATGTCGGCCGCCTTGGTCAGCTGGACGTTGAAGCAGGTGTCGAGCACGTCGGACGAGGTCATGCCCTGGTGCACGAAGCGCGCGTCGGGGCCGACGATCTCGGACAGATGGGTCAGGAAGGCAATGACGTCGTGCTTGGTCTCAGCCTCGATCGCGTCGATCCGGTCGATGTCGAAGGTCGCGGCGCCGCCCTTTTCCCAGATGGTCTTCGCGGCACTCTCCGGGATCACGCCCAGCTTGGCCAGCGCATCGCAGGCATGGGCCTCGATCTCGAACCAGATCCGGAATTTCGTCTCCTGCGACCAGACGGCGACCATGTCGGGGCGGGAATAGCGAGGGATCATCGGCTGATATCTTTCGAAGACGAGCAGGAGAAGGGATGCGCGCCGTCTACCAGACGTTTCGAATCGCCTCAACGGACTCGGTGTTCAGTCCATCGGTATGGGATTGGCGATGTAGCGCAGATCCGGGCCTTCGAAGCCGACCTGTTCGACGGCGATGATGGCGACTGCGGCAAAGCCGCCGTCGGGGCGCTCGAGGACCCGCACTTCGGCAATGCTGTAGTCGAGCGGGCAGCCGCGGCTGTCCGGAATGCTCGTATCCTCATGGACGAGGCGCGCCGTGGCGCCGGGCTCGGCGGCGATCCGCACCAGCCGGTAGCCGACCGTCTCGCCGAAATCTCCGCAATGGCTCGGGCCGGCGAGGGACAGCGTCTCGATCCGCAACTCGATGGGGCGATCCGGCGAGGGGGCGATGGCGCGGGGCAGGAAGCGCGCCCGGTGCGGATCGTCCGGGAGTTCGGTCGCCGGCTTCGCGAAGGCGAGCAGGCCTGCCTCGGGCCGGGGATCGTGCTCGGCGAACAGCGGCGCGGCCCGGCTGCGGGCTTCCTCGCGCGCCATGTCGAGAGTCGCGTTCTCGTCGTCCAGCCGCACGCGGATCGGTGAAGGGGCGATGAATCGGTCCTCGGTCAGATCGAGGAAGAAGATCTCGGCATAGGGGAAGCCCGAACCGTCGTGGATGCCCGACTGGCCGAAGGCGTAGACGTGGCCGTCGGACGAGAAGCCGTAGGATTCGAGGGTCGCGAAATCGCCGGCCTTCGCCATGGTCGGGCCAAGCACGAGGGCCGCGAGAACCAGCCAGCGCAGAAGACCCGTCGTGAACCGCGTTGGCATGTGGTCTCTCCCAATGTCGTTGTGTCCGGTCCGCCTAGGCCGTCGACCAGACCGGCAGCCGATCATACGCCGTCGCGTTCGCCGCCGATACGCCGCGGGCAACGGCGCGCGCCATGGTTGCCGCGGCGGCGGCGGCGAGTTCCATCCGATCAATGGGGGCCGGCGCGATACCGCTGGTGCCGGTGGCGGCGGCAAAGACCAGGTCGCCGTCGAAATCGGTGTGGGCGGGCCAGATTGCCCTCGCGAACCCGTCCTGTCCGGCGATCGCCAGGCGTTTGGCTGCCGCCTTGTCGAGCACGGCGTCTGTGACCACGATCCCGATCGTGGTGTTGGCGCCGGGGCGCGGATGGAGCTTGGTGCGGACGACGACCGCATCCGCCGGCAGGGGCGTGGGCAGGCCGAGCCCGCCGAACTCGTCTTCCATCTCGAAGGGGGCGGCCCAGAAGTGCCGGCCGGTGCCGATGGTAGGGGAGCCGACCGCGTTGACGGCGACGAGGGCGGCGACGACGATGCCGCTCGGCAGGAGCGTCGAGGCGGTGCCGAGGCCGCCCTTGAAGGTCGCGGTGGTGCAGCCGATGCCGGCGCCGGCCGTACCGATGGCGAAGTCGGCGGACGCGCTGCTGGCCGCCGCATAGCCGAAATCGCGATAGGGCGGATAGCGGTCCCAGCCGGCGCGCTTGTCGCCGCCATTGGCGAGGTCGAACAGGATCGCCGCCGGCACGATGGGCACGCGCACGTCACCGACGGCAAAGCCGCGGCCGGCCTCCCGCAGGAAGGCCTGCACGCCCGAGGCGGCGTCGAGGCCGAAGGCGGAGCCGCCCGACAGCACCAGCGCGTCAACGCCGGCAACGGTGTTTTCGGGCGCCAGCAGATCGGTCTCCCGGGTGCCCGGAGCGCCACCGTGAACGGCGACGGAGGCAACCGCCGGCCGGTCGAACAGCACCGCCGTCGTGCCGCTCTTCAGGGCCGCGTCACCGCCATGGCCGACACGAACGCCCGCGACATCGGCGAGACTGTTGCGCGGCCCCGGACGCCAGATGCCGGACAGGGTCTCAGCTCCCGCCGGTTTCGGCGAAGCGGCCGCCGCGCCATTCGAAGACCCTGTAGAGATCGAGATCGGAATCCCCCTTGGCGTCGAAGCGGGTTTCGCCGAGACGCGTCGGAAAGCTGTCGGCGTTCAGGATGTCGGGCAGCGGGCGGCCGGTCTCGGCGGCGCGGCGGGCGGCCGTCACGGCGATCTCGGTCGCAGCGAAGGCCGGGCCGAAATAACCCTGCGGCGGGAGGTCCGAATTTCCGTCCCCGGCGGATGGCAGTTCGGGGAAGCTGGTGCGCGGCGCGACGGCGATGACGCCCTCGGGCAGCGGTGCGTCGACGCTGGTCTCGTCGAGCAGTTCCTCGCCGCCGATCACCTGCAGCGTCAGGCCTGACGCCGCCGCGTCCCGGATGATGATCGCTACGTCCGGGCGGTCGCCGGCGATGAAGAAGCGGCTGATGCCGGTCCGTTCCAGCCGGCGCACGAGGCCGAACTGCTTCTCCTCGGCAGGACGGTAATTGTCGACGCTCTGGGGTTCGATGCCGCGATCCCCCAGCAGTCGGCGCACCGTGTCGGCAAGGCCTCGCGCCGCAATGGAGCCGTCGTCGATCAGGCCCAGCGGCTCGCCCTGCCAGCGCTCCGCGACGGTTTCGGCGACCGCCTTTGCCTCGGCATCGGATCGCGGTGCGATGCGCCAGACCAGATGGCCGGTGCGCTCGCGCCGGTCGGTCAGCCGGTTGGCCCGCACGCCGACATCGATCGTTGGGATGCCGGCGTCGGTCAGCACCGGCAGCGCTGCCTCGATCGCCTCGGCGCAGAGGAAGCCGATGACGGCAGCTGCGTTCATGGCGACGAAGGTCTCGGCCGCCTGCCGGCCACCGTCGGCCGAGCATTTCGTATCGGCGTCGACGATTTCGATGCCGGCCGCCGGTTCCGCGGCGGCCCGCGCGCCGGCGACGAGCTGGGTGCCAAGGATCGCCCGGCTGTCGCTCAGCGGCGCGGCAACGCCGAGAAGGACCGGCGTCCCCGCGGTCGTGGCATCGCTCGTCTGGGCGGCCGCCGGGGAACCGGACCCGAGGCCGGCGACAGCGAGGATGGCGAGGAGGGCGGCATGGCGGAACGGGCCGGGACGGAACTGCAGTATGGTCATGGGGCAAAGCCTACAGCAGCGGGCGGGCGAGCGGAATCGGCTTTCGCAGGCAGGCGAGCGCGCACACCACAAAGGACAGCGCGTTGCGGGCGGGAATGCGGCCCGCCCCCGTGCGAAACCGATCCGCGCGCCCTATGTTTACCCGCAAAGCTCCGGGATTCGCTCCCGCAATGTATGGACGATGGTTTGCTGACGACTTCGACAATCGACCGCGACAGCTTCCGCGACGCGATGAGCCGCTTTGCGGCGGCAGTACATCTGGTGACCACCGACGGGCCGGCCGGCCAGCGGGGCCTGACGGTCTCTTCCGCCTGCTCGGTCTCCGATTCGCCGGCCACGCTCCTGGTGTGTCTCAACATGTCGAGCCCGGAGAACGACCGCTTCGAGGCCAACGGCAATTTTGCCGTCAATCTGGTCGCCGCCGCCGACGAGCCGGTCGCCCGGGCCTTTGCCGGCGAGGGGCAGCTGGCGCCGGAAGAGCGGTTCGCCAAGGCCGAGTGGGACACGCTGCAGACCGGCGCGCCCGTCCTCACCTCGGCGCTGGCAAGCTTCGACTGCCGGCTGATCGAGGCGAGTGTCGTCGCCACCCACCGTGTGCTGATCGGCGAGGTCGTGGCGGTTCGCACCAACCCAAGGGCGGCCGCTCTGGTCTATCTCGACCGGGCCTACCGCCACCTCTGAGCGGCCGCGAGCCGGCCGACGACGCCATCTGCGTGAAGGAAGCGACGTGACACATTCATTGCCGGCATCCATCGACGAGACCGAACAGCTGCTCGACAGCCAGAACTACGTGGCAGACCGGGCGCTGGCGACGGTGCTGTTCCTTGCGTTGAAGATGGGTCGGCCGCTGTTTCTCGAAGGCGAGGCGGGCGTCGGCAAGACCGAGATTGCCAAGGTACTGGCCGCCGCGCTCGACAGGCCGCTGATCCGGCTGCAATGCTACGAGGGGCTCGATGTCTCCTCGGCGCTCTACGAGTGGAACTACGCCGCGCAGATGATCGAGATCCGCATGCGCGAGGCCTCGGGCGACATTTCCCGCGATGCCATGCGCTCGGAGATCTTCTCCGAACGCTTCCTCATCCGCCGGCCGATCCTGCAGGCGCTGGAGGGCGAGCCCGGCCGCGCGCCGGTACTGCTGATTGACGAACTCGACCGGACCGACGAGGCCTTCGAGGCGTTCCTGCTGGAAATCCTGTCCGACAACCAGGTGACCATCCCCGAGCTCGGCACCATCCGCGCCGCCGAGCCGCCGATCGTCATCATCACCACCAACCGGACCCGCGAGATCCACGACGCGCTGAAGCGCCGCTGCCTCTATCACTGGGTCGATTATCCGGCTTCGGACCGCGAGCTCGACATCGTGCGCCGCAAGGCGCCGCGGGCCAATGCCGAGCTGTCGGCGGAACTCGTCGCCTTCGTCCAACGGCTGCGCGGTATCGACCTGTTCAAGGCGCCGGGCGTCGCCGAGACCATCGACTGGGCCAATGCCCTGACCGAGCTGAACGCCATCGCCCTCGACCCGGCCCATGTCTCCGACACGCTCGGGGTGCTGCTGAAATACCAGGACGACATCCAGCGCATGGAACGGGGCGAAAGCCGCGAGATCCTGACCGAGGTGAAACGCGAACTGGCGAAGGCGTCCTGACGCCATGGCGAATGCGGATCCGGACGATGGCGCGCCGGCGGTTGCCGACCCCGAGGGCCGGCTGGCCGACAACATCGCCTATTTCGCCCGCGCGCTGCGCAAGGCGGGGCTGAAGCTCGGTCCGTCGGCGACGCTGGACGCCATCGCGGCGGTCAAGGCGGCGGGCCTGTCATCGCGCGACGATTTCTACTGGACGCTGCATGCCGTGCTGGTCTCCCGGCACGAGGACGACGCCGTCTTCAACGAGGCGTTCCGGCTGTTCTGGCGCTCGCGCGAACTCATCGAGAAGATGATCGCGATGTTCTCGCCGACCGCGCCGCCGCGGCCCTCCAAGCCCGAGAAGAAGCGCGCCGGCGAGGACCGCGCCGCGGAGGCGATGTTCGAGGGCGCCAAGGAGCGGGTGACAAAGCAGGAAAAGCCGGAAATCGAGATCGACGCGAGTCTCACCGTCTCGGGCAACGAGGTGCTGCGCCAGAAGGACTTCGCCCAGATGAGCGTCGCCGAGGTCGAGGAGGCCAAGCGGGCCATCGCCGCCCTGCGCCTGCCACAGGACCGGGTGCGCACGCGGCGCTTTCGCAGCGATCCGCGGGGCGCCAAGATCGATCCGCGGGCGATGATGCGCGCGTCGATGCGTACCGGCGGCGACCTCGTCCTGCCGAAGTTCCGTTCGCCGCGCGAGGTGCATCCGCCGCTGGTGGTGCTGGCCGACATCTCCGGCTCGATGAGCCAGTACAGCCGGATCTTCCTGCATTTCCTGCATGCTTTGACCGAGCAGCGGCGGGGCGTTCATACCTTCCTGTTCGGCACGCGGCTGACCAACGTCACCCGCCAGATGCGCCACAAGGACCCCGACGAGGCGCTGGCCGATTGCGCCGGCGCGGTGCGCGACTGGTCCGGCGGCACGCGGATCGGCGAGGCGCTGGCCGAGTTCAACCGGGTCTGGTCGCGCCGGGTGCTGACGCAGGGCGCGGTGACGATCCTGATCACCGACGGGCTGGAACGCGACAGTGTCGACGACCTCTCGCAACAGATGGAGCGGCTGCATAAATCCAGCCGACGGCTGATATGGTTGAACCCGCTGCTGCGGTTCGACGGTTTTTCGGCCCGGGCAAAGGGCGTGCGGGCCATGCTGCCGCATGTCGACGAGTTCCGCGCGGTGCATTCGCTGGAGGCGATGAGCGCGCTCTGCGCGGCCTTGTCGGAGGGCGGTGACCGCAACACCGATCCGCGCCGCTGGATTGCAGCGGCCGATCGCGCAGCCGCGGCGGCCTGAGCCGCAGGCGGACCGGCAGGATGCTTGAAGGAAGACGCAAGATGAGCCAACCCGAATTCGACGTCCTGAAGACCGCGGAAGCCTGGGAGGGCGAGGGGCGCAGCCTCGCGCTGGCGACCGTCGTGGAAACCTGGGGCTCGGCACCGCGTCCGACCGGCAGCCATCTGGTGATCGATGCCGAGGGCAATTTCGAGGGCTCGGTCTCCGGCGGCTGCGTCGAGGGGGCGGTGGTCGCCGAAGCGGTGGACGTGATCGAGGCCGGCGCGCCGCGCATGCTGGAATTCGGCGTGGCCGACGAGACCGCCTGGCGCGTCGGGCTGTCCTGCGGCGGCCGGATCCGGGTCTATGTCGAACGGGTGAACTGATGGACCGCGCGCTTCTTTCCGCACTCAATGCCGAGCGTGAGGCCCGGCGGGCCGCGGTCGTCGTGACCGAGCTTGCCACCGGCACACAGCGACTGGTGCGCGAGGCCGAGGTGGCGGCCGATCCGCTGGCCGAAGAGATCGGCCGGGTGATCCGCTCCGGCAAGTCGGGGATCGTCCAGACCGGCGACGGCGAGGCGTTTCTCAACGCCCATCTGCCGCCGGCGCGGCTCGTGGTGATCGGCGCCGTCCATATCAGCCAGGCGCTGGCGCCGATCGCGCGGCTGGCCGGCTACGATATCGAGATCATCGATCCGCGCACCGCCTTCGCCACGCCGGAGCGCTTTCCCGACATCGCCCTCCATGCCGAATGGCCGGAGGACGTCCTGAAGGACCGGCCGCTCGATGCTTATACGGCGGTCTGCGTGATCACCCATGATCCGAAGATCGACGATTATCCGCTGATCGCGGCGCTGAAAGCCGGCTGCTTCTATATCGGCGCGCTGGGCAGCCGGAAGACCCATGCCAAACGCGTGGACCGGCTGGTGGAGGCCGGCATCGCACCGCATCTGATCGAGCGAATCGAGGCGCCGATCGGTGCCGATATCGGCGCCGCCACCCCGGGCGAGATCGCCGTCGCCATCATGGCCTCGGTCGTAGAGGCCTTCCGCAAGCGCAAGATGTTCGCCGATCGCCGGGGCGAAACCGAGGCCGCATGATCTTCGGGGAGGTCGCCCTTGCCGATGCCGAGGGCGCGATCCTCGCCCATTCCAAGGCGCTCGACCGCGGCCGGCTGAAGAAGGGCACGCGGCTGTCGGCCGACGATGTCGCGCGGCTGCGAGAGGCCGGGGTCGCGACGGTGGTCGCGGCGCAGTTGGAGCCGGGCGACCTGACCGAGGACGCAGCCGCGGCCGCGATCGGCGCGGCACTGGCCGGCGCCGGCGTGCGGGCCGGGGCAGCCGCTACCGGGCGGGTCAATCTCTTCGCCGAGCCCGCCGGGCTGTTCATGCCGGATCGCGGCGTCGTCGATGCGCTGAACGCCATCGACCCGGGCATCACGCTGGCGACACTTGCCGAACATGCCCCGGTCGGCGCCGGACAGATGGTTGCGACGGTGAAGATCATCCCGCTCGCCGTGCCGGGCGCGGCCGTCGACAGGGCGGTGCGGCTCATCGCGGAGAAGGCGGCCTTCCGGCTGGCGCCTTTCGCGGCGCGGCGCGTGGCGTTGATCCAGACCGAACTGCCGGGCGTCAAGCCGAGCGTCCTCGACAAGACGCGGCGGGCGACGGAGGCGCGACTGGCGCTCTCCGGCTCGACGATCAGCGAGGAGATCCGCTGCGCCCACGACACGTCGGCGCTCAAGGAGGCGCTCGAACGGCTCGGGCTCGCCGACATCACGCTGGTCTTCGGCGCCTCGGCGGTGATCGACGCCGGCGACGTGATCCCGGCGGCGATCGTGGCGGCCGGGGGCGCCGTCGACCATCTGGGCATGCCTGTCGATCCCGGCAATCTGTTGCTGCTTGGCCGGCTGGAGGGGCGTCCGATACTGGGCGCGCCGGGCTGTGCCCGCAGTCCCAAGGAAAACGGATTCGACTGGGTTTTGAATCGGCTGCTGGCCGATCTTACCGTGTCGGGCGAGGACATCAGGCGCATGGGCGTCGGCGGCCTTCTGATGGAGATCGCCTCGCGCCCGCAGCCGCGCGAGGCGCTGCCCAAGGAAAGCGAGACGCGGAGCGCGGCAGATGAAGGATGATGCCCGGCCGGTCGTGGACGTGGTGATCCTCGCCGCGGGCCGGTCCAGCCGCATGGGCGGACCGAACAAGCTGCTTGCCACCTTCGGCGGCGTGCCGCTGGTGCGCCGCTCGGCCGAGACCGCGCTCGCCTCGCGGGCCCGCCATGTTCGCGTCGTCGTCGGCCACATGCGTACAGAGATCGGCGCGGCGCTCGCCGGGCTCGATGTGTCGCTCATCGAGAACCCTGCCTATGCCGACGGCCTTTCCGCCTCGCTGAAGGCGGGCTTTGCGGAGGCCGTGGCGGCTGGGGCGGACGGCGTCCTCGTCATGCTCGCCGACCAGCCGCAACTCGGGCCCGCCGATCTCGACCGGCTGATCGCCGCCTTCGCGCCTGCGGGCAAGGGCGCGATCGTCGCCGCCTCGGACGGTGGCAAGCGGCGCAACCCGGTGCTTCTCGCCACCGGCTTTGCCGACGAGATCGCGGCGATTGCCGGCGATGTCGGCGCGCAATCGGTGATCGCGGCGCATTCGGACACCCTGGTCACGGTGGAGATCGGCGCGGCAGCCAGTGTCGATGTCGATACGCCGGAAGCAATGCGCGCGGCGGGCGGGGCGATCGTCTCCGGCTGACACGCCTCCTCGGCGCGCCATCGCGTCGCAGTTGATCGTTCGGCCTGCGGCGGCATCTGCCGGTCTCGACGCAATCAGGGAAGGCCGGCACGATCATGGGCAGATATCTCATCTACGGCGGCAATGGCGGTATCGGCGAAGCCATCGCCCGGCGCTTGGCGACGGCCGGACACGACCTTGTCCTTGCGGGCCGCAACGACGAGGAACTGCGGGCGCTGGCCGGCGAGATCGGGGCGCAGACGGTGACCTGCGACGTGACCGACGACAAGGCCATCGACACCGCGGCCGAGGCGGCGGGGGAGATTCTCGACGGGCTGGTCTATGCGGTCGGGACGATCAATCTGAAGCCCTTCGCCAGATTGAAGGGCGAGGACTTTCTTAACGATTTCAACCTGAACGCGCTGGGTGCTGCGAAAGCGATTCAGGCGTCGCTGCCGGCACTGCAGAAGGCGCCGGACGGGGCGAGCGTCCTCCTGTTCTCCACCGTCGCGGTGGATCAGGGCTTTGCCGCCCATGCCTCGATCGCCATGGCCAAGGGTGCCGTCGTCGGGCTGACCCGCTCGCTCGCCGCCGAGTTCGCGCCGCAGATCCGGGTCAATGCCATCGCGCCGTCGCTGGTCGACAGCCCGCTCGGCAAGCGCGTCGCATCCAACGAGAAGATGGCCGAGGCGGTGGCGAAGATGCATCCGCTGCCGCGTCTCGGCCGGCCCGACGACATCGCGGCGATGGGCGAGATCCTGCTCACCGATGCCGGGTCCTGGATCACCGGGCAGGTCATCGGCATCGACGGCGGGCGTTCGACCCTGCGCGTCGCGCGCGGCTGACCGGGCAGGGGCGGGCAGGTCTCAGTCGGGTTTGTTCCGGGTCACGGATACGCGACCGGCTTGCCAGGCTTTAACGAAGCGTTAACCATAGGGGCAGAGCATCCAGGTGCCGGTTCATGCCGGCCGGCACAGCCAAGGAGCTTGCCGATGCACACCCGCAACGTCGATCCCCAGTTCGAGAACATGCTCAAGGGCTTCGGCCTGACCACGGCGGAAGTTCTCTACCGGATGCCGGATCATCCGGATTTCCTGCAGAGCTTTTCCTGGCAGTTCGAGGACTTGGCCCCAAGCTATCCGCGCCTGAAGCGCTTCCTTGACCATTGGGACCGCGAGATCGAGGCGGCGATCCACTCCGTCCGGGTCATGCATGCCGGCCTGATCCGGCCGCGCGAGATCCGGCTAGTCAAGGATGGCGGTCACCTGCACTGAGACTGCGGCGCCGGATGCTCGGGCCCGGACGGTTCAGGCGGGATCGTATTTGAAGGCGACCCGCACCACCCCGTGATCGCTGGTTCCCTGCGCGTGCTTGGGATCGTAGTGCAGATGGTCGTTGGCGATGTCGAGGCCGTCGAAGGCCCAGACCCGGTTGCGGCTGTTGTCATAGAGTTCGCGGCTGACCAGGATCTGGTCCAGGGATTCGAAATTGTTGTTGAAGATGTGCGTGTAGTAGACGTCGCGCGTGGAGCGGTATTCCTGCAGCGTCTGCGCGGTGTACAGGTCCGTGTCGCCGCCGCCGCGGCCTTCTCCCACCAGGAAGCGCGGCTGGCCCGTCAGGATGTTCATGGTATTGGACAGGGTGCCGTCATTGACGTCGCCCAGCACGATGACCGGCGTGTCGTTGCCCTTCATCTGGTCCGTCAGCATGTAGCGCAGCGCCGTTGCCTCGGCGGTTCGGCGAATGGTCGACAGCGCTCCGCCGATCGCCTCGCTGTGCCGGGAATGCGCGTCCCGCTCGTACCAAGGCTCCCTGAAGATCCGGGTCGGCCCCTTCGACTTGAAGTGACAGACATAGACATGGATCGGGTCGGCCTGATCGGACGGGCGCATTTGGAAATGCAGGACGGGCCTGGAAAAGCTCGAGAGTTCGACCGCGATGCGCTCCGTCTGGGGATCGTCGCCGCCGCTGGCCAGGACGAGTCCTTCGGGAAAATTGCGGATCCATTCCGGCTCACCGACCAGCAGTTCCCTGCGGATCGCGGCCGCGCAGACGATCCTGCCGCCGGCATGGTCCTCGGGAACGAGCGTGACGTAGTCGTTCGCCAGACCGGCCGTTGCGAGGGCGCGATCGAGGGAGGCGCCGTGCCAGAGTTCCTGGAACGCCCATATGTCGGCGGGGAGCATTGCCATCATCGTGCTGGTGAAGGCAATCTTGCGCTCGTATTCCTCCAGCGACCAGCCGTCCCGGCCGTACATCGCAAGGCCCGGCTCGTTCAGATTGCGCAGATTGAACGTGGCGATCGTGAAGCGCTCGGGCATGGCCGCTCCTCATCCCGGAAAGCGTTACGTTAAGGAATATAGCAGCAGGCGTGTGACAGAAGGAAGTCTGCAGCTTTGGCGCGCATCGTTCGGCATTGTGCCCGCCGGTCGCTGCTGCAAGGATCCTCAGATCAGGCGCAGGCCCTTCAGGCTGGCATGGCCGTTCTTGCCGATGATGATGTGGTCGTGGACGGTGATGCCGAGCGGTCTTGCCGTGTCGATGATGGTGCGTGTCATCTCGATGTCGGCCCGCGACGGGGTCGGGTCGCCCGACGGGTGATTGTGGACGAGGATGATGGCGGTGGCCGACAGTTCCAGCCCGCGCTTGACGACCTCGCGGGTATAGACCGGCGTGTGGTCGACCGTGCCGGTGCCCTGCACCTCGTCGGCGATCAGGGCGTTCTTCTTGTCGAGGAACAGGATGCGGAACTGCTCGCGGGTCTCGTAGGCCATGGCGGCCTTGCAATAGTCGAGCACCGCAGACCAGGACGACAGCACCTCGCGCTGCCTGACGGCCGAGCGCATGGCCCGCTGGTTGATCGCCGCGACGATAGCGATGTCGCGGGCAACGCTCTCCTTGACGCCTGGCACCTCGGTCAGCCGCCGCGGCGGTGCGTTCAGCACTTCGCCCAGCGAGCCGAAGCGGGCGATCAGCGCCTTGGCGATCGGCTTGACGTCGCGGCGCGGAATGGTGCGGAAGAGGACGAGTTCGAGCAGTTCGTAATCGGCCAGGGCATCGGCGCCGGCATCAGTGAAGCGGGCGCGCAGCCGGTCGCGATGGCCGAGATGATGGTCGGTCTTCGCCGCGTCCCGGGATTTGCGTGAGCGTCCGCCCGATGGCGCGCCGGCCTCCTGAAGACCGGTGAAACCCGGTTCGTCGTCGGAGGCCGCGGCGGTCATCGTGCCCGAACTAGCCGGCCGCGGCGGCGGTCAGCGGCTCGACCGTCAGGCCCGGCGTGTCGAAGCCGCCCGGCGACAGGGTGAACACTTCGCAGCCGGTTTCGGTGACGCCGACCGTGTGCTCGTACTGGGCGGAGAGGGACCGGTCGCGGGTCACGGCGGTCCAGCCGTCGGAGAGGATCTTCACGTGCGGGCGGCCGATATTGATCATCGGTTCGATGGTGAAGATCATGCCGGGGCGTATCTCGGCGCCTTCGCCGCGGCGGCCGTAATGCAGGATGTTCGGCGCATCGTGGAACAGCTTGCCGACGCCATGGCCGCAGAAGTCGCGGACCACCGAGCAGCGCTCGGATTCGGCATAGGTCTGGATCGCCTCGCCGATGTCGCCGATATGGCCGCCTGGCCGCACCGCCTCGATGCCGATCATCAGCGAACGATAGGTCACGTCGCACAGCCGTTCGGCGGCGCGTTTGACCCGGCCGACCGGGTACATGCGCGAGGAATCGCCATGCCAGCCATCGACGATGAAGGTAACGTCGATATTGACGATGTCGCCTTCCTTCAGCGCCTTGTCGTTGGGAATGCCGTGACAGACCACGTGGTTGATCGAGGTGCAGACGCTCTTGGTGTAGCCGCGATAATTCAGCGTCGCGGGCACCGCGTCGTTGGCGAGGCCGAACTCCATCACGTAGCGGTCGATCGCATCCGTCGTCACGCCCGGCTCGACGATGCCGGCCAGCCCGTCGAGGCAGCGGGCCGTGAGCTGGCAGGCCTTGCGCATGCCGGCGAAGGCGGCTTCGTCATAGAGACGGATCGCACCCGTGTTGCGGGTCGGATTCGCTTCGGCTTCGAGATAGGTGGTCATGGCTGGCGCGCGCTGTCGACGATCGGAAGGATGGTCGTGGGTCGGATATCTGACAGATTGATGTCGCACCGAACGGCATGGGCTTCAACCCCTCGTTCGCGGGCGAGGGCGAATGCCGCGGCATAGGCCGGGTCGAGATCGGCGGCAAGGGCCACCCGGTCGCAGTCGTCGCGCTGGACGACGTAGAGCATCATCGCCCGGTCGCCGGCCGCCACCCGGTCGCCGAGTTCGTCGAGATGCCGGGCGCCGCGGGTGGTCACGCAGTCGGGAAATTCCGCCAGCCCCGGCCGGCGCATCAGGTGGACGTTCTTGACCTCGACATAGATCGGCTGGCCGTCCGGCGCCTGGTAGAGCAGGTCGACGCGCGACCGGCGGCCGTAGTTCACCTCGCGGCGGGCGGTGCCGAGACCGGCCAGCGGCGGCACCAGCCCGGCGGCGATGGCCTCTTCGGCGAGACGGTTCGGCAGGGCGGTGTTGATGCCGACCAGCGTGCCGTCGGCCTCGACGATCTCAAGGGTCAGCGGCAGCTTGCGCTTCAGATTGGCCGAGCGCGACAGCCAGACCCGTGAGCCCTCCGCCTTCAGCCCCATCATCGCGCCGGGATTCGGACAGTGGACGGTGACAGGCTCGCTCTCGCCATCGATCACTACATCGGCGAGGAAGCGCTTGTAGCGCAGGACGAGGCGCGCCGGGATGAGCGGGGAGGGAAAGCTGACCATGGCTGCCGATAGCGGCGGCGGTCGGCCGGCGTCAATGCGGCGCGCGGGCTCAGGGACGGCGACGGCGAAGGACGCCGCGCGTCACGCCCGCTCAGGGCGGCCGGCTCAGGCCTTGATCTGCACGTAGCTGCCGGGCGCGTCCTCGATCGGCTTCAGCTTGCGGCCGCCGGGCTTGCGCGCCTTGACCTTCGTGCCGGACAGCGGTGCGATCCATTCCTGCCAATGCGGCCACCACGAGCCGGGCGTCTCCTTCGCCGCCAGCAGCCAGTCCTCGTATGTGTCGACCTCCGTGGGGGCAGGGCCCGTCCAGTACTGGTACTTGTTCCTCTCGGGCGGATTGACGACGCCGGCGATATGGCCCGAGCCGGACAGGACGTAGGTGACGTTCGAGCCGAAGGCCCGGCAACCGGTGAAGACGCTGCGGGCCGGGGCGATGTGGTCTTCCTTGGTCGCCAGATTGTAGATCGGGATATCGACCTGCGAGAGGTCCAGGCGCTGGCCGCCGATCTCCATCTCGCCGCGCGACAGCCGGTTCTCCAGATAGCAGTTGCGCAGGTAGAACAGATGGTTCGCCTTGGGCATGCGGGTGGAATCGGCGTTCCAGTAGAGCAGGTCGAAGGGCAGCGGTTCCTTGCCGCGCAGGTAGTTGTTGACGAAATAGGGCCAGATCAGATCGCCCGAGCGCAGGAGGTTGAAGGCCGTCGCCATCTGCGAGCCTTCCAGATAGCCCTTCTTCTCCATCGCCCGCTCCAGCGTCTGGAGCTGCGGCTCGTCGACGAAGACCTTCAGGTCGCCGGCATGGGTGAAATCGATCTGGGTGGTCAGGAAGGTGGTCGATGCGATCCGCGTGTCGCCGATCGCCTTCAGATAGGCGAGGGAAGCGCCGAGCAGCGTGCCGCCGACGCAATAGCCGATCGTGTTGACCTCCTTCTGGCCGGTGGCCGCCTCGACCGTGTCGAGGCCGAAGACGATGCCTTCCTCGATATAGGCCTGCCAGTCCTTCATCGCCTGCCGGTCGTCGGGATTGACCCAGGAGATGACGAAGACCGTATGGCCCTGGCCGACCAGCCAGTTGATGAAGGATTTCTCCGGCTTCAGGTCGAGGATGTAGAATTTGTTGATCCAGGGCGGCACGATCAGCAGCGGCCGCTTGAACACGGTTTCGGTCTGCGGCGCGTACTGGATGATCTGGCACACGTCGTTCTGGGCGACCACCTTGCCGGGGGTCAGCGCCATGTCGCGGCCGACCTTGAAGGTCGAGGCGTCGGACTGGCGCAGGCGCAGGGTGCCGCCGCCGGCCTGCATGTCCTCGGCGAACATCTTCATGCCGCGCACCAGGTTCTCGCCGTTGGAGACGACGGTCTCGCGGTAGAGCTCGGGATTGGTCAGGACGAAATTCGACGGCGACAGGGCATTGCTCACCTGCCTGAGATAGAATTCCGCCTTGTGGCGCGTATGCGGATCGAGGCCCTCGGTGCGCTCCAGCAGATCGTCGGCCCAGCGCGTTGTCAGGATGTAGACCTGCTTCACGAAGTCGAAGAACAGGTGCTCGCTCCACTGCTTGTCGGCAAAGCGCTTGTCGCCCTTCGGCGTCTCGACCGGATTGACCGGCGCCTCGCCGGCCATGCGCCGGATCGAGTTGTTCCAGACATTCATGTAGTTGGAGAAGAGCGCGGTCTGGGCTTCCACCGCCCGGGTCGGGTCGGTCAGCCAGTATTCGGACACCTTCGACAGGGTCTGGACGATCTCGCCCAGTGACACCGGATTGTCCTCGACGATCTCGCCGCGCTCGCGCGGGCCCACCCAGGCCGAGGCCGCCTTGCCGACCTCTTCCAGCACATGCGCCATGTTGCGCGCGAAGGCTTCCGGATCCTTGACGACGAAGTCCGGGTCGGGACCGGTGCCGTTTTGCGGTCCGGCGTCGTTCGGCTGCTTGGTCGTCGTCATGCGGCATCCTCCCATGCGGTGCGGGCATGCTGGTTCCCAGTCTGGCCCGAGGTGCCCGGCCATTGTGTCGAGGATCGGCTCCCGCCACAATCGGGCACCCAAGCTTTTGTCAAAGCCCGACCTCTAGGATATGAGGTGTGACGCTGTTTCAAGAAGGCCTGATGGCTATGCTTTCGCTTTCCGTTATCCGTCCGTTCGCGATCGTGCTGGCGCTGCTGCCGGCCGCCGCCTGTCAGTCGGAGAACACGTCCGTCGGCGCCCTGCGACTGGCGGCCTCGCCGGACGTGCCGAGTTCGCAGCGGACCGACGCGGACGGCTATCCGCTGCTCGGCGCCTATCCGGGCCGGGCCGCAGAGCAGCTCACCGACGCCGAGGTGCAGGCCGAGCAGGCCCGGCTCGCCGCCACGGCCGGCCAGCATGCCAGCGCGGCGGCGCAGCCGAGCGGCTTCGACGGCAAGATCCAGCGCGCCCGGTCGGTGCGCCGGCAGCAGGCCGCGGAGATGGAAGCGGTGCTGGCCACCGAGCCGACGCCGCGCGACGCCACCGGCAGCCGGCCGGCGCCCACCGGGCCGACGCCCGAGGAAGTCTTGCGCCAGATCGAGGCCGGGCAGTAACAGGCCTTCCGCCGACCCAATTTCCGCGACCGGCCCACTCGACGACCGGCCCAATCCACGACCGGCAGTGCGCCGAGGACCGAATATCATGGAAGAATTTCACAAGATCCGCCGGCTTCCGCCTTATGTCTTCGAGGAGGTCAACCGCCTGAAGGCGACAGCCCGCGCCGGCGGCGCCGACATCGTCGATCTGGGCATGGGCAATCCCGATCTGCCGACGCCGAAATTCATCGTCGACAAGATGTGCGAGGCGATCCGCGACCCGCGCACCCATCGCTATTCGGCCTCCAAGGGCATCGCCGGGCTGCGCAAGGCGCAGGCGGCCTATTACGCCCGCCGCTTCGGCGTGACGCTGAACCCCAACACCCAGGTGGTGGCGACGCTCGGCTCGAAGGAAGGCTTCGCCAACATGGCGCAGGCCATCACCGCGCCCGGCGACGTGGTGCTGTGTCCGAACCCGACCTATCCGATCCATGCCTTCGGCTTCATCATGTCGGGCGGCACGATCCGCGCGATTCCGGCCAAGCCGGACGACGACTTCCTCGTCGCCATCGACCGAGCGGTGCGCTATTCGATCCCCAAGCCGATCGCCATTATCCTGAACTATCCGGCCAATCCGACCGCCTTCGAGGCCGATCTCGACTTCTATCGCGAGATCGTCGCCTTCGCGCGCAAGCACGAGATCGTCGTCCTGTCGGATCTGGCCTATGCCGAGATCTTCTTCGACGGCTCGCCGCCGCCCTCGATCCTCGAGGTGGAGGGCGCGATGGACGTGGCGGTGGAGTTCACCTCCATGTCGAAGACCTTCTCGATGCCCGGTTGGCGGATGGGCTTTGCCGTGGGCAACGAACGGCTGCTGGCGGCGCTGGCACGGGTGAAGTCCTATCTCGACTACGGCGCCTTCACGCCGATCCAGGTCGCAGCGACCGCGGCGCTGAACGCCGGCGACGAGGCGATCGAGGAGGTGCGGACCATCTATCGTCGCCGCCGCGACGTGCTGGTCGATTCGTTCGGCCGCGCCGGCTGGAATGTGCCGTCGCCATCCTCGACCATGTTCGCCTGGGCGCCGCTGCCCGAAGCGTACCGACACATGGGCTCGCTGGAATTCTCCAAGCTGTTGATCGAGAAGGCGGATGTGGCCGTCGCCCCGGGCATCGGCTTCGGCGAGCATGGCGACAGCCATGTCCGGATCGCGCTGGTCGAGAACGAGCATCGCATTCGCCAGGCGGCCCGCAACATCAAGCGCTTCCTTGCCTCCGGCGCCGAAGCCGGGCAGAAGGTCGAAGCCATCGGCTCCTGACCTCGTCGGCGCCGGAAATTTCGACGCGAACATCGACAGGGACGTCATGAACAGCCCATTGCGGCTCGGCATCGCCGGGCTTGGAACGGTCGGCGCGAGCCTTGCCCGGCTGATCGAGACCAGGGCCGAGACATTGGCCAACAAGGCCGGCCGCGAAATCCGCGCCACGGCGGTCTGCGCCCGCGACCGCACGCGCGATCGCGGCTTCGACAGCTCGGGCCTCGCCTGGTTCGATGATCCGGTGAAGCTTGCGGTGGAAGCCGACATCGACGTGTTCGTCGAGCTGATCGGCGGTTCGGAAGGCCCGGCGCTGGATTCGGTGAAGGCGGCACTGAACCGCGGCCTGCCGGTGGTTACCGCCAACAAGGCTCTACTGGCCCATCACGGTGTGACGCTGGCGCGGCTGGCGGCCCGCAAGAAGACCGAGATCCTGTTCGAGGCGGCGGTCGCAGGCGGCATCCCGATCGTCAAGACGATGCGCGAGGCGCTGGTCGGCAACGATGTCAGCCGGGTCTACGGCATTCTCAACGGCACCTGCAATTACATGCTGACGCGCATGGAAAAGGAGGGCATCGCCTTCGAGGCCTGCCTCGCCGATGCCCAGCGCCTCGGCTATGCGGAAGCCGATCCGACCTTCGACATCGGCGGCTTCGACGCGGCCCACAAGCTGGCGATCCTGACTTCGCTCGCCTTCGGCTGCGAGCTGGATCTGGAATCGGTGTTCATCGAGGGCATCGAGACGGTGACCAACGACGACATCGCCGCCGCGGCCGAGCTCGGCTACCGCATCAAGCTGCTGGCCGTCGCCATGCGCACCGATACCGGCATCGAGCAGCGCGTGCATCCGGCGATGATCCCGGCCGATTCCGCCCTGGCGCGGGTCGATGGTGTGACCAACGCCGTCGCTGTCGACAGCGATCTGCTCGGCTCGATCCTGCTGGCCGGGCCCGGCGCCGGCGGCGAAGCGACCGCTTCGGCGGTTCTGTCGGATATCATGGACGTGGCCGGCGGCGTGCTGCGGCCGACGCTCGGCATGCCGGCCGCCAAGCTGGCGCCCTACAAGCGGGCCCGCATGCGTGCCCATGAAGGAGGCTACTACATCCGTCTGTCGGTGCTCGACCGGGTCGGTGCCTTCGCCTCGATCGCGCGGCGCATGGCCGAGAGCAAGATCTCGCTGGAATCGATCGTCCAGCGGCGGCGCGACGAGATCGCCGACGCGTCGATTGCGCCGGTCGTGCTGGTGACCCACGAGACAACCGAGGCTGCAGTCCGCAAGGCGCTGGAGCTGGTGTCCAAGGACGGGCATCTGTCCGGCGAGCCGAAGATGATTCGTATCGAGGCGCTGGACTGATCGCTCCGATCGCCGGAAGCCGGGAGGTTGGCTTCGCCGGCGTCGGGGTCCGTGACATTGTGCTTTCGCACAACCGGGGCATATCAGTTCAGTGTCTCACGCAGACACCGAGGCTTTGCTGCGGCAAGTGAGGGACGAGGGGGAGACGCGCGATGACGGGGGCACTGGACGAGGCGGGGACGCTGGACCGGATTCTGACGCTCGAGATCGCACGGGTCACAGAGCGGGCTGCCGTCGCAGCTGCTCATCTGCGAGGACGGGGCGACGAGAAGGCCGCCGATCAGGCCGCCGTGGACGCCATGCGCTCGGAACTCAACACCTTGGCCATCGACGGCGTCATCGTCATTGGCGAGGGCGAACGGGACGAGGCGCCGATGCTGTTCATCGGCGAACAGGTCGGCACCGGAGGCGGGCCGGCGGTGGACGTGGCCCTGGACCCGCTCGAAGGGCGTACGGTCTGCGCCAAGAACCTGCCCAACTCGCTCACGGTCATCGCGATGACCGGACGCGGCAGCCTCCTGAACGCGCCGGACGTCTATATGGAGAAGATCGCCGTGGGGCCGGGTTATCCGGAGGGCGTCGTCGATCTGGCCGAGTCGCCCGAAGCCAATCTGCAGGCGCTCGCCAGGGCCAAGGGCGTCGCGGTTTCCGAGATCACCGCCTGCATCCTCGACCGACCACGACATGCCTCGCTGATCGAGGCGGTGCGCGAGGCCGGCGCCGCCATCCGCCTGATCGGCGACGGCGACATTGCCGGTGTCATCCACACGACCGATCCCGAGCAGACCGGCATCGACATCTATATGGGCATCGGCGGCGGGCCGGAGGGTGTTCTTGCGGCAGCCGCCTTGCGCTGCACCGGTGGCCAGATCCAGGGCCGGCTACAGCTCAACACCAACGACAAGCGCGCCCGCGCCGAAAAGATGGGCATCTCCGATCCATACCGGATCTACTCGACCCACGAGATGGCCTCGGGCGACGTGATCTTCGCGGCGACCGGCGTGACCGACGGCAATCTCCTCGATGGCGTGCGCTTCTACAACGACCGCATCGTCACCCACACGCTGCTGATGCGCTCGCGTTCGCGCACCGTCCGCGAAATGCGTGCCTATCATCACGACAAGTCCAAGTTTCATCTGTGAGCAGGTGCGGGGACGGCCTTGCGCCGCCCCGCCGCCATCGCCACAACAGCATCCATGGCCGCACCCCTGCGCACATTTCTCGACGTCGATCGCTCGATCGGCGGTCGCCGCTGGCTGAACGCGCTCGACGAGCGGGCCGAAGGCGCCGCCCTGAAGATGGCGCAGTCGCTGGGCCTTCCGGACATCGTCAGCCGGGTGCTGGCGGCGCGCGGCATCGCCGAGGCCGATGCGACGGGCTTCCTCGATCCGCGCATCCGCGACCTGATGCCCGATCCCTCGCGGCTGACCGACATGGACGCGGCCGCCGAACGCCTCGCCGACGCCATCGGCCGACGCGAGACCGTGGCGATCTTCGGCGACTATGACGTGGACGGCGCGGCCTCCTCGGCGCTGCTCTGGCGTTACCTCAAGCATTTCGGCATCGACGCGGCGATTCGCATTCCCGACCGGATCACCGAGGGGTACGGCCCGAACCCTGCGGCGATGCGCGAACTCGCCGCCGACGGTGCGACGCTGATCGTCACCGTCGACTGCGGCACCGGCAGCTTCGAGGCGATCGAGGCGGCGCGCGCCGAGGGCGTCGACGTGGTCGTCCTCGACCACCACCAGACCGGGCCGGAGCTTCCCGACGCCAATGTGCTGGTCAATCCGAACCGGCAGGACGACCTGTCGGGGCTCGGGCATCTGTGCGCGGCCGGCGTCGTGTTCATGACGCTGGTGGCGGTCTCGCGTGAACTGCGCCGGCGCGGCACGGCCCAGTCGAAGCTGCCGGACGTGTTCGGCCTGCTCGACCTCGTGGCGCTGGCGACGGTCTGCGACGTGGTTCCGCTGGTCGGGCTCAACCGCGCCTTCGTGGTGCAGGGGCTGAAGGTCGCCCATGCTCAGCGTAATGGCGGGCTGGCGGCGCTCGGGCGGGTCTCGCGCCTGTCCGGGCCGATGGAGACCCATCATTTCGGCTTCATGCTGGGCCCACGGATCAATGCCGGCGGCCGGATCGGCGACGCGGCCCTCGGCAGCCGGCTGCTCTGCCTCGACGACGACGCGGCCTGCGACGAGATCGCCGCGCGCCTCAGCGCCCTCAACGAGGAGCGCCAGGCGATGGAGCAGACCATGCTGGCCGAGGCCGATGCCGAGGTCGCCGCCGAGATCGGATCGGGGGAGGGCCCGGCCGTGCTGGTCGTTGGCTCGAACGACTGGCATCCGGGCATTGTCGGACTGATCTCGGCCCGTCTGAAGGAGCGCTATCGCCGCCCGGCCTTCGCCATCGCCTTCGACGGATCGGGGCGCGGTACGGGGTCGGGCCGCTCCATCGGTGGGTTCGATCTCGGCCGGCTGGTGCGTGAGGCGGTGACCGAAGGGCTGCTGGTCAAGGGCGGTGGCCATGCCATGGCGGCCGGCGTGACCATCCAGAAGGACCGGCTCGGCGATTTCCGCAGCTTTCTGGAAGAACGCGCCGCCGCAGCCGTGAGCGCATTGCGGGAAGGCGATTCCCTCAAGGTCGACGGCACGGTCAGCGCCGCCGGCCTGACGCCCGAGCTCTATGCGACGATCATGCGGGCGGGGCCCTTCGGCTCGGGCCATGCGTCACCGATCTTCGCACTCGCCCGGCACCGGATCGATTCCTCCTCGATCGTCGGCAATGGCCATGTGCGGGCGACTTTGCGCGGCGCCGATGGCGCCCGCGTCTCGGCGATCGCCTTCAAGACGGCGGACACCGAGGTTGGCCAGAGGCTGCTCAATTCCCGCGATCGGCCGATCCACGCTGTCGGCACCCTGTCGCTGGACCGGTTCCGGGGGCGCGAGGAAGTGCGCTTCCGGTTGCTCGACCTCGCCGAAGCCTTCGACTGAACTCGCCGTCACCCCTGCAACCGCGACGTTTGCTTGTGCCGGGGGAAGAATTGGCTAGGGTCCGGCCCGAACGATTCCCCATCAGCGAGGACACGCATGAAGTACCGTCCACTCGGCCGGACCGGCCTGAGCGTCAGCGAGATCTGTCTCGGCACCATGACCTGGGGAAGCCAGAACAGCGAAGCCGAGGGCCATCAGCAGATGGACTACGCGGTGGAGGCGGGCGTCAATTTCTTCGACGCCGCCGAAATGTATCCGACGACGCCGATGACCGCCGAGACGGTCGGCCGCACCGAGGAGATCATCGGAACGTGGTTTGCCGCGTCCGGCAAGCGTGACGATGTCGTCCTTGCCAGCAAGATCACCGGCCAGGGCAATGCCAAGGTGCGCGGCGGCGAGCCGATCACCGGCGCTAGCGTCCGGGCGGCGGCGGAGGCCAGCCTGAAGCGGCTGCAGACCGACCGCATCGATCTTTACCAGCTGCACTGGCCGAACCGCGGCTCCTACCATTTCCGCCAGTCCTGGACCTACGATCCGAGCGGTCAAGACCGCGCCGCAGTCGAGGACAACATGGTCGAGGTGCTGGAAGCGCTGGACGAACTGGTGAAGGCCGGCAAGATCGGCCATGTGGGCCTGTCCAACGAAACCTGCTGGGGTACGCAGAAATTCCTGCAGATCGCCGAGGCGCGGGGCCTGCCGCGGGTCGCCTCGATCCAGAACGAATACAGTCTGATGCACCGGCTGTTCGATCTCGACCTCGCCGAGCTGTCGGTCAACGAGGATGTCGGCCTGCTCGCCTATTCGCCGCTCGCCGCCGGCCTCCTGACCGGCAAGTACAGCGGCGGCGCCAGCCCGAAGGGCGCGCGGCTCGCGGTCAACGACAATGCGCTCGGCGGTCGCTACACGCCGGAAAACGCGGTCATCGCCGACGCCTACGGCGCCATCGCGAAGAAGCATGGCCTCGACGTCTGCCAGATGGCGATCGCCTTCTGCCTGACCCGGCCGTTCATGACGGCGGCGATCATCGGCGCGACCGACATGGACCAGCTGCGCAACAACATCGCGGCAGCCGATGTAACGCTCAGTGAGGACGTTCTGGCCGAGATCGACGCGCTGCATCGCAGTCATCCGATCCCGATGTGACCCTTTAGGCGGCCGCTGCGCCTTGCCCGAGGGGCGGCCGCACTTGACAGAGAGGCCGGCGCTGCCGACAGCGTCGGACGGGATAAACGCCGGCACCGGCGGAACGACGATGGGAGGAATGACGATGCACGGAAATGGTCTGAAGACGTTCGCAGCCGCTGCGGCCGTAATGGTCGCGGGACTCCATGCGGCACCCGGCGCCGCCGAGGAGCGGATCTCCTACAAATCCGCCAAGAGCGGCACCTCCTACTACCAGATGGGTGTCGAGCTCGCGAATGCGGTGAAGGGCGGCACCGAGGGCGAGGTCATCGTCACGGTCGAGGAAAGCCAGGGCTCGGTCCAGAACGTCATGGAAGCCGCGGCTCGCGCCGGCAATTACGTCTTCACCGCGCCTCCGGGCCTCGTCTCGGCCGCCGCGGCCGGCACCGGCCCCTTCGCCGAGCGCCAGAACCCGCGCTTTGCTGAGATCCGTTCGCTGTTTCCGATCCCGTCGCTGACCATGCATTTCGTCATGCGCGGCGACGCCGATGCACGCGCGCTGGAGGACATGGCCGGCAAGACCATCCTTCTCGGCAAGGGCTCCTTCGGCGCCACCGAGGGCGAGAAATATCTCGAGCACTTTGGCCTCGCCGACAAGGTGACGGTCGCCGACGCCGAGCTCGGCAACGCCTCGGACGCGCTGAAGAACGGCCAGATCGACGGTTTCGTCACCGCCGGCTCGTTCCCGGCACCAAACGTCATCGAGGCCTCGGCCAGCACGCCGGTCAGCCTGATCACGCTGACCGATGAGCAGGTGGCCGAGACCGGCCGCACGCGGCAGGTGATCCCGGCCGGGACCTATGCCGGCATCGACGAAGACACCGTCACCACCTCGCTGCCGGTGGTCGCCTTCACCACCACCGCCACCAGCGACGAGACCGCCTATCTCCTGACCAAGACCTTCTGGGACGAGAAGGCGGCGATGGGCGAGAGCGCCCGCTGGTGGAACGCGGTCACGCCGGAGCTCCTGGAAGGCAGCGGCGTCAAGCTGCATCCGGGCGCCGCGCGCTACTACGAAGAAGCCGGGATCGATCTGCCCGACGATCTGCGCTGAGCCGACCGGGCCCGTGCCCTGAACCAACAAGGACCCTTCCGGCCCCGGTAGCGCGTGACGCTGCCGGGGCCGGCCTGCAAGTGCGACGCGCCGCGCGGCGGCCCGCGCGAGGATGATGCGATGAGTACGATGGTAGCCGACGACGCGGCCGTGCGCCCTCCGATGTGGTTCGTCTGGCCGCTGCTCGGGCTGCTCTCCATCGCCTTTCATCTGGGACTGATCTTCAGCGGCCTCGTGCCGGCGCTGGTCGCCCGTCCGCTTCACATGGCGCTGGCGCTGCCCTGGCTCTTCGTCTTCCTGGCGAAGACCCGCACGCAGCTTCTCAGCGGCTGGGCGCTGCTGATCCTCGGCGAGATCGGCTGCCTCTACATCGCGCTGAACGCCGAGGCGCTGTCCGACCAGTACGGCTTCATCGACAACGGCTTCCAGATGGCCGTCGCGGTCACGCTGCTCGCCATCACGCTGGAGATGGCGCGCCGCGCGATCGGCTGGCCGCTGCCGCTGGTGGCCCTCCTGTGTCTCGCTTACGGGCTGTTCGGCCAGTACGTGCCCGGCGAGTACGGCCATCCGGGCTTTCCCTTCGCCAGCTTCCTCGGCACCATGACCATCACCGAGGGCGGCATCTGGGGCTCGCTCACCGGCGTCTCCGTCGGCATCGTCTCGATCTTCGTCATTCTCGGCGCCGTGCTGAATGCCGGCGAGGCCGGGCAGGGCTTCATGAATGTCGCCACGCTGGCGGCCGGGCGCCTGCGCGGCGGTGCCGGCAAGGTGTCGGTGCTGTCCTCGGCGATGTTCGGCTCGATCTCCGGCTCGGCCTCGGCCAATGTCGCCTCGACCGGCGCGGTGACCATCCCGGCGATGACCCGGCTCGGTTATCCGCGGGCGCTGGCCGGTGCGGTCGAGGCAGTGGCCTCGTCGGGCGGCCAGATCATGCCGCCGCTGATGGGGGCAGGCGCCTTCGTCATGGTCGAGCTCACCGGTACGCCCTATGCCACCATCATGGCGGCGGCGCTGCCGCCGGCAATCCTCTACTTCCTGACCACCTGGATCGGCATCGACCTGTTTGCGCGGCGCTATGGCCTGGGCGCCGTCGATGCGGCGGACCGTCCCTCGGTTCGCGACGTGGTCATCACCTCCATGTTCTTCGCGGTGCCCTTCGGCATCTTGCTGGAGCGCATGTTCGTCGGCGGTTTCACGCCGCAATATGCCGCCTGCCTGGCGATCCTGGCCGCCGCGCTGCTGCTCTTCGTCAATGTCCGCGGCGAGGTGTCGCTGCACCGCTTCGTCGAGCGGGCGGGCGGGGCCGCGGTCAGTGCCGGCCAGCAGATCGCGGTGATCGGCGCAATCATCATCTGCGCCTCCATCGTCATCGGCGTCCTCGGCATGACCGGGCTCGGGGTGAAGGTCACCTCGACGATCCTGTCGGTGGCCGATGATTCCTTGTGGCCGGCGCTGCTCCTGACCGCGATCGCCTGCATCCTGCTCGGCATGGAGGTGCCGACGACGGCGGCGTATGTGATCTGCGTGACGATCGCCGGACCTGCGCTGGAACGGCTCGGCATCGAGCCGCTGCTGGCGCATCTCTTCGTCTTCTGGTTCGCGCTCCTGTCGACCATCACCCCGCCGGTCTGCGGGGCCGTGTTCATCGCAGCGGGCATGGTTGGCGAGAACTGGCTGAAGGTGGCGGGCTCCGCCATGCGACTCGGTATCGGGCTCTATGTCATCCCGCTGGCGATGATCGCCAATCCGGCGATCATCCACATGGCCGACCGTCCGGCCGAGGCCGGCGTCGCCTTCGTGAAGATCGCCATCGCGCTCTGGGCACTGTCGCTGGCTTTCATCTGGAAGGGCCCGGTGTGGATGCGGCTTGCCGCCGGACTTGGCGGGCTCATCGTCTGCTTCGCGCCGCTCTGAGGCGGGGGTCAGCAGAATCCCCAGGACCTGGATTGCCAAGCCCGCAGGGGCGATGCGATATTCCCGGTCGATCGTGGAGATTGCGGCGCGCCAGAGGGCGCCGACCGGCCGGGGTGCGCCGGTCGGCGGCGGTCCTAACCAGTAGCGCGCCGTTCATGCCGACCGTCGCGGAGTATCGCGGCGGCAGGCCCGAGGGAGGACAGACATGACGACCACCACACGCGCGGCGGTGCTGCGCAGATCGCCCGTCGAGGGGCCCTATGCCAAATCGCGGCCGCTCTCGATCGAGACCGTCGATCTTGCCCCGCCCGGCTTCGGCGAGGTGCAGGTGCGCATCAAGGCCGCCGGGCTCTGCCATTCCGACCTCTCGGTGATCGACGGTGTGCGGCCGCGGCCGACCCCGATGGTACTCGGCCATGAAGCCGCCGGCATCGTTGAAACGGTCGGCGCGGGCGTCGACGATCTGGCCCCTGGCGACCACGTCGTGATGGTTTTCGTGCCGTCCTGCGGCCATTGCAGCCCCTGCGCCGAAGGCCGGCCGGCGTTGTGCGAGCCGGGCAATGCCCGCAACGGCGAGGGCACATTGCTGTCGGGCGAGCGCCGTCTGTCCTGCGAAGGCGAACCCGTTCACCATCACGTCGGTGTCTCCGCCTTTGCCGAGCGTGCCGTCCTGTCCCGCCGTTCGGTGATCAAGATCGACCCGGAGCTGCCGCTGGAGATCGCGGCGCTGTTCGGCTGCGCTGTGCTGACGGGGGTCGGCGCGGTCGTGAACACCGGCCGGGTCAGCGCCGGCGAGACCGTCGCAGTGGTCGGGCTCGGCGGCGTCGGTCTCAGCGCGATTCTCGGCGCGGTCGCGGCCGGCGCGTCGCGGATTATCGCCGTCGATTTGCAGGCCGACAAGCTGGAGATGGCTCGCACACTGGGGGCGACCGACATCTTCAATGCCGGCGAGGAGGGCGTGGCAGATGCGGTGCGCGCGGCAACCGGCGGCGGTGTCGATCATGCCTTCGAGATGGCCGGGTCGGCCCGGGCGCTGGAACTCGCCTTCGCCATCACCCGGCGTGGCGGTGCGACGGTAACCGCCGGGCTGACGCCGCCGACGGCGACCATGGCTCTGTCGCCGCTCAAGCTCGTCGCCGAGGAGCGAACCCTGAAGGGCAGCTATGTCGGAAGCTGCATCCCGAGCCGCGACATTCCCCGCTACATCGCGCTGTATCGCGGCGGACGGCTGCCGGTGGATCGGCTGTTGACCAGCCGCGGAACGCTCGACGATATCAATGAAGGCTTCGATGCGCTCGCGGCTGGCCGCACGGTCCGCCACGTCGTCCTGCTATAACGCGGGGCCCGTTCATGTCGGCCGGCTGCGCATAAATCCGCGCCGCCGGCCGGTCGTGTCGCTCAGCCGGTCGCGGCAAGCTCTGCCGTCTCGAGACCCGGAATGGTCTGGACGACGGTGAAGCCCTCGAACTCGGGGTGGCCGAGATACATGGGCTGGCGTTCGCCGGCACTGCGATGGGCGGCCCGGAACGCTTCCGATTTAGTCCAGCCGGTGAAGGCGGCCTCGTCGGCCCAGATGGTGTGCGAGGCGTAGAGGACGTGGTCCTCGCGCACCGGCCCGCGCAGAAGATGGAACTCGACGAAGCCCGGCACCGTCTGGAGCTGGGATTCGCGATTGCGCCAGACCGCCTCGAACTCCTCCTCCTGTCCGGGGAGCACCTTGAAGCGGTTCATTGCGATGAACATGGTCTGGTCCTTGTGTTTGTGTGTCAGCTGTCGACGCCGAACTTGATGCTCACGCCGAACATCGCCTCGAAGCCGGGCGCCGGGTCGGTCTCGCTCGCCGGGAAGCCGGAATAGGCCTGGTACTGCCGGTCGAAGAGATTGCGGATGCTGGCGTCGAAGCGGGTGTTCTCGTTGGGCTCGTAGGCGACGAAGAGGTCGAAGACGTCGTAGCGGTCCGAGGCGAGGGTTGGATCGGTGACGTCGTCCTTGGCCGCTACCGCATGCCAGCGGCCGCCGAAGGTCAGGCGTTCGTCGAGTGCGCGGAAGCCCAGCGTCGTCGTCAGCTGGTCGGGATAGACCGAGTTGAGCGGATCGCCGTTGCGGCGGTTCTCGCCGTCGATGATCGCGCCGGCCAGGCCCACATAGCCCCAGCGCCAGTCATAGCTGGCCTCCAGTTCGACGCCTTCCAGCCGGGCTTCCTCGATGTTCTGGTACTGCAGCGCGTCGTAGGGCAGGCGGGCGAAGCAGATCGGCCCGCGCCCGGCCAGGCACGGATTGGCGAGGCCGGGGCGGTCGAGCGTGGCATATTCGATGTAGTCGTCGACGTCGTTGCGGAAGACCGCCAGCTTGGCACGCAGCCCGTCGCCGCCGACGAGCACGTTGTCGTAGGAGAGATTCACGCCGGCCTCCAGCGTGTGCCCGACTTCCGGCGACAGGCCGGCATTGGGCAGGAGCTCGAAGGCGGCGGGCGCCGGGTGGAGGCCCGACACGACCGCCTCGTTCAGGGTCGGCGAGCGCAGGCCCTCGGCATAGGTGCCGTATATCTGGAAGCCCTGGATCGGCGTAACGCCGACGCTGAGTTTCGGGGAGAGGCGGTCGCCGGTGTTCTCTTCGGTTGTCGCCGTGCTGGTCAGGTCGAAATGGTCGAAGCGGCCGCCGCCGATCACCTCCAGCCAGGTGTCGTATTCGAACCGGGCCTGGATGAAGCCGCCATAGACCTCGCGCGTGCCGGACGGGGTGAAGAGTTCGGTCGAGCCGACATTGTCGTGGGTCTCCACCTCGTCGCGGAAATAGTCGACGCCGTAGGTGAGGGTGGTCGGCACCATGCCGAGATCGAAGCGCGAGGCGTTGTAGATGTCGAAGCCGGTCGTCGTCACCTCGACGTCGCGGCGCGCCGCGGCGGGGTTCTGGTCGATCTGCGTGTAGTCGGTCTCGTTGCGATAGAGGTTGAAATTCAGGTCGACCAGCGGCGTGTCGGGGCTGACGAAGCTGTAGCCGAGCCGGTAGGTGGCGTTCCGCACGTCGGTGTCGCGATCGGTGCCGGAGCCGGTCGATGAGACGAAGTCGTTGTCGTAGATGACGCCCGACAAAGTGATCTCGTGGCCGTCGGCGGGACGCAGCCGCGCCTTGAGAACACCGGAACGCACGTCGAAGCCGGTATTGTCGACATCGTTGCCGTCACCGTCCCGGTAGTCGTCCTCATCGCGGTAGACAAAGGCGCCGTAGACATCCGCGTCCTCGGTGAGGCGCACGCCGGCTTCCAGCTTGCCCAGCCAGGCGGGCCCGTTGGTGCCGTAGACCGTGCCGAGGCGCGCCGCGTAGCGCTCGGACGGCGTCAGAAGGTCTTCCAGCTCCAGCGTGCGCATCGCCACGACGCCGCCGATCGCGCCGGAACCATAGGCGTTCGCCACCGGGCCGCGGATCACGTCGATACCGCCCAGAAGCGCCGGATCGACATAGACGAGATTGCTGTCGAGATGGCCCTGCACGCCGAAATTCTGGCGAGCGCCGTCGATCATCACGTTGACGCGGCCGGAATCGCGCAGGCCGCGGACGGAGATGGACACGCCGGGATCATCGCGATCGCTGGTGGTGGAGACGCCCGGAATCGTCGCCAGCACGTCCTCCAGATCCCCGGCATTGTAGCGGGCGATCTCGTCGCGGCCGACGACGCTGACGCCGCCAAGGCTCTGGATCGGGCTCTGGGGCCCGCGATTGGCGAGGATCGACACCTCGTCGAGCTGGATCGCCATCGCATCCAGATCAGACACGTCGACCGGTTCCTCGACGGGTTGCGCGTCCTGCGCCATGGCGACGGTCGAAAGGGCGAGGAGCGAGACGCCGGTCGCCAGGGAAAGGAGGAGGGGGGGTGTCGCGCCGCGAAGGCGCCCGTCTGGATGGGCCATGATTTCCCGCTGTCGTTTGAGAGGCGTGACGGGCTGGCTGGCTACGGTCAGGAGCGGCTGGCTGGCATCCGGAGGCGGACGGCTTGTCGACCGTGGCGCCTTGCTTGCATTCGATATTTAACATGACTATCAGAGTCAACAATGTTGCCGAGGGGGTGGCAAAGCCCGGTCGGCTGGGGTGTCCAGCGCGGGGTGACGACGATGAGGGTGCAGATCATGTGCGAAACGGCGCCGAAGCCGCAGACGGGGACCGGCCACGAGGCGAGGGGAACCGGCGGCGGAACGCTGCCGATGCTGAATGCCGCCGAGCTGTTTTCAGCCGGGCGGGAGGTCCTGATCCGGCACGCCGGCGACATCTACCGGCTGCGGCTGACGTCCAACAACAAGCTCATCCTGACCAAGTAGGACATCCGGCATGCAAAGCCTTATCCGCCGCCTCACCATCGCCGCCGCGGCGCTGTCGCTCCTGCCGGCCCTGTCGGCTCCGGTGATGGCGGAGAGCCGCAGCGTCGTCGACGCCCATGGCCGCACGGTCGCGATTGCCGATACGGCGCGCATCGTGTCGATCGGCGGGGCGGTGACCGAAATCCTCGACGCGCTCGGCATGGCCGACAAGATCGTCGCGGTGGACACGACCAGCACCTATCCCGCGGCGATGACGGACAAGCCGGATGTCGGCTACATGCGCGCCCTGGCGGCGGAAGGCATCCTGGCGCTGTCGCCGACGCTGATCGTCGCCATCGAGGGCGCTGGCCCGCCGGACGTGCTCGATGTCCTGGAAGCGGCTTCGGTGCCTTTCGTCAACATTCCCGACACGCCGACGGCGGACGGGATCGTCGCCAAGATCCGCGCCGTGGCAGACGCGGTCGGGGCAGGGGAGAAGGGCGAGGAACTGGCCGCGGCGGTCGCGGCGGATCTGGCGGCCGTAACGGCGGCGACCGCAAGCGTCGACGAGCGGCGAAGCGTTGCCTTCGTCCTGGCCATGCGGGGCGGGGCACCGATGGTGGCCGGCCGCGAGACCTCGGCCGACGCTATGCTGGCGCTGGCCGGCGCCGACAACGCCTTTGCCGCCTTCGCCGGCTTCAAGCCGGCAACCCCGGAAGCCGTCGTCGCCGCGGCGCCCGATGCGGTCGTCACCATGCAGTCGGGCGAGCATGCCGACGGCCTCGATCACGTGCGCGCCGACCCGGCCTTTGCGACTACGCCGGCGGTGAAGGACAACCGGCTCGTCGCCTATGACGGGACCTATCTTCTCGGCTTCGGCCCGCGCACGGCCCACGCGATCCGGGATCTGGCCGCCGATCTGTATCCCGGGCTCGATCTGCCGGCGCTGCCGCCGCGTGCATGGGTTGAGCCGCGGTGAGCGTCTCCGGCGAACTGGTGGGCGGGCGAGCCGGAAGGGGCGGGGACATCCTGCGTTCCCGCGATCGTGCCGCGCTGGCGCGGATCGGCGTCGTCGCCGCGGCGATCCTTGCGGTGCTGGTCTGCCTCGTTGCGCTGACGGTCGGGGCCGCCGGCCTGTCCCTCGCAGCGACGTTCGACGCGATGGTCACGGCTGCGACCGGCCGCCGGGAGACGCTGGACCTGTCGCTCGCCAGCATCGTCCTCGACATTCGCCTGCCGCGTGTCCTTGCCGGCATGCTGGTCGGGGCGGCGCTCGCTCTGTCCGGCGCGATGATGCAGGGGCTGTTTCGAAATCCGCTGGCCGATCCGTCGCTTGTCGGAATCTCCTCAGGTGCAGCGCTCGCCGCCGTCACCAGCATCGTCCTCGGCGAAATGGCCGCCGGCTGGCTGCCGGAGCTTGTCGCGCGGCATCTCCTGCCGATCGCCGCCTTCCTCGGCAGCCTTTGCACGACGATCATCCTGTACCGGCTTTCGACGGTCGGCGGCCGCACCTCGGTGGCCGCCATGCTGCTCGTCGGCATCGCGCTGGCGGCGCTCGCCAGCGCCCTCATCGGCGTGCTCGTCTTCATTTCCAACGACCAGCAATTGCGCGAACTGACCTTCTGGACCATGGGCGGCCTCGGCGGCGCCACATGGCCGAAGATCGCGGCGGTGCTGCCGCTGATGCTGCCGGCCTTCATTGCCGCGCCGTTGCTTGCCCGCAGCCTCAACGCCATGACGCTTGGCCACACGGAAGCGTTTCATCTCGGCATCGACGTCCAGCGCGTAACGCGCCTCGCAGTGTTCGTCATCGCCGGGGCGATCGGCGCGGCCGTTGCCATTTCCGGGATCATCGGCTTCGTCGGCCTGATCGCGCCGCATCTCCTGCGCACGCTGATCGGCCCGGACCACCGCACCTTGCTGCCCGCGGCCGCGCTGTTCGGTGGCAGTCTCGTCGTTGCCGCCGACACCGCGGCGCGAACCATCGTGGCGCCCGCCGAACTGCCGATCGGCATCCTCACTGCGCTGGTCGGGGCGCCGTTCTTTCTGTGGCTGCTCCTTCGGCGGCGGGGCGGGCTGATCGTCTGATGCTGGAACTGGCCGACATCTCCGTTTCTATCAGTGGACGCGCCATCCTCAATCGCGTCAGCCTCGCCGTGGCACCCGGCGAATGCGTAGCGATCATCGGCGCCAACGGTGCCGGCAAATCGACCCTGCTGAAGGTTCTCAGCGGCCAGTTGCGGCCCGACGGCGGCGTGGCGCGGCTCGACGGGCGGGACATCGGCGGCATGGGAGCCGCGGCGCTTGCACTGCGCCGGGCCGTGGTGGCCCAGAGCGTTGATCTGTCGTTCCCCTTCACCGCCTCGGAGGTGGTGCATTTCGGCGCCGAAGCGGGCGGAGCATCCGGCCAACGTGGCGGACACATCGCGGCGGCCGCGCTGGCGCTGGTCGACATGACCGACCGGGCCGGGCAGCTGCTGCCGAGCCTGTCGGGCGGCGAGGCACAGCGCGTCCATCTGGCGCGCGCCATTGCGCAGATCGAGGGAGCCAGGCAAACAGCCTCGTTGCGTGGCGAAAGCGGCAGTCATTTCCTGCTTCTCGACGAGCCGACGGCGAGCCTCGACCTGCGCCATCAGGTGGAGACACTGACCCTCGCGCGAGGTCTGGCCAAGCAAGGCATCGGCGTCGTCGTGGTGCTGCACGACCTGAACCTCGCTGCTTTGACGGCCGACCGGATCGTCGCCCTGGCGGATGGTCGGGTGGTCGCTGCAGGGCCGGTCGGTACCGTGATCCATGACGCGCTGATCGCGCAGGTCTACGGCATCGCCTTGCCGGTCGGGCGGACTCCGCCCCATCTGCCCTTCGTCTTGCCGCAGACAGCAACGATCGACGAGGGTCGCCGCCGATGACGCCGGTGGCCGCCGTCACCGGACAGGCCGCAGCGGCCGCTGGCTCGCTTTCGAAACCGTTGCCGGCTCTTGATCTTCAAGAGAAATATTCGGCACACCTCTTTGCAACGTAGGGATGGGTTAAGTTCGACCGTGCGAATGTGGGATGTCTCCAACCTGCAGGGATCCCGCGATGAACAGAACAGAAGACAGCAGCACCGGCGATATGCTTCGGCGCGCTGCCGGTGTTCTCTTCCTCTCTGCCGCGCTCAGCAACAGCGCGCCGGCCGTCGCCCAGGACACGCCCGCAGCTTCCAGCCAGACCCAGATCGCCCGTGACATCGTCACGGGACTCGACAAGGTCTTCGGCGGCCCCCATGCGGGGCATCGCGCAGCCCATGCCAAGGGCATGCTGCTCGACGGTACCTTCCGGCCCCATCCGGACGCCGCCGCGTTGACCCGCGCCGAGCATCTGGCCGGCGACGAAGTGCCGGTGCTGGTGCGCTTCTCCAATTTCGCCGGCGTGCCGGATGTGCCCGACAACAGCGGCGCCGCCAATCCCAAGGGCATGGCGATCAAGTTCCTGCTGCCGGACGGCGGCGTGACCGATATTGTCGCTCACTCGTATGACGGCTTCGCGGCCCAGACACCGTCCGAGTTCCGCCGCTTCGTCGAGGCGTTGGGCTCGTCCGATTCGCAGGATTTTGCCGAGCATCTCGCAGCACACCCGGCGGCACGGCGCTTCATCGATGCGCCAAAGCCGGCGCCGGTAAGTTTCGCCACCGAAGCGTTCTACGGCGTCAACGCCTTCGAATTCACCAATGCCGCCGGCGATTCGCGCTTCGGCAAGTACCGGCTCGTGCCGGTGGCCGGGGTGGCGCATCTGAGCGATGCCGAGATGGCGGACCGCGATCCGGAGTATCTGATCAACGAGATGATCGAACGCCTTGGGGCCGGACCGGTACGCTTCCGGCTGCTCGTGCAGCTGGCCGGCGAGGGCGATTCCGTGATCCGGGCAGCGTTTCCCTGGCCGGAGGACCGCGAGGAGGTCGAACTCGGCACGCTGACATTGTCGGGTTTTGCGGAGCAATCAGCCGAACGCCAGCGCGATCTCCTGTTCACGCCGCTCAGCCTCGTCGGCGGCATCGCCCCGTCCGACGATCCGATGCTGATCTCGCGGACCCGCAGCTACCGCATATCGCACGACCGCCGTCGCACGCGCGAAACGCGCGCTGTCGAGACGCAATAGCGAGGTTATTCCGATGCTCCGGATCATCGCCTGCGCCGCTCTATGCGGCTTTTCCCTGCCGATCGTCGTTGCGATGGCCTCTGGTCATATGGTGGTCATCGATCAGATCGACCGGATGTTCGACCGGCAGGCCGTGTCGGTCACGGTCGGCGATACACTGCGTTTCACCAACCGCGACGAGTTCCTGCACCAGATTTATGTGGAGACCGACGGCTTCAGCTTCGATTCCGATGAGCAGGCTCCGGGCGAAGTGATCGACGTGACCTTCCCGCGACAGGGGGACTACGAGGTCCGCTGCGGCATCCACCCCCGCATGAGCCTCGCCGTTTCGGTCGAATAGTGCCCGGCAGATTCAATTCATCTCAACGCCCCGGGACTACGAGACCGACGCAATGCCCATCAGGTTGAAACTACTCGTCGGCTGCCTTTGCCTCACGATCGTCACGCTCGGCCTCGGCGTCTTCGCCCAGAACTCGCAGCGCGAAGCGGGAGAACTCACCACCCGAATCTACGACGAAGCGCTTCTGTCCATGAGCTATCTGCGCTCGGCCCAGAACTCGCTGCTGCAGATCGAGATGGACGATCTCCAGTTGCGCTCGGGAACACGGCGCGAGGATGGCGAGGCGTTCATGCCCGCGCGCACCGCCCTGTCGATCTCCCTGCCGGACATCAAGGCCGATCTCGACGTCGCATCGGAACGGGCGATGTCGGATGAGGGGCGCCGCAAGATCAACGAGATCCGCACCGGGCTGGAACTCCTGCAACGCGACTTTGCGGATCTAAGCAGCACCGAAGTCCGCAAGCGCTTCTCCGCCCTCGATGGCGAGTTCGACACCGCCGTCGAGATTCTGGCTGGCGATGGCTACCGGTTCCGTCGCGAGGTCGGCGAACTGATCGATGCCTCCATGCGCAGCACCCAGGGTGCCATGGCGGCTGCCGTGGCGCTGGCGGTGATCATCTCGCTGGTGTTGTCACGGATGATCGTGCCCTCGCTCAATCGCGCGGTGCAGGTGGCCGAGTCGATCGCTCGCGGCAATCTGGACAATGCGATCGTGCCTAGCGGACACGACGAGACCGCACAGTTGATGCGAGCGCTCGCGACCATGCAGCGCAGTATCGGCGAACACATCGGGCGCATCAAGGAACTGATGGCCGAGCAGGCCGACAGCTACGATCATCATATTGCACTCCAGAACCGCCGCTTTGAAGCCGCCCTCAACAACATGACCCAGGGGCTGTGTCTGTTCGACAGCGACGAGCGACTGGTCGTCTTCAACCGCCGGTTCGCCGAAATGTTCGGCGGACTGCAGATCGGGGTGTCGGCCCGGCAGGTCCTGCTCGATCCGGATATCCAGCATCTGCTAGCGCCGGGGCCGATCGGCAGCCTGACCCACCAGTTGCCCGACGGCCGGATGATCGCGACGTCACGGCAGCCGATCGAAGGCGGCGGCTGGCTCGATACCTTCGAGGACGTCACCGAACGGCATCGGGCCCAGGCCAAGCTCTCGCATATGGCGCTGCACGACGCGCTGACCGGGCTGCCAAACCGGGTGCAGTTCCGCGAGCGGCTGGAAGCCGCCATCCGCACGAACAATGGCATCTCCCGAACGACCGTGCTGTGCCTTGATCTCGACGGCTTCAAGGCCGTCAACGACACGCTTGGCCATCCGACCGGCGACGCGCTCCTGCGGGCAGCTTCGGCGCGGCTACAGGCTTGCGTGCGGCAGGAGGATCTGGTCGCGCGGGTCGGGGGCGACGAATTCTCCATCATCCAGACCGCCGGCGACCCGCATTTGGCAGCCGAGTCCCTGGCACAGCGCATCGTGCAGGCGTTCATAGAGCCGTTCCCGATCGAGGACCGACCCATCTCCGTCGGCGTCAGCGTCGGCATCTTCGTGACGGCGGAAATGGCTGAGGCCGGCCGTGCGATCGATCCCGACACCATCATCAAGAATGCCGACGTGGCGCTTTATCGGGCCAAGAGCGACGGCCGGGGGACCTATCGCTTCTTCGAGCCCGACATGGATGTTGGGCTCGCCGCCCGGCGCCAGCTGGAACTCGACCTGCGGATGGCGCTGGAGAACGACGAATTCGGGCTGCATTACCAGCCGATCGTCGACGTCGAGCGGCGTGTGGTCACCGGTTTCGAAGCGCTTCTGCGCTGGCACCACCCTCTGCACGGACTGGTCTCGCCGGCAGAGTTCATCCCTGTCGCGGAAGATTGCGGGCTGATGGCGCCAATCGGCAGCTGGGCCCTCGAAGCAGCCTGCCGGCAGGCCGCCGAATGGCCGTCCGATCTCTCGATCTCGGTCAATCTCTCCGCCGTCCAGTTCAGCGATCCGGGCTTGGCGGAATCGGTCGAGGCGGTGCTGGTACGCACGGGCCTTGCGGCGCATCGTCTGCGCATCGAAGTCACGGAATCGCTGCTGTTGCAGGATTCCACGACCACCCTGGCGACTCTGGAGCGCTTTCGCGACCATGGCATCGGCATCTCCATGGACGATTTCGGCACCGGCTATTCCTCGCTGGGCTATCTCAGCCGCTTTCCATTCGACAAGATCAAGATCGACCAGTCCTTTGTCTGCCGGATCGAGGATCGCGAGAATCTCGCGATCATCCGCGCGGTCATCGGCCTCAGTCGGGCCATGGACCTGACGGTGATCGCCGAAGGCGTCGAAACCGCGGCGCAGCGCGACATCCTGCTGCGCGAAGGCTGCCGCGAAATGCAGGGCTATTTCTTCAGCCGGCCGAAGCCGGCCGAAGACCTGCCGCGCACGCTCCTGCAGCTTGGCGTCGTGCCGGGCGGGATCGACCTGGACGACTTTGCAGGTAACTACGGTGATCTCGCAGACCTGATACGCTCGGATGTCCACAGGACCGGGCCCGCACCGCGCCTGCAGGCCCGGCCGGCCTGACGCTCAGATCGGCTCATCGGCTGCCTCAGGCAGCATGGCCAGGTGAGAATCCGAGGGCGGCCCGGTAGCTGACCAGGCCCACCAGCGTGATGGCGGCGATGACGATCAGCGTGATGTCGTAGCCGCCGAGAGCCCAGAGCAGCGAGCCGATGAACGGCGAAAGCGCATAGGCGCACAGATAGGGCACCGCCATCGCTCCGCTGATTGCGCCGAAATGCGCCTGGCCGAGAATTTCCCGCGTCACTACAGGCCGCATGATGCTCAACACGCCGTAGCCGCTGCCTTGCAGGACTACGAAGGCGACGACCAGGAGAGGGGCGAACTCCGCGGCGATGAGGCACAGGGTCGCTGCGATGACAAAGACGAAGGACAGGGTTGCCACGACGGCGTTGCTCAGACGGCCATCGCCGAGCATCAGGGCCAGCCGGCCGGCCACCTGCATCGGCCCGATCATCGCCGCTGCGAGGACGGCGAGATCAAGCCCGATTCCGCGGTCCGCAAGGATTGGTAGGAGGTGATTCAGCACCACCCCGTGATTGAACCCGAGCAGGGAAAAGCCTGCAGCGAGATACCAGAAGACCGGTCGTGCGAGGAGGGTCGCGACCGGGCTCTTGCAGGTCGCAACGGCGTGCTTCGATCCGTGGTTCTGGCGAATGGGAGCTGCAGTTTCGGCGCCGCGAGACGTTCCCGTGGCCATGTCGTCTACCTCGGCGAGAGCATGAGCGCCGAGTAGCAGCAGCGGCGCGCCCACGACGGCGATCAGGCCGGCAAATAGCCAGACCGCGCCCTGCCAACCGGCGATCTCGCTCATCCAGTGACTGAGCGGGAAGGAGAGCGTACCGGCAAAGCCCGCCACAAGCGTGATCCGGGTGATCGCCGAGCGGGCGCTGGGGCCGAGGCTGAGCGTGACCACCATGAAGCAAGGCTCGTAAAGGCAGCCTCCCATCGCCGCTCCAATGCCCAGCCACAGCAGGGCGAAGGCCGGAAGTGACGTGGCCAGCGGCAGTAACGCCAGAAGCGCCGCGCCGACGAGGGCCGAGCCGGCCATCACCAGCGTGCCATGACCGCGGTCGATCATCCGTCCGGCCAGCGGCGAGACCAGCGCCGAGACGATGATCGCAGCGGCAAAGGCCGCAGTCAGCCAAATCTTCGGCCAGCCGGCATCGGCCTCCCAGCGCAGGAGCAGCGCCGGGAAGAGATAATAGAAGCCGGCCCAGACGATGGTCTCGCCAAAAGCCAGGCAGAGGACCGCGCGTGCCGCACGCATCCGGGCTGTCCCGGTGAGCCTAGCCGCCCAGATGCGCTTTCAGGAAGTTGACGGTGCGGTCCCAGGCCAGCCCCGCGGCGACCTCGTCGTACCGGGCCTGCGAGGTGTCGTTGTTGAAGGCGTGGTTGACGCCCGCATAGACATGGACCTCGTGCTCGGTGCCGGCGGCCTCCAGCGCGTCGCGATAGGCGTCGATGCCGGCATTGATGCGCTCGTCGAGACCGGCGTAATGCAAGAGCATCGCGGCCTCGATGTCGGCGACCCTGTCCGCATCCGGTTGGCGGCCGTAGTAGGCGACACCGGCGGCGAGGTCCGGGTCAGCGACGGCAAGATCGTTGACGAGGCCGCCGCCCCAGCAGAAGCCGACCGCCCCGACGCGGCCATTGCCGTCTTCGCGGCCGGCGAGCCATTTGCGGGACGCCACGGCGTCGGCGATGCCGGTCTCGGCGTCCAGCGCGCCGATCATCTCGCGGGCCTTGTCCTCGTCCGGGGGCGTGCCGCCGGCCGGCGACAGGAAGTCGGGCGCCACGACGAGGAAGCCTTCCAGCGCCAGCCGCCGGGCGACGTCCTGGATATGGGCGTTGAGGCCGCGGTTCTCGTGGATCACCAGCACGCAGGGCAGGGCATCGGTCGCATCGGCGGGCCGAGCCACATAGGCCTTCATCTCGCCGCTGGCGCCCGGATAGGTGGCCCAGACCCCGGCGAGACGCGGATCGTCCGGTGCAACGATGGCGGCGCGGGCGCTGGATGCGGCCATCAGCGGCGCGATCGCGGCCGCGGCGGTCGCCGAACCGGCCAGTGCCGTCAGCCGGCGCATGAAACCGCGGCGATCAAGCGTCAGGTGCGTGTATTCGTCATAGGCATCGATCATCGCCTGGGTAATCGTCGGGGTCCTGTCGTCCATGATCGCCTGCTCCATCACCGTTCGCAGGGCATACTAACCCGTAGCGCTCGCGGTGCAATGCAGCGACGATCGCGCATCGCGGCCGCGCCATGCCGGCTTCCGGCGACCGCTTCCCTAGTGTTCCGCGCGCGAAGTCTTACATTGGCGCGGATGACTGATTTCGACGAATCAACCGGGGTCCCGGCGGCCCGTCCCGGCGGCATCGCCGCCCGTGCGCTGTCGGCCCGCGGGGTGGCCCGCAATGCGGGGGTGCCGGACTATCTCTCCGGCCTCAATGCCGAGCAGCGCGCCGCTGTGGAGACCACCGAGGGCCCGGTGCTGGTGCTTGCCGGCGCCGGTACGGGCAAGACGCGCGTCCTGACGACGCGCATCGCCCATATCCTTGCCACCGGCCGGGCCTGGCCGTCGCAGATCCTCGCCGTGACCTTCACCAACAAGGCGGCGCGCGAGATGAAGCAGCGCATCGGCCTTCTGGTCGGCGAACAGGTCGAGGGCATGCCGTGGCTCGGCACCTTCCACTCGATCGGCGTGAAGATCCTGCGGCGCCACGCGGAACTCGCCGGGCTGAAGTCGAACTTCACCATTCTCGACACCGACGACCAGATCCGGCTGATCAAGCAGCTCATCAAGGCCGAGAATCTCGACGACAAGCGCTGGCCGGCCCGCACTTTCGCCAACATGCTGGATGGCTGGAAGAACAAGGCGCTGACGCCGAAGGACATTCCCGAGGGCGACGCACGGGCCTTTGCCAATGGCAAGGGCCGGGAACTCTACGCGGCCTATCAGGCACGCCTTCAGGCTCTCAACGCCTGCGATTTCGGCGATCTTCTGCTGCATCCGATCGCCATTTTCCGGGACAATCCGGACGTCCTCGCCGAGTATCACGACCGCTTCCGCTACATCCTGGTGGACGAGTACCAGGACACCAATGTCGCCCAGTATCTCTGGCTGCGGCTTCTGGCCCAGCGTTCGCAGGCGCGGGGCGAGCGCTCTACCCCGCTTCGGCGGGTTGCGGCGGCCGTCACTCATAGCGGTGTCGTGGATGCAGGCGGAGCAGGTGAGTCGGATCCGCCCGCGGTCAACATCTGCTGCGTCGGCGACGACGACCAGTCGATCTATGGCTGGCGCGGTGCCGAGGTCGACAACATCCTGCGCTTCGACCGGGACTTTCCTGGCGCGACGGTGATCCGGCTGGAGCGCAATTATCGCTCCACCGCCCACATCCTCGGCGCGGCCTCGCATCTGATCGCCCATAACGAGGACCGGCTCGGCAAGACGCTGTTCACCGACTATTCCGACCCCGAGCACCAGAAGGTCGAGGTCAATGCCGGCTGGGATTCGGAGGAGGAGGCCCGGGCGATCGGCGAGGCGATCGAGGATCTGCAACGGCGCGAGGACCACAATCTCAACGACATGGCGATCCTGGTGCGCGCCTCGTTCCAGATGCGCGAGTTCGAGGACCGCTTCGTCACCATGGGGCTGAACTACCGGGTGATCGGTGGTCCGCGCTTCTACGAGCGGATGGAGGTGCGCGACGCGCTCGCCTATTTCCGCTGCGTCTGCCAGCCGGCCGACGATCTGGCCTTCGAGCGGATCGTCAACACGCCCAAGCGCGGGCTTGGCGACGCCACCATGCGGCTGCTGCACGACTATGCCCGCGCCCGCGGCGTGCCGCTGATCGCAGCGGCGGTCGAGATGGTGGAAACCGAGGAGCTGAAGCCCAAGCCGCGCAACGCGCTGCGCCGGGTGGTCACCGATCTGGTGCGCTGGGCCGAGCAATTGTCCACCGCCAAGCACACCGACCTTGCCGAGCAGATCCTCGAGGAATCCGGCTACACCGAGATGTGGCAGAACGACCGCTCGGCTGAGGCGCCGGGCCGGCTGGAGAACCTGAAGGAACTGATCCGCTCCATGGAGGCCTATGACACGCTGCCCTCCTTCCTGGAGCATGTGGCGCTGGTCATGGACACAGAGCAGAACGCCGAGATGGACGCGGTCTCGATCATGACGCTGCACGCGGCCAAGGGGCTGGAGTTCGAGACCGTCTTCCTGCCCGGCTGGGAGGAGGGGCTGTTTCCCCATCAGCGCGCCCTCGACGAGGGCGGCCGCTCCGGCCTCGAGGAAGAGCGCCGGCTGGCCTATGTCGGCATCACCCGCGGCAAGCAGCGGGTGAAGATCTGGTTCGTCTCCAATCGCCGCATCCACGGCATGTGGCAGTCGACCATCCCCTCGCGCTTCCTCGACGAACTGCCCGAGGCGCATGTCGAGGTGATGGAGGCCAACACCTCCTATGGCGGTTACGGAGCCGGCGGCTTCGGCGGCTACGGCGCCAGCCGCTGGGACGGCGCGGCGGCCTTCCAGGAAGGCGCCTACACGACGCCGGGCTGGCGCCGTGCCCAGGCGGCCAATGCCGGCTTTGCCGGCGGCAATGGCGGGCGTGGCCGGGGCGGCGACGGCTGGTCGGGCGGGCGCACCCGGGAGATCAGCTATGACGAGGGCGGCGTTGGCGCGCGCGGCAAGGGCCACAACCAGCCGCCGCGCACGGGCTTCGGCCTCAACGCTGCGGCCCGAAAGGGTGGTCCGCGTGACATCGAGGGCGAACTGGTCGCCAAATCGGTGGCAACCGAAGACAGCCGCTTTGCCGCCGGCGACCGGGTCTTCCACATGAAGTTCGGCAACGGCACCATTGCCAGCGTCGAGGGCAACAAGCTGACCGTCGATTTCGACAAGGCCGGCCAGAAGCGCGTGCTCGAAGGCTTCGTGGAGCCGACCTGAGCATCGGCCGGCCGCCGCCCGCCTGACGGGCGGACCCGTTGACCGGGCACAGCTCCCGCATCTCACCGCAAAGAGCGATGATGGATTACGACGCGATCATTCTGGGTGCCGGCGGCGCCGGGCTTCTGGCGGCGGCGACCGCCGGGCAGGCGGGGGCGCGTGTCCTGGTCCTCGACCATGCCGACGCGCCGGGAAAGAAGATCCTGATCTCCGGCGGCGGGCGCTGCAATTTCACCAATCGCGAGACCGAGCCGCACTGCTACCTTTCGGAGAACCCGCATTTCGCCAAGTCGGCGCTCAGCCGTTACACCCAGTGGGACTTTCTTGCGCTGGTCGAGCGCTACGGCATCGCCTGGCACGAAAAGACCCTCGGGCAGCTGTTCTGCGACGGATCGGCGAAGCAGATCGTCGACATGCTTCTGGCGGAATGCCGGGCGGGCGGCGTCGAGATCCGCCTGTCGACTTCGGTGGGCGGGATATCCCATGCCGACGGCCGCTTCCGGGTCGCCGGCGCATCCGCCCCGGCGCTGGTCATTGCCACGGGCGGGCCGTCGATCCCGAAGATGGGGGCCACCGGCAAGGCCTACGAGATCGCCGAACGCTTCGGCCTGAAGCTCGTCACTCCGCGCCCGGCGCTGGTGCCGCTGACGCTCGGCAAGGACGAGATGCTGTTCCGCGAGATTTCCGGCGTGGCCTGCCCGACCGTCGCGCGGGTGCGCGACATCGCCTTCGAGGAGGCGTCGCTGTTCACCCACAAGGGCCTGTCGGGCCCGGCGATCCTGCAGGTCTCGTCCTACTGGTCCCCGGGCGAGACCATTGAGCTGACCCTGGTCAAGGATGCCGCCGAGATGCTGCGGGCGGCGAAGCGGCGCATGCCGCGCGCCCACATGAAGGCGGCGCTCGCCGAGCGGTTGCCGAACCGTCTCGCCGACGCCCTGGCCGAGCGCATTGGCGAGACGCGGCCGCTGGGTGCCATCACCGACGCAGAACTCGACGCCGCGGCCGATACGCTGACGCGGCTGCGCTTCCGCCCGACCGGCACCGAGGGCTATGCCAAGGCCGAGGTGACCGCCGGCGGCATCGATACGGCGGAGCTGTCGTCGAAAACCATGGAAACCAGGCGCGTCCCCGGCCTCTACGCCATCGGCGAGGCCGTCGACGTCACCGGCTGGCTCGGCGGCTACAATTTCCAGTGGGCCTGGGCATCGGGCGTGGCCGCCGGCAAGGCGATCGCCGCGCGACTGGGGTGACGCCGCGGGGCGCACGATGCGTCGGTGTGGTGGGACAAGCCGACGTGGTTGTGGCGAGCCCCTCAAACACGGGCGTCATCCTCGGGCTTGACCCGAGGACCCATGCCAAGCCCTTCGCGCAGCCGCGGCGTTGCCGAACAAAAGCCCCCGCAAAACGGCGGCTCGTCGTGCCGCTACCGCCACCAGGATGGACAGCCCCCTAACCCTTGAGCCGGCGATCGGTGAGGTTTCGGCGGTCTTCGGCGATGCGCTGGGTGATCGCCAGGGCGTGATCGTCGCCGGCCACCGCCGGGATGCGCTCGACCTGGTTGATCGCCACCAGCCGCAGAAGATCTTCGCGGACCGTGCCGTCGGCGTTGCAAGGCAGGGCGTCGACCGCTTGGACGAGATCGGGTCGCGGACGCGATGCCTCGCGCAGGCGCTGTTCCAGGACCTTGCCATCGATGCCCAGTGCCGGCTCGGCGAAGAGATACAGGCCGACGCCGCGCTGTCGGGGATAGGGATAGGGCAGGAGGGCGTAGCCGGCGACGGCGGGGTCGGCCGCGAGCCGTGCCTTGATCGCTGCGCCCTCGGTGTCCATCCGGTCCTTGGTGCCTTCGCCGTCGGACCAGTTGAAGATGCCGCGCGTGATCATGTTGTAGACCGGCTTGAACGTCGCCATCCAGATCCGGGCCGGCAGGCTCTTGGTTGCCAGCATGCGCTTTTCCGAGGGGGTCAGCGCTTCGCGGCAATAGCTGCGCTTGTGCTTCAGGAGATGACGCAAATCCTCGCGGGCGAGGAGCCGGAAGAGACGCGACCGGCGCGGAAAGAAGGTGGCGAGTTGCATGTCGATCAGCGCCGCCTTGCCGTCCGGGGTCATCAGCCAGTTCTGCGGCTTGGCAAGATCGTTGTGGGTGATGCCGGCCCTATGCAGGCTGTGCAGCAGTCGTTTGGCGTCTCGGAAATAGGCCACATCACCCTTCGGGCGGGCCACATGCAGCGGTGTGCCCTCGATCCACGACCGGTACAGCGCCTCGGCATCGACGCCCAGAAGTTGCGGCGTGCCCTCGACAGGCCCCAGCGCCTGCAGGGCCCGGATCTCCCGGCCGGCCAGGTGCCAGGCGAAGCGACGAACCCAGGGCGCCGCGCCTGCCACACGGCGGCGGGTGACGATGGTCTCTGGCGCATCGGCAAGATGCCCGGCAGAGATCTCGCCGAAGACGTCGCGTTTCAGAACAGTATCGACAACGAAGGGCGCGGGAAGAACGGGAAGCGGGGAGCAGGAGTGTGGCATGAACCTCTTGGACCAGGCAGGGACGCCGCCTAGCTCTAACAGGGACGACGTCATTCTCGCGGCGCCGTGCCGGGGCGCTGCTCATCGCGTATCTATCAATGCTTGTGAGGCAAAATGGAAGTCGAATCGCATCATCTGTCGCCAGCCGCCGGTATTCCCAACAGCCCGCTGCCCCTACTGGTTTTGCGTCAGGCTGTCTCTGCGGAAGAGGCGAGCGCCGAGGCGATGGCGCAGCGCTTCCGCGATCATGGCTGGCAAGGCACCTGGGTCTACACGGTCTTCGATTACTGGCACTATCACCTGGCGGGTCATGAAGTGCTCAGCTGTGTTGCCGGGGAGGCGTCGATCGGGTTCGGCGGCGATGCGGGTATCGTCGCGCCTATGCGCCCCGGCGATGTGGTGGTCATTCCGGCAGGCGTTGGGCATCGGCGGCTGTCGGCGACCGCTGATTTTGCCGTCGTCGGCGCCTATCCACCGGGTCAGAACGGTGCGATTACGCGAGCCGGAGCCGTCGACCACGATACTGCAATTGAGCAGATTGCGGCGCTGGCCTTGCCGGAGCGGGATCCTGTCACCGGCGGCACGCCAGGGTGCTTGGCCGTTTGGCGAGGCTGATATCGGACGGCAACCGTCTGGAAAACGCCCCGAATCTTTCGCGTGCAGCTTCCAATCGGCGGGCGAGGGTGAAATAGAAGGGCGACTTACAACCCGTCCGATCCATCCCAACAGCGTTCCTTGTGATCATGTCCGTCGATAGCCCATCCGCCCAACCCGCTGCGTCGCTCGCACCGGAGGCGGAAGCGCCGCCGGACCGGGAAATGTCGCTGCCGATCATGCTCGTGCTGGCACTGGTCGTCGGCATCGTCGCCGGCGTCGGTGCGATCGTCTTCAAATATCTGATCGCCTTCATCTACAATCTGGCCTTCTACGGCGAGCTCAGCCTGCATCTCGAGCCGAACGCCTATGGCGCGCCGAGCCCGTGGGGCATGGGCATCATTCTGGTGCCGGTAATCGGCGGCCTCGTCGTGGTCTGGCTGGTGCGCAGCTTCGCGCCCGAGGCCAAGGGCCACGGCGTGCCGGAAGTGATGTATGCGATTTATCACCAGAACGGGAACGTGCGCGGCATCGTTGCGGTGGTGAAGTCGCTGGCCTCGGCGATCTCCATCGGCACCGGCGCCTCGGTGGGCCGCGAGGGGCCGATCATCCAGATCGGTTCCTCCTTCGGCTCGACCTTCGGCCGGGCACTGGGCCTCGTACGCCACCAGAAGATCACGCTGCTGTCGGCCGGGGCGGGCGCCGGCATCGCGGCGACCTTCAACACGCCGCTCGGCGGGGTGCTGTTCGCCTCGGAAGTGCTGCTGCCGGAGATCTCGGCCCGCACCTTCCTGCCGGTGGTCGTGGCGACGGCGACCTCGACCTATGTCTTCCGCCTGGCGATGGGCATCGAATCGGCCTTCATCGTGCCGCTCGGCGGCCTCCCCGAAGGTGCTGCGGTCAACGGCGCCGAACTGCTGCTGGCCGCCATCCTCGGCGCGGTGATGGGCGTCGCCGCCTGGGCCTTCGTCAAGCTGCTGGCCAAGTCCGAAGACGTCTTCGAGCAGTCGAACCTCAACCCCTATGTCCAGAACGTCATCGGCATGACCGCCGTCGGCGTGATGGGCTATCTGTTCCTCTCCTGGACCGGCCACTACCACATCTATTCGGTGGGCTACGCGACCATCCAGGACATCATCAGCGGCGCCGACATGACGGTCGCGGTGCTGATCATGCTGTTCGCCGGCAAGCTCGTGGCCACCTGTCTCAGCCTTGGCGCAGGGGCGTCGGGCGGCATCTTCTCGCCGAGCCTGTTCATGGGCGCGGCTTTGGGCGGCGCGGTCGGACTGATCGGCAACGCGATCCTGCCGGGGGCCGGCCTGACCATGGAGACCTTCGCGATCATCGGCATGGGCGCCATGGTCGGCGGCGCCACCAGCGCGGCGATGACGGCGATCGTCATGATCTTCGAGATGACCCGCGACTACGAGATCATCCTGCCGCTGGTACTGGCGGTGGCGATCGCCATCGGCGTGCGGCGCTCGCTGACCCTGGCCGACATCTACACGATCAAGCTGCGCAATCGCGGCCGGCCGATACCGACCGACCGGACCACCAACATGTTCATGGTGCAGCCGGTCACCGAGGTGATGTCGAAGACCTTCGAGATCCTGCCGGGCGCCATGACCGTCTCGGAAGCCTTGAAGCGGATCGACGTCGACACGTCGCGGGTGATCCTGACAGACGGCAACCGGATCACCGGCTTCGTGCGCTTCGGCACGATTCCCTACCGGGCCGATCGCTTTGCGACCCAGACCCTCGACGACATTGGCTCGTCGGAGTTCATCCTCGCCTCGACGGTCCACAATCTGAATACGGTCATCACCCGGATGAACCGGCGCAACCGCTCCTACGCCATCGTCGTCAGCGAGACCCGCGGCGTGCCGCGGCCCGAGGACATTGCCGGCGTCATCAGCCGCGAGGAACTGGCCAACGCGGTGGTGCGCAACCACTACGGGTGATCGATGCCGTTCGAGGGCGTGCCGGCACGGTCCGGCGCGTCCTGATGCCCGGTGGTTGCGCAGCGGGCAAAGCCCTGCCGCGCAGGCTCTTGGCGTCCGTCGTCCTGCCCAGAATCCCGCCCCACTCGGCTTCGCGCAGAGGACTTGGAACCAAGCACGGGCCCACTCGTATTGTCAGTGGTTCACCACCTGACAGATCGAGATGCTCTCCATGGATTTCCCGCACCCTCCAGTGACCGCGACGGTCGGCGGACAGCCGATCCACGCGATGCTGATCCCGTTTCCGTTCGTCTGTTTCACCCTGACCCTTCTGACCGACATCGCCTATTGGCAGACCGGTCATCTGATGTGGCACAATTTCTCGTCCTGGCTGCTGTTCGCCGGCCTGATCTTCGGTGGTTTCGCGCTTCTGGCCGGCCTCGTCGACTTCATCGCCCAGCCGCGCCTGCGGGCGCAGCCGCCCGCCTGGGCCTATGCGATCGGGACGGTCTTCGTGCTCGCGCTCGGCTTCCTCAACAGTCTCGTCCATGCCGGCGACGGCTGGACGGCGATCGTTCCCTACGGTCTCGCTTTGTCGGCCGTGAACGTGATCCTCATCTTCGTCACGGCCTGGCTCGGCCGTTCGATGGTCTTTCAGTACGGCGTCGGAGTGCGTAACCATGATTAATCGCAAGCCGTCCATCCGGACCGCCATTCTCGGCGGCAGTGCCATGGTGCTGCTGGCGATCGCCGGCTGCAGCGACGAGGGCGGCGATTTCGACGTGTCGTCCCAGATCGGCCCCGATCCGGTCCTGCCGGAGCCGAGCACCGCGCTGCTGCCGGATCTGAAGGTGGCTGAGGTCGTCGGCTGGGAGGAGGGGCAGACCCCGACCGTTCCCGATGGCCTGACGATCACCCCCTACGCCACCGATCTCGCCAATCCGCGCACGGTCCACACGCTGCCGAATGGCGACGTCCTGGTGGTGCAGTCGCGCGGCCCGTCGGGCAAGCCTGTGGAACGGCCGAAGGACGTGATCCGCGGCTGGATCATGTCCCTGTCCCATGGCAGCACCGGCCCACAGAAGGAGAGCAATCTCATCACCCTGCTGCGCGACACCGATCGCGACGGCACGGTGGACGAGCGCACGGACCTTTTGACCGGGCTGCATTCGCCCTTCGGCGTCGCCTGGGCCGACGACACGCTGTATGTCGCAGCCGCCGATGCGGTGCTCAGCTATCCCTACGAATTGGGCCAGACCGAACTGACGGCCGAGCCGACGGTGCTGACGCCGCTGCCGGGCGGGCCGATCAACCATCACTGGACGAAGGATCTGGCGCTGAGCCCCGACGGCACGATGCTCTATGCGTCAGTCGGCTCGAACTCGAACGCTGCCGAGCGCGGCATGGAAGCCGAGAAGGGCCGCGCCGCGATCTGGCAGATCGATCGCGAGACCGGGGCAAGCAAGGTCTTCGCCTCCGGCCTGCGCAACCCCAACGGCCTGGCGTTCCAGCCGGATACGGGCGAGCTCTGGGCGGTCATCAACGAGCGCGACGAGCTCGGACCCAACCTTGTGCCCGACTACATGACCTCGGTGAAGGAGGATGCCTTCTATGGCTGGCCCTACAGCTATTACGGCGACCACGTGGACGAGCGCGTCTATCCTCCGCGCCCGGACATGGTCGAGAAGGCCATTGCCCCCGATTATGCGCTGTCCAGCCACGTCGCGGCGCTTGGCCTGACCTTCACCAACAACTCCGCCCTGCCGGAAGCCTATGCCAATGGCGCCTTCATCGGCGAGCATGGGAGCTGGAACCGTAGCAATTTCAACGGCTACAAGGTCGTCTATGTCCCGTTCACGGATGGCAAGCCGGACGGCATGGCACAGGACGTGGTGACCGGCTTCCTCGACGGTGATCAGGCCCGGGGACGTCCGGTCGGTGTCGGGATCGACGGCACGGGCGCGCTGCTCGTGGCCGACGATTCCGGCAACACCGTCTGGCGCGTCGCGGCGGCCGACGGCACCGTGTCCGACCAGCCGGTCGGGACCGATCAGATCGCCGGCAGTGCCGCTGCGCCTGCAGAGAGCGACGATGCGGCTGCACCTGAGGCCGGTGCGGATGCGGCGGCGCCTGCAGAAACGCCTGCGGCTCCGAGTGAGGATGCTGCCACGCCGGCAGCGCCCGCCGACGCCGGCACGGCCCCGGCAACGCCGGACGCTGACGCCGCGCCGGCCCCGGGCGACGATGCAGCCCCGGCTGCCGAGGACGCGCCGGCAGGCGACGCTCCCGTGGAGACCGAGGGCAACGCCCAGCCGCAGCCGGCACAGACCGAGATCGCGCCGGCTGTCCAGCCGAGCGGTTCGGTCGAGCAGGCCCCGGAACCGCAGCAGTAGCGTTCCGGCACTTCGCAGCGCATTCGATAGCAAGACGACGGCGTCCGGTCTCACCGGGCGCCGTTTTCATGTGCATGGGGCTTTCCGGAAAAGTGAGAGTCGGACCCGTCGGTTACGCGAGGCTCTGAATCCGATGGACGAACTCTTGAGGCGGCCGTCGGCTGCGATCAGGCCGCGTGGCGGAGTTCGGCTGCGGTCTCGGACGGGGCGGAGATGACGACGCGGTTGCGGCCGTTGTCCTTGGCCCGGTAGAGGGCGCGATCCGCCGCGAGCAGCACGGCGTCCATCGTGTCGGCGGGGACGAAGCCGGCAATGCCGAAGCTGGCGCTGATCCGGTGGCCGGCGGCCAGCGCCTGGTGCTCGGTGCGGTAGAAATTCAGCCGCAGCGTCTCGGCCACCCGTGCTGCCTGCCGCTCGCTGCAATCCGGCAGGATCAGCGCGAATTCCTCGCCGCCGATGCGGCCGGCCCGGTAGCCGCTGCGTCCGATCATCTCGCCGAAGGCCCGGATGATCGTGTCGCCGACGGCATGGCCGTAGCGGTCGTTGACCTGCTTGAAATGGTCGATGTCGCACAGGATCACGGCCCCGCCACGCTTCAGCGTGCGGGTCAAAGACTGGTCGAAGCCGCGACGATTGAGGAGCCCGGTCATGGCGTCGCGTTCCGACCTGCGTCGATAATCGGTGATGACGCCGCCGATGATGCGGGCGAGCAGCAGGAAGACCACCAGCGGCGTCACCAGACCCGACAGCGTCAGGAGGGTGGTCTCGAGGCCGGAGGTCTTGACCGCGTGGTAGTTGGCCGTGCCATCGAAGAGCATGGGAAACAGCGGCAAACGAAGGAGGAAGATGCCCGACACGAGGCAAAGCGCGACGGCCAGCGCCGTATCCAGCCGGCTCCGCTCTTCAGCTTTGACGAGGCGCCAGACGCCGTCGAGGATGGCCAGAGCGCAGGCGATCTGCAGCGGCAGGGTCTGGTAGATGAAGGGCACATCCAGTGCCAGCAGCAGCAGCGACACGGCCGCGAGGCCGGCGACCGTACCAATCAGCGCGCCATGCCGCTGCGCGCTGCGCGTGGTGAGCCGGATCGACTGGCCGACGCACAGATAGGCGGCCGGCAGCAGCAGGGTGATGGCGACGAGTTCGGCGTTGGAACTGTGCAACTGGCTGAGGACCAGAACCTCGACGCTGCCGATGAGCAGCGCAGCGGCCAGCCAGGCCAGCGCGGGCTCGGTTCGCATCCCGGCATAGATCGCCGCGCACAACACCGAAAGACCGCCGAAAACGACGATATTCACTCCGCTCAACGTTACCGTCACGTCCATCGTGGCGCAGCCCCCTCCGCCTGTCCCCGGCGGCAATCATAAGCAGGGCGGGTTAACGATCTTCCGGATTGTGTCGGGACGGGCGGGTATTGTCGGCGTTCTCAGGGGCGCTGCGGAAGGCTTTGGCGTCAGCGCCGCGGCATTCCGATCGACCGGCCAAGCCGCTCTGGCCGGGCCAACGCGGTGTGCGCGGCGGCGGCGGCCGAGACGGAGGTGAAGACGTCGGCGGGAAAGGGCGCCACCTTCGGCGCTTCGCCGCGCTGATCGATCGACAGGCTCAGACTTTCCAGCGTCGCGGCGGCCCAGCCGTCGCAATGGTGCAGTTCCTGGAAGATGTGCAGCCGCTTCTCGTCGAGCCCGACGATCTGCGAGGTCACATAGACCTCGGCCTGCGGCGGCACTTCGCGCAGGTAGCAGACATGGGCCTCGGCCGTGTAGGTGGTGTAACCGCGCTCGGCACGATAGGTCTCGCCGAGACCGATCGAGTCGAACAGGCCGTCGATCCCCTTGTCGAAAAGGACATGGTAATAGGCAAGGTTCAGATGCCCGTTATAGTCGATCCATTCCGGGCGAACGGCCATCAATCCTGAACGATAGGGCAACGCGGTCGGCGACGTCATGGTGGCTCCTGGCAAGATGGCGCTGGGTCAGGCAAAGCGTGCGGGGCGCGGGAAGTCAAACCGGCTGACGGTGCCGCGGCACGCGGCGAAACGGAATGCGGCCGAGGCTGCAAAGGCGCTGCCGGGGGGCGGCGCAGGGACGGAGAGGGAGAACGACATGGCGCTGGCGGATATTCTGGCCGAGCGGCCGGCAAGGCGCGAGGGGATCGCCGGGGCGGTCGCGGTGCTGAAGCAGCGCTTCGGCGAGCGGCTGGTGACCGGCGAGGACGTGCGGCGGGCGCATGCCCATTCGACCACCTACATTCCGAACCAGATGCCCGATGCGGTCGCCTTCGTCGAGAGCGAGGACGAGGTGCAGGAGATCGTGCGCATCTGCGCCGAATACCGCACGCCGATCGTCGCCTTCGGAACCGGCTCGTCGCTGGAAGGCCACGTCAACGCGCCCCAGGGCGGCATTTCGCTCGATCTGTCGCGGATGGACCAGGTGCTGGCGGTGCATCCCGAGGATCTCGACTGCGTCGTCCAGCCGGGCGTCACCCGCGAGGCGCTGAACGCGCATCTGCGCGACACCGGCCTGTTCTTCCCGATCGATCCCGGCGCCAATGCCAGCCTCGGCGGCATGGCGGCGACGCGCGCCTCCGGCACCAACGCCGTGCGCTACGGCACCATGCGCGACAACGTCATCGGCCTGACCGCGGTGATGGCCGACGGCAGCCTGATCCGCACCGCGCGCCGCGCCCGCAAGACCTCCGCCGGCTACGACCTGACGCGGCTGCTGGTCGGTTCGGAGGGCACGCTCGGCATCATCACCCAGCTCAATCTCAAGCTCTATGGCATTCCCGAGACGATCCTGTCGGGCGTCTGTCCCTTCCCGGACGTGCGCAGTGCCTGCGACGCCGTGATCCAGACCATCCAGATCGGCATTCCCGTCGCCCGGATCGAGCTGCTCGACGCCCAGTCGATGCAGGCGGCGATCGCCTATTCGCAGCTCGATCTGCAGCCCCAGCCGTCGCTTTTCGTGGAATTCCATGGCTCGCAGGGCTCTGTGGCCGAACAGGCCGAGATGTTCGAGGCCATCGCCGGCGAGCATGGCGGCGGGCCGCTGAAGAGCGCGGCGCGCACCGAGGACCGGGCGCAGTTGTGGAAGGCGCGTCACCAGTTCTACTGGGCGGCGCTGGCGCTGCGTCCCGGCGCCAAGGGCATCGCCACCGATGTCTGCGTGCCGGTGTCGCGGCTGGCCGACTGCATCGCCGAGACCCAGGCCGACATCGACGCGGCCGGTCTCGTCGCGCCCATCGTCGGCCATGTCGGCGACGGCAATTTCCACGTCACGCTTCTGCTCGACATGGAATCGCAGGCAGAGATCGATGCCGCCGAAGCCTTCATGGCACGACTCGCCGAGCGGGCGGTCGCCATGGACGGCACCTGCACGGGCGAGCATGGCATCGGCCAGGGCAAGCGGTCCTATCTGCGCAAGGAACTGGGCGGCGCGGTCGACGTGATGAAGACCATCAAGAGCGCGCTCGACCCGCTCGACATCTTGAACCCCGGAAAGATCCTCCCGTAATCTCAGACGGATAGCCCCGGGGCGGGGCAAGGGGGCGCCGCGCCGCGCGCATCGGTTCGACGACCGGTCGCCGGGCACCGCGCCGGTTTCGCGCCGCCCCCGCGTCCACTAGGATCAGCGTCGGACAAGCGGCGGCGGCCATTGTCGGGCCTGTCGATCGGGCATCTTCGGGAACAACAGGAAAAGGAGCCCGTACTGGTCAGAGCCTTCGTCTTCCTCGGCGGACTTCTCGTCCTCGCGCTGCTCGGAGCGTTGTTCGCACCGTATTTCATCGACTGGACCGCCTATCGCACGGATTTCGAGCGTCAGGCCTCGCAGATCCTTGGCCGTAAGGTCGTGGTGGAAGGCGAAGCCGAAGCCCGGCTGTTGCCGTTCCCGTCGGTGACCTTCGGCGACGTGACGGTGCTCGGCGACGACGGCGAGGCGCTGCTGACCATCGCGCGCTTCCGCATGGACGCCGAACTGGCGCCTTATCTGTCCGGCGAAATCCGCATCTATTCGATGACCGTCGACACGCCGGACATCCGGGTACCGGTGCGCTCGGACGGAACCATCGAATGGGTCGTCGAACGTCCGGCCATTCCCCGCGGCGCGACGGTGGTGCTGGAGAATGTCGCTGTCGAAAACGGGACTTTGACCGTCGAAAACGGTCTGACCGGTCGTACCCACCGGCTGGAAGACCTCGATGCCACCCTGTCGGCAGGGTCGCTCGCCGGTCCGGTCGATGGGCGCGGCAGCATCGTCGTTGGCGGCGAGACCATCAGCTTCTCGGTCAACATCGGCACGCTGCAGGATGACGGTGCGCTGCCGGTTCGCCTCGAGACGGCGAACGAGACTTTGGCGACGGCGTTGACGCTCGACGGCCGGGCGAGCCTGATGGATGGGCGGCCTGACTTCAGCGGCACGATCGCGGTCAACCGTCCACTGCCGCCCTCCGGGGCAACCGCCGAACAGCTGGCGGCGGTCGATCCCTTTGACGCCTCCGCGCCAAGCGCACCGCAATCCGCAGAGGCCGGCTTGCCAGTCTTGCCGGTCAGGGCTGCCGGTGCGATCGCGCTGTCGCCGACCGCTGCTGATGTGACCGACATCCGGGTTCAAGCCGGCGATCCGGCACGACCCTATATCCTGACCGGGGCGGGACGGTTCGATTTCGCCGGCATTCCGAAATTCCTCTTGACGCTCGAAGGTGAGCAGATCGATGTCGACCGCATCGCGTCCGAGGACGGCGGCGGAACGCCCGAGACCCTGGGGCTTGCCCAGAGGGTCGAGGCCATGCGCGCGGTGCTGGCCGAAGTTCCGCGCCCGACCATTCCCGGGACGGTCGAGATCTCGCTGCCGGTCATCGTCGCCGGCGACACGACGATCCGCGACGCAAGACTGGCAGCCAGCCCGACCGAGACCGGCTGGTCCTTGTCACGCCTCGTGGCGCAATTGCCTGGCCGGACGCGTCTGGAGGCGACGGGTCTCGTTGATCTCGACGAACGGTTCGGTTTCACGGGCGATCTTCTGCTTGCTTCGAACCAGCCATCAGGCTTTGCCGACTGGCTGACCGGTGAGATCGATCCGGCTATCCGGCGACTCGGCCGGGCAGGTCTTGCGGCAAAGGCTGAACTCAGTGCCGAGCGGCAGTCCTTTACGGACATGGAACTTGATGTCGGCGGGGACCGGATCACCGGCTCGCTGGAACGATCCCGCGAGGTCGACCACACCAAGATCACGGCCGATCTGGACGGTGCCGCGGTCGATCTGGACGCCTTCATGGCACTGTCGCGGCTGTTTACCGGTGATGCGGATTCGCTCGCCAATGCTGACCGTTTCGATGTGGCGCTGACCGCCGGACCGGTGCGGCTGCGCGACGCGTCGGCCGACCGTATCGACGCCGATGCCAGCTTCGACGGGGATACGCTGTCCATCGAGACATTCTCCGTCGACGGCTTGTCCGGGGCTTCACTGACGGCCTCGGGCGAACTCATCGAACTTGCCGGGGAGGCCAAGGGGCGCCTGTCTGTCTCGCTGAAATCCTCTGCCCCGAAGCAGTTCTTCGACTTTCTCCTGCAGCGCTTCCCCAGCGTGCCCATTCTGCGGACGCTGAGTTCGCAGGCGTCGCATCTTGCTCCGCTGGCGCTGTCGGGGGAGATCGAGACGCTCAAGGGCGAAGCGGGCAAGAAGCCGACTTTGTTCGTTCGTCTCGACGGGACTGCGGCGGGCAGCAAGATCGACCTCTCCTCGTCGATCGAGAACGGGATTTATGCCCGTACCGAAAGCGGTCGCTTCGGGCTGGACCTGCGGCTCGAGAACGATGCGCCGACAGTGCTGCTGGCCCAGCTGGGGATTCCAGCCATCGACATCGGTGCACCGGCGCCGCTGGAGGCTGAACTTTCCCTTTCGGCGGCCGAGACCGGGCCCATTGTCACAACCGCCACACTGCGTGCACCGGGCAGCGAAGTCAGTCTCGATGGGCTGGTCGAGATCACGCCGCAGGGCATCTCGGGGGCGGAAATCTCGACCTATCTGCGCAGCGAGGACGCCGCGCCCTGGCTGCTGACCGGCGGCGTTGATCTCGGCCAGTCGCTTGATGCGGTGCCGCTCGAGCTGAACGGCGCGGTCGTCTACGAGGCCGGCGCCTGGAGCCTGCGGGATCTGTCCGGCGACGTCGTCGCGACCCGCATCGAGGCAAATCTCGACAAGCGGGCGGATCATCCCGTGACCGGTGCAGTCCATCTGGGGCAGCTCTCCCTACCCTGGGTGGCCCATCTCGTCTTCGGACGCCCGGTCGCCGAGGCTTTCGGTGAGGCTGGCTGGCCAAAAGCGGCGTTCCGCGACAGCCTGCTGCCGCCAACGCCATTCGAGTTGGCGGTGACTGCCGATCGGCTGGTTTTCGGAGACGAAAGTTTCCAGGATCTCGCTGCGACATTCACCGGCGCGAAAGGCGAGGTTGCATTCACCGATGCACGACTGACCGCCCCCGGTGGAGCGCTCACCGGCAATTTGGCTCTGCGCAATGCCGACGGTCTCGGTCGGGTGACCTTGGACGTCGCCGCCACCGATTTCGCTCTCGATAGCCTGTGGCCGGCGCTTGCAGTGTCGGAAGCCGATCCGACGATCAATGGGACGATCCGACTGGAAGGCACCGGACAATCCTATGCCGCGATGGTCGCGGGCTTCACCGGGGCCGGCCGTGTCGCCGTCCGGGATCTGGTGCTGCCCGGCGTTCCGAGTGATTTTCTGTCAACGCTGCTGGCGGCCGCCGACCGCGAAGGTTTCACCCCTGAGACCGACACGGGAGCGGCGCTTGCGGCGGCGGCGGCCGGCGGATCCGGATTCGCCGTCGGCGCGGCCGCCTCGGACTTTGCGGTGACGGCTGGTCGAGCCCGTTTCGCACCGGTCACCGTCAGCGACAACGGCACGACCCTGACGGTCGATGGCAGTATCGACCTGAGTAGCGCCACCGTTGATGCGGAATTACGGCTCGTCGCCGCACCTGCGGAGGACTGGGTCGACGGTGCCGACCCCAGTGTCGGTTACGATCTGACAGGGCCGCTCGCCACGCCGCAGCTTACCCCCGATGTCACGCCGCTTGCCAATTATCTCTCCGTGCGTGCGCTGGAGAAGGAACAGGCGCGGGTGGAGGCCATGCAGGAAAACCTGCAGGAGACGCTGCGGCTACGACGCGAGGCACGGTTCTACCGTTGGCGCGAAGCCGAGGCGGTGCGGATCGCCGAGGAACGCCGCGCCGCTGCGGCCGCTGAGCAGGCACGGCAGGAGTCCGAAGCGGCGGCGCGGGCGGCGGCTGAAGCCGAAGCTGCGGCTGCGAAAGCTGCACAGGAGGAAGCACAGCGGCGCGAGGCCGAAGCGGCTGCGGCGCGTGACGCGGCCGAGGCACGTCGCGAACGCGCCGCCCCGCCGGCAGCCCCCGCGATACCGCCGGCTGTCGATTTCGGCCGCCCGATCCCGGATGCGCCTTCCGACGGGGGCAGCCGTTTTCCATCGCTGCCCGGGGTCGGAAACCCGCTCGAATTTTGACGGAACGCACCCACGCGGACAGCAACTGCCCCATCGGACTAACGGTTCTGCAATGTCAGTGGCAGCGACGGTCCCGCGAACGATCCGAACGGCTTAATCAGCGGCGCGGCGGGCAAGGGCGTCTTCCAGAACGAACAGGCGGATGGCCGAAGACAGATTGCCGCCGGCCGGGCGATCGGCATCGATCTCGGCAATCATCACGGCGATCGGCAGGTTTCGCCGGGCGGCGATGCGGCGGAGCTCATCCCAGAACCGATCCTCGACGCTGATCGAGGTGGCATGACCGCTGATGGCAACGGATCGCTTGACGATCATGCAGGGTCGCCGGCTGTCCCGGGATGAATGTCCGAACTGTCGTCGTCCTGAATCGGGCGCTCGCGTTTCACCCCGTCCAGCTTGCGAATTGCGTTGGCGCGTTCGGCATCGGCAACTTGCCTGATCACCCTGGGCGTACCGTGACGCAGGCGATTGTCTGCGGCAGCACGCGCATCGCGCTCGCGCAGCTTGCGTTTGCGGGCGGTACGGAGATTGACGATATCGGCCATAGGCTCGACCTGCCGCCGGCAGCTGGATTCAGGGCTTCTTACGGAAGGCGTCGAGGGACACGACCTCGGCATCCTTCTTTTCCTCGGGCTCGGACTCGTCGTCCGAGGCCGGGGCGGCCGCGACCTTTTCCTTGCCCTGCAGCTTCGTCGGCGTCAGGATCTGCGCCGGCGGGGAGGCCGTCCCAACCTCGTCCGCGTCGCCGTCATCGGCGCCCTCGGACTGCTCGTTGGCCGCATCCATGCCGCGGACGTCGAACTCCAGTTCGAAATTCACCGCCGGATCGTAGAAGCCGCGGATCGCCGCAAAGGGGATCAGCAGGCGCTCGGGAATGTCGGAGAAGGACAGGCCAACCTCGAAGGAGGTGTCGGTGACCTGCAGGTCCCAGTACTGGTGCTGGATGACGATGGTCATCAGCTCCGGATATTTCTCGCGCAACCGCGAGGAGATCCGCACGCCGGGGGCCGTCGTCAGGAATGTGATGAAGAAATGATGGTCGCCGGGAAGGCCGGTCTTCACGACCTCGCCTATCACCTTGCGAATGACGCCGCGCAGGGCGTCCTGTGCGAGAACATCGTAACGGATATGATCCTGGCCCATTGCGGTGTCCCGATCCTGCATGCCTGATGATGGTGACGGGCGCCGCCCGGACCATCTCGTAAAAGTGGAGGCTTCTGTTGCCAGGTGCCTCCGGACCCCGCCTAGAAGTGCGAACCTCCAGGGCTTGAATTGAAGCGATCGCGCAGCTTACGCTGCGAGACGTGCTTCCGCATAGTTGTCGTTTGCAACTACAAATAGGCCCGATAACGGCGGAACCATGCCGAGCAAAAGTCCGATCTTTACACCCTCGTCGATCCTATTTCGCCCCCGCCTGAACCCATCGCTGCGGGGTTGCCGCGAGGGGATGGGTTCAGGTGGAGGCGCCGGGTACCGCCCCCGGGTCCGAAAGGTTTATTTCATCGGCCGTTTATCGCCATAGCCGGCACGAAGCCGGCACGCGCAATATAGGCAGGGGATTCCGCCATGAAAAGCCCATGACGCTTCCGAAACCGCAGGGAATCGGACAAAGTCCACGGGCAGGCATTCCGCCGTGCCATCGAGGAGCCCCGCATGGACTATCTCGCCAAGGTCAAGGAATATCAGACGGACGCCGACGAGGAGCGCGTCAAGCGGCTCGAGCAGCGCCTTCCGCTGGTGCTCAGCAAGCGCGACACGGCGGCCGTGTCGGCCGGCGACCCCAAGGAGGTGGAGCGCGCGGCAGCCTGGGTGCAGAAAGCCTGTTCGGTCTCGGCCGAAGCGGCGCGCGAGGCCATCGACGGCGTCCTCGAGCAGATGAAGGGCGACCGCATGAAGAGCCGCCTGGTGGTCTACTACCTCGCCGCCGACCGGCTCGGAAAGCTCGCCGACCTCTAGTCCAGCCGGCGCGGGCACTCCGCGCGGCACATCCAACAAGCGAACGACCGGCTGGCTGCGGCCCCGGAAGGGTATGTGACATGCGCCAGTATCTGGATCTTCTGACGAGAGTCATGGAGACCGGTTTCGATCGGCCCGACCGCACGGGGACCGGCACCCGTTCGGTCTTCGGCCATCAGATGCGGTTCGACCTCGCCGACGGCTTCCCGATGCTGACGACGAAAAAGCTGCACTGGAAGTCGGTCGTCCACGAATTGCTGTGGTTCCTCAAGGGGGACACCAACATCGCCTATCTGAAGGCCAATGGCGTGCGGATCTGGGACGAGTGGGCCGATGAGAACGGCGATCTCGGGCCGGTCTACGGCGCCCAGTGGCGCTCCTGGCCCGACTATGACGGTGGCCATATCGACCAGATCGCGAAGGTGGTGGAGGCGATCCGCCGCACGCCGCAGTCGCGCCGGCTGGTGGTGTCGGCCTGGAACCCGGCGCTGGTCGACGAGATGGCGCTGCCGCCCTGCCACTGCCTGTTCCAGTTCTACGTCGCCGACGGACGCCTGTCCTGCCAGCTCTACCAGCGCTCGGCCGACATCTTCCTGGGTGTGCCGTTCAACATCGCCTCCTATGCGCTCTTGACGGCGATGGTGGCGCAGGCGACCGGCCTGAAGCCGGGCGACTTCGTCCACACGCTCGGCGACGCGCATCTCTACAGCAATCATGTCGAGCAGGCGCAGCTACAGCTCACCCGCACGCCGCTGCCGCTGCCGACGCTGACCCTCAATCCGGCAATCGACGATCTCTTCGCCTTCGGCTTCGACGACATCGCGCTAGAGGGTTACGAGGCGCACCCGCATATCAAGGCCAAGGTGGCGGTCTGATGCGCGGCGACGGCGTGACGCGGCACGAAGAGGCGAGGGCGACGGCATGGCGGTGAAGGATCCGGCGCTCGTCGCGGTGGTCGCCATGGCCGAGAACGGCGTCATCGGCGATGCCGGCGCAATGCCGTGGCGCATGCCGAGCGACCTCAAGCGCTATCGCCGGCTGACCATGGGCAAGCCGATGATCATGGGACGCAAGACGCTCGACTCGATCGGCCGGGTGCTCGACGGGCGCGACAGCATTGTCCTCAGCCGGGCGGAACGCGTGCCTTATGAGGGCGCAATCCTGACCGGCACGCCGGACGCGGCGCTGGACCGCGCCCGTGACGCGGCCGCCGCCCGCGGGGCGGATGAGATCGTCGTCGCCGGCGGCGCCGAGATCTACCGACTGTTTCTCGACCGGCTCGACAGGCTGTACGTGACCCGGATCGCGGTCGATGTGAGCGGCGACACGGTGTTTCCGCCGATCGATCCGGCGATCTGGGCGGTCGAATCGGACGAGGCCTGCGAGCGGGGGCCGAAGGACAGTGCCGACAGCCGCTTCATCGTCTATGTCCGGCGCGATCGATAGCGGCCGAAGCCCCGTTTGGGCCGGGCAGGACTGCGGCATTGTTCACCATTTGCGAACACCCCTGGGCAAATTGGTCACACTCGCGTTGAAAGCCGATTTGGCAGTTCTTATAAGGGTCGTACGGATCTGCGCGTGAAAAGCGGGAGGCTCGACGCCCGCAGAAATCCCTGAAATTTGGAAGGACAGCGATGCCCTGGAGCAATCAGACTGGCAATGGCGGCTGGAAAGGCGGCGGCAGCGGCGGCGGCAACGGCGGCCCCTGGGGTCAGCGTCCGCAGTCTCCGCGCCCCGGTGGGAACGGCGGTTCGCCGGATCTGGAAGACATCCTGCGGCGCGGCCAGGACCGGCTGCGGCGCGCCATCCCCGGTGGTGGCGGTGGCGGCAGCGGCCCGGGCTCTCCGGCCGGGATCGCCGGTTGGGGCATCCTGCTCGTCGCGGGTCTCGCGGTGCTGTGGCTGTTCAAGGCGGTCTATACCGTCCAGCCGGACGAGATCGGCGTCGAGCTGCTGTTCGGCAAGCCGCGCCAGGAACTGTCCGACCCGGGTCTGCACGTCGCCTTCTGGCCGTTCGAGACCGTCGAGACCGTGCCGGTCGTCGAGAACCAGATCACCCTTGGCAGCAGCCAAAGCGGTGACAATTCCGGCCTGATGCTGTCCGGCGACCAGAACATCGTCGATGTCCAGTTCGCTGTTCTCTACCAGGTCGACGATCCGCAGAACTATCTGTTCCAGGTCGACGATCCGATCGCCATGCTGCAGCAGGTGTCCGAAAGCGCCATGCGCGAAGTCGTCGGCCGCCGTCCGGTACAGGACGTTTTCCGTGACGATCGCGCCGGCATCGCCGAGGAAGTCCGTCAGATCACCCAGGACACGATGAACGAGTATCAGGCAGGCCTGCGCGTCAACGGTATTTCGATCGAGGACGCGGCGCCGCCGAGCCAGGTTGCCGATGCCTTCGACGAGGTGCAGCGTGCAGAGCAGGATGAGGACCGTTTCATCGAGGAGGCCAACCGCTACCGCAATCAGCAGCTCGGTCAGGCCCGAGGTGAGGCGGCGCAGATCCGCGAAGACGCGGCCGGTTACAAGAACCGCGTCGTTCAGGAGGCCGAAGGTGAGGCACAGCGCTTCAGCTCGATCCTGACCGAATTCGAGAAGGCGCCGGAGATCACCCGCAAGCGTCTCTTCCTTGAGACCATGGAGGGCGTCCTGAAGGGATCGACCAAGATGATCATCGAGCCGGGCGCCGCAGGCGGGCAGGGGGTCGTTCCCTATCTGCCGCTCAACGAGCTGCAGCGTCCCGGAACGGCCGGCGCCCAGCCGCAGGCCCAGCGCAACACGACCACCGGTAACGCGACGGTCCAGCAGGGAGCGAACTGATGAGCAACCGCTTCTATGCGATCGCCATTGCGGTCGCCGTCGTCGCCCTCGTGGTGTGGAACTCGATCTTCATCGTCAACGAGAAGGAGCAGGCGATCGTCCTGCGCTTCGGCGAGATCCAGCGCGTCGTCGACGAACCGGGGCTTTACTTCAAGTGGCCGGCGTCCTTCGCCGGCGCCGATCAGGTCCGCAAGCTGCCGGACCGGCTGCTGCGCTTCGATCTGGACGATATCCGCGTCCAGGTGTCGGGCGGCAAGTTCTACGAGGTCGATGCCTTCCTCGTGTACAACATCTCGGACGCGGCCCGCTTCCTGCAAGCGGTCTCGGGTTCGATCCCAGCCGCCGAGCAGCGGCTGCGCACCCGTCTCGATGCGGCGCTGCGCCGGGTCTACGGTCTGCGCGGCTTCGAGGCGGCCCTGTCGGCCGAACGCGCCGACATGATGCGGCAGGTGCGTGACCAGTTGCGCCCGGATGCGGCTTCGCTCGGCATCGAGCTGACCGATGTGCGGATCCGGCGTACGGACCTGACGCAGGAGGTCTCGCAGCAGACCTACGAGCGCATGCAGGCCGAGCGTCTGGCCGAGGCCGAGCGCCTGCGGGCCCGCGGTCAGGTTGCCGCCCGTGAAATCCGCGCCGCCGCCGATCGCGGCGTGGTCGAGACGGTGGCCGAGGCGCGCCGCGAGTCGGAGATCCTGCGAGGCGAGGGCGAAGCCGCACGAAGCGGCATCTTCGCCGAGGCTTACGGTGGCAATCCGGAGTTCTTCGACTTCTATCGGTCGATGCAGGCCTACCGGCAGTCGCTGGAAAACTCCGGCACGACGATGGTCCTGTCGCCGGAGTCGGAGTTCTTCCGCTACTTCAGCGGCGACGGCGGAAGCGGGCTTGCCGGTGTTGCGGCAACCGGCACGACGCCGGGCACGCCGACCTCCGATGCCACGCCGGCATCGGACGCCGACAACGCTGCTGCCGACACCGCGACCGCTCCGGCAGAGGCTGCGCCGACGGATGAACCCGCCGCGGACACCGCCGGGACCGCCACCGATCCGGCCGCTTCGGCGGGCGCCCTGGCCGGCGGCGCCGAGCAGACCGGTTCCATCGCCCAGTGAGCGATTTCGTCGCCGCCCTCGGTCTCGTTCTGGTGATCGAGGGCGTCGTCTACTGCCTGTTTCCCGACGGGGTCCGGCGCATGGCCCGTACGGCGGCCATGCTGCCGGACCGCTCGCTGCGGATCGGCGGCCTGGCCGCCGCCGTCGCTGGTGTCGGGATCGTCTGGCTGGTGCGCCACTAGGCCCGGCCCGCAGGACGGGGGTCCCGCCAGCGCCCGCGAGTCTGCCGGCCAGCGGGCAGCGCCGCGATTGGCGACTTCCTTCCGGCTCCACGTCATCACCATTGCGTCGGCGACAAGAAACCTTCTTGATTCGGACGCGGTTTTCCGGTCCCGTCTCGCTCACCCGAGTACGGGCGCCGCGTTTCATCCGTGGTGTGCCGTGCCGCACGGGACGATGCCGGCGCTGCGGCAGCCGCGTCCCGCGCCGATGCGAGAGGATTTGACATGACACTTCGGACGACCGGAACGATGCGCCGCTCCGCCGGCCAGACGTCGGCGGCGATGGCCGTCGCCGCGATGGCGCTCCTGCATCCGCTGGCCGCGCACGCGCAAACCGGGGCGCAGGCGCAAATACAGACGCCGGAGACCGGCGAGGCCCAGGCCGACGCGCCGGACGCCGCCGTTCCGGCGTTGCCGGTCCCGCCGGTGGACAACGGCCCGACGCAGGAAGCCCGTCCGGCTCCCGCCATCGCGGCACCGAGTGCGGGAGCGGCACGCGGACCGGCCTCGGTCGCCGATCTCGCCGAGGGGCTGCTCGACGCCGTCGTCAACATCTCGACCTCCCAGTCGGTCGATGCCGCAGGCCGGGGTGTTCCGCCGCTCGAGGCGCCGGAAGGCTCGCCGCTGCAGGATTTCTTCGACGACCTCCTGCAGGACCGGGACGGTCTGGGCAACAGGCGGGTGCAGTCGCTGGGCTCGGGCTTCGTGGTCGATCCCTCGGGCGTCGTCGTGACCAACAATCACGTCATCGCCGACGCCGACACGATCACCGTCAATTTTGCCGATGGCACCCAGCTCGACGCCGAACTGGTCGGCACCGATCCGAAGACCGACCTGGCGGTGCTGAAGGTAGAGCCGGAAGAGCCGCTGGTGTCGGTGAAATTCGGCGATTCGGAAGCGCTGCGGATCGGCGACTGGGTGATGGCCATCGGCAACCCGTTCGGCCTTGGCGGCTCGGTGTCGATCGGCATCGTCTCGGCCCGCGGCCGCAACATCAATGCCGGCCCCTACGACAATTTCATCCAGACCGACGCGGCGATCAATCGCGGCAATTCCGGCGGCCCGCTGTTCGATCTGAATGGCGACGTTGTCGGCATCAACACGGCAATCATCTCGCCGACCGGCGGCTCGATCGGCATCGGCTTCTCGGTGCCGGCGAATCTGGCCGTCAACGTCATCGACCAGCTTCGCGAATTCGGCGAGACGCGGCGCGGCTGGCTGGGCATCCGCCTGCAGGCGGTGACCGACGACATCGCCGAAGGGCTCGGGATCGGCGAAGCGCGGGGCGCCGTGGTCATGGGCATCGTCGAGGGTGGACCGTCCGACAATGGACTTCTGAAGGTCGGCGACGTCATCGTCTCCTTCGACGGCACGGCGGTGGAGAGTTCGCGCGACCTGCCGCGCATCGTCGCGGAAACGCCGGTCGGCAAGGCCGTCGCGGTCGAGGTGCTGCGCAAGACCGCCACCGACAAGCCCGCCGAGCGGACCAGTGTCGAGGTGACGCTGGGCCGGCTGGAGGATGGCGAGAAGCTGATGGCCGAATCCGAAGACGCAGCACCGACGAGCGATCCGGAAGCGGCCGAGACCGACGACACGAATGCCGGGCCGGTCGAAACGCTGGGCATGACGCTCACCGAGATCGATCCGGCGCTGCGCGAGCAATATGCGCTGGCCGAGGACGCCAACGGCGTGGTGGTCACGGCCGTCGCACCCAACTCGAATGCCGCCGAGAAGGGCATCGAGGCCGGCACGCTGATCCGCGAAGTGGCCCAGGAAGAGGTCGCGACGGCGCGCGAGGTGGCGGACAAGATCGCCAAACTCAAGGACGAGGGCCGCCGCAACGCGCTGCTGCTGCTGGCGGCCAGCAATGGCGATCTGCGCTTCGTCGTGGTGCCGATCGAATAGTCCGGCGGGCGATCAGCCGGGCTGCACGATCTCGTCGGCCCGGTAGCCCTGGATGAACAGCAGCGCGGTCAGGTCGCCATGGTCGACCCGGTGAGGCGCGCGGGCGGCGACGGTCGGCTTGGCGTGCAGCGCGACGCCGGTGCCGGCCCGCTCGATCATTGGCAGGTCGTTGGCGCCGTCACCGACGGCGATGGCATCGGCGACGCCGAGCCCGAGCTGTGCCGCGAAATCCTCCAGCGCCGCGACCTTGGCGGCCGAGCCGAGGATCGGTTCCGCGACGTGTCCGGTGAAGGCGTCGCTCTCATGCAGCAGGGTGTTGGCGCGGTTCTCGTGGAAGCCCAGCCTGTCTGCGATCGGTCCGGTGAAGACGGTGAAGCCGCCCGAGACGAGGGCGGTGAAGGCGCCGTTGGCCCGCATGGTGGCGACGAGTTCGGCACCCCCGGAGGCCAGAGTGATGCGCTCGGCGATGACCTGGGCAACTGCGGCGGTCGGCAGCTTCTCCAGCAGCGCCACGCGTTCCTTCAAGGCCGGCTCGAAAGCGATCTCGCCGTTCATCGCGCGGGCTGTGATGCCGGCGACGCGGTCCTTGATGCCAATGGCGTCGGCAAGCTCGTCGATGCATTCCTGATCGATCATGGTCGAATCCATGTCGGCGATCAAAATCCGCTTGCGCCGCTGGTCGTGCTGCTGCACCACGCAGTCGAACCCGCCATCGGCCGCGATCGCGGCCAGGTCCTGCCGCCAGGTCGGGGCCGCCGGCGCATCGAAGCGAAGATCGGCGGCATAACCGGGGGCCAGCCATGCGGCCCGGTCCGCCGTCGTGCCGATCGCCTCGGCAATCGCGGCCAGGCCGGAAGCGGGCAGACCGGCACCCTTCGGTGCGGCAATGAGCGTGGCGACGAGCATGAAACGACAGTCCGAAATGGCGGGGAAACAGGCGATCCTGATAGCCGGGCCGACCGCCAGCGGCAAGTCGGGCCTCGCAGTGGAACTGGCCGAGCGTCACGACGGCGTCGTCGTCAATGCCGATTCCATGCAGGTCTATGACGGCCTCAACATCCTGACCGCGCGGCCCGATGCCCATGCGCTCGCCCGCGTGCCGCACCGGCTCTACGGGCATGTCGCGCCCGACCGGATCTACTCCGTGGGCGCCTGGCTTCGCGACGTCGCGCCAGTGCTGGAGGAGATCCGCGCGGCCGGCAAATTGCCGATCCTGTGCGGCGGCACAGGCCTCTACTTCAAGGCGCTTCTGGGGCTCCTCGACGACATGCCGGTTGTCCCGCAGGACGTGCGCGAGCGTTGGCGGCAGCGACTGGACGCGGAGGGCGCCCCGGCCCTGCATCAGCTGCTGAGCGTCTCCGACCCCATCGCAGCGCAGCGGATCCGTCCCGGCGACGGACAACGGATCGTGCGCGCTCTCGAGATCGGCGAAGCGGCGGGTCGGCCGCTGTCCGCGTTGCAGACGGGGCGGCAACCCGGTCTCGTCGATCCGGCTGCCTGCCTCAAACTGGTAACGGCGCCGGATCGCGCCGTGCTCCGCCAGACGATCGGCCAACGCTTTGCCTGCATGATGGTGGAGGGCGCTCTCGACGAGGTTGCGGCCTTCCGCCGGATGCCCGGCGCCATGGACGGTTCCGCGGCCAGGGCGATCGGCGTCGCCGAACTGTCGGCAGTGCTCGACGGGACGATGGATCCGGATGTTGCCGTCGCCCGCGCCACCACCCGCACACGGCAATATGCCAAGCGTCAGGAAACCTGGTTCCGGCACCAGTTTGACGCGGACTGGCAGCGCCTGGCACGTCCGCAAGTTGCGTCGATCCACGAAATCTGAACGATCATCTTAAACGATCGGTGAGCTTCCTGCGATAGGTCTTCCCACAGGGAAGGATTGAGGTGGGAACCGTTGGCGAAGGTCAGCAAGGCAGAGCTTTCGGTCGGGATCTATCTCGCCGCGATCGTCGTGGCGGCGGCCTGTACCGTGAAGGCGCATGAGGTCACATCGACGATTCTGGCGCAGGCCGGCGGCGAACCGCAGGTCACCGGCCGACTGTTCGTCGCAACACTGGTCAGTCTCGGAGTGGCCCTCGCCACCGGACTGTTCCTGATCCTGCCGACCATTCGTTCGCAGTTGCGCGAACAAGGCAAGCTGCGCACGCTGGCCGGCTCGCTTGAGAAACGCTCGCATCATCTGGAACAGGCGGCCCTTACCGATCCGCTGACGGGCCTCAGCAACCGGCGATGCTTCGACCGCATGTTTCTCGAATATGTGCTTGCCTTCGACCGGATCGGGCGTCCGGTCGGGCTCATGCTGTTCGATCTCGACAAGTTCAAGGACGTGAACGACACCTATGGTCACGATGTCGGCGACGAGGTGCTCAAGGCTGTCGGCCAGTGCCTGTCCGACTTCGCTCGGCACCGCGACGTGGCTGCGCGGCTGGGCGGCGAGGAATTTGCGCTGATCGTCACCAACATGTCAGGGCCGGGACTGGTCTCCTTTGCCGAGCGGATCCGGCAGGCGATTTCCAGACTGACGATCCAGGTCGGGGATGTCCGCCTGCGGATCACCGTCTCAGTCGGGCTGTCCTCCTCGACCTCCGGGGACGATTGCGCTGCAATCTTCAAACGAGCCGATATCAATCTCTATGCGGCGAAGCAGGCCGGGCGGAATCGAGTGAACGCCGGGGCCGCAGGCAATGTGCTGCAAGGAACCAACGCGTGAGCCGGCGCGTATAGGCTCCTCACACGGCGGGGAGCGACATTGACCATTCTTGAGATTCCGAAGCAGCACCACGATTGGCTGCGCAAGGCCGCGAGAGCCGGTTACGTTGCTCGTGGGCTCGTTTTCCTGATCATCGGTTATTTCGCCTTTCGCGCCGCCTACGCCACCGGCACGGCGATGGGGACCGAAGGTGCCGTCGACACCGTCGCAGGCTCGGCCTTCGGCACCGTGGCGCTCAGCGCGCTGGTCACGGCCCTGGCCTGCTTCACGGTCTGGCGGCTGATCCAGATGTATTTCGACGTCGACGAGCATGGTCTCGACCCCAAGGGGGTCTTTGCACGGCTCGGCCTTTTGATCAGCGCATTCGCCTATGGTGGTACCGCCTTCTACGCGGCCTCGGTGCTGGCAGGCATTCGTTCGGACGGCGGTGGCGGCAGCGGCGTTGTCGCTGCGGCGTATGACGCCGGCTACGGCGTCTGGATCACCTATCTGGTTTCCCTGGGCATGGCCGTCGCTGGTGCGGCGCATATCTACAAGGGTATCATCGCGGGCTTCGAGAAATACATGACGATCCCGGCCGACAAACGGGCTTGGCTGCGGCCCGTGTGTCGCTTCGGCCTGATCGCGCGCGGCGTGACTTTCTTCGTCCTGGCAGGTCTCCTGTTCACCGGCGCAGTCTCGTACGGGGAGGGGGACACGCCGGGGCTGGAGGCGGCACTGCAGGCGATGTCCAACTGGACGTTCGGCTGGGTCCTCCTGTCGCTGACCGGTCTCGGCCTGATCGCCTTCGGCATCTATGCCTGCGTCGAGGCGCTCTATCGGCGCATTCATATCGAGAAGGTCGGGTAAGCGTCACGGGGCCCGCTTACTGTCTTCGCAGGCTCGGGCAATATAGCCGCTGATGGAATAAGTCGTTGACGGACGGACGAGACCGGCTTAGCTTCCGCCCCATGATGACGATCAACATTCTCGTAGTAGGACGGCGCACACGCGAGGCGGTCTAGGGACCGTCCGGCGAGAGCCACGTGTGCGCAACTCAAAGGGCCCCAGCGGCCCTTTTTTATTGCGCCGATTTCCGACACAAGCATCCGGACCGGGAGTGGCGCCAGACAAACCCGGCAGGCACGAGACGGAAGACCAGCCATGAACGCGATATCCGACACACGGGAAATGACAGGCGCGGCGATGGTCGTGCAGGCGCTGAAGGACCACGGCGTTGCCGACATTTTCGGCTATCCGGGCGGCGCAGTTCTCCCGATCTATGACGAAATCTTCCAGCAGGAAGCGGTTCGCCACGTGCTGGTGCGCCACGAGCAGGGGGCCGGCCACGCCGCCGAGGGCTATGCCCGCTCCACCGGCAAGCCGGGCGTCATGCTGGTGACCTCCGGTCCAGGCGCGACCAATGCGGTTACGGCGCTGCAGGACGCGCTGATGGATTCGATCCCGCTGGTCTGCATCACCGGCCAGGTGCCGACGACGCTGATCGGCTCCGACGCCTTCCAGGAATGCGACACGGTCGGCATCACGCGGCCCTGCACCAAGCACAACTGGCTGGTGAAGGACGTCAACGATCTGGCGCGCGTCCTGCACGAAGCCTTCCACGTGGCCACTACCGGCCGCCCAGGCCCGGTCGTCGTCGACATCCCGAAGGACGTGCAGTTCGCCACCGGTCTCTACACGCCGCCAGCGCCGCAGACCCAGCATGAGAGCTACCGGCCGAAGCTGGTCGGCGACCGCGACCGGATCGAGGCGGCGGTGGCGATGCTGGCAAGCGCGAAGCGGCCGATCATCTATTCGGGCGGCGGCGTCATCAATTCCGGTCCCGAGGCCGCGCAGCTCTTGCGCGAGCTGGTCGCGCTGACCGGTGCGCCGATCACCTCGACGCTGATGGGGCTCGGCGCCTATCCGGCCTCCGGCGAGAACTGGCTGGGCATGCTGGGCATGCACGGCACCTACGAGGCCAATCTGGCCATGCATGGCTGCGACGTCATGCTGTGCGTCGGCGCGCGCTTCGACGACCGCATCACCGGACGGCTCGACGCCTTCTCGCCGCATTCCAAGAAGATCCACATCGACATCGACCCCTCGTCGATCAACAAGAACGTGCGCGTCGACCTGCCGATCATCGGCGATGTCACCCATGTCCTGCGCGACATGGTCGGCATCTGGAAGGAGCGCGGCACGGCGATCGACCCGGCATCGCTGGCCGGATGGTGGGACGAGATCGGCACGTGGCGGGGCCGCGACAGCCTGGCTTACCGGCCGAATAACGACGTCATCATGCCGCAATACGCCATCCAGCGGCTCTATGCGCACACGAAGGACCGCGAGACCTATGTCTCGACGGAGGTCGGCCAGCACCAGATGTGGGCGGCACAGTTCTACGGCTTCGAGTCACCGAACCGCTGGCTGACCTCGGGCGGCCTCGGCACGATGGGCTACGGCCTGCCGGCGGCGATCGGCGCGCAGATCGCCCATCCGGACGCGCTGTCGGTCTGCATCGCGGGCGACGCGTCGGTGCTGATGAACATGCAGGAGATGTCGACAGCCGTGCAGCACGGTGCCAACGTCAAGATCTTCATCCTGAACAACCAGTATATGGGCATGGTCCGGCAGTGGCAGCAGCTGCTTCACGGCAACCGGCTGTCGAACTCCTACACCGAGGCGCTGCCGGACTTCGTCAAGCTGGCCGAAGCCTATGGCGGCCACGGCATCCGCTGCCAGAAGCCGGGCGATCTCGACGGTGCCATCGAGGAGATGCTGGCAGTGGACAAGCCGGTGCTGTTCGACTGCCGGGTCGCGAATCTCGCCAATTGCTTCCCGATGATCCCGTCGGGCAAGGCCCATAACGAGATCCTCCTGCCGGACGAGGCGAGCGACGAGGCCGTCGGTAGCGTTATCGACGCCAAGGGCCGGGCGCTGGTCTGATCGCAGATTGCATTGGGGCGGCCTTCGGGCCGCCCCATCTCGTTGGGACTATGACGGCCGGTCGAAGGCCACGCTGCGGCCGTCCGAACGGACCTCGAGCTCGAACGGCTCGCCGCGGGAATCGATGCCACTGAAGACAAAGAAGCTCTTGTAGTTGTCGCGGTTCGACAGGGTCACGCGATCGATCTCGGCGTCCGGCACCAGCGCCTCGGCAATCCGCAAGATCCGCTCGGGCACATCGTCCTGGCGGATCTGGCGGTCGATCTTCACGATCGCGCCGTCCTCGGCCACCGCCACGGCAACGTCCCGGCCGCTCCGCATCTCACCCCGCAGGGCATAGATCCGATCGGCGCCGGTCCCCTGGATCGCGACGCTGCGAAAATCCGCGCCGGGCAGGGCGAGTTCTGCGCTGCCGATCACCGCCAGGGGTACGGCGACCATGTCGGGCTCTGTGCTCTCGTCCGCCTCGTCTGCCTCCGGTGCATCGGTGGCGGCGAGACGATCGTCCTGCTTGGCCTTGCCCGGGCTCGCGGCTTCACCGTCAGGGGCTGCGTCCTGCGGCGCGACCGCCGGCTTGTCCGCCGCCATGCCGTTTTCGTCTGCCATCGCAGCCGGGCCGGACGGGTCGTCATCCTGCGGTGCCTCGGTGACAGAGGTTTCGGGCTTTGCACCCGAGACGCCGGCCGCGTTGCGCGCGGTATCCAGGTCGGTCAGGTCTTCCGGCGGCGTGTCGAGGGCGTCGGTCTCCAGTTCGCTTGCCGCTGCATCGGCGCTTTCGGCGATGGTTTCAGCCGCATCCGCGTCCTGTGCGTCATCCTCTGCTGCGTCGGAGGCCATGTCGGCGGCCATTGTCGATTCTTCGCCGGCCTCGTCTCCGTCTTCAGTCGCGTCAGATGCGGTGTCTACCGAACTGGGGTCAGTGCCCGCGTCCGCCGCTGCATCGTCCTCGGCTGTGGCAGCGTCGGTCTCGGCGGGAACGTCGGCCGGGTTCATCGCCTCGACCGAACCATCTTCGGCGACATCAGAGCCATCAGCCTCACCTTCAGCCTCCGCGAGTTCAGCAGGTGGTGCCATCAGAGCGGCGTTGTCGCCGGTATCGCCGACGAGGTCGTTGATCGCGGCAGATGCCGAGTCCGCGGCACTCGCATCATTCTCGGTCGAACCAGCTTGGGAGGGCGTGCCGTCCGCCTCGGTTTCCGTCGCTGTCCCTAGCGCATCGTCCTGTGCGGCATCGCCGTTCTCGCCTGAGGTGTCAGCGCCGTCGGCGGCAGTTCCTTCGTCGGAAGACGGTTGCGGCGCAGTCACCTCGTCCGCCATCATCTCTGCAGTGTCGCCATCGGGCGGGGTGAGTTCGGCGGGCGGTTCGGCGAGTGCCTCACTGGTGCCGAGTTCGGACAGGTCTCTCTCACCGCTGGGGTCGATTTCCTTCGCTTCCGCCTCCGCTGGCTCTTCCGTCATCGTCGGGACGGCGTTTCCCACCACGGCATCGGTGGGCACCGCGACCAACACTCCGTCCCGGCAGGTGAGGCGGAACAGGCCGTCTTCGCCATCCACGCGGATCGTCAGGGCGAAGCCCCCCTCGGTGAAGGCGGGCACACATTGTGCCGAAGCGGCGTCCTGCGCCGAGGCACCGCCGAGGGCTGGCAGGGCCAGAGCCGCTGTGGTGCCGAGAAGCATGATCGTCTTCATGTCCGTTTCTCCCGTGTGATTGCCGCCGCGTCCGGCAGCTTTCATTGCAGTTCAAGATGCGCTTTCGATGACACAAATCCAGCATGCACCGCACAAGCGCCGTTATGCCATCCGCCAACAATGCCGCCTTGGCCTTTCGGCGTCGCGGCTCTATGGTGCCGCAACGCCAAGAACCTGCTGAGTTTCCGACATGAACCAACCCGTCCAGCCGCCCGCATCGGCCTATTTCATCACGCCGGAGAAGGAGGCGAACGAGACCCGCACGCTCGCCGTTCTGGTGGACAACGAGCCGGGCGTTCTGGCCCGGGTCATCGGCCTGTTCTCGGGGCGCGGCTACAATATCGAGAGCCTGACCGTTTCGGAAACCGAGCACGAGAAGCATCTGTCGCGGATCACGGTGGTCACCCGCGGCGCGCCCCACGTGATCGAGCAGCTGAAGAGCCAGCTCGACCGCATTGTGCCCGTGCACCGGGTCGTCGATCTGACCCGCATCGGCGGCGCCAACGGCGACAACGATCCGATCGAGCGCGAACTGGCGATCCTGAAGGTGGCGGGGCAGGGCGACAAGCGGGTCGAGGCCCTGCGGCTCGCCGACGTCTTCCGCGCCAAGGTAATCGATTCCTCGATCGAGCATTTCGTCTTCGAACTCACCGGACGGCCGTCCAAGCTCGACAAGTTCGTGGCCATCATGCAGCCGCTGGGCCTCGTCGAGGTCTGCCGCACGGGCGTCGCCGCCCTGTCGCGCGGCAAGGACGGCATGTAGGTTCTTCGCGCAGGTTCGGCGGGCTCCCTGCGCCATCTTGGCGCGGGGCGTTCCGCTGCTATGTCTGTGATCGACAGATGCGTGAGGGATACGGGGATGGAGCGAGGCGAGCGGGCGACAGCGTCGGCCAGCGACGAGGGCCGTTACCGGCTGCTCGTCGACGCCATCACCGACTACGCCATCTACATGCTCGATCCCGACGGGATCATCACCAGCTGGAACGCCGGCGCGCAACGCTTCAAGGGCTATACGGAGGACGAGATCCTCGGCTCGCATTTCTCCCGCTTCTTCGTGCCGGCCGATCGCGATGCCGGGCTGCCGCAGCGGGCTTTGCGGATCGCCGCGCAGGATGGCCGGTTCGAGACCGAAGGCTGGAGGGTCCGCAAGGATGGCGGTCGTTTCTGGGCGCATGTGGTGCTCGATCCGATCCGTACGCCCGAGGGTGCCCTCCTTGGCTATGCCAAGATCACCCGGGATCTGACCGAGCGAAAGGAAGCCGAGGAAAGCCTGAAGCGGAGCGAGGAACAGTTCCGGCTTCTGGTCAACGGCGTTCGCGATTACGCGATCTACATGCTCGATCGGGACGGACACGTCACGAACTGGAATCTCGGTGCCGAGCGGATCAAGGGCTACACGAGGGATGAGATCCTCGGGACGCATTTCTCGCGCTTCTTCAGCGAAGAGGACAGGGAACGCGGTGAGCCCCAGCGTGGCCTCGACACGGCATTGCGGGAGGGACGCTTCGAAACCGAAGGCTGGCGTATCCGCAAGGATGGCAGCCGGTTCTGGGCCAGTGTCGTGGTCGACCGGATCGACGGTGAGGACGGCAGCGTGATCGGCTATGCCAAGATCACGCGCGACGTCACCGAGCGCAAGGAGGCGCAGGAAGCGCTCGCCAAGGCCAACGAGGCACTCGCCCAGGCACAGAAGATGGAGTCGATCGGGCAGTTGACCGGCGGCATCGCACACGACTTCAACAATCTTCTGACGGCGGTGCTGGGAAGCCTCGAGATGGCGCGCAAGCGTGTGGGTGTCGATCCACCGGCGGTCCTGTCGCTGATCGACAATGCACTGGAGGGGGCGCGGCGCGGCGCGACGCTGACCCAGCGCATGCTGGCCTTTGCGCGCCGGCAGGATCTGGAGCCGCGGACAGTGAACCTCGTCGATCTCGTCGACGGGATCACCGGGTTCCTGGAACGGTCCATCGGTCCCGAGGTTGCGATCGAGACGCGCTTCCCGGCGGAACTTGCTCCGGCCCATGTCGACCCGAACCAGCTCGAGACGGCACTGCTCAATCTTCTCGTCAATGCGCGGGATGCGATGGATGGCAAAGGCGTCGTGGTCATCGACGCGGGCGAAGCGACGGTTGCGACGGCCGATCCCGGCGGACTTTCGCCCGGTGCCTATGTCTGGGTCGCGGTGACCGACACCGGTGAAGGGATGGATGCCGAGACGGTGGCCCGCGCTGCCGAGCCGTTCTTCACAACCAAGGGGATCGGCAAGGGTACGGGGCTCGGGCTTTCCATGGTGCATGGGCTGGTCAGCCAGTCCGGCGGCGGGCTGCGCATTCACAGCCGAAAGGGCGAGGGCACGCGGATCGAACTCTGGCTCCCAGCCGCCATTGGTCTGGCCCCGGGCGCTCCAGCGCCGGCCGCCGAAAGTTCCGCCGGTACCGCGGAGGATCGGCCGCTCTCGATCCTCGCCGTGGACGATGACGGACTGGTGCTGATGAACACCGTGGCGATGCTGGAAGATATGGGCCACCGCGTCTTCGAGGCCGTGTTGGGCGCCGAGGCGCTGGAGATCCTGAGGCGCGAGGGCGATATCGAACTGGTGATCACCGATCACGCCATGCCGCGCATGACCGGTAGCCAGCTTGCGGAAGTCATTCGCGGGGAGTGGCCCGGCCTGCCAATGATCCTTGCTACCGGCTATGCCGAATTGCCGCCGGGTGGCGACAACAGCCTGCCGAAGCTCGCCAAGCCGTTCGGCGAACGCGAACTTGCCAAGGCGATTGCCGCCCTCGTCGAAGCCGGCAAGCTGCCATCCGATCCGGTTGCAGCAGCCGACTGAGCCGGCCAAATGATGCAACGATGGCCTGCGGCACCGCGGCCTGTCCTGCTGGCAACTGGCTTTCGGGACTGGTCCTGGCGGTGCAGAGGGTGAAAATCCCAACCGCGACCTATAAGGCTTGCCGGACAGGGATTCGGGCCATGGGCCCGACTGGCGACCGGAGATCCGCTTGAAACTCTCACCACAGCAGGATGACGCGTTGAAGGCCGTGGCCGACTGGCTGGCGGACGGCGAGACGCCGATCTTTCGCCTGTTCGGCTATGCCGGGACCGGCAAGACGACGCTGGCGCGGCATTTTGCGGAAGGGATCGATGGCGCCGTGCAGTTTGCCGCGTTCACCGGAAAGGCCGCGCAGGTTCTGCGCTCGAAGGGCGCCAAGAGCGCCCGCACCCTGCATTCACTGATCTATCGACCGCGCGGAGAGGAGACGATCTCCGATGAGACCAGCGGTGTTTCGCGGGTTTCGCCGACCTTCTCTCTGAACCGGCAGAGTCCGGTTGCCAAGGCCAAGCTGATCATCGTTGATGAATGCTCGATGGTGGACGAGGCGCTCGGTCGCGATTTGATGTCCTTTGGCACGCCGATCCTGGTGCTCGGTGATCCGGGACAGCTGCCGCCGGTTTCCGGCGGCGGCTTCTTCACCGAGGCCGAGCCGGATTTCCTGTTGACCGAGATCCACCGTCAGGCCCGCGACAACCCGATCATCGACCTCGCGCTGCATGTGCGCGAGGGCCGGGAACTGATGCACGGGGACTGGGGTGCCGCCCGCATCATCGGCAAGCGCGAGGTGGAGACCGAGGAAGTGTTGGCGGCCGACCAGGTGCTGGTCGGCACCAACCGGACGCGTCGCCGCTACAATGCGCGGCTGCGCGAATTGAAGGGGTTCGATGGCCCGTTGCCAATGTCCGGCGACAAGCTGGTCTGTCTGCGGAACGACCCGGCCAAGGGGCTGCTGAACGGTTCGCTCTGGCAGGTCATGACGGCATCCCGCGAGACGACGAAGCCGGGGGTCAACCTGATCGTCAAGCCGGACGACGACGATATCGATCAGGGCGCCGCCAAGATCCGTCTGCTGAAAGCGGCCTTCGAGGATCCCGACGCCGACATTCCCTGGCCCACCAAGAAGCGTTTCGACGATTTCGATTATGGCTACGCGTTGACCGTCCACAAGGCGCAGGGCTCGCAATGGAACAACGTCATGCTCTTTGACGAGAGCTGGGCCTTCAAGGACACGCGGGAACGCTGGCTCTACACCGCCATTACGCGTGCGGCCGAGCGTCTGACCATCGTCAAATAGGCCGGCTGCCACGTTGTGGCCGAGCCATTCGTGTCACTCGGCCGGCGCCAGCGACGGCGTGTTCGTGGCCACTGAACTCTTGAGGAACAGCCACAGGAACATCATCACCCCGAAAATTACGGTGACCGAGCCGATAAACAGGAAAACGTTCTCCTGGCCGCTTGCATCGACCATGACCTTGCCCAGAATGAGGAACGCCGTGCCGATCTCGTAGACCGCGAACTGGGGAAGGGCGAGCCGGCTCGATCGCAGGTCGGGCCAGGCCTTGTGAACCAGGCCGAACAGCACCGAGGCGACGAATCCCAGAAGACCGATATGGGCATGGGAGTTGGCGAAGTTGTGGTGACCGCTGGCCCCGAGCCAGGTGCCGAAGGCGGCACCGCCGAGCAACCATACGAAGCCGAGGATGACGTAGAGCCTGTCTATCTTGGGCATGATGACACTCCCGATCCTGTTGCTGAAATCGCAAGCGCACGCTGGCATCGGATGGTGCTGGCCAGAAACGCCCCGTTCCGGGCTCAATCTAGCTGCGTTCGACCGTGATTTCTACATAGGCGAGGGCGTCTTCCTCTGGGGAATGGATCGTCTTGCGAAAGAAAGGGCGGGACCCTTGGGTTCCCGCCCTCGTTTCACCTGCAGAATCGGGAAGACGTCAGCAGCCTGCCGGGGTCAGGTACACCATACGGTCCTCGATCCGGTCGACGGTGACCGTGCAGCCATCGCCGAGATCGGCAACTGCACCAGCCTCAACCTGCTGGCGGCCGCCGCCAACGACGTAGAGAACCGCGCCGCTGTCGGAAAGGCCGGACACGAAGACCTTCTTCTCCCCGAAGGTCGCCGTCTGACCGATTGTCACCCCGCTGTCGCCGGCGAGTTGCGTGCTTGCGTCGCCGGCAGGATCCGACGCCGGCGCGGCATCGGGCTGCGTTGCGGCTTCCGTATTCTCGGCCGGGGCGGCTGGATTGGGCGTGTCTGCGGACTCGGTGGCCGGCGCCGGCTCGGTGCTCGCCTCACCGGTGTCGGCTGCTTCGCCTGAGCAGCCGTCGCCGGTCAGTAACACCTGGCCATCCGCAATGCTTTCCACCGTCACGCTGCAGCCATTGCCGGCATCGAGGGCCGAGCCGACTGCAACTGTTTCACGACCGCCGCCGCCAACGGCGAAGAGTGTTGCATCGTTCTCGCCGATGGAGGAGACGAAGATCCGGGTGTCGCCGAAACTGGCCGTGCCGCCGACGGGAACGGCCTGGACATCCGCGCTGCCATCGGTCGGCGCTGCCGCGGGCTGCGCCGCTTGCGCTTCGGTTGGCGATTGTGCGGCGACCTCGGCCTGTTCTTCTGCGGTTGCCATGCTGGCCTCCTGGTCGCCGGAGGGGGCTTCGCCCCCGGCGGGCACCTGCGCTGTTTCAGAAGCCTGGGCCTGCGGGGCGTCGGCTCCTGCGTCGGCCGCCGGTGCTGTTGCCGCAGCCTGCTGGTCGCCCCCCGAACTGACGGCACCCGTGCAGTTTTCGGAGCCGAAATAGGCGGCCCCCGCAGCAACGCCTGCCAGCGTCACCTGACAGTTGTTGCCGGCATCAATGGCATCGCCCGACGTGATCTCCTGCTCCTCGCCGCCCGCCACCGCCAATGTGGCGGTGCCGGCTTCGGCGTCGATCGCGACAAGCTCCACCGTCTGGCCGGCGAAGATCGCCGATTGTCCGGGCAGCAGGATCGCACCGGTATTGCCGATGTTGCCGGCGAGGGTTGCAGCATCGCCGGCATCTGCGTTCGCCTGATCCTCGGCAGGGGCGGACATCGCCGCCGCGAGATCGCTCTTCACGCCCTCGACGGATGCGGCGAGCTCGTCCAGCTTGGCCGAGGCCGCGTCGCGGGCCTCGCTTGCGCTGGTCTGCAGGGATTGTCCAAGTGTATCGGTGCGGGCCTGGAGATCGCTGCCAAGCTGATCCAGCCGGGTGCCGAGGTCCGCAATCGCCTGGCGGGTCTGGGCCACTGCGTCATCGGCGGGGGCAGCGGCTTGCTGGCTCAGTTCGGACACGCTGGTCTGCAGCTTCTGGATTTCCGACTGCATCTGACCGGCCATTCCGTCCATTCGGGCGGCCAGATCCTCGCGCAGATCGCCATTGTCGGGGGCAACCGCCCAGCCGATCGCGATGCCCACGACGCCGGCCGCAACGATCGGTATGAAGTTCGAACCACGCATGCTGTCTCTCCCTCGGTACCCGCCCCGGCAGAACCCGGGCAATAGCTGTGCCGGCAACAGACTAGCGGCTCACACAAGCCTTTCAACATGCGATCCGGCGCGCGCAGCGGATCGGGAGCTTTTCTCGGCGGCCGTTGACCGGGCGGTGTGGATCGCACAGTTACGCCGCAGAAACCCGCTCGCGAGGCCCGAATGTCGACCGCTCTCTCCGTCAATCTGAACGCCGTCGCAATGCTGCGCAATCGCCGTGACCTGCCCTGGCCGAGCGTCGTCGATCTCGGTCGCATCGCATTGCGGGCCGGGGCCCACGGGCTCACGGTGCATCCGCGGCCGGACCAGCGGCATATCCGCTTTTCCGATCTGCCGGATTTGCGCGAGCTGATCGACTCGGAGTTCCCTGCTGCCGAATTCAACATCGAAGGCTATCCGACCGAGGACTTCCTTGCGCTGGTCGAGACCGTCAGCCCCGAGCAGGTGACGCTGGTGCCCGACGATCCCTCGCAGCCGACCTCGGACCATGGCTGGGACTTCGCAGGCGAAGGTGCTTTGCTGAAGCCGGTCGTCGCGCGGCTCAAGGCGGGCGGGGCGCGGGTATCACTGTTCGCGGATGCCGATCCGGCCGGGGTCCCGGCCGCGGCGGCGACGGGCTGCGACCGGATCGAACTCTATACTGGTCCCTATGGCGGAACCCATTCCGATCCGGACGCGGCAAAGGCCGAGATCGAGCGCCTCGGCGCAACGGCGGACGCCGCCCTGGCTGCAGGGCTGGGCGTCAATGCAGGTCATGATCTGACGGTCGCCAACCTGCCTGCGCTCGTCGCCCGCATTCCCGACCTTGCCGAAGTCTCCATCGGCCATGGCCTGACCGCCGACGCGCTGGAATTTGGCATGGAGGCGACCGTGCGGCGGTTCCGTGCCGCCTGCGGCCAGGGCTGAGGGCTCGCCGGGACCGCTGACGAAGCGAAGCAGCGAAGGGTGAGATTCCCGCTTGCGCCACGGCGTCCGAGCCTCTAAACACCGTACCGTAACGTACGGTACGGCTGGTGGGCCGACTGGGAGGCGGCGTGTCGGCAGCAGAAGCGATGGCAGTGGAAACCATGACGGCGCGGCAGTGCGACGTGCTGGATGCTGCCCTTCGTCTCCTCGTCGAGGCCCGTCGTCCCCTGACGATGACGGCGGTCGCCCGGGCGGCAAGCTGCTCCAAGGAAACGCTGTACAAGTGGTTCGGTGACCGCGACGGGCTGCTGACCGCGACGGTGCAGTGGCAGGCGTCGAAGGTTCGCGGTGCGCCGGTGGGGGCGGAGGCTGCGTCCCGCGAGCGCCTGGCCGCACATCTGACCCAGTTCGCCCGAGACTGGCTGACTGTCCTGAGCGGCCCGACCTCGGTGGCACTCAACCGGCTGGCCGTCGCCGAGGCAGGCTCCAAGACCGCCGATCTCGGCGCGATCGTCCTGCATAACGGGCCGTTCGCCATGGCCCGGCGGCTGAAGCCGGCGCTGGAGGCCGGGCGCAATGCCGGGCTGGTGCGCTTCGAGGACGCCGACGACGCCTTTCGCAGCTTTTTCGGCCTCGTCGTGCGCGACGTGCAGATCCGGCTGCTGCTTGGCGACCGGCTGACGCTCGACAAGGCGGCCGTCGCCCGCGACGCGGAGCGCGCCACCACACAGTTCTTCGCTCTTTACGGAGTGGACGAGGAGAGGCCGGTCACGGCCTGAATTCACGACAACAACCACAGCATCCAAAGGAGGATACAGCATGCGCGTCTATTACGATCGGGATGCCGATCTCAACCTCATCAAGTCCCGCAAGGTCGCGATCATCGGTTACGGCAGCCAGGGCCGTGCCCATGCACTGAACCTGAAGGATTCCGGCGCCAACGACGTCGCCGTCGCGCTGCGCGCCGGTTCGGCGACCGCCAAGAAGGCCGAGGCCGATGGCTTCAAGGTCATGACCGTCTCCGAAGCCGCCGGCTGGGCCGACCTGATGATGATGGCGACCCCGGACGAACTGCAGGCCGACATCTACCGCGACGAGATCGCCCCGAACATCCGCGACGGCGCGGCCATCGCCTTCGCCCACGGTCTGAACGTGCATTTCGGCCTGATCGAGCCGAAGGCCACCGTCGACGTCGTGATGATCGCGCCGAAGGGCCCGGGCCACACCGTGCGCGGCGAATACCAGAAGGGTGGCGGCGTGCCGTGCCTCGTGGCCGTGCACCAGGACCCGTCGGGCAACGCGCTCGATCTGGCACTGTCCTACGCCTGCGGCGTCGGCGGCGGTCGCTCGGGCATCATCGAGACCAACTTCAAGGAAGAGTGCGAGACCGACCTGTTCGGCGAGCAGGTCGTTCTGTGCGGCGGCCTGGTCGAGCTGATCCGCGCCGGCTTCGAGACGTTGGTGGAAGCCGGTTATGCGCCGGAAATGGCCTATTTCGAGTGCCTGCATGAAGTGAAGCTGATCGTCGACCTCATCTATGAGGGCGGCATCGCCAACATGAACTACTCGATCTCCAACACCGCCGAGTGGGGCGAATACGTCTCGGGTCCGCGCATCATCACCGCCGAGACCAAGGCCGAGATGAAGCGGGTTCTGGCCGACATCCAGACCGGCAAGTTCACCTCGGACTGGATGCAGGAGTACCGGGCCGGTGGCGCGCGCTTCAAGGGCATCCGCCGCCTCAACGACAAGCACCAGATCGAGGAAGTCGGCGAGAAGCTGCGCGGCATGATGCCGTGGATCAAGTCCAACGCGCTCGTTGACAAGGATCGCAACTGATCGTCTGAACCAGTCATACGGCTGCCAGTGAACGCCGGCGGGGCCCTGTCCCGCCGGCGTTCTGCATTTAAGCGCAATTCCACCCTGACCGGTTCAGGAATTGCAAAGGAGTAGCTGCGACAATCGGGGACAACTGCTTTGACACGGAGGCTAATATGGCCGCGCTTCCTGATCACGAGCCGGACGATTCGGAACGCCGCGTCGCCCCGCGCATGCGCACGCTCAAGCGTGCGAAGGTTATCTTCAACGGGGGCTTCTCCACCTTCGACTGCATCGTACGCAACATTTCCTCCACGGGCGCGCTTCTGACCATCGACGAAGCGGCGCACCTGCCGAAGGAATTCCAGATTCGCATCGGCGAGGAGCGCGACGAGCGCCCGGCGCGCCTGGTCTATCGCCGCGCCATGTTCGCCGGCATCCGCTTCCTCGATATCGAGCCCGGTCCCGACGAGGCCGACACGCGCCCGGCGCCCGCAGCAGCACCGGGGGGGAAACCAGAATCACAGGCCGTGGCGCCCGGATCCGGTGGCATTCGTCGTATCGAACCGGAACGTCTGCCCGCCACGTTGACCCGGCTTTTTGCCTGGTCCTGACCCGCGGAAGGGCCGTCACGCCGGGCGTCGGCACGGTTACGCCGGAAACCGGCGAAATAACTGCCATCGCAGTGCAAAAAATGCCGGCGAACGGGTGGACAGGAACCGCGCCACCGCTTATGTAGCCGCTACCGAACGCCACCGGCGTCGTGGGTGATTAGCTCAGTTGGTAGAGCAGCTGACTCTTAATCAGCGGGTCGTAGGTTCGAACCCTACATCACCCACCAAATTTTCTTGATATAGCAGGCACTTGGGGGCCGCAGGTGTGACCTTGCGGTCAGCGCGATGGCTTCTCAGGTCACGTACAGGTCACAGCCAAAATAGTTTACGAGCCCCCGCTGGGCCTGATTCCAAGTTGCGGGGCCTGCTGCCGCTTCGGGTTCACTGCCACGATCTTCAAGCGGACCACGGACAGTCGTCCAATGCCCAGCGCCCTCGCGAAGGTCTTGTTCATCTGCTTCCCCTTTTGTGGGTCGAGGCGCGTGACCGGTCAGGTCACGCCTGTTGCGATCAGGCACCCCGCGCGTCGCGGTGCCCGCCGTGATTTCGCTCCGCCGAAGTGTCGCCACCCGGGGAGTGAAGGCCTACGGGTTAGCGCCCCTGCCGGTCGGCGCCCGGTGGGGTGGGTCCCACGATTCCCCTCGCAGAGGGGGCCGAACTGGTAGACCTCGGCGGCCGCGTTCACCGTGACGGCCCATCCCGCAAGATTCGAGGTCGCCATCGCGCCCTCCGCCGGCGGTTTCGCGCCCGCGCCTCGGCGCCCCGTGCTGGTCCACCAACACCAGGAGGACACCATCGACGACCCCAACTCCGACCACCTCTACGCCCTGCTTGAGATCGGCTTTGGCCCGATCCACGAATGGCCGCGACCGGACGACGGCCCGGCGGCGGAGGCCGCCATCAACCGTGCTCTCGACGTCGCCTTTCGGCCGCCCATCGACGCCGCTTCCGGGAGGAACTCCGCTTCGGCCAGCACGGCGAGGACGCAGGGGGCTTCCTGTGGCGTTGCTGGTGCCGCGCGATGCAGCAGCCGAACGTCTTCCTCGATCGCTATGGCCGTGGGTACGCGTCGCCGGGAGAGGCAGCCTGATCTCTGCCGCCGATCCCCCTCGAATCTGACGCCAGCCCGCCGGCGCCCAACGCTTCTCTTGGGGCACGCGGGGGACCGGGTCCGCAACGAGGGAGAGAGACAATGACCGACCATACGCATGACATCGCCGTCCGAAGGGCAAACGGCCTCGGCTGCACCCCGGCCGTCGCCGCATACATGCTCGCATTGGAGGCGCACCTCGAGACGCTCGAGGAGAAAGTGGGCGAGCTCCGCTACGACGTCCGCAGAATCCGGCGCGCAGCTTGAGAAGCGAGGGAGAGACCATGACGTACCGTTCCGCCGCCGAAACCATCGCCGCGCTCGACTTCGAAGACAGGAAGTCCTTCCAGTCGGTCATCTACAGGATCCGGCTTGCCGAGCGTGGCGCGGCTGCCGCCATGGCGTACCTCGACACCGAGGTCGCGGCGGGCGACCGGGCCGAGGTCCTGCGGCTGTCGGCGCAGGCCGCCTGATCCACCCCACCCCGTCGACGACACCAGCCCCGGCCACCGCGCCGGTTTGTTTGCCCGCCGGCCGGCTTGACGCCAACCCTCCCGACGCCGCACAAGGCTCTCATGATCTCTCGCTCGCAGCTCATACGTCGCCGTACTGCCTGACGGTCCCTTCCGGGCCGCGCCGACGCACGCCCCGACAGATAGAGCGACCGCCATGACGAGAGACATCCCGCCCAACCCGTTCGAGACGCAATTGCGGTCCGCCGCCCGACACCTCTCGATGGCCCTGCGGCTGCTCGACCGGGAGAGCCGGGCGATGGTCGACCTCGCCCGCGACAGTTATGAGGGCTACCGGGCGCGACATGCTCTAGCGAGCGCTCTAGTCTGCGCCAGTCAAGCGCTCATCACCCCGTATTGGCCCAGGGCGTTTGCCGACGCGGAGGCGTTCAAGGTTGCATTCCGAGACCTGAACCTTTTGCGAGTCCGGGCTCGCGACGCGGAGGTCACCCCCTCGGTGATCGGCGACGCAACTCCGCATCTGCGAATGCTCCTCGAAGCGACCCATCAAGCGATGGAGGATGCGAGCCATGGCTGAGATCTTCTTCACCGCCGACACCCACTTCGGCCATCGCGGCATCATCGCGATGTGCGATCGCCCGTTCTACGATGTCGAGGACATGGACGAGGGTCTCATCCGCCGCTGGAATGACCGCGTGCGGAAATCCGACATCGTCTACCACCTCGGTGACTTCACCATGGGCGCAACGGCGGGACGCGGCCGCGAGATCTTCGACCGTCTGAACGGCCGCAAGCACCTCATCATCGGCAACCATGACCGGGAGAAGGTGCGCACGCTCCCTTGGGCGTCTCCGCCGCGTGACCGCCTGATGCTCCGGCACCCGGAGGAGAAGATGCCCGTGGTGCTCGACCACTACGCCCTTCGCACCTGGCCCAGCCTCCATCACGGTGCCATTCATCTCTACGGACATTCGCACGGCAGCCTGCCGGGCATCGGGCGCTCGGTCGACGTCGGCGTCGATGTTTGGAATTACACGCCAGTGACGCTCAACGAGATCCGCCCGACGCTGGAGCGGCAGCAGGCGGTGCTCGACGACGCGAGGGCGGCGCGGGCAGTCAGCGAAATGGACGACGAGGCTCGCGGCGATGCGCATACGAGTGAACTGCCACTATAGCAAATGTCCGACCGGTTCCTTTCGGCAGCTAATTCCCGTTGTCTCGACTTATTCGAATCCGGTGAGCCCTTCGCCGGTCATGCCGGAATGCAGTCGTTGACGTCGATTCCCGAGCCCTCCAAGTTGCCGTTCTCAAACCGGAGGCGATCCCCATGGCATTCACGAATCCTCACGCAGTCCAGGGCGGCGCTCTCGCCACCGGAGCCATCGCTGCAGTCGTAATGCATCAGACAATCTTCGGCTTGATCTACGCGATCCGCGCCGGCCGCATCGCCCGTGAAGAAGAGGCTGCCCATGGCGCGTGGGACCACGCCCTGTCGTCGGCGCGCCATGATGCCGGTCAGATGTCCACGCTCGCCAAGGCTGCGGTCACGATGGCCCTCGACGCGCAAGACGAAGCCGCCGAACTCCGCGCCGAGATCGCCCGCCTCCGCCGCGCCGTCGACCAGCGCGACGCCGTCATCCGGTCGCTCGGCTGATGCCGTATCTCCCATGGCTCCACGAGACTCTGGTTGACCTCGTAGAGTGGCCGGAGGCCCAAGAAGTGGCCATCGCTCTCCATACGAGCCACGTAAAGGCCACTGAGAACGACGTTGACGGGTCGGGCGGGGTAAACCCTACCTCGCGAAAAGACGTCGCTCTTAGGAAGTGCTCCTCCTAGGCGAACGCGAACGGCGAGGGTGCCGGCTGGTTTTCGACGCTGTGGATTGGTCGCGGGGCAGGGGCCTCGAACAAACGCTCTCATTGTTTGCGGCTTTTGCCGATGGCTCCTGACCGCTGTATTCGAGGCTTCTCCACGGCGGATCAGGCATGGGGCCACGATCTGCCAGGTGAAACTCGCTCGTAATTACCCACCCCCTTGCCAACGGCGCGGATCGCTGAATCGATGGCGGCATGGAACGCGGTGATTTGCAGCGGCTGTCAAAGGACGAACTGATCGATCTGGTGCTGCGGTTGCAGCGACC